>Ga0335072_10012818_pt1 | contig 11961 bp, 8 predicted proteins | sample Lox_Sample_21_FD_206725 | JGI IMG/M metagenome (GOLD analysis project Ga0335072, IMG submission 206725) | Soil microbial communities from Loxahatchee National Wildlife Refuge, Florida, United States - Lox_Sample_2.1 | ecosystem: Environmental > Terrestrial > Soil > Wetlands | place: USA: Florida...
TGCCGCTTCCGGTGAGCAATAATGCCAGCGCCAGACCTCTATGGGTGGTAAACCAGGTAAGGACCGTTCGCGTGTAGGCAAATTGCGCGGTGGCATTGGCCACCAGCCCGAGTACAAAAAACGTGGCGTAGAACTGAAGGATATGCGGCGTCAGCCGGCTGAGCGTGGCCAGTGCGACGGCAAAGACCAGGATCCCGGGAAGGATGATGCGGCGCGGGGGAAAACGATCAAGCAGAATTCCGATGAGCGGGGACACGAGCGCCACCGTGATGGCCGCCAGCGCGAATGCTCCGTCCATTGCCTCGCGTTTCCAGCCGAAAGCGGCATGCAGGGGATCCAGGAACAGGCTGAAGGTGTACGGAATGATGGGCGCAAAGCTCACCATAACCCCGGAGAAGGCCGCTGCGAGAACGCCCCATCCCGGATATCGGATCGAGTTTTCTTCGTCTGAATGGCGAAGCGCCGCGTTCATTTTTTACCGATCCGCCGAGCCATGGTAGTGAGCAGCTTCGGCCGCACCGACGGTCGCGTCCAGGGGCACTCTGCGATGCAGATGCCGCAGGATGCAGCTTCGGCGAAGTAGGGGATGCACTTGTCAAAATCCACATACCATCTCTCGACGCCGCGCACCATCTGTTTCTGCGGCGGGATGGCGTTCGGTGGGCACGCCTGGGTGCAGACCTGGCAGGTTGCGCAGAACTCATCGGCGCCGAATCGGATTGGCGATGTGGAAACGAGAGGCATGTCTGTCGTTACGCCGGCGAGCCGAACGCCCGCTCCGAAGCGTGGGCTGATGAGCGATCCGTGCTTGCCGAGTTCGCCAAGGCCGGAAGCAATGGCTGGCGGAATGAGCAGCAGCGCGCCGGCCATCGGACCGGGGTAGGGATCGGCCGAATAACCCTGTGAACGAATCCAGTTGGCCAGAGAATAAGAAGATCGTGTGCCTCGGGCATATTGATCGCCTACATCGCAGACACCAATGCCATTGGTTTCATCGGAAGGAACTTCACGAAGGCGCTCGTAGTTATGGGCCAGAGCGAGGACGATGACCCAGGGAAGCTTGATGGAGTAGCTTTCAAAAACATAGAGCGGATCCATGGCCGCAATCCCGACGTCGTCCGCCTCATGAGAGAGTGCAAAACTCTTGACGTCCTCGGCGAGTTCCCGAGGCGACGATTCACTGCGTGCTTCGGCAACAGGGATCAATTCGGGATAGGTGTAAGCCCCCTGGAACGCTTCGGTCGACCCCGGGCATTTGCGCGAATTCTTGCGCGCCAGCAGTTGCAGGTCACCCCACGGGTGCTGATCGGGCGGGTGCCAGAAAAAGGGGGAGGGCCGGCGCGGCGTAGTTTCACCGACGCCGTTGATAGGGTTACCGGAGACGCGCAGCAGCGCGATGGTCTCTGGCTGTGGCGCCCATGTGCCGTGTTTTGGCCGCCGCGGATTGGAGGGCTCGGTCATAGCTGGCCTCCCAATCCGTCCGGATAAGGGGAGGGTAGTCCAAACCCATTGGCGATGCGGTTGAAAGCGGCGAAGAGGGCTGCGATGTGGACGGCTTCAGCAACTTGCGCTTCTGTCCAGCCGGCGCGCATGGCTGCTTCCACATCGGTGCGGGTGACGGCGGATGAATTCGTATTTACTTTTCCAGCGAACTTCAGCAGAGCCAATTCCGCGCTAGTGAACAGTTGAGCATTGAGATCACCATCCTGCAGCGCGCAAATCATTTCGCGTGAACCGCCCTGCGCTCCAAGCAAAGCGCCGTGACTGTCGGCACAATAGGGACATGCATTCTGCCGTGAGACGTAGGTGGCAATCATCTCCTTCTGCCGGCGGCCGAGCAGGCTTTCACCAAACAAGAGGTTCTCAGCGATTTCCAGCATGCTTTTCAGCAGCGCCGCATTCGTAGCAAAGCAAAGCACAATGCCGGGCAGATCGGTTCGGGCAAAGCGCTCGCGATATTGCGCGAATAATGCACGAATCTCCTCATTTTCTATGCGTTCATCCACCAGTGGCAAATTCGCCGAAGAGGGCGCCGCTCGTTGCTGTGCAGGCGCCTCCACCTGTGCAATACCGGATGAGAATTCTAAAGTCATACGTTACTATCCGCTTCGCGTTGAGAACTCGTTTGCACCTGCTAGTAGGTGAACTTCAAAGCAAACTGTATCTGGCGCGGAGCCTCCGCTTCAAGGATGTGGTTGAAGGTCGGCGAACTGATGTCGCTGTCGGGCAGCCGGAAGTTTGTGCGGTTCAGAATGTCGAACATCTCCGCACGAAATTGCAACTGCTTTGATTCTGTGACCCGAAAATTCTTAAGCGCGGCAAAGTCCCAATCGGCATAGCCCGGACCGCTGTTCACGTTGCGGCCTTCCGTGCCAAACTGCCCCGCATTGGCTACGGGATCGAGTCGCTGGAAAGCGCCGGCGTTCAGCCACGCATTGACCGCGCGCGGCCCGTCGTTGGAGTTGCCGACGAGATTGGGTCGCTGTGCGGAGAAGCCGGTGATCTCCGGCGCGCTGCCTTGCGCCGCAACGTCATTCGAGTCAAACACGGTGAACGGCGTTCCGCTCATCAACGTTGCAATGCCATTCAGCTGCCATCCGCCGAACGCGGACTGGTACCAGTTCTGTGTACGATCCCAGAATGGGAGCGCCCATTCATAGCTGCCGACGAATCGGTTGCGCGCGTCGAACAGCGATAGCCCACGCTCTGCTGCCAGATTGAATGGATCCTGGGCTAGATCGTTTTCGCCCGCGACTGGCTTCGCCGCCGATCCGGTGATGTTGAAGGACGAAACATCGTCGATCGTCTTCGACCACGTGTACGACGCCAGGAATGAAAGTCCGTGGCCGAAGCGTTTGCGCAGTGACGTTTCCATGGCGTTGTAGGAAGAGTTAGCGATTCCCGCGATTTCGCCGGTGGAGGAAAACTGGCAGCTGCTCGGGGAATCTGCGAGAGTGCAGCCCGAATAGAGCCGGCGTTGATCGGCGTTGCTGGAATTGGAAATCGGCTGGCCATCCACGGTTCCGGGAACGAATACCGCCGGGTTGGCTTCGATAAAGCGCGGCAGGTGCGTGTCCTTGGTGCCCACGTATCCGATCTCGAACAGCCAATCAGAGCCGAACGATTGCTGCAGGTTCAGGTCCCAATCCTGCGAGTAGGGGAGCGTCAGCGCGGGTGACAGCGTCAGGTTCGTGAGTGGCGTCGAAAATGTTCCTGGGACAGGCGGATTGCCGTTGAACGGATTCGCGAAATCCGGCAGGCTCACCTGCGGGGTTCCCAGGTACGGAGGCGCACTGATGGGCGCCTGCAACGGACCACCCTGGCCGGTGTAATAAGGCTCATAGAAGATGCCATATGCTGCACTCACCAGCAGGTTGCCATGCCCGTTCGGGTCCCAAGCGATTCCGAAGCGCGGCGCAAATCCCATTTTGTCGGTGGGAATCAACCCCATGGGCACACCAGGGTCGCCGGGATAGAGCAGTCCCGCCGGCGCATTGGGCATGACCTGGGACTTTTTCCCCGGCTCAAACAGCGACATGCGGTTGTGAATTTCGGTGTATGGCTGGGGCAACTCGTAGCGCAGTCCAGCATTGATTGTGAAGCGCGAGCTGAGCTTATAGGTGTCCTGTACGTACCAATTCGCGTTGTTGCCGCGAATACCGCGCGAGAAATTGCCGATGCCTTGCAGGAAGACGACAGGCTGCCCGACGAGAAAGCTGGCAAAGGCATCAGTCACGGGAAATGGGGCGAAGACGAAGAAGCCGTTGGTCGCAATCCCTTGCAACACGTTGATCTGCTGATGCTGGTAGCCGCCGCCAAATTTCAGCTCGTGCCTGCCACGCACCCAGCTCAGCGATCCGGAATAGTCGAAGAGGTTTTCGTAGGTATTGCGCGGCCCGGTGATTGGATCACCAACCGTGGAATAGCCATTCACCTGGATGAATGGCGGTCCAGCGGCGATGTCGAGACTCGGCTGATATTGGAAACCAAGGCTCGAAGGCGACTGATGGTTCTCATGCTCGCCGAAGAGAAACTTGTTGCGCAGAAACGAGAATCGGGCGACCGCGATGAGGTTCGGCGAAAAGGTGTGAGTTTCTTGTGCGACAAAGTTCTGCGCGCGCTGGTCTTCGCCTACCGGGAAGCCCGGCACGCTGGCGCCGTCCGGCGAGAGCGGATCGAGCTGGGAGAGCTGGTTGAACATGTAACGGAAGCTCAGCGTGTCGCGCGGATTGAGGTAATGGTCGACCTTGATTCCGAACTGGTTGGTATTGTTGCTTAGCGTTTGCGTTGTGGAGAATAGATTTGTACCGGCGTTCGGCAGCGGGAAAAAGCTCAGCAGGTTTTGTGAAACCGAGCTGATCTGGCCCTGCGGCACCAGGTTATACAGGTACGGTGCATTGGCGAAGACGTTGAAGAGCTGATGCGCCGGATTGTTACAGAAGCCGGCCGTGAAGCCCTCCGGGCAGAGTTCGGAGAAGTCGCCAGTACGCTGCTTCACCGATGGCACCGTGGTCAGCTCTGTCTCGCCCTGCCGATTGCGGAAGCCTTCATAGTAGCCGAAATAGAACGTCTTATCCCTTTTGATCGGCCCGCCGGCGGTGGCGCCAAACTGGTTCTGCTTCAGCGGCTCCTTCGTCAGCGCGAAATAGTTATTGGCATCAACTGCATCGTTGCGCAGGAACTCCCACAGCGTCCCGTGGACATGGTTCGTGCCCGACCGCGTAATGATGTTCGTTGTCGATCCCAGCGCGCCTCCGAACTCGGCACTCGCGTTAAGCGTGATGATGCGGAACTCACTGATGGCATCCACCGGCGGCTTGAGGACGAACCCGCCGTCGATGCCGTTGAAGTTGTTCGCGCCGTCGATGAGGAAGTTATTCGATTCAGGCCGCTGGCCGTTCACCGCATAAGCCTGTCCGTTGCGCAGCGATCCTCCCGCTTCGGCGATTCCAGGGGTCAAGGGAACCACTCCAGGCTGCAACAGGCCGAGTTGCGAGAAGTTCCGTCCGTTCAGGGGCAAATCCACCAACTCGCGCTCTTGCACGACCTTGCCCAGGCTGGTGACGGTTGGTTCAATCAGCTCGGCATCTGCTTTCACCAGTACCTGCTCGTTTTCCGACCCGACCGCGAGATGTGGCGAGACCGAAGCCGTCTCATTCACATTGAGCGTGATGCCATCCTGCACATATTGCTGGAATCCTTTCGCTGCGACCAGCAGGCTATAGTGTCCGACGGGAAGTTCCAGGAGAACGTAGTTGCCGTTGCGATCGGTGATCGTTTTGCGCGACAGGCCCGTTTCCGTCTGTCGTGCTGTAACCGCTGCGCCGTGAATAACAGCGCCGCTCGGGTCGATAACTGTTCCGCGAATGTTTCCCGTGATCTGCTGAGCGGACAAACTGAGGCAACTGAGCGCTGCAACCGCCAGCACACTGCAAACGATCTTCATGTTGTTTTCGACCTCTCAAAAGCCCTGGCAATAGAAACAGAGTGAAGCCGGTGGTTCGCATGAAGCTTCATTGACGTCGGTCGCCGCCACATGCGTGAAAGAACGAGGCGCCGATCGCCAAAGGTTGCGTGAATCAGATGTTTCTGGCGGGAATCACCCGCAGCAGGGTTCCGCCGAATCTCAGGGGAAGAAAACACTCGGCGCACCGCACGCAGGAACAGTACTCGCTGAGTCGATGCACTGTCTTGCATCCGTCGATGGGTAGCTTACTCAATCCTTCGATGGAGTCTCGCCGTAATCGGCTAATGCAGGATTGCGCAAGGCTCTACGCGATCATGCCAGGTGGCCAAAGGCGGCGTTGGCTCAGACTCCCGGCAAAAGCAAATGCACCGTCAACGTGAAGATTTCAGATACCCGTGCTCGGCGAGATGCTTGCCCATTTGCGCATACATGCTTTGATCGCGCGGCTGCCACGTATCCAGGCCATCCACATAGCGGTTGTACATGCAGAAGGCCGCGGCGATGAGCACCGTATCGTGAATCTCCACGTCGGAGGCGCCTTCGCTCCGCGCCCGCTCTACGTCTTGGGTGGTTACAAGTTTGCCATCGCGCTGCACCTTGGCCGCAATGGCCAAAAGCGCTTTCAGCTTCGCAGAGACCGGTGCACTCTCGAAGTCGCTTTTCACGCGCCGCACCACGTCGTCTCCACCCAAATGACTGGCTGCGGCCGCGCCGTGGCTGGTCTGGCAAAAATAGCAGTCGTTCTGCGACGAAACATATGTGGCAATCAGTTCGCGCTCACCCGGCGTGAGGCTGTTGGGCTCGTGCAGCAGCACATGCGCCAGCTCGCGCATCGGTTTAGCTGTCTCCGGACGAAAGGCGAATGCTCCGCTGATGCCGGGCAGGTCTTCATGAAGTGCGATATATGCCATGATTCTCCCTCAGCGTTCCACCGGCTCCGCCGGAAGATAGGTTTTGCTCACATTCACGTAGCCGTCGCGTGCCACCATTTTGCCGCGTTCCCGATACATGGCTTCATCGCGGGGCTGCACAGTCGCCAGCCCGTCCACATAGCGGTTGTACATGCAGAAGGCCGCTGCAATCAGAACGGTGTCATGGATTTCCACATCCGTTGCGCCCAGGCTGCGCGCATTCGCCACATCCTCTGCCGTGACATGCTTTCCGCCGCGCTGCACCTTGCCGGCGATGACAAGCAGCGCCTTCAGCTTTGGAGAAATTGCGGCGTACTGGAAATCAGCCTTGACGCGGCGCACCAGTTCCTCATCGCCACCCAGATGTGCAGCGGCAATGGCGCCGTGAATCGACTGGCAGTAGTGGCAGTCGTTCAGATACGACACGTAGGTCGCGATCAGTTCGCGCTCTCCGGGCGAGAGACTGTTCGGACTACGCAAGAGTACTTCAACAAGATCATTCAGCGGGCGGGCAGTTTCCGGGCGAAAGGCCATCGCGCCGCGAATTCCAGGCTGACTTTCCGGCAGGGCAATATGTGGCATTGATCTGGAGACCTCCTCGAGACCGATGTGAGCTTACCAGTCCAAGGTCTGTCTGCGCCTCCATCGAAAGGTGGGTTATTCCTGCAGTGTCACGGGCCTTTCGGTTAGTCGAACTCAGGCTTAGGATTTCCGCGGTGAATTGTCCGGACATGTCACGAAACTTCAGGCTGCAGTGAAAACCCGGGACAGCGAGTTGAATCGCGTCCCGGGAGAGTTGACGAGCGCTGAACGCGGCTCTGAGTTCAGAGCGTGCGAAGGAATTCCATTATGCTAGGGTCGTCTCGCCACTTTTTCCTGATTGGGCGATTGCCGCCTCGCGGATCGCAGGCCGCGAGAGCCTTAGCATTCATAGCCAGGTCTGTTTCCGCGTAAATATTGGTGGTGTCAAGCGAAACGTGGCCCAGCCATGCCCTGATTGTGTTGAGATCGACACCAGCGCGAAGCAAGTGGGTTGCGGTGGTATGGCGGATCGTATGCGGGCTTATGCGTTTGGTCTTTAACGAAGGGACTTTTATCGCCGCGGTCCCCGCATGACGCGCTACCAGCGTGTGGATTCCAAGTCTGGTTATGGGGTCACGGTATCGATTGAGGAACATCGGGTCGTTGGCGTCTCGTCCTCGAATGAGGGGACCCAGTTCAGCCATTGTCTTTTTCCAGAGCGGGCATAACCGAACTTTCCGGCCCTTCCCGCGGATCTTCACCGAGCCAGTGCCCGTAGCATCCCAAGTCAGATCGTCGATCATGAGTCGCGCGGCCTCGGTGGCTCGTGCGCCCGAGTTATAGAGAAACAAAAGCAGAGCGTAATCTCTTTGGCCGTGCTTAGTCGCCCGATCCGGGGCGCGAAGAAGTTCGTCGATCTCCTCTTTTTCCATATACGGGACCGAAGTCTTCCAGGCTCGTTTGAAGGGAATTCTACGGATCTGTGCGCACCAATCCACGTGCTCCGGGCTCGACTCGCCTGTGAACCGAGCAAAAGCGTGAAGGGTTGCAAGCCTCTGATTCCTCGTGGTAACCGAGCAACTTCGAGTCTGTTCCAGGTGCGCCAGAAAATCAGAAACAACGCTGAGCGAGAGGTCGTCGATTACGAGCCCGTCGACAATCCATGACCGTCAGCGAGACGGTAAGGTTCTTGGGTGGCCTTTGCGTTGCGCAGCTTTGTATCGCTCAAGATCATGTCTACTCACCCCAAATCTGCCGTTTTTGCAGGATACCCCCAACTAGGAGGCGATACCCCCACACGGTGAGTGGGTAGAATGCAGCACCCCCAAAAGTACCCCTATAAACGGATGGCTTTCAGGCTACCACCCTGGACTACTCTGGGCGCCGAATTGATATGGAATCAGTACGTTACGAAAGGAACAGGCGTTCCATTCTGGACTTCTCTAAACCCTTTTGGAAGAGGTTTTGGCTGCCCCCCAGGGATTCGAACCCCGATATGCTGATCCAGAGTCAGGATTATCGAAAGGCTCGATTGAGGGGTAATCTATTTCAGAATCATGCGTTTACCGCGTTGCCGTTTTCGGTGGTGTGCCGTAAAGTGTGCCGCGAATTTAAAAGATCACGCGCCACTTCGACTTCATGGTGCTGGTAGGTAAGCGCCGAGCGGTAATCCCGGTGACCCATCAGGTCCATAACGACCTTGATGTTCCCCGTCTTGCTCAGCACGAAGCTGCCATAGTCGTGCCGGGCACAATAAAGCTTGAGATCGGTCGGCAACCCCGCTGCCTTCCTCGCCCTCACCCACCGCCGGTTCACCATGGCCGCGCCGATGCGCTTGCCCTTGTAGCGGGACTGCCAGACCCACCCCTCGGTGCGTCCGGCGCAACGGCCGCGCAGAATCTGGCTGACGCGGTCACTCAGCGGCACGGGCCTGGTTCCCGACGCGGTCTTGCTGTCCGGGATCGTAATCGCTCCGGCATCAAAGTCGATGTTCTCGACCCGCATGCGGTAGAGCTCGCGCGCGTTGCGCATCCCGGTGTCGCGCATGACAACGATGATGTCCTTCAAGGGCTGCTCGGCCACCGGTAAAAGCCTCCTTTCCGCCTCTTCGTTCAGCCTCAGAGACCGGCCCCGCTCCTTGAAGAGGGCGAACTCCGGGACCTCGCGAATCAATTTGTCTTCCTTGGCTTTGTTAAACATGCGGCGCAACGTCCGCAGTGCGTTGTTGCCGTTCGAGGCCGAGCCAGGAAATTTCAGCTTCTCGATCTCGTCCTTGGTGATCTTGTCCATGCGCTTGCCGGCGATCTTCGCTTTTTGGAGAAGCCGCCAGCCGTTGCGATAGTAGCGGCGGGTGTCCGCTTCCAGACGCCCGCTTTCCACCCAGTCCAGGAAATCGACTGAGTATTCCCTTAGCGTGGGTGGCTTGCGATCCAGCGGATCGCTTCCCTTGATGGCTTCAGCGAGTTTAAGAGCGGCAACCTTCTCCGCCCGGGTTTCGTTGGTTTCCTTAGTAGACCCGCGGTAGCGCTCGCCGCGCACCATGAAGTCATACCAATAGAACGGCGACTTTGGCTTCAGAAATAGATCCACGAGGTCACTCCCCAGCAAGCCCGCACGGAAGCGATTCTCGTGTTCTGCCGGATTTACTCCAGCAGAATAGAGACATCCTACATCAATTTGCTCTGGATCTCGATTCGCTCGCGACCAACCAAGCCATCCCGGATCCTACCGACATCTCGCATCCGTTCAGGGATGCCGGCGCAGTGCCGTCTTTTCGTTCCCGATCCGACAGCGGACAGTTCTCACCATAGGCGACTGTGCGGCAAGGTGGATCGCGGGATACTGGGGCGTTTCCGGGGACCTATGCCTGATCCTGAGCACAAATTCAGCTGAATGAGGAATTTGCCCTGCATCGTTGATTGAACATCAATTACCCTGTCAATCGGCGGTGGGAGATGCCATACATAATGAACGCTGAGCGCAATTCGCCTTCAGTTGCCGCGAACGCAGCCGAAGACTTCGAACGCCGTAGCCTGTTGTCCTTTGATTTTGCGAAGTAGGCCACTCGGCAACTGCTTGAGGGTGAGTTGCGATTCGATACCGGCGACCGTTTCCGCGGTGGCGAGAATCACGTTTCGGTCACGGGGGGCACCGAGGCAGAGATTGCTGGCCAGAATTACCGGCTCGCCGACGACGGTGAGGCTCTGGAATTGGGGGTGTCCCATGATCGCTTCGCGAACGGGACCAGAGGCAATGCCGATTCGGGTGAAGAGGACATTTGCTGGCATTCCCGCTTTGAGCCAGCCGTCTTTCTGCACCTGGAACACGTCTCGCATGCTGACAGCGGCACGCAGCGCCTGCATCCGCGAGTCCGGAATCTCATGGGGAACGTTGAAGCGGAACATGCCTCCGTCGCCGAGGAGTTTGTCGATGGTCCCGCCGTGCTGCATTGTCACATCGCACGCCTTCTCTAAATAGGCGTTGATGAGGCTAATCGCAGATGAGAAGTTCATCGCGTCGATCAGTAGGGACGACGCGGTGAGATCGCAGAAAACGATGGTGCCATCACGATCGACCTCAGCGGGTGCGAAGCCGAGTAGCTCGAAGTTTGACGGGTCCGCGACAAATTGGCTTACGCGCTGTGCGAGCGGTTCGGCGAGCCGCTGCGCGAGCTGTAGATCCTGCTCAGTGAAACTGCCCTGTTCCTTGTTGAGAAACTGGAGAACTCCGATGGTCGCACCACCTATGACTACGGGAACGCACAGAATGTCGCTGGTGATATATGAGGAGAGAATGTCGACGCCTTTGAAGAACTCCTTATCCTGGCGCGTATCTAGCGCGAGATAGGGCCGCGAGGACGTGAAGACGTGGGCGGCGATGCCTTTGGTGAGGGGGACAGTGGTTCGCCGCAAGCTGGGCGCGGCGGGTCCGAATGCGGCGAGAAAGATCAGATTTTGCGGATTTTTGCCGGGCAGAGGAACCAGGATCGAGCTGGCTTTCGCATGGAGGGCTTTGGTCGCGAGCTCGAGCTGATTGTCGATTTCGCCCTTGAGAAGAAGGGCGGCCGAGCCGGAGAGTTTGACCTTGCCTATCATCTCGACTGCTTCTTTATACCGGAGATCAAGTTCGGTGTAGCGCTCCTCAACGCGTTTGAGGTCGCCCTCAAGCTGTTCCTTTTTGGCGAAGTACCGAATCGCAGCGAGCACGGCTCCGGCCAGACCTACAACGCCGGTGGCAATTGCAATGATGTCCTTCGTGGGGAAGAGCATGGTTGGATAATTCTAACTCCTGTCTGAACCTAGCCGGATGTGGAACGCAGCGGGTCGGGATCGGCGGCCCAGACGGCCTTCAAGAGAATCCAAGTTAACTGAGTTTCCGATATTTGCGAGCACTGAAAGCTCAGTTGCTGGCGTGAGCGTGTTTTCGAAAGCAAACGCGCAATATGAGGTGCTGTAGGAAATTCAAGCACACGTGGCGTTGCCGAGAGCGGCATGGATCCACGCCATTACTACCGCAATGTCGGCATGTGCTTACAAATCCAGTCCACTTGGCCGTAGAACCGGCGACGCGCTCTCGTGGTTCCAGTATGGACGGCCGGTGGCGGCACAAGGCACCGTAGCCGACTTCCCGTCAAGGTGGATCGCGGAACACTGCCCCGTTTCTGAGGACTAATCCTCGAAGTGGGTTCAACGCACGTTCGACGCCCAATTCTTTGAAGAGTCGAGCCGGCCGGAGCGAGCGCCCGCTCATCGCGATGAAACTGCGATGAACGGGCCACAGCCTTGGGCAAATGAGTGCTCAGTTTGGGTCCGATGAGTGGGCCACCTCCCGAATCCCCCGTACCGGCGCATAGGGATCTCGGCTTGCCTGCCCTCGGGTCGCGTCGAACCTGACCCGAGTGCAGGCATCGATGCTCTGCACTTTGTCGGCTGGTGTCTAAACACAGCGACTTAAGTAATTGCGCATAATCTGCGCAGCGTCTCATTGCGGTTCGTCCATTGGCGGAACTCGGTTTCAACTGAATCGATCACTGTTTCCAGTTGGTTGAAGTAGCGATTGTGC
>Ga0335072_10012819_pt1 | contig 11960 bp, 12 predicted proteins | sample Lox_Sample_21_FD_206725 | JGI IMG/M metagenome (GOLD analysis project Ga0335072, IMG submission 206725) | Soil microbial communities from Loxahatchee National Wildlife Refuge, Florida, United States - Lox_Sample_2.1 | ecosystem: Environmental > Terrestrial > Soil > Wetlands | place: USA...
TATTAATAACCCCCACCCCCACAAAATTCTTCATTAAGGCGGGTTGGCCCCCCACATGGGGGCCCCTCCCCGGTTCGTGCTTACTGCGTCAGAGTGACTATTCGTTTTCCTGGACGACTTCGGAACCCGCCTGCTTCAGCGTGCCGTTCAGGATCGCGGTGTTGTGGCCCGCCGTCGAGGGGACGCCGAGCGAGGAGTTGACGATCGGGCCGATCAGGAATTCGAAGATTCCGCCACAGCCGTTCGTGGTCGGTGCGGCGAACGAGTTGTTGACCAGCGAGTTTTTGCTGATCGTCAACAGGTTGCCTTCTTCGTTGAATTCCAGTTTGCCCGGGCTGCCTTTGATCGGTTTGTTCGGCGCCGGCGGGGCCGTCGTGCCCGTCGTCAGCGGCAGCACGATCGGCGCGGAGTTCGAGCCGACGTAGCATTTTTCGCCGAACAGCGGGTTTTCGAGGTGGACCTTGACCGGCAGCTGCAGCGCGGTGCCTTTACCGCTGAGCAGGTTGCCGAGGCTGATCTGGATCGAGCTCGCCGGGGCGGCGAGTTCGGTCGTCGCCGTCACGCCGGTGAGGCCGTTTTCGAAGATCGCTTCGCACGAGGCGCGCTCGGCTTTTTCGAGCAGGCCCGAGCCTTTGATTTCGGTGCAGTTGACGAAGCCGGCGAGACCGCCCGGCACTTTCTGCGGGACCTTCGCCAGCGTGTTGCCGTCTTTCGCCGCGACGAACGTAACCGTTCCGGTTTCTTCGTTTTCGAGCAGCCCACCCTGGAGCGTGATCGCTTTTTCGATCGGCACCGTCTTTTTGCCGACGACGAATTCGCCGGTTTCGGTCTTCGCCCAGATGCAGGCGCTCGACGTCGTCACCGGGCAGTCCGAGAACACCGCGAATTCGCCTTTCGGCGTGGCCGAGGCGGAAGCGACGCAGCTCATCGCCGCGATCGCCGCGAGCAGCAGTGCCCCGAGGAATGCTCGGCCGCGTGCTCCGGCCAGGGGTCGTAGAAGGGTCTTGGTCATGGACGTCCGTCTTCCTTTCTCTTCCAAAACGACGGTGCCCGCGGCGAACCGCGGGCACCGTGCGTCTTCTCTAGTTGTTACCTACCGACTGCCGTTGAGCCGTCTATTCGTGTTCCTGGACGACTTCGGCGCCGGCCTGCTTCAGCGTGCCGTTCAGGATCGCGGTGTTGTGACCCGCGGTCGAGGGGACGCCGAGCTGACCGTTGATGATCGGGCCGATCAGGAATTCGAAGATCCCGCCACAACCGTTCGTGGCCGGAGCCGCGAAGGAGTTGTTGACCAGCGAGTTTTTCGTGATCGTCAGCAGGTTGCCTTCTTCGTTGAATTCCAGTTTGCCCGGGTTGCCTTTGATCGGTTTGTTCGGCGCGGGCGGGGCCGTCGTGCCCGTCGTCAGCGGCAGCACGATCGGGCTCGAGTTCGAGCCGATGTAGCAGGAGCCACCGAGCAGCGGGTTTTCGAGGTGGACCTTGACCGGCAGCTGCAGGGCGGTGCCTTTACCGCTCAGCAGGTTGCCGAGGCTGATCTGGATCTGGCTCGCGGGAGCCGCCAGTTCGGTCGTCGCCGTCACGCCGGTGACGCCGTTTTCGAAGATGGCTTCACACGAACCGCGCTCGAGTTTTTCGAGGATGCCCGAACCTTTGATTTCGGTGCAGTTCACCAGGCCGGAGAGACCGCCCGGGACTTTCTGCGGAACTTTCGCCAGCGTGTTGCCGTCTTTCGCCGCAACGAACGTCACCGCGCCGGTTTCTTCGTTTTCGTTCAGGCCGCCCTGCAGCACGATCGATTTTTCGATCGGCACCGTCTTTTTGCCGACGGTGAATTCGCCGCTTTCGGTCTTGGCCCAGATGCACGAGCTCGCCGTGGTCACGGGGCAGTCCGCGAACACCGCGAATTCCCCTTTGGGCGTCGCCATGGCCGGTGAGGCCACGCTCAACGCGACGAGCGACATCGCGAGCAGCCCCCCTGTGAGCAGTGCGCGCCTGCGCCGCTTGAAACTGCGCAACATATTGTCATCCCCACTTTCTGTCGTCTCAGCGTATGGCTAGTCGGGACCGCACAGCGCTGCTTCCCTACTGCTGCACGGAACCGCGTCGCTACGCTACCCGCGCCGCCCAGAGCCCGCAAAGACCTGTTTCTAGCTTTGCGAATTGATCGCAGGTCTACATCTTGTTTTCACACTGCCCACGGGCGGTTTCGCCCTGCTCGACCCCTGTTCGCGAGGTGAGCTTTTGTTCACAAAGTGTTTCTCACTGTGCGCCGGCGAGCGCTGCGGCGATACCGCCCGGGTTCTCGAGCGGCAGGCGATGGCCACCGGGGATCACGAGCAGCCGCGCGATCGCCGTCCGCTGCTCCATCCGCTCGGCGATCGCGACGTACTTCTCGTCGCGGGCGCCGGCCACGATCGTCACCGGCATCGCCAGCTCCGCGAGCCTCCCCCACAGCGGCGGCATCTCGCCCGCGCCGAGCCCGCGCAGCGCGGCGGCGAGCGAACGCGGGTCGTTGCGCCGCTGCTCCTCGTGCACGCGCGCGAGCACCTCGGGTGGGTCGGCGGCGAACAGCGGCTGGCTCGACCAGCTTGCGAGAAAGGACTCGTACGGCTCGTCCTCGAGCCGCCGCGCCAGCGCGCGGTCGGCCTCCGCCCGCCGCCCGCGCTCCTCCGCGTCCTCGATCCCCGCGCCGGTCGAGACCAGCGTCAGGGCGCCGACCCGCTCGGGCGCCGCCAGCGCGACGTGCAGCGCGACGCGCCCGCCCAGCGAGTAGCCGCACAGCGCGAAGCGATCGGGGGCCGCGGCCAGTACCTCCCGTACGCAGCCCGCAAACGAGACTGGACGCTCGTACGAGGCCAATTCGCCGTGCCCGGGCAGATCGAGCGCCAGCGGGCTGTAGCGTTGCGGGTCCAGCTGCCCGAGCACCCCGTCCCAGGTGCGCCGGGTGCCGCCGAACCCATGCAACAGAACCAGCGTCTCCGGCACGCCGCCATCCTAGACCCGTGAGCCCACCGACCGATACCTACGTGCTGCTGCGGGCGTTCGTCGACGAGCTGGCGCGCTGCGGCATGCGCGCGGCCTGCACCTCCCCGGGCTCACGCAGCGCGCCGCTGGCGCTGTCGCTCGCGCGTGAGCCGCGGCTGCGCTGCTTCTCGCACGTCGACGAGCGCTGCGCTGGCTTCTTCGCGCTGGGCCTCGCGAAGGCGAGCGGGCGGCCCGTGGCGGTGACGTGCACGTCGGGTACCGCCGTCGCCGAGCTGCTGCCCGCGGCGATCGAGGCGCACGAGGCGCGCGTGCCGCTGCTCGTGCTGAGCGCCGACCGCCCGCCGGAGCTGCGCGAGAACGGGGCCGGGCAGGCGATCGACCAGCTGAAGCTGCTCGGCAGCGCCGCGAAGTGGTTCTTCGACGTCGGTACGCACGAGGCCACGCCCGAGCGGCTGCGCTGGATCCGCACGCTCGCCTGCCGCGCCTGGTCGACCGCCCTGGAAGGACGCCCGGGGGTCGTGCACCTGAACTTCGCGCTGCGCGAGCCGCTCGTGATCGACGGCCCGCTGCCGCCGGACGACACCGGCCGCGCCGACCAGGCGCCCTACGTTCGCCGCCGCCGCCACGACGCCCGCGCGCGCGAGGACTACGGGCACGAGGACGACGCCGAGGAGCTGCCGCACGAGGCCCGCCGCGGCGTCGTGATCGCCGGGCGCGACGAGCGGCTGTTCGCGGGCTGGTCGCCCGGCAAGGCGATCGCGGAGTTCGCCGCGCGCGTCGGCTGGCCGCTGCTGGCCGACCCGATGTCCGGCGCCCGCACCGGCGCCGCGGCGATCGCCCACTACGACTCGCTGCTGCGCGATCCCGGGCCGGCCGCCTCGCTGCGCCCCGACCTCGTCCTGCGCGTCGGCGACCTGCCGGTCTCAAAGCCCCTGCGCGCCTGGCTCGCGGGCCTGGAGGACGTGCGCCAGATCGCGCTCGACCCCGAGGGCGCCTGGCAAGACCCCTCCTCCGTGCTGTCGGACTCGCTGACGATCGCCCCCTCGACGCTGCTGTCGGTGAACTTCCCCGCCGCGGAGGAGGACTGGCTCGCGCGCTGGCGCAGCCGCGACGAGCTGGCCGCCGAGGCGATCCTGGGCGTGCTGGGCGACGAGCTGTCCGAGCCGCGCGTCGCCGCCGAGCTGGGCGTGCTGCTGCCCGAGGAGGCGACGCTGTTCGTCGCCTCCTCGATGCCCGTGCGCGACATCGAGACGTTCTGGCCCGTGCGCGAGGACCCGCCCCGCGTGCTCTGCAACCGCGGCGCGAACGGGATCGACGGGGTCGTCTCAAGCGCCTTCGGCGCCGCCGCCGGCGAGAACGGCCCGGTCGTGCTTTTGATCGGCGACGTCGCGCTCGCGCACGACGTCGGGGGCCTGCTGGCGGCGCGGCGCCTGGGCCTGAAGCTGACGATCGTGCTCCTCGACAACGGCGGCGGCGGCATCTTCGACTTCCTGCCGGTCTCCACGAACGCGCTCGCGCGCGAGCAGGACCCCGGCGACCCGGCGGCGGACGTGTACACGCGCCACATCGCCACGCCCACGGGCCTCGACTTCGCCGACGCCGCGAAGCTCTACGGACTCGGCCACGAGCGCGTGCAGGACGTCGCCTCATTCCGGGCCGCGCTGGAGCGGGCGCTCGCGAGCGAGCGCTCCTGCATCGTCGAGGCCCGCGGCGAGCGCGCCGCGAACGTCGAGCTGCACCGGCGCGTCTCGACGGCAGTCGCCGAGGCTCTCAGGCAGTAAGGAGTGGCAAGAGCGCCTGCAGCTTGACCTCCGTCTCCGCCAGCTCCGCCGCGGGCTCGGAGTCGCGCACGATCCCGTTGCCTGCGTAGCAGCGCGCCACCTCGCCGCGCAACAGCGCACACCTCAAGGCGACGCAAAATTCTCCATCGCCCGTCGCGTCGGTCCAGCCGACGGGGCCGGTGTACCACCCGCGGTCGAGGCCCTCCAGCGCCGGGATCAGCGGCGCCGCCTGCTTCAGCGGCTCGCCCCCCACCGCGGGCGTCGGGTGCATCAGGCCGACGAGGCCCAGCGCATCGATCGGCTGCGCGAGCTGGGCGCGGATCGGCGTCGCGAGGTGCTGGATGTTCGCGATCCGCACGAGCTCCGGCTCCGGCGCCGCCGCGACCCATACGGCGTGGCGCCGCAGCATCCGCTCGATCCGCCGCGCCACGATCGCGTGCTCCTCGCGGTAGCTGGGGTCGCGTAACAGCTGCTCGCCCAGGTGGTCGTCGACCGCGGGGTCGGCGCTGCGCCGCGTCGAGCCCGCCAGCGCCAGCGTGCTGACGCGCTGGCCCTCGCGGCGCACGAGCAGCTCCGGGCTCGCCGCCACGAAGGCGCCGTCGCCCCGCCCGACGCAGAAGGTGAAGCACGAGGGGAACTCCGCCCGCAGCACGCCCACTACCGCGGCGGGGTCGTGCGCGCGCGGCGCGTGCACCTGCACTTCGCGCGCCAGCACGATCTTCTGCATCTCCCCCGCGGCGATTAGCTCCGTCGCGCGCGCGACCGCCGACTCGAAGTGCTCCGGCGGCATCGCGCTCGCGACCTGGAAGCGGCCCGCCGGCGCGGGGTCCAGCAGCGGCAGCGGGCGCTCGTGCAGCTCCGCGACGCGCTTCAGCAGGCGCCCGAGCAGCTGCTCGGGCAGGTCGTCTGGCTGCGCGAGCGCCGTCAGCGTCATCCGCACGCGCCGCTCACCGTCCTCGCCGCGGCGCCGCAGCGCCACCTCCGGCACGACCAGCGACGCCGGGGCGTAGCCCTGCCAGTGCGGCGCCGCGCCGCCGTCGGGCGCGAAGGCGAAGCCGCCCAGCGCCACGAGGCCCGCGTCGTCGCCGTCGGAGGACGGGCCGACCGCGTGCGCCGACAGCTTGCGCCAGCGCTCGGTCGCCTCGCGGAAGCGCTGCTCCCCCGAGCCGGACAGCTCGATCGCTTCGCCGAGACCAACCAGCGCCGCCCCGCCGCGGTCGGGCTGCTCGAACGCGAACCACGGCTCGCCGGGGCGGCGCGAGGCGCACGCGACCGCCGTCGGGTCGACCTCGGCGCCGAGCGCCAGCGAGATCGTCGCGAGCGTCGGCTCGCCGCTGCGCCGCGCGCGCTTCACCGCGCGCGCCAGCCGGCCCGCCAGCCGCTCGCGCTCGGCGTGCGTCAGCGCGAACGGGCCGTCGTGGCTCGTTCGGGAGCGTGCCGCGGTGTCAGGCACCCGTCAGGTCTCGGTGCGCCCGCGCGAGATCGCGATCTCGCCCGTGCGCATCATCTCGATCAGCCCGAAGGGCCGGACCATCTCCTCGAACGCCGCGATCTTCTCCGTCGTGCCGGTGATCTCGACGATCACCGCGCGCTTCGTCACGTCGACGACCTTGCCGCGGAAGATCTCCGCGATCTGCATCAGCTCGCCCCGCTGCGCGCCGTCCGCCGAGACCTTGAACAGCGCCAGCTCGCGCGCCACCGTGTCCGTCGGCTCCAGATCGCGGATCTTCAGCACGTTGATCAGCTTGTGCAGCTGCTTCGTGACCTGGTCGATCGGGTGCAGCGCGCCGTCGACCGTCAGCGTGACGCGCGAGATCGCCTCGTCGTCGGTCGGGCCGACCGTCAGCGTGTCGATGTTGAAGCCGCGGCGCGCGAACAGGCCCGCGATCCGCGTCAGCACGCCCGACTTGTTTTCCACGAGGATCGAGAGCACGTGCTTGCGGCCCGTGCGCATCCCCGTCGAGGCTTCGAGCTCCTCGAGGCTGAGGGGTTCCTTCGTCCCAGGCTCTCCCATCGAAGTCACCTCTTGCCGGCATCCAGCCGGCGTTTCTGACGGTAACGACCGTCTTCGTGACGCTCGATCATCCCACCATCTCCCGGGCCGCCTGGCCCGCCGGGATCATCGGGTAGGTGTTCTCCTCGCGCGTCACCCGCACGTCCACGAACACCGGGCCCGGCGTCGCGATCGCCTTCTTCATGTCCTCGACCAGCGTCGCCTTGTCCTCCAAGCGGATGCCCGTCGCGCCGTAGGCCTCAGCCAGCTTCACAAAGTCCGGGAACTCGCCCATGTCGACGTGGCTGTATTTGCCGTCCCAGAACAGCTCCTGCCACTGGCGGACCATGCCCAGGTAGCCGTTGTTCATGATGAAGACCTTGATCGGGATCTTCTCCTGCGCGCACGTCGCCAGCTCCTGCGCGTTCATCTGCACCGAGCCGTCGCCCGCCACGCAGCAGACCACCTGATCGGGGCAGCCCACCGCGGCGCCCATCGCCGCCGGCAGGCCGAAGCCCATCGTGCCCAGGCCGCCCGAGTTGATCCAGCGGCGCGGCTGCGGGAAGTCGTAGTACTGGGCCGTCCACATCTGGTGCTGGCCGACGTCGCTCGTGACGATCGCCTCGCCGTTCGTCGCCTCCCACAGCGCCTTAATCATGAACTGCGGCTTGATCTCGCTGTCCGTCGTTTCCTCGTAGGCCAGCGGGTACTTCTCTTTCCAGCCTTCGATCCGCTGCCACCAGGCCGACAGGCGCTCGGGGTCCGCGCCCATCGCGCGGTACTCGTTCACGAGCTTCGACAGCACGTGCTTGGCGTCGCCCACGATCGGGATGTGCGCCGGCACGTTCTTGGAGATCTCCGCCGGGTCCACGTCGATGTGGATGAACTTCGCCCGCGGCGCGAACTCCGAGAGCTTGCCCGTGATGCGGTCGTCGAAGCGGGCGCCGATAGCGACGATCAGGTCCGCCTCGTCCATCGCGTAGTTCGCCGCGCGCGTGCCGTGCATCCCCAGCATCCCCAGCCACTGCGGGTGCGGGGCCGGGAATGCGCCCAGGCCCATCAGCGTGCACGTCACCGGGAAGCGGTCCGAGGTCGCGAACTCCGTCAGCTCCGCCGCCGCTTCCGCGCTCACGACGCCGCCGCCCGCGTAGATCACCGGGCGCTGCGCCGCCGCCAGCGCCTTCGCCGCCTGGCGGATCTGCTTCTGGTTGCCCTCCGTGCGCGGCTGGTAGCCCGGCAGGCGCACGTCGGTCACCGGCTCGTAGTCGATCTCCGCCCGGGAAAGGTCTTGAGGAATGTCCACGAGCACTGGCCCGGGCCGGCCCGAGCGGGCGACATGGAACGCCTCATGGATCGCCCGCGGAATCTCCTTCGGGTCCGTGATCATGAACGAGTGCTTCACCACCGGCATCGTGATGCCGATCGTGTCCGCCTCCTGGAAGCCGTCCGTGCCCAGCAGCTCCGTGCGCACCTGGCCCGTGATGAACACCACCGGGACCGAGTCCATCATCGCGTCGCAGATCGGCGTGATCAGGTTCGTGGCGCCGGGGCCGCTGGTCGCGAACGCCACGCCCACCTTGCCCGTCGCCTTCGCGTAGCCCTCCGCGGCGTGGCCGCCGCCGGCCTCGTGACGGACGAGGATGTGGCGAATCCCGCCGTTCACGAACGCGTCGTATGTCGGCAGGTTCGCCCCGCCCGGGAGGCCGAAGACGACGTCCACGCCCTCCGCCTTCAAGCATTCCATCACGGCATCGACCGCGCGCATCTCTCGACCTCCTTTCAGCTACTCGAGCTTCAGAAAAAACCCAGTGTACCAGCGGGTTTTGGGCTGGTTCGAGGCCTTTTCGCCGGACTTACAGGCGATCCTGCGGGTGCATGCCGACCGCCAGCCAGATCAGACGACCGACAGGTCGTCCCCTTAAAATCAGGAAGAGCCCAGCGCCACGCCGATCGCCAGCACAATCGCCCCGCCCACCGTCACCACCAGCAGCGAGGAGCGCATCGAGACCTCCAGGAAGCGGTTGCGCAGCCACGCAATCGCCAGTAGCTCCACCGCCACCACGCCGCCCGCCACCAGCAGGGCCGTGTGCACGTCGCCGATCAGGAACGGGAGCGTGTGGAACAGGCCACCCAGTGTCGTCGTCCCGCCCGTGATCGCGCCACGCACGATCGCCGAGCCGCGACCCGTCTGCTCGCCCGTGTCCGACAGCGCCTCCGACCAGCCCATGCTCACGCCGGCCCCCAGCGCCGTCGACAGGCCCACGATCAGCGCCGTGTGCGAGTTCGAGGCCAGCGCCGCCGCGAAGATCGGCGCCAGCGAGGAGACCGTCCCGTCGATCAGGCCCACCAGCGCCGGCTGCACCACGCGCAGGACGAATTCCCGCTCGCTCGCGAAGCCCGCGCGGGCGATCAGGCGCTCGATCAGGGTTCGCGGGTGGGGTGCCACTGGTGCCGCGGGTGCGAAATCTGGCTGTGCGCTCATCGTCCTCAGAGCACACGTTAGGTCATTTTTTGGCTTAGGTAAGCCGAATTCGGGTTAGGCGGCCCTTAGACCGGCTCGCGCCGCGGACGCTCCCACGATTCCGGCGCGATCAGGCGCTCCGGGTAGTCGAGCTCCGTGCCGCAACGGGTGCAGAGCGTGTCGTGCAGCTTCACCACCCGCCCGCAGCCCGGGCACTGCCGGCGCAGCTCGTCGCGCTCGAAGCGGTAGAAGATCGCCGCCAGCAGGCCGAAGAACGGAACCGCCCCCGAGATCAAGAACCAGATCCAGAACGAGCTGCCCTTGAGCTTGCCGACGATGCCCCCCGACAGGCCGAAGCACACCGCGATGATCACGTAGGCCATCGGCGCGCGGACCGCGGCCCTACAGCAGGACGCGCAGGGCCCAGATCACCGCCGCGATCGCCAGCACCACCACGAGGATGCTCGCGATCGCCGTCACGATCCCGATCACGAAGTGCAGCAGCACCCACGCCGCGATCAGCAGGATCAGGCCCGCGACGATCGTCCGGCCCAGAGGTCTCGAAGATGATTCGTTCATAGGGCCAGGGTACTCGCTGCCTGCGGTTCCGTGGGGCGGTGGACGCGTCGTTGCGCAGGCCACCCGGCGGGCGATTCGGTGGTGCAGCCGGACAGGGAACCGCGGCCCTGCCCGGCTGCACACGCCCGCCGCGGCCAGAGGGAAGCCGGGACGGGTTCGGTGTGGGGACGCCGGTGCTACACCCGGCTGAGCCGACCGGACTCGCGGGCGCTCCTTGCAGTTGCGACCTCCACCCCTGAGGGGCCGGGGTGGCGACCGACGCTCGTCAGACGGTAACGCCGGATCCGCGGTCGCTGGCCATGTCCATCCACCGACTCCTCCGGCAGCAGGATGAACCGCCGAGGAGAAGCTGAGGGTTTGTTAGAGAGTGAGGACTGCATGGGAGCATCCTGGCGCAGGGGCTGGGCTGCGCCATTGGCCGGGAGTCCAAAATTTGGGGGTCGGCGAGGCCACGCCTGTCACCCGTCGCTCACCATCGAGCCCGCCGACCTCCTCCGATTCGCAGGCGGCAGCCTCGCGTAGCAGAACTGCTACGCTTACCGGCATGGCCGTGATCCCCCAAGGCAAGCTGCGCAACGAGATCGCTGCCGTGCTTCGTCGTGCCGAACGGGGCGAGCGGTTCACTGTGACTGTGGCGGGGCGCCCAGTCGCCGAGCTCGGCCCGCTGCCAGGGGCGCGCTCGCTTGCTCCCCCAGAGCGCCTCGTGGCGATCCTGGCGGAGAATCCCCCCGACCCCGGCTTCGCCGAGGACCTGCATCGAATGCGCCAAGAGGATCGGGACTCGGCCCGCGATCCGTGGGCAGCCTGATCGACACGAGCGTCCTCGTCGGCGCTCGCCACGCAGGAGAGGCCGCCGACGAGTGGGCGGTCAGCGTCGTGACGGTGGGCGAGATCGAGGCCGGCATCATGATCGCCCGCGATGACGCGACGCGCGCGCGACGCGTGGCCCTTCTGGCCGGCGTGCTCGCGGAAGCTCCTGCGTTGCCGATCGACCGCCAGGTCGCAGTCCGCTACGGCGAGCTTCGGGCTGCCACCGGGCGCCGGCCAAGCAACGATCTCTGGATCGCCGCGACTGCCCTGGCGCACGACTTGACGCTCGTGACCGCCGATGAGCAGCAGGCGTCGCTACCGCTCGTCCAGTCGACCCTCGTCGGTTAGGCCCGACCGACCAAACCGCCCTTTGGCTCGCGGCGTCGTGGGACGCCGGGCAATAAACGCCGCTTGCGTGATGGCAAAACTAAGCGTACGCTTAGTCATAGCCATTTGTGACTGAGGAGGATTGAAATGTCGAGCGACGAGCGGCCCCCGGGCACCGATGGCGTCCCGGCCTCTGACGACGAATCGGCGAGATTCAGGGACGAAATTCCCCAAGGACGGCTGCGGCGTGCTTCCTCGCTCGCGAGCCTGACCGCGCGCGCCACCGGCGAATCGGTCGCGATCGGGCTGCGGTCGAAGCTGACGGGCGCGGAGGACCCGGGCTTCCACGTGCGCACCGCCGAGCGCTATGCAGAGCTGCTCGGCCGCTCCAAGGGGGCGCTGATGAAGGCGGGTCAGATGCTGTCGTTCATAACGCTCGCCCCGCTGAAGTCGACGGCGGTCCCGTCGATCTACCAGACGGCGCTGGAACGGTTGCGCAGCGACGCGCCCCCGATGTCGCCCGGGCTCGCCCGCGCCACGCTCGAGCGCGAGCTCGGCAGACCGGCAGAGCACGCGTTCGCGGCGCTCGACTGGGAGCCCGTCGCCGCCGCCTCCATCGGCCAGGTGCACGCCGGCCGCTTGCATGACGGGCGCGCCGTCGCCGTGAAGATCCAGTACCCCGGCGTCGCGGACGCGATCCGGTCGGACCTCAAGAACGTCGAGCTGCTGGCGACGCTGCTCACGCTGGCCTCCGGTGCGATCTCGATGAAATTCGACCTGCGGGCCGCCTCGCGCGAGATGAGCCGACGGATCGCCGAGGAGCTCGACTACAGGCGCGAGGCCGCCAGCCAGGCCGAGTTCGCCAGGCACTACAGCGGGCACCCGTTCATCCATGTCCCAGAGGTCGTCGAGGAGCTGTGCACCGACCGGGTGCTCACCCAGGAGCTCGCCGCCGGGCGCGATTGGAAGGAAGCCCTCAAAGCCCCGCAGGAGCTGCGCGACGAATGGGGAGAGGCCGTCTATC
>Ga0335072_10012820_pt1 | contig 11960 bp, 5 predicted proteins | sample Lox_Sample_21_FD_206725 | JGI IMG/M metagenome (GOLD analysis project Ga0335072, IMG submission 206725) | Soil microbial communities from Loxahatchee National Wildlife Refuge, Florida, United States - Lox_Sample_2.1 | ecosystem: Environmental > Terrestrial > Soil > Wetlands | place: USA: Florida...
GCGCCGCGCGATCGTCACCCGGCGGGTCGGCCGAGCCCGCGCGCGCAAACCTGTCGGTCATGATGAGGTAGAGTACGTCTGCCGGCGAAAATCCCTGGTGCGCTGTAGGACTGCTGTTGCGCGCGGCCAGGGCGTAATTGCGCTGGATCGAGACTCCTGAATTGCTGGCGGCCAGCTTCAACGTCTGCGGCCCCGCACCTGTAGTATCGACCCACAGGAATGCCCAGTGGCCGTTCGTCGAGACCTGCGTGCGTGTCAGCTTTACGCCTTTGCCTGTGACGGTCAGTTGGGCGCAATTCAATCCCTCGCCGCGCAACAGCAGCATGGGTGAGGGAAGACCGGCAAACCAATTGGGCGGCTCAATCTTGTCGATTCTCGGCTTGACGTTCTTCGACGTCGCACAGGAATCCGATTGCGCGCTCGCATCGGCAAGCCCCTTCAGCGCATGTGCATTCGAGCCGGCCGCCATCGCGCACATACATCCAGCCAGAAACAATGAAGGCCAAAATCGCATGAAATACTCCGACCGGTTAGAAGTGCGAATTGAGGATCACCTGTGTAGTACTTCGTATTTGCCGTAGGTCCTGGACACACGCCGTGCGTGATGCCTTACGTCCTCAGCAAGTTTGCTGCGCCATTGCGCTTTTCAGCAGGTTCATCCCGACGCCTTAACTTCGAAGCGATGCGACCATCAGGCAGCGCACAACTTCGATGCCGCCCGGCAGGGCACAGTTTCTCAGAGAAGGCATTAAGAGTTCAGTCGCGGCAATCCGTGAGAATTGCCGCGACCGTTCGATTCGAATTTTTAGCTAGAAAGTGAAGCGAGCCGCCAGTTGGATTTCGCGGTTGCTGTAAATCTCCACGCCTTCAATCTGGCCAAACTGAGACGACGTCATGCTGCCGTTCGGATTGGTGAAGGCCGGCGTGTTGAACAGGTTGAACGCATCGCCATGCAGTTCGAGCGTGTAGCCCTCATATAGATGAAGGTTCTTCTGCAAGCTGAAGTCCACCCTCTTGTATCCGGGTCCAAAGACCTGGTTGCGGCCCAAAGTGCCGAGCCGGCTGTAAACCGTGCAGGTGCAGGCTGCCGCTTCTGCCGCCGGCGGGTTGGCAAAGACCGGGCTGCTCGCGGTTCCAGGGTTGAACCAGTAAGCGCCCGGGTTCCCGCTCGAGGCCTTGGCGTAGCTGATCGAACCGACGATGTCGGGCCGGTTGCCGGGATTGTCCTGTCCGGTTGAGAGATCGACCGGCGTGCCCGTCTGCACAAATGCCACAAGGCTCGATTGCCATCCGCCAAGCAGCCAGTCCACCGGCCGGGAGACGTTGCCGCCCCAACGCTGGCCGCGTCCGAACGGCAACTGATACAGCATCGACGAACTGAACAGCCGTGGCTGGTCCTCGTTGGAGTTTCCATAACCGCCGAGAGGATCGAAATACAACGCGGCGGTCTGCCCCTGGAATGCTCCCGTTGAATCGTCGAGAGCATGCGACCATGCGAAGCTGAATGTGGCAATCAGACCGTTCGATACCCGATGCTCTTCATGCAATTGCAGGGCGCTGTAATTTGAAATGCCGTCGTAGTTGTTGTAGTTAATGCTCCCCAGACCGGGGAAGTTCTGAACGCCTGTGGTGAACTGATTGATGTTGTACGGGTAATAGCTCGAGAGCTTTGATCCGTGCGTGCCGACGTATGCAATGTTAACCACATCGCTCGAACCGATCTGGCGCTCAACCTGCAGGTTCCACTCCTGCACTTCGCTGTTGCGGTTGTTGGTGTTCACAGCGATCATGCTCGTTCCCGGCGGCGGGCTGTTGGGATTGAAGTTCGGGAATCCGCGCGCAGGAAGCGCAACTCCCGTGTCGCCGCTGCCGCTGTAAGCCACAGTCGACGGACTGGTGTAACCCAGGCAGTTAAAGTCGTTGCCGTTGTTGAGCGGTGTGTTGCTCAGTTGCCCGGTGAAGGTGGTGCAATATCCGTTGGCGGCGGTGTAGCTGTTGCTGCCGCCAAAAGGTATCTGTTCGCCGAGCTGGTTGCCGATGCCGCCGTAATCGGGGTAATAGAAAATGCCATACCCGCCGCGAAGCACTGTCCTGTGGTCGGGAAGGTTATAGGCAAACCCGATGCGCGGCGCAAAATTCGCGTAGTCCTGGTTCACGATGCTGGGCGATACGCCGTTCTGGCCGGCGATCATGATTGTTCCCGTATTCACATTGAACGCCGACTGCTGGTTGTGCGCTTCAAACGGACGCGACAGGAAGTCCCAACGCACGCCAAGGTTCAAAGTCAGGTTGCGCGAAATGTGCCAGTCGTCCTGCGCAAACACGCCGTCTTCCTGTCCGATGTTGGCAAAATATCCGGCCTGCGATCCGATCTGGTAGGTGTACATACCGCCGGCCAGCAGCTCAGACACTTCGTAACCGGTGAACTCAACCGTGTTTTCGTCAATCCAGAAGTAGCCCTTGCCCTCCTGCGGATTGAAGAACTCAACCTGGCGGCGAATGAAGGTGCCGCCGTATTTGATCGAGTGATTGCCGTGGTTCCAGCTCACCGTGTCGTTGAGCTCGTAAGTATTCTGCGGCACGGAGTAAAGGCCGTAATCGCCGGTGTACTCCAGGTCGCCCTTCCAGCCGCCAATCAGCGCGCCGCCGGTCGTTTCCATGTTGATGTTGGCGTTGGTGATGCCAAGGTTCTTTGAAACGTAATCGCCGTAGAACGGGGGCGTGTAGCCGTAGTTGTCCCGATTGTAGGCCAGGTGCGCCTCGTTCACGATGTTCGACGAAAACGTGTGCGTATAGCCGAGATCGTAGCCGCGCGCATGGGTCGGGTTGATTCCCGTTCCGCCGCCTGCCGGCAGATTCGGAAATTCCGAGGTCTTGGTGTTCACCGAGTTGTCGTAGCTGAAGCGAAGAAACGCAATGTCCTTAGGCCCCGCGATCCAGTCAATACGGCCGTCAAACGTGTTGTACTTGTTCGCTTCATGCTGTGCCACCAGGTAGTTGTTCAGGTATTGTGTGGTGCGAGTTGGCTCAGGGAATGCATTCAGATAGTTCACTGCGGCCGGGTTCAGGCGGCTGGGCGGAATCACGTTGGCCGTTCCGCCATAGCTGAATTGAGTTGGCCCGCTCGGATCGTTGCAAGTCGTCGGGTCGTAGATCTGCCCCTGGCTGGTTTGGCCGGCCAAACCGCCTGGCATGCAGTAGGGATACTGCGTCTGGAAGCTGCTGCCGCCGCCGTTAGCGCCGGCCGGATTCAGCAGTTCAGTGAAATCGCCTGTGCGCATCTTGTCGGTTGGAACCGTCACGTAGTGCACAGGAACCGGGAGGGTCTCGCGCAGCGCCTGATAGTCGCCGAAAATGAAAAGCTTGTCGCGCAGCTTGGGCCACACCGGGCCGCCGATTGAGAATCCGGGCTGATTGCGAAGGAATCCTGTCGGCGGCGTCTTGCCCGCGCCGTTGAACTGGTAGTTGTAGTTCGAGTCGAAGCTCTGGTCGCGATAGAACCAGAACGCCGAACCGTGATAGTTATTGGTGCCGCTTTTCAGCGATGTCATCACAATGGCGCCGCCGGCGCGCCCATACTCAGCCGGAGCGATATTCGTGTTGACCTTGAACTCCTGTGTCGCGTCGATGTTGGGGAAGAACAGAATTGTGTTTACCAGGCCGTCGTTGTTATCGACGCCGTCGAGGATGAAGTTATCGGCCTGGGGACGAAGGCCGTTCACTGAAAGCGCTGCCGCCTGACTCTCGTTGTAGCGGATGGTTTCGGCATTGTTCGCGCTGCCGCCGCCGCTGGCAATGTCGCCGTATGCGCCGCGCGTCACGCCGGGTGTCAGCAGCGCCAACTGCGTAAAGTTGCGTCCATTCAAGGGCAGATCAGTTACCTGCTTGCCCTGGATTGTTGCGCCAACCGTGGCATCTTCGGTATCGACCAGCGGAGTCGCCACTGTCACTTCAACGGTTGTGGTTGCGCTTGCCGGCTGCAACTGAAAAGTCACGGTGGATGCGGTTGTGACCGTAACTTCCACTCTGGCTACGTCGTTTTTGAATCCCGCTGCCGTCGCCTCAACTTTATAGCTGCCACGCGGCACGGCCAGGATGGTGTATTCGCCAGTGCCGCTTGAAATGGCGCTGAGCTTCAAACCGTTGTCGATGTTGGTGGCCGTCACCGTGGCCCCCGGAATCACCGCGCCAGTGGCATCGGTAACCGCGCCGTTGATTGACCCGGTGTCGGCCTGGGCAAACAGGCGCGGCCCCATTGCGAACAGCATCAAGGCCACCATCGCCAGCCATAAGCCGCTGAACCGCGGGCCTGGTTCAAGTCTGTTTCTGTTCAACATCACTAAGTCCTCCAAAGTTGTTAACCAGCATTGGCTGTCGCCAGGGTTTGTGGCGGCGATTCTGCCAGTGCTCCGCGCAGCCACATTCCACAACCGGTCCTGGGTCAACTCGCAGCCACCTCGAGCAGCGGTCCGGTGACTCAAATTGCCGGCTCCCCCAATTCGCTCCGAGAGCCTGGTTTTTTTGAGACGGGATCGAGCAGACGCTTTCGAATGCACGATGGTCAATCCACAGCCCGCCAATTCACCATCAATTCCTGTTTATCGGCTAAGCTTCGCGTTTCCAGTGCGATGCCAAAAAACATCTCTGTACTCTTCTCCTGGATTTTTGCTTTTCGGCAGACGAATCCACCTGCTTTCCGATATCCTCGTAAACTATTGGGTGGGCTTTAGCCCTGGGGACCATGGCGTCAGCAACTCAAAAGTCCGGCGCAAGCCGGGTGCAGTTCGGCGTCTTTGAGGCCGATTTCACAACAGGCGAATTGCGCCGGTCCGGGGTTCGTGTACGCCTTCAGAGCCAGCCCTTCAAGCTGCTATCAGTTCTGGTCGAGCACCCCGGTGAAGTGGTTACCCGCGAAGCACTCCATCTGGAACTGTGGGGCTCCGATACCACTGTCGACTACGACCACAGTCTCGGCATTGCCGTGAACAAGCTGCGCGAAGCACTCGGCGACTCGGCTGAGAACCCGCGCTTCGTTGAAACTCTGGCCAAGCGCGGATACCGCTTTATCGCCCCCGTCCGCTTCGTCGCCGATCGCTCGGCCACCGAAAGCATTTCCGCGCCGGCATTGCCTGTTCTCGTTCCCGCCGCCCTCAGGCACAATTCCCGTCTCTGGTTCTGGCTCGCCGCTTGTTTTGCGCTTGCCTGCCTGGTTCTCGGCCTCGCGTTGGTGCTTCGCAAGCCCGCTCGCGTCCCGTACGCAATCGACCAGGTCACCTTCACCGGCCGCGTGCTCGACACCAACCTCGACAACGAGAGCTTTTCAAGTTCGGCAAGCGACGGAGCCCGCATCTACTTCTCGCACATGGATGGCGGCAATCCGGTGCTGGCCGAGGCTCTCGCCGCTAACGGCGAAATCAGCCGCTTCCGCCTGCCCTCTGAGATCGGGGCGCCGCTCATCGGCTCGCTCTCGCCCGACGGCTCAAAGCTGGTTGTCCGCACTCATCTGCAGGCCGCGCCGGAGCAGGCCCTCTGGATCGTCCCTACCCTCGGCGGCGACGCCCGCCGCGTGCCCAATGTTCTGGCCCACGATGCCACATGGATGCCCGACGGCCGTCGCCTGCTCGTCGCCAGCGGCAGCGACCTGAACGTCGTTGGCGCCGACGGCAGCGATGCCCACCGCTTGCTCACCGTCCAGGGCCTCGCGTTCTGGCTGCGATGGTCGCCCGACCATCGGCGTCTCCGCTTTACCGTCCGCGACTCAAAGCGCCAGACCACCGAATTGTGGGAGGCTAATGCTGACGGCTCAAACCTTCACCCGCTGCTTCCAGGCTGGAGCCAGCCCGCATCCGAGTGCTGCGGCAACTGGACCCCTGACGGCGACTGGTACGTCTTTCAGTCCTCGCACGAAAACAGCGGCCACTCCCAGATATGGGCCCTGCGCGAGCGGCCCTGGTTCCGCGCCGACCGCACTCCGCGGCAGATCACAAACGGCCCGCTCGACTACCAGGCCCCCACCACTGCTCCGGGAGGCGAGCGCGTCTACTTCATCGGTGCTACCTCGCAGTACCAGTTGCTGCGCGCCATGCCCAAGGCCTCTACCTTTACCACGCTCGACCAGAGCCTGAGCGCCGCGGCACTCGCCGAGTACTCGCGCGACGGCCGCTGGATCGCGTGGCTCAACGCCGCTGACAATTCGCTCTGGCGCAGCCGCGTCGACGGCAGCGAACGCATCGAGCTAACCACCCCGCCGCTCCGCATCTTCAACATGCGCTGGTCGCCCGACTCGCGCCGCCTCGCTGTCATGGCTCTCGAGCCCGGCAAGCCGTGGAAGGTTTATCTCATCGAGGCCGAAGGCGGCAAACTCACGCCCGTCCTCAATGAAGACCGCAACGAGGCCGACCCGACCTGGTCGCCCGACGGCAACTCCATCGTCTTCGGCCGCTTGCCCGACCGCATGGATAGCGCCCAGCCCAAGGCCATCTACCAGCTCGACCTCGCCACGCACAAGGTTACTCAGATCCCCGGCTCGGAAGGCCTCTTCAGCCCACGCCTCTCGCCCGACGGCCGCTTCATCGTCGCCATGCCCATGGATCAGCGCGCCCTCATGCTCTTCGACCGCACCAACCAGCACTGGACTGTCCTGGCGCGCCACGGAGTAGGCGATCCTACCTGGTCGCACGACGGCCGATCCGTCTACTTTCAGGATTTCCTCGAGCCTGGCAAGCCCATCTACCGCGTGCCCGTCCCGGAGGGCAAGCCCGACTCCGTCGCCACCATCCAGAACCTGCTGCCCATCTCCGCCATCGACTACCGCCTCATCGGCCTGGCCCCCGGCGACCTGCCCATTGTGACAGCAAGAACCCCCGATGTGAATCTGTACTCCGTCGATCTGAGCGAGAAATGAAGTTGCAACGGCTGCGAGTCAAGAACGTGACAAACGGGAACGATAGGCTGCAGAAAGACTCATTTTTAGAGACTGATTCGCGAAATGCGCCGAAGCAGGGGCTGAAGCCCTACAGAATCTGTTCGGCTTATCGGCACGACTGAAGTCGTGCCCTGACACTTCGTGCCTGTTATTCGACTTTTTCAGCAAGCTGTGAAGTCGTGTTCTGACACTTCGTACCTTTCATCTGAGTCTTTCTGCAACCTGTGAAGCCGGACGCTCCGGCAACGGTTGGGCTGGAAAGGCCGCTACAGAACCGGCGCTCCCAGGCGTCGGGGCATGACGAACGATATTCGCGCACGCGAGGCGCGAGAAGCGTATGCTTGAAGCAGCAGCACTTTTTCAATCTCGCCTTCGGCATTCCAGGGTTTGCTTCAGACGAGCGTCGTTCAAGCACACAACCCATCGACTGGAATTGCCATGAGCTTCGTCAAGAAAATCGAAGTCAAATACCACCCGTCTCCCCGCCTTAGAAAAGAAACGCATTTTGGCGCGCCCGCAAACGAAGCCGATGCGCCAGGGTACGCGTTGCCCGGTTTCTCAAATTCGGGTTTGCCTGAAGTTGAGGCGGACGCAATCAAAGCCAATCCATCGGATTTTGCAGCCGATTTCTTCGGGGAACATTCATCGCCGGTCGCAGTCGCAAGGCAGGCCGAGCCCTTGACCGGGCTATTGAAAGGCTCAAGCCATCAGGCGCACACCGCGGCAAGAAGCGCGCAAGCGTGAATCCGCATTCGGTTTTCCTGCGCAAAGAGTGCGTTCTTCCGGATGGCGTGGACCCGCTGCGGGAGCCCGTGAGCGATCGCTGGATGCAGGTGGAAGAGATTCGAGCCGCGGTTTTCGATACCATGATTCGCCAGGCAGGATGGTATTCCACATGGATGCCCGGCGCCTGCTCGCGAAGAGCCTTTGGGTTTTCGCCGGAACGCGCAACCCGCCGCGCTCTGAAGCGAGTGCTGAATGCGATTCCGCGTCAATTCAATGCAGCCGAACTCGACTCCGTAAAGGTCTCGAGATATCCGGGTTTCTGCAGCGCGACTGTCATCCTGAATCCGCGAGAGATTCAGCGACGCTCATCGGTTGGCATTCAAGGCCAGCAGCTACCGCAAAACGGCTATGCGACCTATGCACGGTCGCCCAAGGCCTGAAGCATGGCAATGAAGGGAAGCTCCCAATGAGCGTTGCAACCACCACCTGGCCGCGTTGGCTTCCTCGGGTTCTGTGGACACGGCACATGTGCCCTTCCTGCACCAGCATTGAGTTCCAGAGGGCTGAATCGCGCGGCTACGATTTCATCCTCGCCCTGTTCTTCCTCCACCCCTTTCGATGCAAGTCTTGCTGGCGGCGCGTGTATTTGTTTGCCTGGAAGGTCGCAGATTGACTACTCCACCACACGATTACAACCCCACGTCGAACGACCTGCTTGAGAGCCTCATCGCAAAACGCAAGGCAACATCGCCTCCGCCTGCTCCGTTGACCCCTCCTTCGTTTGTTCCCTAGTTGTCTGACCTGCATTACTCGCACTCCGCCAAAGCTGGAGTGCAAAGAGCTGCAATTTGAGCCGGTTTTGGGCCGTAAACTGCCGAAAATGCGCCAAAAACAGGCCAAAAAACAGGGGTTGTATTTACTGTTTGGTAACCCAGCCGAAATCGTAATCTGTTGATTTTAAATGATTTGATGAGCAAGAGGACTCCTGATTGCGCTGTTTTGAGGTGGGAGGGGGTAGGGATGCGTTTTTGATGCGGAATGCGGACAACTCTGCGGAACGCGGATAACTCGTTGACGGGATTTGGCTTAGTTCAACTTTCGGAGCAATAAAAGACGTTGTGCAGTTTTTCGAGTTTGATCGATGCGGCGCAGTGCGACGGGCCATGAAAAATACTCCTGAGTCCAGTGTGCGCGTTCGACAGGTAATTCCATGCAAAGTGGTTGGTGCGGAATCTGGCAAAAGCGATAAGACTCTCGTAAGGGCCTGGAGTGCTGGTGAGAATTGCAGGCTAGCTCCCTTGCTCCCTGTTTTATTCACAATATTGATCGAAAATATGCGTTATGATCATCCTGAGAGCGTTTTTACTCCATTCCCGGCTCTCAAGGTCATGCTATGCCCCTCTTTCCACATGAGATGCTGCGCGAGATCTACGAGCAGCCGCAGGCACTGAACCGCACCCTGGAGCTTTACCTTGAAGGCGACCGGCTGAAGCCCGAAATTGCGACGCAGCTTGCGCAGTGGCTCGCGCCGAACGGCGAAATTCTGATTGCCGCGAGCGGGTCGAGCCGGCACAGCGGGCTGTATGGCGAGATTCTGCTGGAGGACCTGTGCGGGCTGGCTGTGGACGTGGAGTACGCGAGCGAATACAGCCTGCGCGGGGTGAGGGACCTGCGGCATCCGAGCGTGCTCGTCCTGTCGCAATCGGGTGAGACCACCGACACGCTTGCGGCGCTGGCCGAGGCGCGGCGGCAGGGGCACAAGACGCTGGCCATCACCAACGCGCCCGCGTCCACCATGGCGCACCAGGCTGACGTGTCGATGACGCTGGGCGCGGGGCGCGAGAAGGCGATTCCCGCGACCAAGAGCTTTACCTGCCAGCTTGCGGCGCTGTACCTGCTGGCGCTCTTTGAGGGCTCGCATCTGGGACGGATGAGCGCGACAGAGCTGGGCGAGCTGACGCCCGAGTTGAAAGCCGTGCCCAGCGCGCTCGAGGCGCAGCTCGACGGCTGGCGCGCGCAGACGGAGCGGTTGGCCGAGCGCTATGCGAGCGCGGCGACGTTTCTGTATCTGGGCCGCGGCATCCACTATGCGATTGCACGCGAGGGCGCGCTCAAGCTCAAGGAAGCGTCGTATGTGCACGCCGAGGGCTATCCGGTGGGAGAGCTCAAGCACGGGCCCAACGCGCTGGTGAGCGATCGCGTGCCGCTGGTTGTGATTGCGACGGTAGATCGACGGCTTGCCGCTTCAATCAGGAGATACGAAAAGACGCTGCAACTGCTGGCCGACATGAAGCACCAGGGCGCGCGCGTGATCGCGCTGGCCAACGACGATGACGACGAAGTGCGGGCGCTTGCCACCGATTGTATTCCGGTGCGGCCGGCGAGCGAATATCTGCTGCCGCTCGTGGAAGTTGTTCCGCTGCAACTGTTCGCGTATTACATGGCCGTGGCGCACGGCGTGGATGTGGACAGGCCGCGGAATCTGTCGAAGGCAGTAGTGGAAAAGCAGGGAATAGGGAGTAGGGAATAGGCGATGGTGCTTTTGAGATCACAGATTGTGATCTTAAGATGCGGCGTTACGTTCGGCTCGCAATCGTGCGCGATTGCGGGCCGAACGTTTTCAGGATGACTGCGGCCGATTCGGGCGTTGCCTTCCCCGGTCCCCGAATGCAAGGGACCGGGGGCACCCGGAATCGTGGTTGGTTGAGAGAGGGGCTGATTCAGTTTGTGCTTTCCCACCCTGGCGACAAAAACAAAGACGTCGCGAGGGTGGGGCACCCGCGTTCGTGCTTTCCCACCGATTCCGCGATGATGCTGCGGAATGGATGGGGCACTCAGGATGTGTACGGGCCTGGAGGCCCGTACGACAACCGGGCTGGAGCCCGGCGCTCCCAACTGCTAGATTGCTTTCAGTTCGCTCCCAACTGCTAGCTCGTCTTCCCTTCAAAATGCGCTTCGATTTCTTCGAGGGTCTTGCCTTTGGTTTCGGGCAGGAAAAATGCTGCCGCGATGAAATAGACGACCGTGAACGCCGCGAATAAGAAGAACATCGACGAGTAGCTGTGCTTGCTGACGAACGGCAAAAAGATGGCGGCGAGGATAGTTGAGACGAGCTGGTTCAGCACTAGCGCGATGCTCATTCCGTTGGAGCGGATGCGCGTGGGCATGAGCTCGCTGAGCGCGAGCCATACGCAGACGCCGGGGCCCATCGCGTAGAAGGCGATGAAGGCGTAGAGGCCGATGGCGACGAGCCAGCCGTGGCTCGCGTTGGGAATGGTTCCTATGAGAGCCCTCTCGATTTTGAGGGGCGCGGTGCGCGCGGCGTCGAGGTTGGCGAAGGGATTCTTAAAGATAGATTCAACACGGTTGGCGGGCAACACCGCGTCGCGCGAGATGGCGATGGGCGCTGCTGCGGCGTCGTCGGAGCGGACGATGTTGGTGGCTCCGGTGTAGTCGCCGTAGCTGTAAATGATGGCGAGCGACGCGCGATCGCTGTGGATGGCGTTGCCGGTGTACCCGGCGGATGCGAGCAGGCGCGTTGCAGCGGCGGGATCGAATTGCAGTTTGAGCTGCTGGTCGGGCGTGGCGAGGGCTTGTACCGCATCGCGGCAGTCGAAGTTCAACTTCTCAGTAGTTTTAAAGAGCAGCGCGACGCTAATTGTAGAGACGATGATGCCGCTGGTGCCGAGGATGAGCAGAAATCTGCGCCCCTTGCGATCGACCAGCAAAGTGCCGATCGAAGTCATGAGGAAGTTGACTGCGGTGAGGATCACGTAGCCCCAGTGCGAGGCAAGGTCGCTCAATCCGCTTTGCAGCAGAATGCCGGCGTCGTAGCCAATGACCGAGTTGATGCCGGTGGCCGTGTTGCACGAGAGAATGACGCAGGCGAGCACGAAAGGGATGATGTATTTGCGGCGAAGGAGAGAGTCCTTAACTTGCTTTCCGACCTGTTGGCCCTTGGCGGCTTTGGCACTGTTCGCCGTGGCTTCCATCTCGTCGATTTCGAGCGCAGCCTGTTGAGGAGTCCGCGAGCGCAACAGTGCAGTGTAGGCTTTGTCGCGCGCGCCGCGGCGGAAGAGCCATCGCGGCGACTCGGTAACCATGAGGCTGCCAATGACGAAGATGAGTCCCGGCGGCAGCGAGACCCAGAAGATGTTGCGCCACGCCTGGCCTTCAAATGCTCTGAGCGCGCTGGGGTCGCCAAGCGCCTGCACCGCGGCCACGCGATAGCTGAAGTACATGCCCACCAGGGCTGCGACGCAGATGCCGAAGGTGAGCATCCATTGAAAAATGCCCGTGCCCTTGCCGC
>Ga0335072_10012822_pt1 | contig 11960 bp, 12 predicted proteins | sample Lox_Sample_21_FD_206725 | JGI IMG/M metagenome (GOLD analysis project Ga0335072, IMG submission 206725) | Soil microbial communities from Loxahatchee National Wildlife Refuge, Florida, United States - Lox_Sample_2.1 | ecosystem: Environmental > Terrestrial > Soil > Wetlands | place: USA...
AGGCCAGGATCAGGCCGGTCACATCCAGCCGTCCCGCGTCACCGCCCTTTCCCATGGGCAGGAGTCGCAGAGCGAGCACGACACCGACGACGCCGAAGGGGACGTTGAGCCAGAAGATCGCCCGCCAGTCGATGCCTTGGATGAGCAGACCGCCGATCAAGGGCCCGAGCGTCGGGGCGAGGATGATCGGTATCGCAATCAGGCTCATCACCCGCCCCATCTGCGCCTTGGAGGACTGTGCGGTCCAGATCATCGTGCCGACCGGCATGATCGCCCCGCCACCGATGCCTTGCAGCGCCCGGGAGACGATCAGCATCCCCACGCTCTGCGAGCACGCGCACAACACCGACCCGACTGTGAACACCGCCAGCGCGGCGACGTACAGCCGGGCGGCGCTGAACCGGCGTGCCGCCCAGCCGGTCACAGGAATGACCGCCGCGAGTGCGAGCAGGTAGGCGGTCACCACCCACTGCACCGTCCCTAGTCCGGCGTGCAAATCAACCGAGAGGGTGTGCAGGGCGACGTTGACGATTGTCGAGTCCAGAAACGACAGCGACGCGCCGATCATCACCACCCCTACCGATCGGCGTAAATCAGACGAGAACGGCTCGGTGGAAGGGGTCATTGGAGGTTCTCCTTCTGACGTTCCTTCTCGTCGGCGAGGATCTCAGGGATCTTCTCCAGTAGCGACTCGTGCCAAGCGATCTCGGCCTCGAGCCGGGCGTCGCGGTGGCGCACGACGAACTTCTCGGTCACGCTCAGGTTCTGCACGATCTGCCCAACCTTGACGCGTTCGTGGGCGAGCATCGCGCGCAGCCGCTGCAGGCGGAGCTCCAGCACGGCCGGGAACTCGTCGAGCCGGTCGCGGTCCAGTCGCGACATCGCGAGGTCGAACGGGTCGGGGCGAAACACGACCTCGCCGAGCCCCTCTTCGCGCAGTCGAGCGAGGGCGATGCGGCCCTCGGCGGTGATTCGCCAGATCTGGCGTTCGGGGTAACCGCCCTCCCGCTCGGTGCGCGACTCCTCGATGAGCCCCTCGCTCGCCATGCGCTTTAGCATGCCGTAAAGGGCGCCGACGGAGATGTCGGTCCATAGGGTGACGTACTCCTTGTCCGCGAGCTGGCGGAGCTGGTGCCCGTGCATTTCGCCTTCGTTGGCGAGCGCACCGAGGATGTAGAGCCGGATGCTTGACATGCGACTACTCTCACAAAAGTATTTACGTAACTACTCTTACAGAAGTAGTATTAAATGTCAACCAAATAGATGCCGCCGGGCGAAACATCGTCACGCCGCGGGCACGAGAGATAGCGCCAGCATTCGGATTTCCGGCACGGCGCAATCCTTAGTTGAGTGACCGGTTCATGCTTAAAGCTGCAGTCCGTGCTGCCGTCCGATCTCCCAGGACACGCCGACTCCGCGTACTGTGGCGGCAAGCTGTTGGCCCAGCCGCTGTTCGATCACGGGCTTCCACGGCACCAGCGAGAAACCCGTGCCGTCGTCGAGCATCGCAAACCGCCCGCTGGCAAGCATCACGCTCCGCCGGTAGATGCCCGCCACGCGCTGCCCGTCGGTCACCGACCGATGCTCCAACCCCGTTTCGGCAGCAATGTCCTTCGCAGCCTGCGTCAGCTCGCGTCCACGCAGCGTCGCCAACAGGTTGCGCGCAAGAATGACGCGCTGCCCGCGCTGCTCTGCCAATCCTTGCTCGGCCAGGAAGTCGGCGCGCTGGCGCAGCGCGTCCTTGACCTCGGCCCCAAAGCCCACGTCGCCCAGCCCCTTGCCGCTGCCAATCAATTGCTGGTCGAGCCAGGTGGCACCGATCACGCGCGCCTGCCGTTCGATGGGGAGATGCGATTTCAACTCCACCGCTACGCCACCGCCAAGCCGCTGCACGTCGTACTGGCGGCCTCGTTCGGCCAGGTCGCCGGGAACACGCCAGACGCCCTCGGCCTCGCGCTCCACGATGCCGGCGCGGCGCAGGGCTTCGAGCCGACGCACATGCGCGGCCACCACCTCGCCTGGGTCACGGTCGGGCGTGGCCTGTCCCTGAGCGACGGCCAAGTGGTGATCGGTGCGATACACGCCATCAACGGCCAGCGCGGCGATGTTGCGATCAGCGACACGCACGTCGGCGGCAGCTTTCACCTCCACTACAGCGCCGGTCGGGTACTGCTCCAACTCTGAGCGCGGCGGCAACGCGACGTAGTGCGCTTTGCCGTCCGTGCCATCGACGATCAGATAGCCCTTGTCGTACAGCTCGTCGGCCAGCCCCTTGGCAACGACGCGGCCCACGATGGCGCGACCATCCTCGCCGGTCTGTAGAACGGACAGCTCGCGCAGCTTGCCGCTCATGGCGCGTTGCATGGTGCGGATAATGTCGCCGCGCTCGCTCATTGCCCGCAACGTGGGTTCGGCGTCGGCATGAATGGCCCATGTGCCGAGGTGCTGCTCGGTCGCCAGGCCCATGCGCTGCAAGCGTTGCAGGCGACCGATCAGCGCTTGCCGCTGACGTTGCAGCCGAGGTTCGGCGAAGCGTTCGATATGCACCAAGCCATCGTCGCCAACCTCGCGCTGCAAGGTGCGATCCAGGCCCGTCCATCGCTCCCGATCGACCTCGCGCTGCATGGCGCGCTGCATCTCCAGCTCGGTGCGCGGCCCCAGCCATTCGGTTGCCAGTTCCGACGCCCGATGGCGCATCCCGTCGGCGATGTAGTCACGCGAAATTATGAGGTCTTTGCCGGTGTCATCCTTGCCGCGCAGGACGACGTGCGTGTGCGGGTTGTCCGTGTTCCAGTGATCGACAGCCACCCATTCCAGCCGCGTTCCCAGGTCGGCCTCCATGCGTGCAATCAGGTGCCGGGTGTAGGTGCGCAGGTCGTCGAGCTGTTCGGCATCCTCCGGCGAGACGATGAACCGGAACTGGTGCCGATCCTCGCGCCCGCGCGCCTCGAAGGCGGCGGTATCCGCCGCGTCGGTCGTCGGGCCGTAGGCGTGCCCCGGCCCGCCTTGGTGATCGACGCCTTCGCGCTCGATGTATCGCAAGTGCGCGGCACTCGAACGAGGGCCGGCCTGCGCCAGATTGACCAGCCGGGCCTTGACCGTCACGCGCCGCGCATTCGGCCCGAGTCCACGACCAGCGAAGCGCGCCGCGACATGGCCGCGGCCTAGCCGGGAACCGGGCCGCTGGCCGATCTTGCCGGCCGCCTTGCCGAGCTTGGCACCGGCCTTGTTGGTTTGGCGCAGCACCTTGTTGATGAAGGCGTCGCCACGCTGCTTCGGCGCACCGGGACGGACGCGGAATCGGTCATCGTCGCGCTGGCTCATGGTGCGGCTCCATCCAAGACCGGCGCAGTCCAGCCGACGAAGCACGCGACTTCACCAATGCCGATGCGGCATTGCGCACCTTCGCGGCACGCCGCCGCATCCTGGCGGGTGCCGCGCCACCCCCATGTGCAGACAGGATTTTCAAGCGGCCATGTGCCGCGACCTTTTATCTTGCCTTCCGCCTTTGCCCTGCGCTGACGCTCCGGGCATCGGCGGCCCGGTGGCGCAGTGCTGCTTGCGGCCTGCGCGCCGGGGAACGTTGCCACGGTCATCGGCCGGGCGCGTTCAAGGCAAGATGCCTGCACGGGGGAAAGCGGCGCCGGATGTTGCGCGACGTGCAGCGCGGATGCGCTTGCACGGCACGCGCGACGACACGGCGGCGACCAGCGGAAGCACACGCCGGATGGCACGATTGAGCGCAGCGAATCGGCGGCCATCATCGGCGCGTCTCCAGCCAGACCGGATGCGCGACACCGATCACGGTGGATGCGCTGACCGGGCCGAAATAGCGACTGTCGAATGACGCCGGATTGGTCGTGCTCAACAGGAACAGCTCGCCCGGTTCGAGGTGGCGGCACTGCTGCCACGACGGCAGCGGCCGACCCATGCGGTCGGCACGCAGCACGGCAGCCGAAGGCACGCCGTCGATGCGGACGATGCCGCCCGTGATGCACACCTGTTGAGGAGCAATTGCGGCCACGGGTTTGAGCAGCGGAACACCTGCCGGCAGGTAGCCGCGCTGCGCAGCGAGCGCGGCAGCCGGGGCCGGCAGCGGCACCAGCACGATGCTGCTCACGGACAACGGGCGTGGCAGCGAGCCGGCCCGGTGGTCGAGCGGATCGACGCGATACCAGCCGACCGCCACGCTGTCGGACGGGTTGTAGGTCAGGCGCGGCAGCGGCGGCACGAAGGACGCCCAGGCCAGCGCAGCGAAGCCGCAGGCAGACAGGCCCGCCAGCACGAGGCGTGCGCGCAGGCGCGAGCGAGGGTGCAGTGCGGTGACGGACGGGGAAATGGTCGTCATGGCTTTCCCGGCCAACCAGGCAGCGTGTCGCTCGGCGGTGTACGCCGGCAACGGCAAACGCGCAGCGAGCCGGTTGCCGAGCGTGCGCCAATACGCCGGCGATACGTCGGCGGGCGCGACGCCCTGCGCCTCGATGACGTCGAGTTGTGCCAGCACGGCGCGCACGGCGGGTTCGCCCTCGGCGTGCAGCAGCAGGCGCGCACCCGGCAGTACGCCGGGGATGCGCTGCGCCGCGTCCAGCGGCGTGCAAGCCTGCATCACCATGAGCTGCCAGCGGATCGTGCCGTAATCGTTGGCGTGCCAGCGGATGCGGCAGAACAGTGCGCCCGGCAGGAACACCGCGACGCGACGCCAGCGGTCGAGCCGGATGATGCGCGCCGGCTCGCCGAAGCGCAGATACACGTCAATGCGCTGCTCGATGTAGGCGAGCGAAACGCGGGTCAGCGGCGCAATGCCGGCGAGCACCGCAAGCGATGGCGGCGGCGCAGCCGCGGCCGCCAGAGCGGATGCGTTCATAGGGTCTTCTCCGGGAACTCGCGTTCCAGCAGTGCGCGCAGCAGTTCGGCCACCGTCATGCCTTGTGTGAACGCCGATACTTTGATGCGCGCCCGCATCGCGGGCGTGATGTCGAGAGTCAGGCGCGCGGTGTAGAGGTCGCCCTTGTTGAGCGCATCGGCGTCGCCCTGACGAATCCACGCCTCGGCGTGCGGATTCGCGGGCGGACGTGCGCCGATGCCGATGCGTTTGCCGCGCGCAGTCGTCATGTCGGCCACCGCAACAACTCGTCGGTGAGCGCGGTGATCTCGCGTGCGGCGGCACTGTCGGGCGCCGTCTCGCGTGCAAGCCGGCCAGCGGCCACGCTGTCGGCGAACACGATGCGCTGATGCACTTCCGAGCGCAGCGCCGGCAGCGGCTGCTCGGCGAGCGCACTGCGCGCCTCGCGGCCGATGATGGTGGTGCTGATGCGCCGGTTGACGACGAAGGCCGCACGCAGCGCAGGCCGGAATACCTGCGCCTCGCGGATCAGCGCGACCATCTCCGACGACGCCCACAAGTCGTAGGGGCTGGGCTGCACCGGAATCAGCACGCGCTCGGCCGCCAGCAACGCGGAGCGCGCCAGGGCGGCGATGCGCGGCGGCCCGTCGATGACGACGTGATCGGCGCGACGCGCCAGCTCAGGCGCTTCCTGGTGCAGCGTCTCGCGGGCGAGGCCCACGGTGCTGAACAGCCGGGGCAAGCCCTGCTGGCTTCGGCGCTGCGTCCAGTCCAGCGCCGAGCCTTGCGGGTCGGCATCCAGCAGGATGACCGACTGCCCGCGCATCGCCAGTTCGCCGGCAACGTGGGTGGCAAGCGTGGTCTTACCGACACCACCTTTCTGGTTGAGGAAGGCAACGATCATGGCGCGGCCCTCCGTGTCGGAAAGCCGGGCTTTGGCTGTTTCGCTGCGTGCCGTTGGGCGGTTGTCCACCGCAGCGGCGCGCCCTTACCAAAAGTTAGAGCTTTTAAGTTAGATAAGTTAGAGAGAGCTGAAACCCGCGCCGTTATTGGATTTCCGGCGATTTCGCACGCCTGATAGCACGATAGGGACACGCCTGATAGCACGATACCCGGCACGCCTGATAGCACGAGCCCGTCCACACGTTGTCCCCGAGTTATCCCCGTGCCGTGCGCGGCACCGGCCGGAAGGTCAGTAACTCGGTATTGCTGTCCGGCATCCGTTCGATGCCGAGCACGTAGCCAGGCAGCGACTGCCGCGCGACCAGCGCGCGCAGGTCGTAGGCGAAGTCGTAGGGCTTCGCCGTGCTGCCTGATTTCTTGTGCAGGTGCCGGAAGTCGAATTGCCAGCCGCCAGGCTGTTTGCCGCCGTGCTTGCGCACCAAGCGATACAGCCACCGCTCGATGCCGCCGGCCAACCGGAAATACACCGGGTCGATGGTCAGTACCAGCGCGGCGTCGAGCACACCGGCATAGAACCAGTCCGGCAGGATCAGTTCGATGCCCAGCGGCGTGCCACGGGCGTCGGCCAGCTCCTTCCATTCGTTGATCCACGAGAAGCGATGCAGACGCCGCCCGGTCGTTTCGCGGATGGACGTCGCCACGGTGGTCGATTGCAGCCGGTCGAGCGCAGCCTTGAGGCGCTGGTAGTCGCGCAGCGACACACCGCGGCCGATGAAGCGCAGGATCTCGTAGGGCGTGGCCTGCATCCGCCGAGACGGCCGCAGGCCTGCGTCCCGCGCTTCCACGATCTGCGAGGCTGCCCAGATCAGCACGTCCGCGTCCCAGATGGTCGCTATGCCGTGCTCCTGCGTTCCCTCTACGCGGATTGTGACGTTGCCGCTGCGGAAGTCGATCGGCGCCGTGCGCCGCGACTTCGCCAGCGAGAAGAACGGATACGCCATCAAGTCCTGGGCGTCGCGCGGCACCATGTCGCCCGGCAGCGCGCGAAACAGGTCGAGCTGTTCCCGCTCCCGCGATGGGTTGGACATGGCGACGGCCACCGGCGAGCCACCGATCAGCGCGCACGGCTGTCGGCCGAGTGGTGCTCGGCATACTCGGGATCGGACGTGGTTTCGTAGCTACGCTGGTCGGCCCAAGCATCGAGGTCGGCTACCGCGTACATGACGCGGCGGCCGAACTTGCGAAACTTCGGCCCGTTGCCGATCACGCGCTGCTTTTCGAGCGTGCGCGGCGACAGCCGCAGGTACTCGGCGGCTTCGTCGTTGGTGAGGTAGCGTTGGGGTTGTGCAGTCGTGGCGACGGCAGCGGCAGCAGGCCGCAAGGGAGCGGGACGCATCGGGTGAACCTCCATCGGTCAGGAACGCCCGGCCACACAACGCGACCGGATGGAGGCAGTCTTGGGAAAGCGATGCGTTGCGCAGAGGGTCGTTTTGCGGCGCAGGCAAAACGACCCTGCGCAGGTCAATCGAGCTGTGCAAGGCGGCGGTAGCCGCCGCGCATCAGCGATTGGCCACGCCGCACCAGGCGGCGCACGCGCGAGCGCAGGCCGCCGTCGGCGTACCAGCCAGCGGCCACGGCCTCGGTGCCGAACAGCCCTTCGGCCGTTTCGCGTAAGGACGCGCCCGCGAGGGTCGCGTCAAGCGCCTGCAAGGTGTGCAGTTCCAGCAGCGCGGCCGGTGTGGGCCGCGAGCGGGCCGCTGCCGTAGGCACGGCCGCAACGTCCACCGTCGCCAGCTTGTCCAGCTCGGCCGTGATCGTGCGGTAGCTCGCGCAAGGTGCGGCGCACGCACGGATGGCGTAGAGGTAGGCCATGCCGTCGGCCAGACCCGGCGCGAGTGCGAACCGCACGCAGCAACCGGGCCAACGTGCGGTCAGCACGAGGCGCCTGCCGTCATGGATCAGGTGCTTGTGGCCGGGGATGCGCCAGAACTCGAAGGCACCGGCCTCCGGCGGCGGGTCGGCATCCGGGTAGAGCTGGAGTACGTCAACAGGATCGGGAAACCAGTCGGGATGCGCGTCGCGCGCATCCAATGCCGGGTCTTCCAGCAGACGCAGTCCCCAGGTGTGCGCCGCCTCCGGCTGGCGACGACGGCGCAGCCAGTCGCGCCGGTAGTCGGGATGGCGGCGCAGGTACTCCCAGGCCAGCGCGGGGCCGTCGAGATGCAGCACGTACAGGTACGCAGCAGTGGGATACCAGGCATCGGCGCTTCGATCAGCCATGACGCGACCTCCTGTTGAACAGGAACGTCGCCCACGGGCGTCGGACGCGAGAACTACGGCATCAACATCATCAAAGCGCCATCAAGGACGGCGTAAACTCAAGCTGTAACGAGGGGTGTCAAGACCGATTCGCTCCGAAGCCTTGCACGCATTGTCCGAGTGCGACGGCTGCGCCGCGCGGAAATGGCGTGCAGCATCGGACACCCTGCCGCAAACCGCGCTGTGCATCATGTCTCTTTCGGTCAGGGTCGCACCCGACGGGTGCAAGAACGCCGATCTAGACCGTAGTTGTCTGGAACCAGACCTAAAAAGACACAATGCGCCCCAGCTAGTCGGGAATGGAGCCGTCTCGCTGCGCGAGCCGAACGTATTCCGATAGCGGCCGTGCCGCGCGGAAATACACGTCGCGCAGCACGGGGCGCTGCTGCGGCCCGACGATGCTGGCCAGGTCGGACAGCTTGACCGTTCCCAGCGCCGGCATCCCGATGCCGAGGTCGATCAACCCCCACGCGGTATCGCCATCGGCAGGGTCGAGCGCGGCCAGCAGCCAGGTCGCGTGCGCGTCCGGCGTGAACAGCCGCACGATCGGCATCGGATCGATGTCCTGGCCGGCCGCGCGTGCCGCGCCGTTGGCGAGCAGTTGCGTGCGTTCGTCTGCGGTGGTCAGCGGCTGGGTCATGGTCAGGAACCCCGTAAAGCCGAGGATGCACGAACACGCTTTTGTGCCGAAGCACGGAACCGCGAAGCTGTTTCGTGCTTTCGTGCGCAAGCACGGATGCGCACGCCCACGAATCCGTACAAGCACAAGAACACAGAAGCGGCATTGTGCAGGTCAGGAAAGACACGGATGCGGTTCCTCGATTCTGTCGGAATCCGCCGATGCGGATTTCCGTAAAGGCACGAATGCGGAAATCAACATCACCAAATGAACACTATAGATTGTAGCCCTATAGGGCGCAATAGGCTGTCATCTTGGTTTTTCAGGGAAAACCATTGGTGGCGGCGAAGAACTCATTGGCGACGGCGATACGGACGGTCAGGAAAGCGCGCGGCTTGAGCCAGGAAGCGTTCTCCGACGTGTCCAGCCGTACTTATTTGAGTTCGCTGGAGCGCGACCAGAAAAGCCCGACCATGCACAAGCTGACCGAGCTGTGCGAGGTCATGGAAGTGCATCCGCTGACGCTGCTGACGCTGGCCTATGCCGGCGACAGCACGCGCAAGGCCGATCAGCTTCTGGCGCAGGTGCGCCAGGAGCTTGAGGCCGTCTTGAAGGAACGCAACGCGACGTAGGCGCGTGCGTGATGTGCTGCGCCAGCAGCACGGCGCCCCGCCGCAATGGACGGGGCGCGGTGGCGGCGGTTAGTCCGCCTGCTGCGGCTTGCTGCGCGACCAGATGAGGTCGTGCGTGCCGCCCTCGTTCTCGATCAGGCGGGCATAGACCGTCGCCGGGAACGAAGGATCGTCGAGGGTCACGGACACGTAAGGCCGTTCGGCCTTGCTGACTTTCTTCCACGCCGCGCCGATGTCGTGGCTCGCCGCCTGTACGCGGAAGTCGGGGGCGTTCTCGTTGTCGCCCTTGTCGTTGGGAACCAGCTTGACCTTGACGTTGAGCGTCAGGGTGCGGAGCGCGCCAGTGAAGCCGTCTTTCTCTGCGGTGAAGGTGCCGATGTTAGCCATGATGTTTCTCCTTTCGGGTTGAACAAGGTCGCGCCAGTGCGTCCTTGTTGTGAACCGGCCGGCGGGGGATGGGCGGGTCGCACCGCTTGCGGTCGAAACGCAGTGGAGAACCTGGAAGCGAAAAGAATTTGTCCCGCGAGGAAGCCGCGCAGCGGCGGGGAAATTGTTTTCGCTGAAAGGTTGCGGCCATGAAGCCCAAGGCGCAGCCGTGCCCCCGCCAAGATTCACGACAAGCCAAGGACGCAGTGGCCGCCCGCTCCCGAAAGGAGATATGGCCGACCTCGGCATCCGCGCATGACGGCTGCACAGGCTCGTGCCATTACGCGGGCAAGGCCAACCACCACCAACAAGGCGAGAACGCCCCTGCCGCAGCAGGCGGCCTCGTGCGTGAAGCGTGGAGAGGAAGCTCCATAGCGCGAGGTTGGCGGCGTGTCGGTGAACCGTCCTTCGTGACGGACAGGCGAACCGCCAGCGTCGAGGACGGCACGCTTTCGCACAACCTGTCGCAGCAAGCCGGGGTGTAGCCCTGCACAAGCCCCGTCCATCGCGACGGGGCGTGACCGAAAATCTTGCCCGCGCTAGCGGGCACCGATTAATTTATTGTTATCCTCCTAGGCAAGGAGGCACACATGACCAGCATTGCACTTCAAATCGAAACACAAACGTCGCCTGTCGGTGATGAGGTTTCTGCGTTGATTGCTGTTGTAAGACCAATCTTGCAGGGATTACTGTTTGGACTTAAACAGGAAGTTGTCAATGAATGCGGAGGCATTCAAAACTTACGCCTTTTTATGCTGCCAAGAGTTTACCGCCCAGGATACGGAGATTGCGGAATTTGTTTTGAATATGCCGCCCACGATGCCATCAATAGAAAAGTTCCATCTGTATTAGAGAGAGTCAGTGATAGCCTGACAAAGTTCTGCCGGGTTCCAGGCGTCGATCCGGCATCAATTTTGTTCGGGGCTGAGAAAACAGGGGCATTACAGGTAATAGGCTCTCCTGCAAATTTGCTTACGGACGAATCTCGGCTTCTCACGGGCGTTCAAGCGCAACCACCAAAACTAAAACAATATATCCAAGCGCTCACCGATGCGTTCCGCAGGAGTTCGCAGCGAGACTTATTGCCAAGTAGCATTTCCGGCTTATGGAAAGCCGATCTTTTTCTTGGGAATCGTGATACCGACAGATGGGTTGGAACAACGGTAAAAATCAACCGTACTCACCTTGAGGGCGCTGCGGGTCTGCGAATCGGAATTGTTCCTGCACTTTATGGCACAGGCGACCAGATTACATATGACAATGCAAAAAACCTTGTCATATGTCCTTTGCCATACGATGGCGCTTTTATGGAAATCTTCTACAGTGCCTGGCAGATCGTTCAGCAGTTTTTAGCGGCAGATGCACGAGTACCGCCTCCGGTTAACTTGCCGCTTGGGTCTCATATCATGGTGGCCAAATTTCTTGAAGAAAGGCGAGATTTTCCGGTATTGGATGTAATCAATTCGCTTGCTCCGATGGCGCAACCCGGACTCATCCAAACATCACAAGTACCCGGCACTACTTCCGTTGAAACTCAGACGCAGAATGACGTCGTGACCACGGTTATTGCACCACAACCCGCCACGATGAACTGAACGCTTTGATGTCGTTATAGCCCCGGCGCAATACGCCGGGGCTATGCGACTACCTCATGCGGCCAGCGCGTGCGCTTCCACTTCGTCGGCGGCATCTTCCGGCATGTCCGCTTCGTCTGCAGCCGGTGCGCCTTCCGGCTCGGTGTCGTGGTCGATGTGGAACACGGCAGGAATCCAGCCGGCGCCTTCCGCCAGTCGTTCGGCTTCGCTGGCAATATCGCCCTTCTTCAACTTCGACAGGCGGGTGACGTGCGCCGGAGCGTACTGGCTGACGGCTTCCAGAATCGCTGCCTTCGGTACGTGCTGGAAATAGCCCTCGGCGGTCGGCTTCCACCATGCGGCCATGTCGAGCCCCACGGCCTGCGCCAGTTCCGCGCCGGGCTGGCGCTGCGTGGCTCGCGGCGTCACCACGTCCACCGTGGCCGCGACGCAGACGGCCAGCAGCCGCACCAGCTCGTCTTGCGACTTCGCCAACAGCACGGCGAACAGGTCGGCGCTGTCTTGCGGCAACGCTTCGCCCGCGACTTCCTGCAAGGCACGCAGCGCCACGGTGGCAGACGATTCCGACACGTCCGGGGCGAAGCCTTCGAGCCGGTCTTGCACTTTCAGGGTCACGCCAAGCG
>Ga0335072_10012825_pt1 | contig 11959 bp, 8 predicted proteins | sample Lox_Sample_21_FD_206725 | JGI IMG/M metagenome (GOLD analysis project Ga0335072, IMG submission 206725) | Soil microbial communities from Loxahatchee National Wildlife Refuge, Florida, United States - Lox_Sample_2.1 | ecosystem: Environmental > Terrestrial > Soil > Wetlands | place: USA: Florida...
GCCAATCACGAGAAAAAGATGCCGGCGAGTTTCCTGACCAAGGACGGTTTTGGCATCACCGCCGCGGCACGACGTTATCTCTCGCCGCTGATCCGTGGCGAGGCGCCACCACCGTACGGGCGCGATGGCTTGCCGAAGTATGTGCAGCTTAAGAATGTGGCCGTGGCGAAGAAGTTGCCGGCGTTTGCGCGTTGAGCATGGCCGGCTGACGCACCGACATGGCACTTCCCAGGGTGGGTCCCGGCTTTCGCCGGGACCATAAACCTCACGCAAAGTTGAAATAACTCTGACACGCCCATCGGCGCAGCGAGCGCGTCCGGCACCGACACACACCGACACGCGCGACAAAAAGCGCCAGTCCGCTGCGGCAACGCACAACGTTTCATCACACAAGGTCTGCCTATACTCGACCCGGTCCGTCCATCTTGGGCGGTCGACACAACTGGAGGGGAGGCACCGATGCTGCAGCAGTATGGCTTGTGGATCGCGTTGGCTTGTGCGGTCGTGGCGATTTTGTACGGGGCGTTTTCCGTACGTTGGGTGCTGGCGAAATCGCCAGGCAACGAACGTATGCAGGAGATCGCCTCGGCTATCCAGGTGGGCGCGCGCGCCTATCTCAACCGCCAGTACCGCACGATCGCGCTTGTGGGCGTGGTGCTGCTGGTTGTGATCGGATTTGCCCTGGATTGGGGTACGGCAATTGGCTTTGCCATCGGTGCGGTGCTTTCCGGCGCCACCGGTTATATCGGCATGAATGTCTCGGTGCGCGCCAACGTGCGCACGGCCGAGGCGGCACGCGGCGGCCTCGCTTCCGCGCTGAACGTCGCGTTTCGCGGCGGCGCGATCACCGGCATGCTGGTGGTAGGCCTGGCCTTGCTCGGCGTGGCCGGTTACTTCGCGCTACTGACGCATTTCGGCTACGACAGCGATCATGCCTTGCATGCGATGGTCGGCCTGGCGTTCGGTTCATCGCTGATTTCCATCTTCGCCCGTCTGGGCGGTGGCATCTTCACCAAGGGTGCGGACGTCGGTGCGGATCTGGTGGGTAAAGTCGAAGCCGGCATTCCGGAAGACGATCCGCGCAACCCCGCCGTGATTGCCGACAACGTGGGCGACAACGTGGGCGATTGCGCCGGCATGGCTGCCGATCTGTTCGAAACGTATGCGGTGACGCTGATCGCCAGCATGCTGCTCGGCGGCGTGGTCGGCGAACAAGCCGGGCCGAACGCGGTGTTGTATCCGCTGCTGCTTGGCGGTGCGTCGATCATCGCATCGGTGATCGGCACGTTTTTCGTGCGCGCGCGCGCTGGTGGCAAAATCATGAGCGCGTTGTACATGGGCGTGGTGGTTTCCGCGGTGTTGGCGGCGATCGCGTTCTGGCCCATCACTAACGCGTTGATGGCCGATGCCACCTTGGGCGTGACGCATCTGTACGGCGCCGCGCTGATCGGCCTGGTGCTGACCGGCGTGATCGTGGTCATCACCGAGTACTACACCGCGACGGAATACGCGCCGGTGCGCCATGTCGCGAAATCGTCAACGACCGGCCATGCCACCAACATCATCGCCGGCCTCGGCGTGTCGATGAAATCGACCGCGCTGCCGGTGCTTGCCGTGTGCGCGGCGATCTGGGGTGCTTACGCGCTGGCGGGTTTGTACGGCATTGCGGTGGCGGCGACGGCCATGTTGTCGATGACCGGCATGGTGGTCGCGCTCGACGCCTACGGCCCGATCACCGACAACGCTGGCGGCATTGCCGAAATGGCGGAATTGCCGCCGGATGTGCGTGGCGTGACCGATCCGCTCGATGCGGTGGGCAACACCACCAAGGCCGTCACCAAGGGTTATGCCATCGGTTCGGCCGGTTTGGCCGCGTTGGTGTTGTTCGCCGACTACACGCACCATTTGGCGCTCAAGCACGCCGGCCAGGTATTCGCCTTCGACCTTTCCGATCCTCGCGTCATCGTGGGCCTGCTGATCGGCGGCTTGATTCCGTACTTGTTCGGCGCCATGGCGATGGAAGCGGTGGGCCGTGCTGCCGGCGCCGTGGTGGAAGAAGTGCGCCGCCAGTTCCGCGAGATCGCCGGCATCATGCAAGGCACCACGAAGCCCGACTATTCGCGTGCGGTGGACTTGCTCACCAAGTCCGCCATCAAGGAAATGCTGATTCCTTCGCTGCTGCCTGTGCTGGTGCCGATCATCGTCGGCTTCGCGCTCGGTCCGGTGGCGCTGGGCGGTTTGCTGATCGGCACCATCGTCACCGGCTTGTTCGTCGCCATCTCGATGACCACCGGCGGCGGCGCCTGGGACAACGCGAAAAAATACATCGAAGACGGCAACTTCGGCGGCAAAGGTTCCGAAGCGCACAAAGCGGCCGTGACGGGCGATACCGTGGGCGATCCTTACAAGGACACCGCGGGTCCCGCAGTGAATCCGCTGATCAAGATCATCAACATCGTGGCGCTGTTGTTGGTTCCGTTGCTTTGACCCTATGCAACAACCTCGCCCGACCGATCGGGCGAGGTTGTTGTTTCGATGCATCAATGACCGTTCGGCGTAGCGATGAAGGTGTAGCTGACACCCGATCCCGCATCCAACGATTGCCCCGTGATTTGACCGGCATCGTTGATGTCGTTCGCCGACACCAAACTATCGGTGAAACCGGGCGCCACACGCGTATTCATATCGACGATGTTGCCGTTCTGCCATAACACCGCACGGCACCCGTTTGCGCCGCACGATTCGCCTACTACGAGACCTTCGTCGTTGATACCGAGCGCTTGACTGGTCGTATCGCCAGGCAACGTACCTAGATCGCGCATGCCCGTAGACGGGGTCCAGATGAACGCATGCACATTGAAATTGCCAGGATCTCCACCGCCCGGCGCATTCGCAAATCCCACGACAACGCCGCGCTGATTGATCGCCATGGGCGTATTCCACGCAGGCACGCCGAGGCTGCCCAGATCGGTGACAGTATGGCCTTGCCACATCACCGCATGGATCGCCGAGAAGCGACCGACAGCCTGGTCGCAAATACCGGATATGCCGACGATCTGACCCCGATTATTGATCGCCGTCGCCGCGCCCGACGTATCCGTACCGATCAACGGAAGCGCGTGGATGTCATTCGGATCAGGCCCCCACACCACGGGTTTGAACTGCAGCACTTGCGTGGAACCCGGTGCGCACGTTGGATCGTGCACTGTATTTTCCGCCCATCCGACGATCAGACCGGAATCGTTCACGCCGGTGGCAAATCCGTTGTTGCCGCCCAAGGTCGGCAGCGCTTGCATATGTCCCCACCGCCACACGAAACCCTGGCAAACATGTCCGGTCACGGTGGGGAAGAACGCCGAGCAGCTCCAGTTTTCCCCGAGCGGATCGACCTGCGCTGTCTCCGCCACGCCGACCAGCACTCCGAAGTCGTTTTTCACCGGCCATAAGACGGCACTGTTGGCGCCACCCAATGTGCCCAAATCCAGCGTCGCGCCATTGAGCCACATCGTGGCATGCGTGCTCTGATTGCCGGGCAGGTTGGAGAACCCGCTAACCAGTCCGAAGTTGTTGATGCTGCTACCGCCGCTGGACGCGCCGCCCAACGTGCCTACTTGATGAACCTGATATTGAACGGGCGATGCCGCTGCTAGATCTTGCACTGTCATCAAGCCAGCGAAATACGCAGCCGCCACCAACACGCTCGTGATCCGATGCATGGGATGCTCCTTCACTCAGTTGTAACGACATACCGCCGTGGGGACGAACGGTTGCAGCTTGGCCGTTCCGGACTAGCTGCAAAAGCGCCACTTTTGCGATGCCTGCTAGTCCGGTCGGCACAACCCGTTCGGGCAGCGCTATAGTTGGCGCATGCGTCGTTGGGAATGGACCATTGCGCTCGATCCCAGGCACGAACTGCCGATTTTTCTGCAGCTCGCCAATGCGATTGCCGACGATATCCGTTGCGGACGTCTAAAAGCCGGTGAGGCATTGCCCGGCACGCGCGAATTGGCGGAGCGGCTTTCGTTGAATCGCAACACTGTCGTGGCAGGATACGAAGAGCTCGTCGCCGAAGGACTGGTGCACACGCGCGTCGGCGGCGGCACCTTCGTGTCGCCCGTCGCACCATCTGCCACGCACGTTGCCCCGCCGACGAACGATGCACCGACTTACGCGCTTTCTCAGTCCGGCCATCCGTCCGTTCATGCCATCGCTCCGGCGAAAGCGCCGCGTCCGGGCACGTTGATGTTGGGCTACAGCTTGCCGGATACCCGATTGTTTCCCGCAACAGTGCTTACACGCGCATTCCGGCGCGCGATTGCGCAACGCGGTCATTCGCTGATCGGCTATGCCGATCCGTGCGGGCATCATCGCTTGCGCGAGCAGCTCGCCAACATGCTTCGCAGCACGCGCGCCCTGCCGGCGTCAGCCGATTGCCTGATGGTGACGCGCAGCCTTGAGCAAGGTATCGATCTGGTGGCGCGCATGTTGCTGGCGCCTGGCGACGTGGTTGCCGTGGAAGGTTTCGGCTATCCGCCCGCATGGAGTGTGCTGCGTCTTGCCGGCGCGCAATTGATGCCGATTCCCGTTGACGACGAAGGATTGAACGTGGACGCGCTGGAAGATGCGCTCACGCATCAATGCATTCGCGCGGTTTTTCTTACGCCGCATCATCAATTTCCCACCACCGCCGTGATGTCCCCCGCGCGCCGCGCCAGACTCGCCGCGCTCGCGCTCGCGCATCGCTTCGCCATCATCGAAGACGACTACGACCACGAATTCCACTATGTCGGCAAACCGATTCTTCCCATCGCATCGGGGGACGGGCGTGCCAACGTCATCTATATCGGCTCGTTGTCCAACTTGCTGGCGCCCGGCATCAGCACCGGATTCGTGCTCGCGCCGCCGACCGTATTCGAACACCTGGCCGCATTGCGCGCAGCCAGCGACCCGCGCAGCGACGTCGCCATGGAATGCGCGATCGCCGAACTGTTCGAAGATGGCGAACTGCTCAGACATGTACGCCGCATGCAACGCGCCTACGCCGCACGCCGCGACGCACTCGCAGACGCTCTGCGGCGACATCTCGCAGGTGCCTTGCGTTTCCGCGTTCCCGACGGTGGCATGGGGCTTTGGGCCCGCGCGGACGATGCCATCGATGTCGATCGCTGGAGCGAAGAGGGCAAGCGCGAAGGCGTGCAGTTCTTCAGCGCAACACGTTACGACTTCCATCAACGCGAACAACCCTATCTTCGCCTGGGTTTCAGCTTCCTCGACGAAACCGAACTTGAGGAAGGCGTGCGGCGCATGGCCCGCGCGCTGGCGCACACGCACGCGCGCCGCTCACCCAAGACCTCTCGCTCGGCATCGACCTGGCATAGCCAGGCCTGAGCCGATCGGCTCGGAAAAGCCCGCTTTTCCCACTGGCGTTTTTATCGCGATCAGGCATGCTGGCGCTTCCGCGCAAGCGCCGGTCTTGCGCCCTATCACGGAGCGGAAGCATGAGCTTGAAAACTTCGATGCGCCTCGCCCTGGTGCTGACCGTCATAATGGGCGGCATGACCCAAGCCCACGACACCGCGCCCCCTGGCGCCACCGCCAGCACCGACGACCCCTATCTTTGGCTGGAAGACATCCACGGCGATCGCGCCATGAATTGGGTGAACGCCCAAAACGCCGTCACGCAAAAACAATTCGCCTCCAGCCCCGAGTTTCTGCACGAACGCGACCGCATCCTGGAAGTGCTCGATTCGGACGCACGCATCCCGTATGTCGAGCGTCGCGGCGATTACCTCTACAACTTCTGGCAAGACAAGGCCAATCCGCGTGGTGTCTGGCGCCGCACCACGCTGGACGAATACCGCAAAGCCGATCCCAAATGGGAAGTGCTGCTGAATATCGATGCGTTGAACAAAGCGGAAAACAAGCACTGGGTATTCAAAGGTAGCGATTGCCTGAAGCCCGACTACAAACGCTGCCTAGTCAGCCTATCGCCCGGCGGCGGCGACGCGGTGGAAGTGCGCGAGTTCGATATTCCAAGCAAATCGTTCGTGAAAGACGGCTTTCTGCTGCCGGTCGCGAAAACACAGGCAAGCTGGATCGACGAAAACCATCTGTACGTAGGCACCGATTTCGGTCCCGGCTCGATGACTACCTCCAGTTATCCGCGTATCGCCAAGGTGTGGACGCGCGGCACGCCGCTCAGCGCCGCGACCACCGTGTACGAAGGCAAGGCCGACGATCTGGCCGTGAGCGCGGCCCACGATCGCACGCCGGGCTTTGAGCGCGACTTCATCACCGTTGCGCACGATTTTTTCCATAGCGATACGTATCAGCTCAAGGATGGCAACCTGATTCATCTGGACGTACCGGAAGACGCGGCCAACGTGGACGCGCATCGCCAATGGCTGGTGGTGCAGCTGCGCAATGCGTGGACGGTCGGCGGCACCACGTACCCCTCGGGCGCGCTGATCGCGATGAAGTTCGACGACTTCGTCGCCGGCAAGCGTCAGTTCACCACCTTGTTCGCACCGGACGAGCACACCGCGCTGTCCAACTATATGTGGACGCGCCATCACATCATTCTGGACATCATGGATGATGTAAAAAGCCGGCTCGACGTGCTGACGCCAAACGACGACGGCACGTGGGCGCACGAAGCGATGCCGGGCGCGCCTCAGTTCAGCACCATCTCGGTCATCGATACCGATCCGGACCATAGCGACGAGTACTGGCTCGGCGTCACCGGTTTTCTCGCGCCCTCATCGTTGGAGCGCGGCGTATTGGGTGAAGGTCACGCACAAACCGTCAAGCATAGTCCTGCGTTCTTCGATGCATCGAAGTTCGAAGTGAGTCAGCACTTCGTCACCTCCAAGGATGGCACCAAGGTGCCGTACTTCGAGATCGCGCCGAAAAACCTGAAGCTGGACGGCAACAACCGTACCTTGCTTTACGGATACGGCGGTTTCGAAGTCGCGCTGCAGCCGTTCTACAGCGGCAGTGTGGGACGCGCATGGCTGGAACGCGGCGGCGTGTATGTGATTGCCAATATCCGCGGCGGCGGCGAATACGGTCCACGCTGGCATCAGGCGGCACTGCAAGCGAATCGTCCGCGCGCCTACGAGGATTTCGCGGCGGTCGCAGACGATCTCATCAAGCGCGGCGTCACGTCGCCCAAGCATCTGGGCGCGGAAGGCGGCAGCAATGGCGGCTTACTGATGGGCAATATGCTCACCGTATATCCGCAACTCTTTGGTGCGATCGCTTGCGAAGTGCCGTTGCTCGACATGAAGCGCTACATCCATCTGTCCGCCGGCGCATCGTGGATCGCCGAATACGGCAACCCGGACGATCCCAAACAATGGGATTTCATCAAAACGTTCTCCCCGTATCAGAACGTAAAGCCCGACGCGACCTATCCGGCGGTACTGTTCTACACCACCACCAGCGACGATCGCGTCGGTCCGGTGCAAGCTCGCAAGATGGCCGCGAAGATGGAAGGCATGGGCTACAAAAACGTGTGGTTCTACGAGAACACCGAAGGCGGTCACGGCGCGGGCGCGGACAACAAGCAAACGGCGCATATGCATGCGCTTGCTTATGAATTCCTGTGGGACACTTTGAAGTAACGCAACCTCCCCTCCCCTCTCCTCTTCGCAGGAGAGGGGATAAAATGCCGCCATGAAATCGCATCTCCCCATACGCCCCGAACTACGCGAGTGGATACTCACCACCACGCGCGCCGGACACGGCGTCGACGCCGTGCTCAAATTGATGCAGGAAACCGGCTACGATCCGCGGCAAAGCCGCAGCATCGTTGCCACGGTGCTGAATATGCCGATATCCGCGCTCGATGCACCGGCTTCGACGGCGCCGAGCCAAGGACGCCGCACGCGCCATCCCGAAGCGCCTCAGGTGGTCGTCGATGGGCGCACCGTGCATGTGGGCCTGAGCGTCGAATCGCCCGCCCTGCGCGTGCTCAACGATTTTCTGTCGGCAGAGGAATGCCAGGCGTTGATCGAACAATCCAGCCCGCGTCTGCAGCGTGCCGCCACGGTCGATCGCAGCGGCAAGCAACAGATCGACGCGCGCCGCACCAGCGAGGGCATGTTTTTCACCATCGGTGAAACGCCACTCGTCAGCCGCATCGAAAAACGCATCGCTACGATGCTGAGCATTCCGGTCGATCACGGCGAAGGCTTGCAAGTGCTGCATTATTTGCCGGGCCAGCAATACGAACCGCATTACGACTGGTTCAATCCCGACGAGCCGGGTTTCGCCGCGGTCACCGCCAAAGGCGGCCAACGCATTGCGAGCCTGGTGATGTACTTGAATACACCCGATGGTGGCGGCGGCACCGCGTTCCCGGAAATCGGCCTTACCGTCACCGCACTACGCGGCGGTGCCGTTTACTTCGCCTACGACACCGGCGACACCGCATCGTTGCATGCCGGGTTGCCGGTGCAGGAGGGCGAAAAGTGGATCGCGACAAAGTGGCTGCGGGAACGCCCATTCCAAACGTCACGACGCTGAAGCGATCCAACCCTACGACGTGCGTGCCTTGCTCGCACTCCATGCAATCGCCATTCCAATAACCAAGTGCATCGCGATGCTGGCGATGACCCAGCTCGGTATGAAAGGCGATGTCGGTGCTGCCGATAGAGGCAACACGACGCCGTTCATGACGATATAAAGCGCAACACCATAGAGCGCGCCATACCGCAACGGCCGCTCGATCAGCGCTTTCATGCGTCGGCTTGCCAGGTAATACACGCTCACCATGACCGCCATGATGGCGACATGCAACAACACGCCGAGCGACGCTGTCGCGCCGCCGCCCATAAAAGCACGCTTGCCCAGCAGCCCCGAAGCAATGTTTTGTGCCAAACGCACTGGCGGCACGCTGTGCGTGGCGTACCAATAGGTCGACGCAAAGATCAGATCCGCTAGGGCGAGCGCCACGGTAACGACCGTGGCAAACATCACCAAACGGCGGGCGCGCAAATTCTGCAGCCCGTTGGAATCAACAGGTATCGACATCGTTGTGACTCAATCATGATTGCGGGACTTCCCTAAAAGACCCGCGAAGCGATCGTGAGAGAAGTAACCGCTTCGCGGGTGTGGGAAGTGAGGGAGACGCCGTCGCCGCCGGGCCTGTCTCCTGGGGAGGGGGCGACAGAAAGTATTTGTTACCGAGCCCTGCGGCGACGTCAGACTAGGTATGTCGGCACATTCCCTCCATAGCCAATTGCTCGTATTTTCTTAGAGCCAATCGGAGGGACGGCGTGTATCTCGAACTGGACGGCCGCGGGCCACTCTATGACCAGCTGACCCGAGCCTTGAAGGCTTCCATCCTGGATGGTCGCATTGCAGCGGGCACGCAGCTGCCGCCCACGCGGGAATTGGCGGAGGAATTGCAACTTTCACGTACCACCGTGCTGGCGGCTTACGAGCAACTGCGCGCCGAAGGCTTTATCGACGGCCGAGTGGGCTCGGGCAGTTATGTCAGCCACCTGCAAGCCAGGCCCGCACCGCATCACGGCCGCACCAGCCTGCCACCGCCTTCACGCTATGCCGAACGCGCGCGCGAAGTGCGCGATTGGAGCATCGGCCGCCTGCATCGTGGTACGCGTTACAACCTTCAATACGGCTACCCGGTCATCAATCCCGCACTCAACAACGCCTGGGGCCGCGAACTTGCGCGCGCAGCGGCATACACCCGTTTGAACATCAACGAGGTAGCCGGATTTCCGGCACTGCGTCAGCAAACCTGCGAGTACCTGGCACGTCGCCGCGGCGTGCAAGCGCAGCCGGAAGATGTATTGATCGTCAGCGGCACGCAACAAGCGATCGAGTTGACAGCACGCGTGCTATTGAACGAAGGCGATCGCGCAGTATTGGAAGAGCCGCATTATTTTCTCGCGCATCAAGCGCTGATCGCGCACGGCGCCCACGTCGTTCCCGTGCGTACGGACGAACACGGACTCGTATGCGACGAACTTCCGTCCGAATCGCCACGCTTCGTCTACGTGACGCCCTCGCATCATTTTCCGACCGGCTCCATTCTCTCCATGGAACGCCGCATTGCCTTGCTGCGTTATGCCGAAAAGCATCAGTGCTGGATTCTGGAAGACGATTACGACGGCGAGTTTCGCTACGACGCGCATCCGCTTGCCGCATTGCGTTCGCTCGACGAACAGGATCGCGTGATCTACGTCGGCACGTTCTCCAAAGTGTTGTTCGGCGGCTTGCGTCTCGCTTACATCGTCATGCCGGCCGCGCTGCGCACGGATTTCATCAACGCGAAGTACCTCAACGACGTTGCGTGCCCGGTGATCGAGCAAGCCGCGCTGGCGCGCTTTATGGAAGACGGCGGTTTCGAGCGCCATCTGCGCATGGCCCGCAAAGAACTCAAAGCGCGAAGGGAGGCGCTCGTTGCGGGGCTGAAGGAGTACGCGCGCGATCGGGTCGAGCTTGCCGATACGCCGTCGGGCATGCATCTGATGGTGTGGTTGCGCGGCTACGACGCGGCACGTGCCGAAGCGCTGATCGCCTATGCCCACGACCTTGGCCTGGGCCTTTATCCGACGACGCCGCTGTATCTTAAGCCGCCCGAACGGCAAGGCCTTCTGCTCGGCTATTGCGGACTGTCGGTGATCCAATTGCGCGAGGCCATGCAGCTGTTCGGCCAGTGCCTGGACCACTTCGAATCGCCTTGACCTTAGCGTTCCTGCGCATGCCGCTGAACGCACGGACAGCCGCCTAAACGGCCGCTTGGTGCACTGCGACAAGCTTTGCCGTATCCTGAGTGGCTTTCCCCGCTTTGGTTACAGGTAAGGAGTGCCCCATGGGCCTGGATATGGTTAGCGCCGGCCGCGACGTGCCGAACGAAATCAACGTTGTCATCGAGATTCCCAAGGACGCGGAACCCGTCAAATACGAGGTGGACAAGGAAAGCGGGGCGATCTTCGTGGATCGCATTCTCTCCACCCCCATGCGCTACCCCTGCAATTACGGCTACGTGCCGGGAACGCTCGGCGGCGACGGCGACCCGCTGGATGCGCTGGTGATCCTGCCACTGCCGCTGGTGCCAGGCTCGGTCATCCGCTGCCATCCGGTCGGCATGCTGAAGATGACGGACGAAGCCGGCAGTGACGAAAAGCTGGTGGTGATCCCGTCACCGAAGATCTTCCCGGGTTATGCCCACATCGACGACATCAAGGGTGTGTCCGGACACTGGCTGGAACGCATCGGCCACTTCTTCGAACACTACAAGGATCTCGAAAAGGGCAAATGGGTGAAGGTCGAAGGCTGGGTCGGCGCCGAAGAAGCCAAGGCCGAAATCACGGCCGGCGTGGCGCGCAGCAAATCCAAGGCTTGATAGCGAAGAGAAAGGCGCCGCCCGATCGCGGCGCACTTTCTCCGGCGTGCCATTCCTGTGCAAACGCCCGCTCAGACCGTCTCGCGCGGTGAGTTACTTGGACACGCATCACGGTGCGTTCCATCAGATCCGTGGGTACCGCCCATTCTCAACGTCATGCGACGGGTTCGGCGCGCAACCTTCCGTCACGCATCAATGGCGCCGAACAGGGCCGGTTGCATCCAAGACGTGGATGCTGTCGATCGCCACTTCGCTCGTTGCATCCAATACGCCGCCAAGGCGATCGGCGACGCTTTCAAAAAAACGCGCCAGCACGTTGTGATACGGCACATCCTGCTGGTGCGTGGCACATTTGGCCGCATAGGCAGACAGCAAGGACAGTTCGTCGCGCAGGTCGCACAAATCTCGGTACTCTCCCACCCCAAACTGGTAGCGTCGGTTCGATAGCGCAGGCAGGCCGCCAGAAAAATCATCCATGTTCGTCATCTTTGAAGTCGCGCTCACAACGCGGTGATCCCTGATGCTAACAAATATTCCTAAAACGAGTAAAAAGACGTATTTAGCGTAGATGCAACTTGGATA
>Ga0335072_10012826_pt1 | contig 11959 bp, 6 predicted proteins | sample Lox_Sample_21_FD_206725 | JGI IMG/M metagenome (GOLD analysis project Ga0335072, IMG submission 206725) | Soil microbial communities from Loxahatchee National Wildlife Refuge, Florida, United States - Lox_Sample_2.1 | ecosystem: Environmental > Terrestrial > Soil > Wetlands | place: USA: Florida...
GCCATCGATGATCAACTCAATATGGACGCCATGCCCGCCATGGCCAGGTTCGAGATCAAGATCGATCCGAATCGGCAAATGGCCATTCTTGTGGCCCAACTGTTCGACCCCGATTTTTCAAGACGTGAACTCGCTGTGGAGGCCCTGGCACAGCAGTCGGCGACGGCGCTGCCGGCTTTGCAGAAGGCGCGCGAAACCGCGACCGACGATCAGCGCTGGTGGATCGACGCGGCCATTCAGGAGTGCGAACGCCAGGCAGCTTCCCCGTCGAAGAAATAGGCGCGGTCTGCCGTATCCTTATCGGCCTATCACTTGCCCACTTTTTCGAATAGCATAGTATTCTTTCGATATGGTTTCTTTCCTTCGCTATCTCTTCATTTTCATCATCCTAACTTTGGATTGTGCCTTTGTTCGGGCAGACACGAATGTTCTCGTCGATCCCGCGGTGCGGTATCAAACCTTTGAAGGCTGGGGTGTGTCGCTGGCCTGGTGGGCGAAGGGGGTGGGTACTTTTCCTGATTCCTATCGAAATGACTACATGGAAAAAGTCTTTGATCCTCTGAAAGGACTCGGTTTTAACATTGTGCGCTACAATATCGGCGGCGGAGAGAATCCTTCCCTGCATACACTGTCTTTTCGCGCAAATATGGAGGGTTTTGAGCCTACCCCGGGCCATTGGAACTGGGATGCGGACGCAGGACAACGCTGGGTTTTGCAGCAAGCCAAGACCCGAGGTGCCAATATATTCGAGGCCTTTTCCAATTCTCCTCCGTATTGGATGACGCTCAGCGGCAGTGTCACCGGCAATCGGAATGGCCGCGAAAATAATTTAGCCACGGCTCATGTCAAGGATTTCGCCGAATATCTGGCAACAGTCGCGGAATATTTTAAGGATCACGAAGGCATCGTCTTTCGCACAGTGGAGCCTTTTAACGAGTCAACTTCCGGATGGTGGCATTATGGCGATAGCCAGGAAGGTTGTCATTGTGATTCTCACTACCAGGCTTGGATTATAGGATTCGTGGGTCGGGCGTTGGCAACCAGGAATCTAACCACTCGAATCAGCGCACCCGATGAAAATAGTATCGATGACACGCTGGCATGTTTTCTTTCCTATCCCCATAAGATTCAAGATTTCATTTCTCAGATCAACACCCATTCCTACAACGGAAACCAACGAAAGGAGCTCGCCCAAGCTGCCGCAGCTGCACATAAAATCCTGTGGCAATCCGAATATGGTGACGCCGATGCCTCGGGTTTGACCCTTTCCAATCGGATTGTAGATGATGTGCGCCATATGCACCCTGCAGCATGGATTTACTGGCAAGCCGTCGATGGCGCGACCTGGGGTTTACTTATCAATAACATGGATGGTGTGCCATCTGCGCCCAAAATGGGCAAGAAGTATTGGGTGATGGCGAACTACAGCCGCTTTATTCGCCCCGGCTCGGTTTTTATCAATATCCATCACTGGGATTCACTGGCCGCTCTGGATGTCACGGGCCATATCCTAACCATCGTGACCACCAACGGAGATAATCGCGATGCAACAATCACCTATGATCTTTCTCGTTTTGACACGAGTCACGCGGTTATAACCGCCTATCGCACTTCTCCTATTGAAAATTTAGCCCCGCTTTCAGGTCTCGCCCTTACCGAGGGCCATCTCAATGCCGTCCTTCCGCAAAAGTCGGTGACAACCTTTGTCCTAAGTGGAGTTAACACGCAAAATACTCAATAAAAGTGATAGGCAACATGAAAGGTGAGAGCGGTTTCTTAAGATTTAAATAGAACAAGACTTTCAAGCAACAGACCGTCATATGCATCCATAGTTAATCTCGTAGATCGAGATCGGGGGCGTTCTTGGATAAATGGTTTCAAAGGGCTCCTCTGGTCAGGATGAGCATCGCTCCTGGAAGATTGCTATGGTATAAAATGTCTCACTAGCGTTCTGTAAGACAAGTTCTTTTAATAAAAAGCTTCTTCCGTCGGGAGTTTGAGATAGGATGAGACACGAGCCTCGGACGCCCTCGCCAACCCTTAACTTTAACCTCGGAAGAAAAACAAAAATTGGAACTCATTGCCCGGCGACCCAAGACCAGCCAGAGTTAGGTGCTGCGGGCGCGGATCGTTCTGGCCTGTGCCGGAGAGGACACCCAGCAAAGCATCGCCCGCGCGTTGGAGACGACCCCGGCCACGGTGGGCAAGTGGCGCAACCGCTTTGTAAAAAAACGATTGCAGGCGTTGGGCGATGCCCCACGCCGCGCAGTCACTCTCCGGCAAGGCGGTGGCAGCCTGCCTCGACCAGGTAATTGGGGAATGCGCGGTGCTGCAATCGATCACCTTCGATAACAGTACCGAATTCTACAGCAAGACGATGGACGCCTGGGCTTAGGAGAACCGGGTATTACGCTTGGTAAAAATGACACCAAAAGTGACACCAGAAAATTAGATTTGATCTTCGAAAATTAGACCGAATTTTCTTGAGTTTCAGAGGTAAAATCGGTATTTTAAAAACAGCTTCAGAGGTATCGCTTGGTCGAATCCTACCTCGTCCGCGCTCATCAGGTAACAGTGAAAATTCACTGCGTCATGTCAAATAACCACCGCCCGGCATGAGCGCTCCATGCGATTATCTTTCACAACGCGCTGCCATAAGCATTTCCTGCCGGGGAAATCTTGACTTCGGCCCGCGGCTCTTCACTCTCAAACTTGTGGCGCCTTCTTTCACCTGAGTGCGCCGGGGTTCCATGACGAAGCATTTTTGCTCGCAAATAGGATGGAGCTTTTTTGCGGGGACGCTGCTTCTCGCCTTACCCGTCGCGGTCCGGGCCGATGATTTCTTGGGGGCGAACGGTCTGCTGAAAAAGCTGAACGATATCCAGCCAACCGCTTCCGCGACCGGGTCGGCGCCTGCGTCGCCGAAGAACAGCGCGGCCCAATTCGTGAAGGACCTCGAGGCTTTTCCCAGTCAGTCCACGTCACTCCAACCCGATGAGAAAGCGAGGCAGTGGCTGGACCTGTTTGACCGGGCTTTAAAGCTTCAGGCTCCCGGCGGCATGCAGGTGGGGAATTTTATCTCCGCCGCGCGTGCCACCTTTACGGTTCTGCCCGGACCAGAGGCATGGCCCGGCTTGCAGAAGTTGGTGGAGGCCCGCGCCGCGGTTGAAAAAAACAACACAACGGTCTGGGCCAGCCTCTTGCTCATTGTCCACACGTTGAACAATGAGGAAACGAAACAATGGGCCGATCTACCCGCGCTTGCCTCGGCCAAGCCCGATTCCTTTACCGCGATGTACCGGTCGGCCATGCAACAGACCGGGCAGGATGGACAGGCCGATTTCTTCCTGTCGCTTGGCACCGCGCTGTCGGATGTTTCCAGCCAGCCCGATCTGGTCGAAAAATTCTGGGACACGGCCCTGGCAGGGATGGAGCAGGCCAAGGCCACTTCCCCGAACGCGAGCGCCATGCAACTCGACCTACCCGATTTGATCACACTCATTGGTGAAGCCAAGGCTGGCCCACTCATTCAGCGAGCCTTGCGGCTCCCGTATCAGCAGATCGATCAGGTCAACGGTCTTGCCACTCAGGCGCTGGCCCGCAAATTGGCGCTGGCTAACGTCGACAAGCTCCACACCGCGCCCTGGTGCCTGACGGCGAGCCTCGATGGAGCCGCTCTCTACCAGGCGCTGCGCAAAAAATTTCCTAACGATAGCGGCTATCAGCCCTATGCGATTTACGACGTGATCTCCCTGGTTACGCAGGGCCGTGCCGACGAGGCGGCCAAGGCCGACATCAACATCGACTTGTCCACGCTGGAGCAAGCAACCGAACAGGCGGCCAACGAGGGCTGGGGGCCGCAGGTCTACGATTTCGTCCATGCTTACCTCGGCATGCATCCGGACAGCGGACTCTGGGAATTCTACATCGATCTCGCCGCGCAGACGAACCATGCGGCCGACGCGCTGAAATTTTTGCAGGATACCCAGGCGCGAACCGACCTGAGCGATGCCGGGCGCAGGCAAATTAGCGAGGTGCTTTACCGGGCGCTACTGGCTGTCGACCGAATCGATGAGGGTGTTGGCCAGCTCCGCGCGCTCATCAAGTCGGAAAAGGCGCAGATACCCGGCGCCACCCCGGCGTCGAACGCTGCATCCGCCGGCGGCATTTTTTCGGTCTTCTCGCAAATTTCGCAGGCCATTACGGTTGCCCGTAACGGATATCAATCGAGCCCGGCGGAAAAAGTGATCGAGTGGGATCTCAACCTGGCGCGAGTCGGCCATCTCCTCAAGCAGGACGCGTTGGAACACGAGGGCCTCGATGATGCCATCCAAACGATGCAGGGCATTCCGCCGCCCCAGCCCGGAACTCCGGAATACTTTTCGGACAATAGCGGGGAAGGGGAAGTGACGAATTACCTGATCGAGACTGGCCGCTATCCCCAGGCGGAGAAGCTTCTCATCGGCCAAATCGTGCGGCAGGCATCCATGACAAGCGGAGGAAGCAATTTTGCCGCCGTGAATAGTTACGCGTCTCGCGATAATCTGACCAAACTGGCCCTGGTCTACTACCTGGCTGAGCGTTGGTCCGATCTCCTCACGCTTCTGCAAAAGGTTCCAGGTTGGGGCGCTCGTGATCTGGTTGAGATCGCCAGTGAAAGCGCCAGTCTCACGCGCCGGGATACGCCCCATCTTGACCTGATGGCGGCCCGCGCCTTGGCCGAGACCGGTCACGAGGACCAAGCCTTGCCCATCCTCGATTACGCTTTGCAGGAAGATCCCGGCAACGACGCCGGCTATGCGCTTCTCCTCGAGATCGGCAAGGGTGATCTTATCGCCAAGCTCGATGGCCTGTACCAGCAAGATCAGTTTCAGCCGCGACCGCTGATCTGGAAAGCCGTAGTGCTACTCCGGCAGGGGAAAGTTGACGAGGCGGAAAAGACCTGCAAGCAGGCGATCAGCGTCGATCCCTCCGACGGCGAAACCGGCAAAGGCGATCGCATGCGGGTCTACAGCGTCATGGGCGACGTATGTGAGGCGCAAAAGGACGACAAGCAGGCGGCCTTCTTCCGCAATGTCATCAAAGCCATCCGGCTTTCCGAGGATGCCGACGATTTCTACGACGCTGGGCTCCTCACCCGCGCGATCACCATGTACGGACAGGCGCTGGATCTCTTTTCCGATGCCTACTGCATTCAGGCTCGCATCGCGCGGCAACTGGCCGAGATGGGGCGGCTTGATGAAGCGGCGGGCCACTACCGCAAGGCCTTCGAGCTTATGCCGGTGAGTTTTGGCCGGATGGAGAGCCATTGCTTCGGTTGCGAGCGTGCCTTCAGTGGCAAAACGGCCGTCGACATCGCGGAGAAAACATTCACCGAGATGATGGCCAAAGATCCGGCCAAGCCACAGATCCCCTATCTGCTTGGCTACCTTTACATGGAGCAGGAGCGTTACCCCGAGGCGCTGCCCAATTTCCAGAAAGCGGCCCAGCTTGACCCCGACTATATCAACGCATGGAAGCAGATCTCCGAGATCGGCGAGAAATACGATCTCAACCCCGCGTTGCGGGACGAGGCAGTCTTCAATCTGCTGCGGCTCGATCCCGCCGGTCGCCACGTGAACCCGCAGACCGGCCAGGTGCGGCAACTCGATAAACTCTGGCTGGCGGAGGAAAAGGTGATGGTCGCCACTCTTTCCGTGCCACAGACGCTGTTGCCACTGCCCGCCTCCGCCACGCAGACCGGCGCGGGCGATGACACGGACCCGATGGCTGCGATGCAGGCCGCGCTGCCATCCGGGAGGGATCCCGAAATGCAAGCATGGCTGAAATTACAGCAAAAAGGGATGACACTGGAATACGGGATGTACTTCGACAAAAAAGGGTATAAGCCCGTTCAGGCCATTTTGGCCAATAAGGTACTCTCTGCGGCGATCGGCTTTCTCTAAATGTGATCATCACATCTAGAGAACCTCAGTCTCTACGGAAAGTCCCGGTGTGCGAGCGATTCATTAACCGGGCGAAGAGGGGGATGAAATGTGCCTGGTTTTTGCGAAAACCACCGACTCGGAAAGTTTTTGATTTGGCTTCCGGCGGATCATCAGGAAGATTAACTGAAAGCATGGCGGGCCATCGGGCTATCGTTTTTCTTGCGGCAATCATTTTGCTGCCGTCAGATCGTATATGCTTGGCATCGGCTGCGCCCGCTGCGGATACGGATTCTTTGTGGTCTCTGCGCGCTTGGCAATCGGACGATGGTTTGCCGAACAACAGTGTCACGGGATTGGCGCAAACTCCGGATGGCTATTTGTGGGTGGCGACCCCAACCGCTTTGGCGCGATTTGACGGCGTTCGTTTTGAGGAATTTCCCTCCAGCACCATTGTCGCCGGATATCCTCAGCGCATCCACGCTCTGTTGCAAGGCCGCGATGGTGGCTTGTGGCTGGCCATGGACCATGGCCCGGTCGTTTATCTGAAGAAGGGAACCGCCAAAATTTTCACCCAGGGTTTGCCAGATTTGGATGTGCAAACTTTGACGGAAGACGCTGAAGGCATTCTCTGGTTGACCTATCGCAGTGACGCCGTCTACCGCATAAAAAATGGCCGGGTGATCCAATCCACGGCCGGCGATGGGTTGCCAGCCGGCGTGGTTGGCGGCTTCGCGGTAGATAACCAAAACCGCTTGTGGTTTGCCAAGGGGGGCTGGGTTGGCACGGTCCGCCAAGGCCATTTTACGGCGCTGCTCCAACTGGGCGATTACAATAGTGTCATACGGTTGGCCCGCGCCAGCGCCGGAGGAATCTGGATCGGCAAAGGTTCCCAGCTTTTCTGGTACGGCGGGGAAGGCAAGCCGGAAAATCGGGGCGCTTTGCCAACCACTGTTCCTTATACCGATACTAACGCGCTTCTTGAGGACCGCGGCGGCGCTGTCTGGATCGGCACTTCATCCAATGGTTTATTCCGTTACGATGGTTCCGGCTTTGAGGGCGTGCCTGCCTCGCATCGCGATATCCTGAGTCTCCTGGAAGACCAGGAGGGAAATCTTTGGGTGGGAACCGGTGGCGGTGGATTGGACCAGATGCGGTCGGGAGCGATGAAACTGGTGGGCACGGAAACGGGGCTGTCCCCGGAGGCGATCCTATCGGTATGCGAAGACACGAAGGATAATCTGTGGGCGGTGACCCCCAATGGATTGCTTCTTCGGGAAACCAACCGCGAATGGACGACCATCTCCACTCAGGCGGACTGGCCGGGAGGCCGGGCGACCTGCGTAACCGCGGACCAGGCGGGCGCCGTATGGATCGGGACCAAGGATTATGCATTGCTTCGCTGGCAAGATGGCCGCTTCACCGTGTGGAAAAAGACCGATGGCCTCATCAGCCATAATATTCATTCCCTTTTGGTCAGCGACACGGGAGCAATATGGATTGGCGGCAATGCTCCCGACAGTCTCCAACGGTTCGAGGCCGGAAAGCTGACGCCGGTACAGATTCCACCCACGCTACATACCATTCGTACCATGACAGAAGATGCGGCGGGAGATATCTGGCTGGGCACGGTCAACGGCAGGCTGGTACGCGTCCACGGAGATCAAATCTCGGACGAAACCGCGAATTGCAGTGATGAAGCCGCCTTGGCCTCCGGCCTGCGATCGATCCGTTGCCTCTATGCCACGCCGGATAATAGTTTATGGATCGGTTACGCCGGCGCCGGGCTGGGACGGCTCAAAAATGGGCATTTCTCTCTGATTACGGCTGAACAAGGATTGATGGACAATTATATTTCACAGATTGTCGCCGATGATCAGGGTTGGCTTTGGATGGGCGCGGACCACGGCATTTTCAAAGTCCGGCTCCAGGAATTGAATGATGTGGCCGAAGCCCGGGCGATGCGCATGCAGTCGATCCGCTACGGGCAAAGCGAAGGCCTGCATGGTTTGCAGGCCAATTTTGGCGGTTCACCCGGAGCCTTCCGCGGCCGGAATGGCCGGCTCTGGATCCCCACGCAATCGGGGTTGCTCATGATCGATCCGGGGCGGTTACGCGAAGATCCGAAACCACCCGCCGTGTTTTTAAAGCGGATGGTGGCCGACGATCAGACCATCGCTTGGTATGGCGGCGTTCTCCCGGTGCAAAACGCCATTGATCCGCAAAGACCGTACTTCGCGCCCCGCTTGCCTCCGGGGCATCACCGGCTGGAATTTGAATTCACCGCCTTAAGTCTCAGTGCCCCGGAAAATGTGCAATTCCGGTATTGGCTCGAAGGTTGGGATGAAGGTTGGGTGGAAGCGGGAACGCAACGCAGCGCCAATTATTCACGCCTCCCAGCGGGGAATTACCGGTTTCATGTGATGGCCTGCAATGGTAATGGGATCTGGAATACCAGCGGCGCGACTTTCGATTTTGCCGTGGAACCGTTCATCTGGCAAACATGGTGGTTCCGGCTCGTTATCCTGTCTCTTTTCACCGCCCTTATCTTTGCCACGGCGCGCTATGTCTCTTTTCGCCGGTTGCGCCTCAGATTGCAGGCGCTGGAACAACAGGCCGCTTTGGATAAGGAACGCGCCCGGATTGCCCGCGATATTCATGATGATCTCGGCGGCAATTTGACGCAGATCAAACTTTTGTTTGAAATGGTGAGGCAGGACCATACCCAGGCGGAAAAGGTGGATGCCTATGTGCAACAAGGAACGTCGCTGTCGCGGCAGGCCATCGAATCGCTGGACGAAACCGTCTGGGCGATCAATCCGCGCCACGATGTCTTGCCGGCTTTGATTGACTACATCAGTCAATACGCCGTCGAGTTCCTGCGTTTGGCCGGTATTCGCTGCCAAATCGATTTGCCGGATCATCCGCCCAAATGGCCTGTATCAACCGAAACACGGCACAATTTATTCCTCGTCGTCAAAGAGGCGCTAAACAATATCACGCGGCATGCGCGCGCCGGCGAGGTGAAACTGTTCGCCATTCTCAACGGGAAGTCCGTAACTATCGGTATCGAAGACAACGGGATCGGCTTCGAAAATGGACCACACGGTCCAGGCGCCGATGGTTTGCGTAATATGCGCCAACGCATGGCCGAAATCGGCGGACAGTTTTCTCTGGAGACAAAACCGGGCAGCGGGACGCGGATTTTGCTGACTTTCTCCTGTTCTTCTTAGAGGCATAAACTGCTTTTGAAGTCATTTTAACTTTCAGCGCAAGGGAATTTGTGATAAATAAGCCTCTGGCTTGCAGTCAAACCCATCCATTACCGTTTCCATCGTGGAAGATAATCGCGGCACGCGGAAAGGGCTCATCGCCTTGCTCTCCCGGAGCCCACGGCTCTCGTGCCTGAGTTCCTATGTTACTGGCGAGGAAGCCTTGCGCGGCATTCCGGTTGAAAAACCAAATGTGGCGCTCGTGGATATCAATCTGCCCGGCATGAGCGGCATCGAATGCGTGGCCAAACTTAAAGCGCTGGTGCCGGATCTGCAGGTTTTAATGCTCACCATGTATGAAGAGCAGGATTTGATTTTCGATTCTCTCCGCGTTGGAGCCAGTGGGTATCTTTTGAAGAAAGTGCAGACGGAGGAATTGGTTCAAGCCATCGAACAGGTTCACGCCGGTGGCGCGCCCATGTCCATGCAGGTCGCGCGCAAGGTGGTCGATCATTTCCGCCGGATACAAAAGCCTTCTTCCGACGTGGAGAAATTGACTCCGCGGGAAAAGGAAATTCTCACCTTGCTGGCTAAAGGCTGTTTTTATAAAGAGATTGGCCAAAAGCTCGGCGTTAGCACCAGCACGGTGGCTACGCACCTGAGGCGCATCTATGAAAAGCTCCACGTGCAATCCCGGACAGAAGCCACCGTGAAATTTTTTGGGCGGGAATAAAAGAGCGGATATTTTTCAATCCCCTCTTCGGATCCCACTTTTTTATTGGACCGAATAGTCTTCATGCCTGTGTCGTCTATATAGACGATAGGCGCATTGGCAACTTTCGTGTTTCCTAAGTAGACGTTGCTTGGAAACGCACTGCCTAGACCGGGTGCACGAATTGAGCCAGAAAACCGGTAGCGCGTTACGGGCATATGACGATTTGGCGGCAAAAAAGCATCCAAATTTATAATCAATACAAAACCAAACCTCCATAAACACAATGTATATTAAACAATGTAGTTCAAGTTGGACTCTTAGGATCTTGAGGAATGCGGCCTTGGGCGTCGTTTTGGCCCTCGGCTCCGTTTCCTTCGGATATGCTCAAATTGGCAGCGGCTGGAGCTCGTACAGCCCATCCCCGCGTCTTCAAATCGAAGTCAATGGTAATTTGCAGGAATGGGACGGCACGCCCAATGAGACGAAATACGATAATGATGCCACTTTTTCCGTCTCCGGAAGCACCTACACGTTCGATATCCTAAATAGTGCCTGCAGTCGTGTTGAGATCAGATGGGAAGATAACCTCACCGGCGGCACGGAACAATTTCAGGGACAAGTGGAATGTATGTCACCCGTTGACAACATGCATGTTTTCCAGATTCACGGGGAGGTGGCCAACGCCCAGGAATTGCTCGATTGCGATAAGAGTGGCGGCGGCACGCTGAAAGACAATGGCGACGTCACTGTTGCCACCAATGTTTTCGGGGTATATGAGCAGTTTAACTATATCCGCGATTACAATAAAAAAGAGGCCTATATGTATATTAATGGCAGCTTGAAGACCTCCCATTCCATCACTCTTCCGGCCTCGGGAGATGCCTACTATAGCAAGTGCGGAATTTATGGGCAGGGGACGGGAGGAGAAGTCTTTTGGAAAAATGTGCAGTTCTGGCAGGGAGGAAGCGCCAGCGGTAGCAGCGGCGGTGGGGGCGGCACATTCAGTGGCAACTATGAAATCCAAAGCGTGGCGAGCGGTTTGGCGGCCAATGTCAAAGGCGCTTCGACCTCTGACGATGCGCCAGTCGTTCAGTATCCGTTTTCCAGCAGCCAAAAAAATTCGATTTGGACATTCATCGCAACCAGCAATGGTTACTATCAGGTCCAAAATGAAAACAGCGGCATGGATATGAACGTGTCCAAAGCCTCGACGGCGAATGGAGCGTTAATCACCCAGGCTCCATTCGGTTCGTCCGGCGACGATCAATGGAAGCCGGCGGCAAACAGCGACGGCAGTTACAGTTTGTACAATCTCAACAGCGGTCTGGTGCTGGATGTTCCAGGTGGCAGCACTTCGTCGGACACCCAGCTGGATCAATACAGCTTCCAGGACGGATCCAATCAGGAATGGGATCTGAATAGTCAATAAGAAGATTGTGCTGGTGATGCATGCAGGGGGGGCATGCGCCCAGTGAACGTAAATCCCGGCGTGAGACTGCAGTACACGCCGGGCAGCTCGCCTTAAGAGTCAAACCTAAAAAGCCGGTGCTCGTTTCATCTAAATAGACGATAGACGAATTGGCAAGATTCATGTTTTTTGAGAGGCGTCATTTGGGAAACGCGGTCAATCGGTAAGAAGATTGTGCTGGTGACGCATGCAAGGGGTTGTCATGCAATCAGCGAGCGTAAGTCCCGGTGTGTGGCTGCAACACACACCGGGCAGCTTGGAAAATTTTTAAGAATCAACCCGAAACTCAACGAGGGCGATTATTCCGGTAACGCGGAATTCCCACCTCGGCCTCTTTCGTGGAAATTCTAAGAACAAATCCGGTCTGAAAAGCAGCTTTCTGAAGCGGCGGTTGGATGACGATCCAACCGCCGCTTCTTTTTTGAGATGACCCTTTGCGGGACAGGCATGAGGCGCGTTCATCCACGCTTAATTTCCGAATCATGTGGACGAGCCGTTCCGGCATTGCCGGGAGAGCGGTTCATACGACCAAGGTCCTATTTCCCCAGGCCATACCGATTCGTAGTGTGTGGGAATGAAGGTTTCATCTGCTTCCAAAGGTTTGATCTATTTTGTCATGACAACCTGCTTGCTGGCGCTT
>Ga0335072_10012827_pt1 | contig 11959 bp, 10 predicted proteins | sample Lox_Sample_21_FD_206725 | JGI IMG/M metagenome (GOLD analysis project Ga0335072, IMG submission 206725) | Soil microbial communities from Loxahatchee National Wildlife Refuge, Florida, United States - Lox_Sample_2.1 | ecosystem: Environmental > Terrestrial > Soil > Wetlands | place: USA...
GTTGTGCCCGGCGATCAGGAACATATAGTCGCGCTCGCCGCTGGTCAGCCGCAGCGCCCTGGCGAGGGAAGCGAGCATCTGCTCGCTGGGCTGCGGGCCGCGCTGCTGCTCAAGCCGGGTGTAGTAGTCAGTCGACATCACAGCCAGGGCCGCCACCTCCTCCCGCCGCAGCCCAGGAGCGCGACGGCGCGCGCCAGCGGGAAGCCCGACGTCGCCGGGTCGCAGCGCCTCGCGGCGGTGGCGAAGGAAGTCCGCCAGGGCTGCACGATCCATGCCTTCAGTATCCGCTTCGCGCCTGACCGCCGGCGCATGCCAGCCAGGGATCGCTGATCCCCCGATAACCGGTCTCTGCACCTGCCGCAGGCCGCCGGCAAAGCTCGAACCATGAACATCTCCGGAAACACGATCTTCATCCCCGGCTCCACCAGCGGGATCGGCCTGGCGCTGGCCCTCAAGCTGGAGGCGCGGGGCAACACTGTCATCGTCGGCGGCAGGCGCGCCGAGCTGCTCGATCGGATCGCCGCCGAGCACCCCGGCCTCGACACCGTGCAGATCGACACGGCGGAACCCGCCAGCATCGAGTCGGCCGCCAAGCAGGTGCTGGCCAGGCACCCGGACCTCAACGTCCTGGTCACGATGGCCGGCATCATGCGCGTCGAGGACTGGCGCCAGCCCGAATCGTTCCTTGCCTCGGCGGAGTCCGTCATCACGACCAACGTCCTCGGCCCGATCCGGCTCGTCGCCGCGTTCATCGAGCACCTGCGAGCGCAGCCGGACGCGACCATCGTCACCGTCTCCTCCGGCCTGGCGTTCGCGCCGCTCAAGGTCACGCCCAGCTACAACGCCTCGAAAGCTGCCATCCACATGCTGAGTGAGTCGCTCCGGCTGCAACTTGCTGGCACGAGTGTGAAGGTCGTAGAGCTCGTCCCGCCCTCGGTTCGCACCGAGCTGCTGCCCGGCCAGGAGAACAGCGAGTTCGCGATGCCGCTCGAGGAGTTCGCGACCGAGGTCGTCGCGCTACTGGAGTCCCAGCCCGACGCGAGAGAGATCCAGGTCGAGCGGGTGAAGTTCCTGCGTTACGGCGAGGCGCGCGGCGACTACGACCAGGTGGTCCAGACGCTCAATGCCTCCGACCCACATGGGGATAGCTCGCAGGGAGGCCCACCGTGACCAGGCCGCACGTCAACGCAACGGTCTGCGAGGCACTCTTCGCCGCACCGCTGCAGCCATCTGATCGTCCGACGGCCGAGACGGTCGCGCACGCGATCGGCACCACAATGCGACGTCTCGGCCCGGCCGGCTGCGCCAGTCACATGGCGCAGGAATTCGGCGACCACCCGGACACAGCGACCCGCCGGATGCGCTGGGCTCTCGCAAGGCTGAGCATGCCTGTTGTCCTGGCCAAAGCATCAGATCTATATTTATTTTCTATTTATCACTTAATGGCATTCCCGAGGCGGCTGTGCTGGCTCAACGACTGCGCTGTTTACTGCTTCCTGCCGCTGCAGCCATTGCGCTCGGCGGCCTGCTGGTCTCCGCATCTGCCGCGAGCGCGGCGGGCGACCAGCCGACAGGCATCATCCGGGTCGGCGTGCCGGCCATCGCGGTCGCCGTGGATCCCGTCACGGACACCGGGTACTCCTGGGCAGAGCACACCAGCCCGCTGAACGTCATCGACCTGGCGACCGGCAAGGTCACGGCCTCCATCACGGTCCCTGGCGAGAGTGAGCTAGTGCACCAGGCGCTAGCCGTGGACTCGGATACCAACACCCTCTACATGCTGAATTACTTCGACGGCAGCGTCCTGGTCATCGACGGGGCGACCGACAGGGTGGCCCAGACGATCACAGGGCTGGAAGATCCAACTGCCATCGCCGTGGACTCAGCCACTGAGACGGTGTATACAGCGCAACGCTCTGGCGGCATCGCCGTCATCGACGGCGCGACCGGCACGGTCACCGGGTCGGTGCCTGCCGGCCTGGTCACGGCCATGGCCGTGGACTCGTCAACTGACACCATCTACGCCGCCGAGCCCGATCTCGGCTACATCCTGGTCATCGACGGCGCGACGGACTCCGTCGCTGCCCACATCGCTGATGATTCGCTGGTCGGCGGTCTCGCCGATGACCCGGCCACCGACACGCTGTACGCCGCCAACGGCCTGAGGGTGACGGCCTACGACGGCAGCACGAACGCGGCCGCCGGCAGCGTCGCATTCACTGAGACAGCCAACGGCATTGCGGTCAACCCGGCCACCGGGACGGTATTCGCCGCCGTTCCCGACGCTGGCGTCCTCGCGCTGATCAGCAACGCGGCCAATGCGGTCACCGGCAGCCTTTCGCTCACCGGCGCCAACCAGGTGGCCGTCGACCCGCAAACGGACACGCTGCTCGCGGTCGCGGGCGGCGAGACTTATGTCGTCGCGCTGCAGTCACCCGCGATCACCAGCGCGGGCGCGACCTTCACCGTCGGAGAACAGCGCGCCATCACGATCGCCGCTACCGGCACCCCGGCCCCGGACTTTACCGAATCCGGCGCCTTGCCGGCCGGGCTGAAACTGACCAGCGACGGAACAGTAACCGGAACGCCCCAGCCAGGAACGGCAGGTGACTATCAGATCTCCGTTACGGCTGCCAACGGCGTTGCGCCCGCCGCGACCCAGGCGTTCAGCATCGTCGTCAACCAGCGGCCAGCGTTCGTCTCAGCCGGACACGTGACCTTCCGGGCCAGGGCCGAGGAGCACTTCACGATCCGCGCCACTGGCCTGCCGGTGCCAACCGTGACCGAGAGGCGCAAGCTGCCGCCGGGGCTTCGGTTCAGGGCGAGAGGGAACGGCACGGCCGTAATCAGCGGCCGGGCGGCAAGGTCGGCGGCGGGCAAGCGCTACGTGGTCATCCTGTCCGCGAGCAACAACGTGGGCAAGCCGGCGAGACAGCGGCTGACCATCAAGGTCACCTGACCGGTCATGGGTCTGACTGGGTCAGTTCAGCTGTAAATGGCCTCCAGGCCGGCAAGCAGAACATCCGCTCCGGCTGCGGCGCGAAGCTCGGCGCCGAAGCCGGAGCGCGAGTAGCAGGCCAGCACGGTGTCGCTCGTGTCAAAGCTGGCCGCAAGCAGGTCACGCGCCCGCCGAAGCCGCGCCAGATGACGCAGGTCCATAGTGTCGCCCCATTTCGCCGCGCCAAGCGAGATGAGCGGGCGCGGCTCACCCGGAACAGCAGGACCGAGCACCGCGACGTCGATCTCAATCTGCTCGTGGCGCGCTGGATCGGCAACGACGCCAGCTGCGACACGTCCTACTGGCCGGCCAAACAGATCCCGGCCGCGCGTCCTTGCGAAGTCCCGGCACACCGACTCGAAATGGGGCCTGGCAACCGCGGAGCTGAACTGCTGCCGGGAGTCCGCCCAGACGACGTTCCCCAGACCCTCCTCTAGATCAGCAAATCTCTGCCGCATGGTCGTCTCGTAGAAGGCGATGAGCGGCTCAGTGATCCGGTACGTCGCCCGTCCGGAACGGAACGCGTCTTCGTCCTTGATGATGAGCCCGCAGTCCTCGAGCACCTTGAGCGGATGCGCGATCTCGGGTGACTTGCGCCCGATGTAGCTGGCGATAGCGCCCCACCGGGCGTTCCCGTTAGCTATTGCCGCCAGCACCGAGTGGTAGAGCGCCGGATCACGGATATCAGTCTCCTCGGCGAGCAGATACCTGGCCTCCCGCATCAGGGGACGGTCCGGGTTCAGGACGGCCCGCGCCACCCAGTCGTCGAAGTCCCCAAGGTCGGCGGGCGCATCGTCGCGAACGTACTGCCGCCGGTATGCGGGAGTTCCGCCGACAACGGAGTGCACCAGGACAGCGAGGCGGGGATCCGACAAGCCCCAGAACCGGGCCGACTCGGCGTAACCGAACGGATTGAGCACGAGCTCCAGGCCCGCCCGACCGCGTAGCGGCGCGTTGCCCGCCAGCAGGCGACCCATGACGGAAAACGCGGAGCCGCACAGCAGCATCCGGATCCGGCTGCCGGAACCCTGCGACGGGCCGTGACGGTCCATGGCCCTGCGCAACAGCGAAGGCAGCGCCGGCGACGCATCGACGAGATAGGGGAACTCATCGATGATTACTGCAAGCGGCTTATCGTCGCCGAGGCTGAAAAGTGCTCCGATCGCATCGTCCCAGCTGCCGAATGACAACGGCGCCGGCGATCGCAGATACGCCGCCAGCTCCGCACCGAGCATCCGGAGTGACTCCGCCTCCGTCCCCTGAACCGCCTCAAAGAAGAAGCCACCGGTCGCCTGTGCCAACGCGCGCAGCAGGTAGGTCTTGCCCTGCCGGCGGCGGCCACTCACTACGCCCAGCGTCGCTTCGGGCCGGTCGTCGGCTACGAAGTCAATCAGGCTCCGCCACTCCCGGTCGCGGTCGAAGATCCGGTCTGGCTTGGACAATGCGTCGATGAGGGCCCCTGCGATGTGACGTCGAGGATGTAGTCGAGCTCACTAAACTATACCTTAGTAAACTATAGTTTAGTGTCGGGCTACCCAGGCCGGAAGGCCGTCACCGTAGGCAGATCGCCAGGGACTGCGGAGTCGGCCGAGTGGATCAGCCCCCAGACGCCAAACTCGTTGGCCGTGCGACGGTAGACGTGGCCGCCATACTCAATGGTGACCTCGGTGCCCGGCGCCACCCGGCCAAGAGCGGCGACGAACTCGCCCGCGTCCCAGGTCTCTTCAGACGGCAGCAGATCCAGCGATCCGTGGCCCGAAGTTGAGCCGCCATCCCAGGCGCCGTCGACATCGCGGTGCCAGTACTCAAGCTCCAGCTCGGCACCGTCGCCGTTCCCGTCGACCAGGACGATCGCGTCATTCTCGTCGTGCTCGATCAGCAGGACGCGGGCGTACCGGGGATGCCAGCCGCCAATCCGGATGATCGTGTCTTCCGATAGCACGCGGATACCCTCGTCCACTGCCCGCTCTCCCGGCCTTTAGTTCAGCACCGTCTTAGCTCAGCCCCGCCACCAGGTTGACGGCTGCGGCAAGGATGAGCGAGCCGAACAGGTACGACAGCAGCGCGTGCCGCAGGGCCGTCGCCCGCATCGCCGTCGACTTCAGGTCGGTATCGGACACCTGGAAGGTCATGCCGATCGTGAAAGCGAGATAGGCGAAGTCGCGATAACTGGGCCGCTCGTCGGAGTGGAAGTCGACCACGCCTACGGGTCCCGCGTAGTAGAGCAAGGCGTACCGCAGCGTGAAGATCGTGTGCACGGTCACCCAGGACACTGCGATACTCAGCAGTCCGAGCGTGGCGAGCAGGCCCTTGTCCGCACCCTGCACCGAGTGAGCATGGACGAGCACGACCATAACTGCGGCGATGCTGGCGACGCACGCGCACAGCGTCAGCAGGTCGCTCGTGGCCCGGCTCGGATCTTCCCTCGTCGCGCGCTTCGCCGTCTCATCCGGAGCTAGGGGCCAGATGCCGAACCAGACACTCCCAGCGAACATCAGCGCCGTGACATCCCAGCCGAGCGCGGGAGCGTAGATCCAGTTCCCGAACGCACTCACGAGAACGGCAGCGACGATGCCGAATGCAGCCGAAACGGCGAGCCGGGTCCGCCGCCGGCGCCAGAGCCACTCCGGCAGGCGCGGCGGCGGTCCTGGCGGCTGAGCTGGGTCGGTCATCGACTAGGTATTCCCTTGGTCGGTGCCGGCATAGCAGGCCGCTTCCTTAGGCGAATGCCCATCCCGTCCAGGAACTGACGGTCACTGCAATAACCGGACCAGGCAGGGTCTCGGCCTCGTACTGCAGGTACTTTCGTCGAAGCAGTTCCCAGTGCCAGGCGTGATCATCGCCAAACGGCTCAATAGCCGCCGTGCCGTCGGCGCGCGCCCACCACAGCTGCGTCCAGTCCTCGCCGTAATGATCCGCCAGGAGGCTCACCCGCGGGTTGGCTGCTATGTTCCGCAGCCGTTTGAGGTTGCGGGACGACTTCGGCTTGTCGTCGATTCCGATGACGATGCGGCCCGAGCCGTCCATTGCAAAGGTGCACGGGACGAGATGCGGCGCGCCGTCCGCATCCGCCGTTGCCAGCCGCACTACCCGCGCGGCGGCGAACCGAGCGCGCGCTTCAGCCGCATCCAGGCGCATGACGAAAGTCCTTCACAGCCGAATCGGAAATTCTCATCTTCGCTCTGGGCTACCCGTGAACGCTACTTCGACACTTCGTCAGCCAGCAGACCCCGAAATGGCCGTTTAATTGGCCGCGATAAGGTCAAATCCGAGGCCGGAACGGCCACGTATAGGAGGCACAGATGACCGGCTCGCCGGATACTAGCTCTCCGGACGAAGCACCAGCATTCGACACGTCGGTGGCTCACTCGGCGCGCGTCTATGACTACTGGCTCGGCGGCAAGGACAACTTCGCGGCCGATCGCGTCGCCGCTGAGCAGGTGATCGAGGTCCGGCCGGCGATCAGGACCGACGTCCGGGCGAACCGCGCCTTCCTCGGCCGGGCCGTCCGCTACCTGGCGGGGCCCGCCGGGATCCGCCAGTTCCTTGACATCGGCACTGGCCTGCCGTCGGCCGACAACACGCACGAGGTCGCCCAGTCGGTCGCGCCCGAGTCGCGCATCGTGTACGTCGACAACGACCCGATCGTGCTCGCGCACGCCCGCGCGCTGCTGACAAGCAAGCCCGAGGGTGTGACGGCTTACCTCGACGCAGACCTGCGCGATCCGGAAGCGATCCTGGCCCGCGCCGGGCAGACCCTGGATCTGGCGCAGCCGGTCGCGATCATGCTCGTCGCCGTGCTCCACCACATTCCGGATTCCGATGACCCGTACGGCATCGTCGCCCGGCTGCGCGAGGCCGTCCCGTCCGGCAGCTATCTGGTGCTCTCGCATCCGGCCAGCGACGTTCAGACGGAGAAGGTCGCCGAGGTCGCGCGCCGCTACAACGCCTCGGTCGTCACCGGCCAGACGCGCCGATCGGTCACCGAGGTGGCCGGCTTCTTCGGCGACTGGGAGATCCTGGAACCTGGCGTCACGCAGACCCCGCTGTGGCGGCCGGACGCGCCGACGCCGGTGACGGGCAACGTTCCGATGTGGGCCGGTGTCGCCCGCAAGCCGTAGACGAATAGTGTCTGGCCAGCTCTCTGACCAGGCAGCTCGCGTTCTGCAAATCTGCCAAATCGGTCTCTAAGCGAGTGTAAAGTCCGGCCCACCAAGTTTGGTGGGGGAGACATGCGGCGTTACCGGAATACCCCGTTCAACCGCTGGACGATGCTGATTCTCTCGTTGGCAATCGTGTTTATCGGGGTGTGGAGCGGCATCAGCGCCGTCCGAGCAAAGCTCGGCGACGGCACCGACGGATACTTCGTCGCGTCCAGCCTGACTTGTGGCGGGCGTGGCGGCTGCTCGTGGCACGGAAGCTTCGAGAACAGCGGAACGGTAGTCGCCGCCAGCGTGACTTACCAAGGCGGGACCAGCGGCATATACCCTGGGTCGCAGGTGCCGGCGATCTATGAGTCCGGTACGAACGCCGCTTACCCGTTCGACTCCAACCAGTGGCTCTACTCGGCCGCGGCCTGTGTCGTTGGCATTGGCGGCATAGCGTTCGCCGTAGTCCGCATGAACAGGGCACGAAGCGCGACCGCGGCGCTTTAATCAGGCCTAGGGCGCGTGTGCCTTGGGGGCCTACCAGAATGTCACCACCGGGTGTGACAATTGCGCGGGTGAAGGGCCGAGTCGCGCAGGTGCTGAATCGCCTCGTGCCAGCCCGCTTGCGCGACCGACAGGAGCTGAAGCTCGCGGCCGCGCTGTGGCGTGCCGACCGGGTGATGGCAGCGATCTGGTGGTCGCTGCTGACGCTGCGCGGCTTGCTGCCAGCGGGTTTCGCGATTTCGACGGGCTTTCTCGTCAATGCGGTTGAGCATCACCAGTCGCTGGCCGTTCCCCTCAGTGTCGTCGGCGTCCTGTTCATCCTGCTGCAGATCCTCGGCCCGCTGCACACAGCCCTCAGCGCGAACATCGGCGACCGCACCGCCGCCTGGCTCTACGACCAGCTAACCGCCGCATGCGTCAGCCCGCCGGGCATCGGTCACCTGGAGGACCCGGGACTCGCCGCGGACCTGCAGGTCGCCAGGGACTTCGATCGCGGCATGACCGCCCCGCCGCTGTCGGTCTCAATGGACTTCATCGCGACCGGCCTGGTCGACATGATCGCCGGCTTCGCCCAGGCCGCCGTGCTGTTCGGCTTCGTGTTCTGGGCGCCGCCGGTGCTTGCGGCAGCCTGGCTGTCGACGCACTTCCTGCTCCGGGAGAGCGCGATCTGGCGGGACCGCAACACCGACGAGGTGCGCCAGGCGCAGCGCGAGGCCGAGTACGCCTACCGGCTGGCCGTCGACCCGCCGGCCGCGAAGGAACTGCGGATCTTCGGGCTGCCGGACTGGGTTCTCGACCGCTTCATCACGACGCGCCGGCGCCTGCATCAGCTGCAGTACCAGGCGACGAGGATGCGCGAGCGGTCAGTCATCGGCAGCATGCTTATCGTCTTGGCCGCCAATGCCGGCGTCTTCTGGTTCCTGGGAACGGCGGCGCTCGGGCATCGGATTGGACTCGGGCCGCTGATCGTCTACGCTCAGGCAGCGGTCGGCACCTCGATGATCGCGTTCGGCGGACTGAACTGGGCGCTCGACGGCGCGGCCGCGCCGGTCGCGGCAGTAGGAAGGCTGACGGCGGCGACGGCCAGGGCCGGCACGGTCGTCTCGGGTTCACGGCCAGCCACCGGTATGCCGACTCAGCACATCCGGTTCAGGAACGTCACGTTCGCCTACCCGGCGGCCCCTGACCGGCCGGTGCTGTCGGGGCTCGATCTCGACATCCCGGCCGGCAGCTCACTGGCCATCGTCGGGGTGAACGGCGCGGGCAAGACCACACTGGCCAAGCTGCTCTGCCGTCTTTACGACCCGCAGTCAGGCTCGATCGAGGTCGACGGCACCGACCTCAGGGATCTCGACCTGGCCTCCTGGCGGCAGCGCGTGACGGCGGTGTTCCAGGACTTCGTCCGCTTCGAGCTGACGCTGCGGGAGAACGTGATCCCGCGCCTTGCGACCGGCGCTGAGCCGGCCGATGCAGACCTGGTCGCCGGAGCCGCGCTGGACGCGGCCGGTGCGGACGGCCTGGCCGGCCTCGAAACCGTGCTCGCCAAGGCCTACACCGGCGGCACCGATCTGTCCGGCGGTCAGTGGCAGCGGGTGGCTCTCGCCCGTGCGATGGCCGCGGTCCATCTCGGCGCCGGACTGATCCTGCTGGACGAGCCGACGGCGCAGCTGGACGTGCGCGGCGAAGCCGAGATCTTCGAGCGGGTCCTAGCCGCGACCCGGTCGTGCACGACGGTCCTGATCTCGCACCGGTTCTCGACGGTCCGGCATGCCGACCGGATCGCGGTCATCGAGCACGGCGCTGTCACCGAGCTCGGCAGCCACGACGAGCTGATGGCGCTGCGCGGCCGGTACTGGACGATGTTCACGCTGCAGGCCCGCCGGTTCGCCACCGGGACACCTGAGGAAGGCGAAGAGGAGCTGGTCTTCGATGTCCTCGCCTGACGTGCAGGCCCCGGCTGACGAGCAGGACGTGCCCGACGGCCAGCGCTCGCCCGAGGCGCCCGCGGAGTCCCTCGACGACTTGCCGCCGGCGCTGTCCTCGATGTGGCGACTCTGCCGGCTGGGCTACCACTATGAGCCCGCACTGATGGGCACCGCGTTCGTCCTCGCCCTCGTCGCGGCCGTGCCGGATGCCCTGCTCGCGGTCTGGTTCAAGCTGCTGGGCGAGGGGCTGCTCGAGCACAAGCCGGGCCTGCTGGAGTTCGCGGTCGCCGCTCTCGCGGTTTCCGCCGTCGCCACCTGGCTGATACAGACCATCTCCACCCGGCTGCAGCGGCGCTTCCGCGACAAGGTGACGATCGCGCTGGAGTCCCATGTCGCGAGGCTGCAGGCCGACGTCCCGACGATCGCTCATCAGGAACGGCCTGAGTACCTGGACCGCCTGTCCGTGCTCCGCGAGCAGATCTTCACGCTCGATCACATGTACATGTCGGTGTTCGCCACCGCCGGCTGGATCCTGCGCCTCGCCATCACTATCGCGCTGCTCGCGACCGTGAACCCGATAATGGTGACGCTGGTGCTGTTCGCCCTGCCAACCGTGGCGGCGACATCCTGGCGGCCGGTCGTGGAGCGCAACGCGCAGGAACGCGGCGCCCAGTCCGACCGACTGGCCCGGCACCTGTTCACGCTGACGACCACCGCCTCACCCGGCAAGGAACTGCGCCTGCTCGGCATCGGGCCGCACCTTGGCGCCCGCCGCCGGACCGCGTGGGAGGAGTGGTATGGCCCGGTGGCCGCGGCAAGGAGCCGCTCCTCCGTCTGGTACGCGGGCGGCTGGGCGATCTTCGGCGCGGCCTACGTGGGCGCGATCGCACTCGCGGCCGCTGGCCCGCATGCCTCCGCCGCGTCGGCCATCCTCGTGCTCACGGCCGGCGCCCGGCTGTCGTCCTACGTGGGCGCCACGGTCAGCGAGATCGGCTTCCTGCGCGGAATCTGGATGGACGGGTCCCGGCGGCTCGCCTGGCTGGAGGATTACGCCAGTGCCGGCGCGGCGGACGCCGATCTGCCCGCGCCCGCCCGCATTACCGACGGCATCCGGTTCGACCACGTGACGTTCTTTTATCCGGGAACGAGGCGGCCTGCGCTCTCGGACGTCGACCTGTTCCTGCCGTCAGGCAGCGTGGTGGCGGTCGTCGGTGAGAACGGAGCGGGCAAGACCACTCTGGTCAAGCTGCTGGCCAAGCTCTACCAGCCGACCTCCGGCCGCATTCTGGTCGACGGCACCGACCTGGCCCGGCTGGACAGTGTCCAGTGGCGGCAGCGGATGGCAGGGGCGTTCCAGGACTTCTTCCGGTTCGAGTTCCGGGCCGGGCAGACGATCGGCCTCGGCGACCTTCCCCGGATGGACAGTGAGCCGGCCCTGGACGCCGCGACGGACCGGGCAGGCGCGCGCGACGTGATCGATGCCTTGCCCGCCGGGCTGGCCACGCAGCTCGGCCCGACCTGGCATGACGGCGTGGACGTCTCGTTCGGGCAGTGGCAGAAGCTCGCCCTTGCCCGCGGCTTCATGCGCGACGAGCCGCTGGTCGCGGCGCTGGACGAGCCGACTGCCGCGCTCGACGCCGAGACCGAGCATCAGCTATTCGAGCGCTATGCCAGCCGGGCGCACGAGCGGCGGCAGAGCAAAAGCATCACGATCCTGGTCTCGCACCGGTTCAGCACGGTCCGCATGGCCGATCTCATCGTGGTGCTCGACGGCGCTCGCGTTGCCGAGCACGGCACGCACGACGAGCTGATGGCGCTCGGCGGCCGCTATGCCGACCTGTACCGGATCCAGGCAGCCGCCTACCAGTGAACGCTGGGAAATCTCCCAACCAAAATCCGTTTCGAGGCGTCTTCAGTTCTGCTTGGAACGCTGTCACGGTCGTTAGCAGAGGGATCACGTGATCAATGCTCACGTGGCCCGCGCCCTAGCAAGCCTGGGCTTGTCGTTGACGGTCGTAGCGGTCAGTGCTGGCTGCGGCTCGATCCACTCTGCCGGGCCCGCCACGACACGCCCGGCCACCACGCATCCTGTGGCCGGCCCCGCCCCTATGACCCAATCGGTCTGGGCGCTGCCACAGATAGACGGCGGAATCTTGATGGCGGCCGCTCCACCGGTAGTTCAGGAGCGTGATCGAACTCCCGCGATCCGTCTAGTTGACATCTCCGCCACCGGCAGCATCGATAGCACTTTCGGTGACCAAGGCGTTGCCGAGATCCATCTGCGAAACGTAAGTCAGTCCTTCGCAGTCATCACCGCTGCGACCAACGGCCGGGCGAGCGTCCTCACCGCTATCGCACTCGGCGCGCGAGCATTTCAGCTCACG
>Ga0335072_10012828_pt1 | contig 11958 bp, 10 predicted proteins | sample Lox_Sample_21_FD_206725 | JGI IMG/M metagenome (GOLD analysis project Ga0335072, IMG submission 206725) | Soil microbial communities from Loxahatchee National Wildlife Refuge, Florida, United States - Lox_Sample_2.1 | ecosystem: Environmental > Terrestrial > Soil > Wetlands | place: USA...
ATCGTATCCACCACACCCTGGGCCATCCAGCCAAGCTCGCTCAGCACCACCGGCACCGCCAGCGTGACCATGGCCCGCAGCTCCCTGCCCCATGCAGAAGAAGAGTCGGGCCGGATTGCTGAAGTGGACGCAGTCATTGTTCCACTCTACCGGCATCCAGAATTCAGGCCAACTGCAGCGGTTTCGATTCCGCTCCGGACAGAAAGCTCGATGCCAGGTGGCATGTTCTTGACGAAAAAGCCCCCTGGCGCGATCTTCAGCTCTCAACGGGTGAACCGGAAACCGCTCCAAGAGAAACAAAAGGCATGCTTCGACAGCGATGGATCGCGGCCGGCGCCGGGGAATTCGAAGTAAATCCTTATTTGGGTAAGACTTATAAAAGAAGACGCGCGCAACCTGCGCAGCTTTGGCTCCCGCCGCACAGGCTCCGCGCGCCTTCCTGCTCCAGCCCTCTTACTTGCCCGTGTAGACCACCCGCCAGATGCTGCGCGATCCGTCGTCGGTCACGTAGAGAGCGCCGTCATGCCCTACGGTAACGCCCACCGGCCGGCCCCACACCTGGCCGTCGGCGGTCACAAAGCCGGTCAGGAAATCCTCGTACTCGCCCAGCGCCTTGCCGTCCTTCATCGGGAACATGATGACCTCATAGCCGCCACGCCGCGCGCGGTTCCAGGAACCATGTTCGGCGGCAAAGCCATCGCCCTCATACTCGGCCGGGAAGTTGTCCGAGTGGTTGGGATAAAAGGTCATGCCCAGCGACGCCATGTGCGGCTGCAGCAGCACGTCGGGGGTAATCACCGTCGAGCCGATATCCACCCGCTTGCAGCTCTTGGCGTCCAGCTCAGAAAGCGGGGCGGTGAGTTGAGGATTGGGCCCGGTCCCATCGGCGCAGGGCTGCGGCAGCCGCGGGTCCTTGTGGTCGCCGATGTAGTACCACGGCCAGCCGTAGAAGCCGCCTTCCTCAATGTGGGTTACATAGTCGGGAGGCAGGTTGCTGCCCAGCTGGTCGCGCTCGTTGGTCGAGCACCACAGCTGCTTGGTGATCGGATTGATCGCCTCACCCACGCAGTTGCGGATGCCGTGAGCATACACCTCGATGAACTTGCCTTCCGGCGTGAACTCCAGCACGTCGGCGCGGTGGAACTCGCGCGGGTGCGTGTCCGGATCGTCGATATTCGAACCGCTGCCCACTGAGACCAGCATATGCCGGTCGTCGGCGCTGAAGACCACGTCGCGGGTCCAGTGGCCGCCGCCGCGCAACTGCGCATAGCCCGGAATCTCCTTGACCACGACCTCGGGCGTATTGTCTTCAGTCTTCAGCTCGCCTGACTTGTAAGCGAAGCGCACAATCTGCGTCGCCGTGCCCACGTAGATCCACTTGGGATCGGGCCCGGCTGGATAGAACGCGATGCCGAAGGGGTGGTCCAGCCCGGTGGCAAACCGGCTGACGGTCTCCGCTTTGCCATCCGCGGTCACGCCGCGCAGAACGAAGATTGAGCCGGCCTGCGAGTCAGAGACAAAGAAGTCGCCGTTGGGCGCGGTGTGGATGATGCGCGGCATCACGAACGTGCCTGAGGTGGGACCGTAGATGTTCCGCGTGTCGTCGGCGCGCTGCATCGGGGTGGCTGCATCGCCGCCCGCGTAGAGCTCGACCTTGAATCCCGGAGGCGCAATCGGCCACGCGTTCTGGGGTCTCTTGATCACCGTCGGCCCGTTATCCACTGACTCGGTGGCAAAAGGCGCGGGCAGATCGGCGGCCGTGATCTTGCGCATGGTGCCCGGCTTCTGCTGGCTCCAGTCGGCAAAGGCTGCGGGCCCGGTAATGACCTGCTGTGCAGAGAGCAATCCGGCAGGCAGCAACACGCCGGCAACCGCGGCGCAAAAGGCAAGGGAAGCATGGAGTTTCATCGAGAGATGCCTCGGGATTTGGAATTCGGGCGAACAGGCGAACGAGCGAGCGGTCGTCACACCGATGATACTGGATAGGATTCCCGTCCCGCTTCAGGCGATTCCCCGTGATCCCACCGCGTCTTTCAATGTGAATTTGCCTTGAATTGCGCAGCTTACGCCACACGCCCCCGTTGGTTCAGTCCGCGCTAGACCGGGCATTACCGTTCGTGTGGTCAACAATCCGGTGAAGGGCTTATCAAGGGCGCGGCTAACTCAAACGGAAGTGTTGATTCGCATTGTCTTTCTTCCTGCACGCAGGTTATTTCGTATTACTATCCCGGTATGCGCTCCACTGCTGCGTTTTTTGCCTGGGTCCCCCTGGTTATTTCTCCGGCCTGTTTCGCGCAGGCTCCATCCGCCCCGCCCGTCGCCAGACCCTCCTCCGCCGACGCCTATCGCAATGAAGCGCTGGTCTTCGAGAAGTACGACACCACCTATCGCATGAACGCGGACGGCACCGGCGAGCGCGATCTGCATGTCCGGATGCGGGTCCAGTCCGACGGCGCGGCGCAGCAGTTCGGCGTGCTCGCATTTTCTTACGCCTCGGCCAGCGAGACGCCGCAGATCAAATATGTTCGCGTCTACAAGCCCGACGGCTCGACCGTGGATACGCCGGCATCCGACGCCATCGATATGCCCGCAGACGTAACCCGCGAGGCGCCGCTCTACAGCGATCTCAAGGAAAAGCACCTGCCCGTCCGCTCGCTCTCACCCGGCGACACGCTGGAGTATGAGGTAGACACCGCGATCAACAAGCCGGAGACCCCCGGCGAGTTCTGGGGCGCCGATCATTTCACTCCGCCGGGAACTCTGGTCGTGCTTGACGAGAGCCTCACCCTCGACGTGCCCGCAGACAAATACGTGCAGGTGTGGAGTCCGAACCACAAGCCTGCGGTGGCAGAGCAGAATGGCCGCAGGGTCTATCGCTGGAATGTGGCGCAACTCGTAACCGCACCCAAAAGAACCGCTGACGACACCTCAGCTCCGGCTCCGCCCAAAGATCCGGACGAGGACTCCGACGGCCGCAAGCTGCCCTCCGTCGCCTGGACCACCTTCCATAGCTGGGCTGAGGTGGGCGACTGGTATCGCAGCCTCGCTCTTCAACAGGCACAGCCCAGTGACGCGCTGCGCGCCAAAGCGGCTGAGCTCACCAGCGCCGCAAAGACGCCGGAAGAGCAGGTGCAGGCGCTCTACGCCTACGTCTCAGGAAACACGCGCTATGTGGGCATCGACTTCGGCATCGGACGTTACAAGCCGCACTCCGCGGCAGAGGTCATGGCTGACCAGTACGGCGACTGCAAAGACAAGGACACACTGCTTGAAGCACTGCTGCGCGCCAAAGGATTCTCAACCGCGCCGGCGCTGATCGGAGCCGGGATCGCACCGGTGCCCGAGGTGCCGTCGCCGGCCGTATTCAATCACGTGATTACCACCGTGAATCTGCCCGGCGGTCGCATCTGGCTCGACAGCACGCCGCTCAGTGCGCCTTACCGCTACCTGAGCGCCGTCATTCGCGACCAGAAGGCGCTGGTGGTGCCGGAGAGCGGGGTTGCGGAACTGGTGGCCACGCCCGCCAACGCGCCTTATCCCTTCTCGGCGCGGTTTGAAGCTGTGGGCTCTCTCGATGCCGAAGGCAAGATGACCGCGAAGATGACCGCAACCTATCACGACGACGATGAGGTTGCGGTGCGCGCGGCGGCGCGCACCCTTGCGCCGGCAGAGTGGGACAAGGCCTCGCAGTATCTCTCGTCGGCAATGGGCTTTGGCGGGACCACCAGCAATACCCAGTTCAAAAATACCGGCGACCCCACCGTGCCCATGGTGCTCACCTACGACTACTCCCGGCACCCCTTCGGCGACTGGGACAACAAGCTGATCGTTCCGCTCTTCCCGGCGCTTGAGTTCACGCCGCTCGACAGCGACACTACCGCGCCCGACGACGACATTCAGCTCGGCGCGCCGCGCACGCTCACCGCCATCTCCCGCATTCAACTGCCTGACGGCTTCCGCCCCGATCTGCCCGATCCCATCCACGTAAAGACAGACTTTGCGACCTTCGATAAAACCTATCGCTACGAGGGCAACCAGATCATCGCCGAGCGCGACATCGTGGTGCTCAAAAATAAAGTGGACAAAGCCGACTGGAAAAAATACCAGAGCTTTACCAAAGACATCAGCCTGAGTTCCGAAGCCTGGATCCGGCTGATGCAGGCGCCCAAGCAAAGCGTGACGGTGCAGAAGCTCGTCGCACCCCCGCCCGGCCAGACCGCCAGTCGCACGATACAGACCGATAAGGGGCCGGTAACGATCGTTACCCTCAAGCCCGAGCCGTCGGCGCCTGTTGCAAGCCCCGCCCCTCCTGCCGATACTCCCGTTGATACTCCCGCCGACGCCTCAGCAGACGATCTGATGAAGCTTGCCATGCAGAGGATGATTACGCGCGACTGGGGTGGCGCCAGGGAGATACTCGACAAAGCCAATGCGAAGAATCCGCAGGAACTGAATCTCTGGGCGGCGTACGGAATCATCGCCGAGATGGAAGATCACGACTACGACCGGGCCAGGTCCGACTTCCGCAAGGAGCTCTCGCTGCATCCGGAAAATCAGATGGCCGTGGGCTCGTTGGCTGAAGTCCAGAATCGCAGCGGCGACTCCGTGGGAGCGCGGCAGACGCTTGCGCAGTTTCTCGATCATCACACCGGCAGCCTGCAGCTCGAGCTGTTTCTGGTCAATCTCGAAACCCGCGCCGACGACTATGACGCCGCCCTCAAGACCCTCCAGAAGGCCGCCGACCAGAATCCTGACAACCGCACCCTCCAGCTGCAGATCAGCGATACGCTCATTCGTCTGCACCGCAACGATGAAGCCGCCGCCGCAGCCAAGAGCGTGCTCGATGGCACAGACGATCCGGCCTTGCTCAACGACGGCGCCTATATTCTGAGCGAATCCGGCTCCGATCTGGCGCTGGCCGAAGACACCTCGCGCAAGAGCATCAGCAAGCTCGAAGAGGAGAGCGCCACGCTCACCACCGATCAGGTCAACAGCCAGGCCTTTGCCCGCGCAACCCTGCTCACCGCCGCCTGGGACACGCTGGGATGGATTCTCTTCAAGGAAGGCAAGCTCGACCAGGCCAGGCCGCTCCTGGAGGCTGCCTGGCATGCCGGGTTGCGTGCCGAGAACGCCGATCACCTGGGCCAGCTCTACGAGGCCATGGGGCAAAAAGAAGAGGCGCTGACGGCTTACGGCTTTGCTCAGACGGCGTGCACCGGCACCACGCCGCAGGATGTGCACGCCCACATCACCGAGAGCGTGGAAAGACTGAAGGCGGAGGGCGTGAAATCCCGCTCGGAGACCGGCACGCAGGCCCTCCAGAACTTGCGCACCTACAAGGTCGCGCGGCCGGCAGGAATCAGCGGCTGGGGCACATTCCGGCTGGAGATCACCACGGCAGGCGTGGTGGAGTCGCAGCAGATGTCGGGCGAGCAGAAGTTGGCCGGCATCAAACCCTCGATCGACAAGATGAAGTTCGCCGCTCTGCTGCCTCCGGACTCCAAGGCACATTTACTGCGCAGCGCGGTGGTGAGTTGTTCGATGGGTTCCACCTGTGAAGTGGTGCTGGTCCCCGACGGCGGCTTGCAGACGGAGCAACAATAGCCGGGAGGCCGGTTGCGGATTTCGGTTTGAGCTTATGGGTGAACGGCGGCCGTATTCCAGCCCCCTATTCCATAATGTCCGGCCCTGCATTAGGCTGGAACTATGGAGTTCAAAGTAAGCGAGCTTGAGCGGGAGCCGATTGAGTTCGACCTGGAGCTGCCGCCGGGGGCGATCGATTTTGGCGAAGAGGCTGAGCCAGCCGGTCCGCTGGCCACCTCGGGCCGGGCTGAGGTGATCCACGAGCATCGCGGTCCGCGGGAGATTGTCGCCGACATCCGGCTCAAGGGCCGGTTTTCCGGAAAGGTCAAGGTTCCGTGTGCCCGTTGCGTGGAGCCGGTGGAAGTCTCTCTGGAAGCGGAATTTGACCTCATCTTCCGGCCTGTCGAGGCGGATTCGGAGATGGGCGAACGCTCCATTACAGCGCCGGAAACAGAAATCGGTTATTATCAAAAGGACAGTCTTGCGCTTGAGGATGTGCTGCGCGAGCAGGTGCTTTTGTCCCTGCCGGTCAGGACGCTGTGCAAGCCCGACTGCAAGGGACTTTGCCCGCGCTGCGGCGCCAACAGAAACAGCCAGCCCTGCAACTGCGATGTGGGTCCGAGCGACCCCCGCTGGGAGGCGCTTTCTGGGTTACGCGACCGGATCAAGTCCTGAAGAATCAGGACCCTCCAGCGATTTGAGGGTGTTCTGCCCCGCGGCATTCGGTAACCCTTTCGGGTGCCGGGTGCCCCATCCTTTCGCGCTTGGTGCGAAAGGGTGGGAATTGCAAGCTGCGGAGCAGAAACGAAAGGAATTTTGAGTCATGCCGAATCCGAAAAGGCGCCACTCTTCGCGCCGCACCGCCAACCGCCGCGCCCACGACTTTTTGACCGCCAGCGGCCTCTCCGAGTGCCCCAACTGCCACGAGAAAAAGCTGCCCCACCGCGCCTGCACCAAGTGCGGAGCGTATAAAGGTCGCGCCGTTCTGGACGTAAAAGAAGCCGCGAAGTAAGATTCGAGAGCTATGCTCTACGACATCGCGCTGGACGCAGTCGGTTCCGATAAGGCACCAGAGCCGGAGATCCGGGGAGCCATCCTCGCCTGCCGGGCTCTGCCCGTCCGGGTTCACCTGGTGGGTCCCGAGCCTGAGCTTCGTGACCTGCTGGACGAGCATCTGGAAAACGAAGAGCTGCCCATCGTCATTCACCACGCCTCAGAGCGCATCGGGATGGACGAAAAGGCGGCGCACGCCGTGCGCACCAAAAAAGACAGCTCCATGCGCGTGGGCCTCAAGCTGGTGCGCGAGGGCAAGTCCGCCGGCTTTGTCACCGCCGGCAACACCGGCGCGGCCATGGCTACGGCCAAGATGGTGCTGGGCGCGCTGCCCGGCGTCGATCGCCCCGCTCTGGCTACGCCCATGCCCACCTCCAAAGGGAACCCGTGCGTGCTGCTCGACGTGGGCGCCAACGTGGACTGCAAGGCGCACAATCTCGAGCAGTTCGCCGTGATGGGCGAAATGTATGCCCGCAGCGTGCTCAAGATTCATCAGCCCCGCGTCGGCCTGCTCTCGATCGGCGAAGAAGAGACCAAGGGCAACGACCTTACCCGCGAGGCCCTGCCGCTGCTCAAAGCGCTGCCGATTCACTTTATCGGCAATGTGGAAGGCCGCGACATCTTCAACGGCCACGCTGACGTGATCGTCTGCGACGGCTTTGTGGGCAACGTGGCGCTCAAAACCAGTGAAGGCATCGGCCGTTTCGTCCGCGATGTGCTGCGCGAGTCGCTCACCCGCACGGTCACCGCGCAGGTGGGCGCGCTGCTCTCTCGCCGCGCGTTTAACGAGTTTCGTCGCCGCCTGGACTATACCGAATACGGCGGCGCACCGCTGCTGGGCGTGCGCGGCGTCTGCATCATCGGGCATGGCTCCTCCAACGACAACGCCATCTATAACGGCATCCGCGTGGCCTACGAGTTTGCCCGCGCCGGCACCAACAAGCGCATCGAGCAGGAGTTCGCCAACCGCCCGCGCCGCAATCCGGACAGCCACGACACCGGCCCGGACGCGACCATCCAGTAGCCGGCGGCCGATTTTTCTGTCGTCGCCGTCTTCTCTGTCGTCAGTGATTTCGCTATGGAGAGCAAAGCTGCGCCCCAAGTGAGATTGGACCCCTCCGCGCTCGGCCAGCTTGCCTGCCCGGCCTGCCTTGGCGCGCTGCGCGCACACGCCGACCATGTGCTCTGCGCAGCCTGCGGCCGCATCTATCCTGTCATGGACGGGATCCCGGTCCTGATCGCAGAGCGGGCGCAACGTCCGGATGGCAGCGTTGCGCCGTAGCGCTACCGGCTGCGATAAAACGGCAGCACGATCAGCCCGGCCAGGAAGATGGCGGTAAGCAGCGCAAACCCGATCAGGCTGTAGAGCACAACCAGGTTCGGCCCCTGCGAAGGCTCTTCTTCTTTGTCTTTTTCCACGCGCTCCAGATCACTCATACTTGAGCGCCTCCACCGGGTCCATCTGCGCGGCCCGTGTAGCCGGAACCGTGCCGAAGATCACCCCGACAAGCGTGGCCGCGGCCAGTGCAATCAGCACCGAGAGCCATGAGAAGGGCAGCGCGTAGTCGGTAAAAAACCGGATCGAAAGCGGCAGCATGAGCCCCAGCAATGTGCCCACAACACCGCCCGAAAGCGAGATGATGATCGCCTCGGTCAGGAATTGCAGCTTGATCTCGCGATAAGTGGCTCCCAGCGCCTTGCGGATGCCGATTTCGCGAATGCGGGCGCGCACGTTGGCCAGCATGATGTTCATAATGCCCACGCCGCCCACGGCCAGCGTGACGCAGGCCACCAGCACCAGCACCACCGTCAGCGCGTCGGCTATCTCCGCCGCCGTCTTCAGCAGGTCGCCCAGCGTCTGCGCCTTGTAAACCGATGTCGGCCGGTGGCGCGATTTCACAATGCGCACCACTTCCTTGGCCGCATCAGGCACCTCGGCCATGTTGCGCATGGAAAAGTAAATCTGGTTCACGCGTTCGGTTCCGGTAAAGTAGCGCGCCACGGAAAACGGCACCAGGATCGTCTCGTCCTCAATCTCCGACTGGCCAAAGTCGCTGACCGCCTCCTTGAAGACGCCGATGATGGTGAACGGGATGCCCTGAATCTCAAAGGTCTGGCCCACGGCCTCGTCGTCGCTGCCGTAGCGCTCGCGCGCAAAGGGCTGCGTCACCACGGCGCAGTGCAGGTGGGCCGAATCGTCGGTCTGGTCAAAGAACCGGCCCACGGTGACAATCAGGTTGCGAATCTTCTGGTAGTCAGGATCCACGCCCAGCACCAGCGTGTCTTTCACCACGCCGCCGCCAAAGCTGATGCTGTCATGCATGGCCAGCACCGGCGACGAGTACATCACCGCCGGCAGCTGCTGATCCACCGCCTTTTCGTCGTCGCGCGTCAGGTAGTCGTTATAGCGCACCCGCTCGGCGGGGGTGGTTCCGCCACCGGCATATTCCAGCTCAACGGAGTTGGTGCCGATCTTCTGGATCAGGTCCAGCACATACTGCTTTCCCGTCATGCCGATGGTCACCACCAGGATGACCGAAGCCGTGCCGATCACCATGCCCAGCGCGGTGAGCATGAAGCGCGTCTTGCTGGCCTTGAAGCTGTCCATGGCCAGCTTGAGAATCTCGCTCATCAGCATAGTGCGCCGCGCGCTTAAGAGCGTCTGCTCAAAGCTTCGGCTGCTGGACTGTTCGGTGGCGGTGATCATTCCGTTTCTGTCTGCAAAAAAGATGCCCGGCGGGCGCCAATCGCTTCCTGAATCTTCCGGCCGCCGATTTTCGTGCCTTCTCTAGATTACGCGCATCGGCCGGTTTTGGAACTTCGCGCCTTCATTCCGGCTGCATCGTTCCGGCAGGCGCCAGCCGGCGCCACAGCGCGGTCAGTTTCTCGATCGGCAGCTCTTCGGCCCGCACCCGCGCATCCAGCCCCGCCAGGCTAATGGCCTTTGCCGCCTCAGCGGGCGACACGCCCGCGGCCCGCAGATTGTTGGCCAGGGTCTTGCGTTTCTGAGCAAACGCCAAGCGTACGAAGCGCAGAAACCCCTCCTCTTCGACGCCCAACTCGGCAAACCGCGGCGCAAACCGCCAGCGGAAAACCGTCGAGTGAACCTCAGGCGGAGGCGAAAACGCAGAGGGAGGCAGCGTGAACAGCCGTTCCACCGGCCCGTACATCTGCACCGTCACCGAGAGCACGCCGTAGTCCCGCGAGCCGGGCGCGGCCGTCACCCGGTCGGCTACCTCGCGCTGCACCATCAGCACCGCAGCGTCGAGCGCCGCATGGCTGGCAGCCAGCTTCAGCAGGATCGGCGACGTGATGTAGTAAGGCAGGTTGCCGGCCACCGCGAGCCGGGCGCCCGTCTGCGCCGCCGCCGCAGCAAAGTCGAAGCCAAGCACATCCTGCTCCGCCACCGTCACGCGCTCCGGGGCAAAGCTCTGCCGCAACGCCGCAGCCAGTTCGCGATCCAGCTCGATAGCGATCACATGAGCCGCCCTGCTGGCCAGCGCACCGGTGATCGCGCCTTTGCCCGGGCCGATCTCCGCAACCGTGCGGCCGGAAAGATCGCCGAGCGCTGCCGCAATCCGCTCCACCGCCTGCGCGTCGATGAGGAAGTTCTGCCCGAGTTTTGATTTGGCTCCCATGCGCTCCTCTTCGATGGTAGCTGAGCTGTGCGGAGATGCGGCGCTGCCGTCTCTCGCGTGCATGCACCGGCTCCTGCGGCCGCGACCGGATTTCAACGGAATGGTAGAATGATCATTCTAGAGCAGTTTCGATTCACACGTTGACACCTGAAGATCGTGCAAGGTCGTGTTTTCTTGAGGAAAGCGCCACTTGGCATCAAGCTTTCTGTCAGGAGCAGAATCAAAGCCGCTGCAGTCCCAAGCCATGGCCGCAAAGACCGACAAACGGGAAGCGATTCTGAAGGCGATGCTCGGCCTCATCGTGGAGCGCGGCTTCCATGATGCGCCCATGTCGGTGCTGGCCAAACGCTCCGGCGCCAGTCCGGGCGTCATCTACCATTATTTCCCCAGCAAAGATGACCTCATTCGCGCCGTCTACGAGCGGGTCAAGCTGGCCAAGCACACATTTCTCTTTTCCGATTACGACGAAAACCTGCCGCCGCGCGAGGCGCTGCTGCGCATCTGGCTCAACGCTTACCGCTTTTATCGCACCCACCGCAAAGAAACGCGCTTCCTCGATCAGTATCTGAATTCGCCGTATTGCAGGATGAGCCAGAAGGAAGAGCCCATGGATGCGGCATCCGCACGCATTCTCCAGTGGCTGCGGCCTAAAAAGAAGGGTGGCATCCTCAAGGATCTGCCGCCCGAGGCGATCGAGAGCCTCACGCTCGGGCTCGCCGCCAGCCTGGCCAGGTCGCCCCGAAACTTTTCGACAGCCACGCTGAAACAGATCGCGGAGACCGTCTGGCAGGCGGTCGCGGAGCAGTAGCCGCGATCTGCATCTCTTCAGGCGCGCCTCTTCGGGGAAGAAAAAATGCATCGATTAGAATGAACGTTCGATCTATACAGTACAATCTTTTTTGGGGAAGACATGGAGACCTGGCAATGAGCACAGTTCTGGTGACGGGCGGATCGGGATTCATCGGCAGCCACGCGATTGTGGCGCTGCTGGCCGAGGGCCACACAGTACGCGCGACGGTGCGCGATCTGAAGCGCGAGCCGGACGTGCGCGCCCTGCTCAAACAGGGCGGAGCCGAGCCCGGCGACAGGCTGAAGTTTTTCGCCGCCGACCTTGAAAAGGACGCCGGATGGGCACAGGCTGTTGCCGGGTGCGACTATGTGCTCCATGTCGCCTCGCCGCTGCCGCCGGGCGTTCCCAGGAACGAAGACGAGTTGATTGTTCCGGCGCGCGAGGGCGCTCTGCGCGTGCTGCGCGCCTCGCGTGACGCCGGCGTCAAACGGGTGGTGCTCACTTCATCGTTTGCCGCCATCGGCTACGGCCACAAGCCGCGCACCGCGCCTTTTACTGAGGCGGACTGGACCGACGTCAACGGCGGCGAGATGACCGCTTACACAAAGTCCAAGACGCTGGCCGAGCGCGCCGCGTGGGATTTCATGGCCCGCGAAGGCGGGGCGCTGGAGCTTTCAACCGTCAATCCGGTCGCGGTCTTCGGTCCGGTATTGGGCGCCGACTATTCGGCTTCCATCCTCATCGTGCAGCGGCTCATGACCGGCGCGCTGCCCGGCTCGCCGCGCCTCTGCTTCGGGGTAGTCGATGTCCGCGACGTCGTTGACCTGCACCTGCGCGCCATGACCCATCCCGCCGCGCGGGGTGAGCGGTTCCTGGCCGTCGCTGGTGACTTTC
>Ga0335072_10012829_pt1 | contig 11957 bp, 5 predicted proteins | sample Lox_Sample_21_FD_206725 | JGI IMG/M metagenome (GOLD analysis project Ga0335072, IMG submission 206725) | Soil microbial communities from Loxahatchee National Wildlife Refuge, Florida, United States - Lox_Sample_2.1 | ecosystem: Environmental > Terrestrial > Soil > Wetlands | place: USA: Florida...
CCCGAATCGACAGCAACCAGCGCGAGTCTTTCTTTATGCCCGGCGACGTGATCCTCTGTGACAAACGCTGCCAGCTTGCTATCGGGTGAGAGATCAAACTGATTTTCCATTGGAAGCTTCGAAACAATTTCCGCCTCGCCGCCATCCATCGGAACTTTCGCCAGCTGGAGGTTGTCACCACGCTCTATGAAATACACCCATCGGCTATCGGCGGAACACTGCGCGTGATCTTCCTGCCGGCCATGGGTCAGCTGCTTGAGATTGCCTGCCGCGGCGTCCATGCGCCAGATGTTTTGATTGCCACTCTGTCCAGTCGCCCGAGTAAATTCATCGAACACCACATACCGGCCATCGCGGCACGCATTTGGATTTCCGCTGGGTGCTGCTTCGGCAATATCGGTCTTGCTCCCCGTAGCCGGATTCACGGAGTGCAGAGAATTCGACTGGTCTTCCATGATTCGGCCATCTTTCGTCCAGGTCAGGTTCGTATCTGCGCTGGAGGAACTGACAATGTGAGCCTCGGAACCCGGCGCACCGGAAGGCATGACATAGATATTCCACCGCGGCTCACTGAAAACCGCCGAGGCAAGTCTTCCGCTCGACGCCAGGCTGAGGTAGTAGTAATTGTTGATGTCTCGCGTGACCGGTAGGAAATTGCCGGCGGGATACGAAATGTAGGCAATTTGCGACAGAGTGAAGTTTGTACTTTGCGCCCTCGTTAATCCCAGAAGTCCGCGCCCATTCGGCAGCCACGCAGGCGCCTCGAAGATTTGCGATCCGGCGATGGCCACGTCTTTTTGGCTACCACTCGCCGCGTCAATCGCGGTCACACCTTCCAGCGCATTGCCGACATGCAGCTTGGTGCAGATGATCGTCTTTCCGTCAGGCGACCACGCGGGATAAAACAGCTGTTGTTCGTTCGAACCGTTCGTGAGTACGCGTTCAGCTCCCCCATCCGCATCGCGGAGGATGAGCTGATACTTACCCGCCTCCGGATTGTCGTAGCGCAGGAAGGCAAACTGTTTTCCATCGGGCGAAAATGTGATGTTGGAATCCACATCGCTGGCTAATTTCTGCGCCGCACCGCCCAGCAACGGGGCCCGATACAGGAATTTCAAGATCGCGTTTCCCGGATCGCTGCGGACAAAATAAAAATAGTTCCCATCTTTCGAAAACGTCAGGCCGTTGTAATAAACCTCAGCTGGCGGCTGCACCTGCACGTTGCTGTTCGTGGGAACATTTCTCAGCCACAAACTCGACAGTCCATTCTGACGGATCAGGCTGAGTATGTATTTCCCATCCGGCGAAATGGCCGCCATGATGACGTCGCGTGAATCCGTCACCTTGCTGACAGAGATGTTTTGAAAGGGAAGAGCGTGGTCACGGAAAAAGATGGAATAGGCGAGAAAACCGGCCAGCAGCAATGCGATTGCCGTGCCGGTCAAGCCGAGCCAGCGATTCTTGCCGACCCGCTTCGACTGATCTTCCGCCAACTGCGTGGCCCCAGTAGCGGACGCGTGGCTTGCAGAACCGGCTGCGCCCCTCGCCTGTCGAACTTCGGCGAGTCCGGACTCGGCTGAGACTGCGCTGGCCCCTGACGATGTGGTCGAAGCTCTTCGACCAGATTCCATATCGCGCTTCAGCCGCTTCAGATCGCCCCGGAGATCGGCAGCAGACTGATAACGCAGGTCGCGATCTTTTTCCAGCAGCTTCTCGACAATCTCCTGCAGCTTCAGGGGCAAAGACGGGTTCCACTGCTGCACCGGCGCCGGATCGAGCTCGAGAATGGCATGGAAGACAACGGCTGATGTCGCTCCCGCAAAGGGCAGCCGTCCTGTCGCTATCTGATAGATCACGGCGCCGAGCGAAAACAGATCTGTCCGCGTATCGAGCTCTTCGCCGCGCGCTTGCTCTGGAGACATGTAGGCGATCGTACCCACAGTCGATCCCGGACTCGTCAACTGCATGGCATTCGGCGAATCCAGCGTGGCCCCGATCGTCGTCATGTCCATCTCAGGCCGCGTCAGCTTGGCCAACCCGAAGTCGAGAATCTTCGCCTGCGCGCGCTGGGTGAGAAAGATATTCGCCGGCTTGATGTCGCGGTGAATGATTCCTTTGGAGTGTGCGGCGTCCAGCGCGTCCGCAAGCTGAATGGCAATATCGAGCAGCTTCTCGCTGGGAATCGGTCCATTTATGATCCGCTCATCAAGGCTTTGGCCCTCGAGCAATTCCATGGCAATAAACGACTGCGGCTGTCCCGCTTCGCCAGGCGTCTTTTCCACGGCGTAGATCGTGCAAATGTTGGGATGGTTCAGCGCCGAAGCCGTCCGCGCTTCAAGCAGGAATCGCTCAAGCGCATTCGGATCGCGAGAAAGTTGGGCTGGCAAAAACTTCAGCGCGACCTTGCGTCCCAGATTCACGTCTTCGGCTTCATAGACCACACCCATGCCGCCGGCGCCAAGCTGGCCAATGACGCGGTAATGCAGGATTTGCTGATTGATCATGTACGACCTGTTGCAGTGCGCGGAGTCTTTTTATCTTAGGAGGTGCAACGAGGGCCGTCAACGAAAGGTCCTGGACAAAACATGCCATTTCTCTTCAGTGCGCGTCGGTTTTTGTGCGACTTTGTTCCTCCGCCAACCGCACGGCCATCTCTTTTGGAAGCTGGTGTAGAAGCTCCAGGAATGCCGCATTCGTCCATCCGAAGCCAACCACGTTCATCTCGTATCCCAACTCAACGTGCGATTCAGAGGATCGCGTCACCACGTTGTACTTTTCGCGAATGTTCCCGTCACGCTGAAAGTTCTCCGCCACCATCGAAAGGAACTCATACGAGATGCGGTCGGCATCGGCATTGAATCCATATCGGCGCAAGCCTTCGACCACCAGCATCTCAATATTCCCCCAACCATAGGGCAGGTCCCACTGCGCGCCAGTATCCTCCGTGCTCATGGGAATCCCACCCGGTTTTTCAAAGACCTTCACATTCGCGGCCACCGCTTTCGCCTGTTCCGGCGTGGCCAGCCCTGCCCATAACGGATAAAACGTCGTGGCATAGCGATAGCTCGACATCGTTCCCAGCTTGAAGTTGTAATCGAAAAACATTCCCAGCTTCGTATTCCACAGATACTGGTTGATTTTTTTCTTGCGTTCCTCGGCGCGCTGTTTCCACCGCTCCGCATCGGCGGTTCGGCCCAGCCAACGCGCGATCTGTTCCAGATCTTTTTCGTTCTTGTAAAGCAGGGAATTCAGGCAGACTGGCGCGTAATGATGTGTTGCATCCCCGAACGGCCCAAAGCGGAAGCTGACATCGAATCCAGATTCCCGCATGGCGCGGTCGCCCTCATAGTAGTCCGCGCTCAGCTTGTATTTTTGCGGTGTGTCGCATGCCGGCCGCTGCATGGTCAGCGGCACGTCGCAGACTTCCATCGAATATGGCGCACCGGCTACCGGCTGCGTCTGCCCCGCTTCGAGTCGCACAATGTACTCATCCTCCTGCTTGGGATGGAAAAAGAAATACGACGCGACCTTTTTATAGAAGCCTGTCTCGTCTTTTGCCGCTTCGGCAGGCGGCCCTTCGCCAAAATCGTAATAACGCGATAATCCCGTCTCTCCCGCGAGATGCGGTTCCCGCATCCACATCTCGTAATCCTTTGTGATATCCGCGTAAGCGCGCTCAAGCCATGCAACGTCCGGCTTGTCGTGTGCGATGGACTGATAAACATCGACGAACGCTGAACTGACGAATGGCGGCTGCGAACGCGTGAGGTAGTAGGTGCGGTTTCCATTGAGCATCGCACCGTAATTCTCGATCTCAAATAAAAAGTTGTTGACCATGTCGCGCGCTAGTTCCATCCGTCCCGCGCGCAACAATCCACGAATAATGAAGTAACTGTCCCACCCGTACATTTCATTGAAGCGGCCACCCGGCACAACGTATTTGTCCGGCAGGTACAGCAGCCCCGATGGGTCCTGATCGCTGGCCGTAATTTGCCCGAGCCGGCGAATCTTCACCGGCAAGCGTTTCACTTCCACGTTGCAGTTCGCGCTCAACTTCTGAATGGCCTCGGGCTCGGGAAAGTCCGCCGGTAAATACAGCACCGACGCGGTCCGGATTTTCGGGTCGACGATGCTCTGACAATCCGTCATGGAGCGCGTCAGCGTATCCCAGGCGGAGGAGATGTAGTCGAGAATCGGCCTGAGTCCGGCGCTTTGAGGTGGAACCGGTGCGGCGGTTTGCGCCGCAGCGCTCCAAGATAAAACAGACAGCAACAGCAGTGTCAGTGCTGATCTGAGCCCGCGCGCCTGCCAGAAATCGGCAGTCCCCGCTTTTGCCAGGCTTGGCCGCGAAATGTTCGCAATCGGCAATTCCATGACTGTAAAAGCGACCATCATAACCCAAAGCCCGTTTCTTATTAGCCAGCACCGAAATACTGAATCTCCAGCCTTGCCGGTCTGATTTGATTTATGCTCTAGGTTTTGCGGTTGAAACATCCGAGGGGGCACAACTTGATCCAAGCTCGCTTCCGCCTTCTGCTTATTTCATGCCTGATTCTTATCTCTTCCGCCGCCATTCACGCACAAATCCCTGAATCCACCTACCAGGATCTGCACTGGCGGATGATCGGTCCATTTCGCGGTGGTCGCACGCGGGCTGCCTGCGGCGTTCCTACCCAGCCAAACGTGTTTTATATGGCGCAGGTGAATGGAGGCGTGTGGAAGTCGGACGACTACGGTCGCACGTGGAATCCTCTATTCGACAAGGAACCAACTCAATCTATTGGCGCCATCGCCGTCGCGCCGTCAGATCCCAACATTGTTTACGTTAGCGGCGGCGAAGGTCTGCATCGCCCCGATCTTTCTGTGGGCAACGGCATGTATAAATCGACCGACGCCGGAGAGACGTGGACGCATCTCGGCCTGCATGATGCTCAGCAAATTCCCGCCCTCGCTGTCGATCCGCGCGATTCAAGTAAAGTTTTCGCCGCCGTGCTGGGACATCCCTATGGTCCCAGCGAAGAACGCGGCCTTTATCTCTCCACCGATGGCGGCGAGTCGTGGAAAAAAGTTCTAGGCAAAGACGAAAATACCGGCGCCTCCGATGTGGAACTTGATCCTTCGAATCCTGACGTCGTTTACGCCTCGCTGTGGGAAGTTCGTGAAGGGCCATGGGAGGATGGCAACGAATTCAACGGCTCCGGCGGGGGATTATTCAAATCGACAGATGGCGGCGCTACGTGGCATCAGCTGACAAACGGCCTGCCCAAAGATCTCTCGCAAATTTATATCGCCATCGCGCCGAGTGATCCACGACGGCTCTACGCCACGTTGAGCACAGCCTCCGGAAAACTTTCGGTGTATCGTTCCGACGACGGGGGCGAAAACTGGGCGCAGGCGACGGACGATCCGCGCGCTTCAGGACGTATCGGCGGCGGCGATCTTCCCATTCCCAAAGTTGATCCCAAGAATCCCGATCTCGTCTACGTCGCCAGCACCGTCACCATGCGTTCGACTGACGGCGGTAAGACGTGGTCCGGCTTTCGCGGCGCTCCCGGTGGCGATGATTATCAGAATCTCTGGATTAATCCCAACCACGGCGACATCATTCTTCTCGTCAGCGATCAGGGTGCGATTGTCACCGTGAATCGCGGCCAAACCTGGAGTTCCTGGTATAACCAGCCGACGGCGCAGTTCTATCACGCCATCGCCGACAATTCTTTTCCATATCGCGTTTACGGAGGCCAGCAGGAGAGCGGTTCTGTCGGCATCCGCAGCCGCGGTAATGATGGGGCAATCACCTTTCGCGATTGGCATCCTGTCGGCGTCATCGAGTACGGTTACGTCGCGCCCGATCCACTAAATGAAGATCTCGTCTATGGCGGCGGGCGAAATGAAGTTTCCAAATTTCACTGGTCTACCGGCGAAGTGCAGGATGTCACTCCCATTCCACTGCGAAACCCGAAATACCGGACCGACCGCACCGAGCCGCTTATGTTTTCGCCGGTCGATCCGCACATCCTTTATTACGCCGCCAACATGCTGTTCAAAACCACCGACGGCGGTAACTCGTGGCAGATCATCAGCCCCGACCTCACGCGTGAAAATCCCGGCATTCCAGAAAGCGTGGGAACGCTCCATAACAAGGGCGTCGAAAAAGCGCGTGGAGTCATCTATGCCCTCGCGCCATCTTACAAAACTGTCAATACACTTTGGGCCGGGACTGACGATGGCCAAGTATGGATCACCCGTGACGCCGGCAAGAACTGGAGCCAGATCACTCCGAAAGAGCTGACGCCGTGGAGCAAGGTGACGCAAATATCAGCCTCGCACTTTGACGAAGATACCGCCTATGTTTCCGTCAGTCGCTTCCGCATCAACGACATGCACCCTTACATTTACCGCACGCACGATGGCGGCAAATCCTGGATGCTCATCACCAACGGTCTTCCCGACTTCGGCCCGGTTGATACTGTTCGCGAAGATCCCGTCCGCAAAGGCCTCCTTTTCGCCGGGACGGAAAACGCAGTTTGGGTTTCCTTCGATGACGGCAACCACTGGCAGTCGTTGCAGCTGAACCTGCCGCACACTTCCATGCGCGATCTCTGGATTCACGATGATGATCTGATCGTCGGTACGCATGGCCGCGCATTCTGGATTCTCGATGACATCAAGCCATTGCGCGAAACTTCGGCGGCACTCTCCAGCTCAGTTCATCTCTTCAAGCCGGCTCCGGCCTACCGCATTCAGCGCGATACCAACACCGATACTCCTCTTCCGCCGGACGAACCCATGGCGCAAAATCCTCCTGACGGCGCCATCGTTGATTACTTTCTGCCCTCATCGGCCAGCAAGGTCACTCTGGAGATCCTCGACGCTCAGGGGAAATCAGTCCGCCGTTATGCCAGTGATGACAAGCCGGAAGCGACCCCACAGGAACTGGAAAAGCAACTCATTCCGCTTTACTGGTTGCGCCCTCAGCGCCAGCTTTCTACCGAAATCGGAATGCATCGCTGGGTTTGGGACCTGCACTACGCGGCACCAGCCGCAACGCGACATGAATATCCGATTTCCGCCGTTCCGCACGACACGCCGCGGTATCCGCTCGGTCCCAATGCTTTGCCCGGAAGTTATTCTGTGCGCCTTACGGTCGATGGAAAAACTTCGACGGCGCCGCTCCTCATCAAAATGGATCCGCGCGTCAAAGCTACTGCGCTTGACCTTCAAAAGAAATTCCACGCAGAAACTGAACTCGCCTCCCTAATGAATGAGACAACGCACGCCATCATGCAAGCTGGATCCATCCGCGATCAGCTCAAGAAGTTGAATGAAGCAAATGGTCCAGCCAAAGAAACGACGGAGTCGCTGGAGAAAAAACTCACGGCACTCCTCGGCACGCCCGGTGGATTCTTCGCTCCGCCCTCCGCCGAGTTCACTCTCACGCGCGTGAACGGCGAAGCCAGCACGCTCTATCAGCAAGTCTGGCAAGCCGACGCGCTCCCAACTTCTTCTCAAATGCAGGCCTTGACCGCAACGCAACCGGCGTGCGCCGAAGTAATGAAACGCTGGCAACAGTTCGTTAATTTTGATTTGCCGACGGCCAATCGTTCACTCCGCGAATTGCACATCCCTGAGATTAGTGTGGGCTCAGAAATTCACATGGAGCAGACGCAAGTCGACGAAGAGTGAGACTCGCTCCATCGCTCGCCGAGATTTCCCGTTGCGCGGAACCAAGAACGTAACCCGAAGTCCTTCGTCTCCATCGAATGGGGGAAGTGCAACATTTTGCAAATTGTTGTGCGTGAGATTGCAGATTCTTGCGAACATGTTCCGCCTGCAAAAGTTTTTTTCTATTTTTTATCGACTACGTGCTTTGAACGCGATCCACCCAAGGTATAATCCGACGACTTTGGGATTTCGTTTTGCCTGCCTGGGGAGTTTTTCCTTCCGTCTGTGGGGGTAGATCAATCGAAGTCCGGGTTCGAAGCCAGTTCCAATCCAATTGAAATGCGAGGTTCATCATGAAGGTGTTCCGGTCTCTCGGAGTAGCTTTGCTTGCGCTGGTCTGCGCCAGTGCGTTTGCCCAGCAACCGTTCACCGCAGGCACGTGGACGACGATCACGAATGCTCCTCCTTCCGCTGTCGCGCACGTCATGCTTCTGAGTAACGGTTGCGCGCTCGTCAACAGCTTCTACTTCTCCACTCACAGTGATCCTTGGTACCAATTCTGCCCAGACAGCACGGGGAGCTATCTCAATGGAACGTGGTCTAAAGCTGGCACGCTGCCCACGGGATACAACCCGCTTTACTTCGGATCGGAAGTCCTGCCTAGTGGCCAAGTAACAGTCATCGGGGGCGAATATAACAATGGCAGCGGCGTGTGGTCGAATCTCGGCGCCATCTATCTCCCTAAAGCCAACAAGTGGGAGAAGCTAGCCGCCCCGACCGGATGGAGCACCGTGGGCGACGCGCAGAGCATCGTGCTGACCAATGGTAAGTTGATGCAGGCCAATTGCTGCAACACTGATATGGCCATCCTGACCCTTACGGGTGGCAAGGCCAGCTGGACCGCTACCGGCACCGGCAAAGCCGACTGGAATGATGAAGAAGGTTGGACGATGCTGCCGGGCGGCAACGTCCTCACCGTCGATGCTTATGTCGATAGCTACAACGCGACGGGCACGAACTCTGAAATCTACAACGCCTCGACCGGAACCTGGTCCTCCGCGGGCAGCACCGTTGTTCAATTGTGGGATTCCGCCGCGAAATGCGGTGGTTCCGGTTCGGCTTCCTACGAAGTCGGTCCCGCCGCGCTGATGCCGAATGGCACCGTATTCGCCACTGGCGCAAACAAATGCGGCGCCGGCCATACCGCCGTTTACAACGTTTCGACCGGCACCTGGACCGCAGGTCCGAACTTCCCGAGCACCTACGACATCGCTGACGGTCCTGGCGCCCTTCTGCCCGATGGCAACGTTCTGCTTGATGCCAGCAAAGGCATCTACGCCACCGGCGTCGAGATGTTTGAGTGGGACGGAACGAACCTGAATGTGACCTCGGCTCCGCTGAACGCTTCGACCGACTCGTCCTACGTGGGCGACATGGTTGTTCTTCCTACCGGTCAGGTCATGTACACCGATTTCACCTCAACCGTACAGATCTACACTCCGGCGGGCAGTTCCTGCTCAGGTTGCGCTCCCACGATTAAATTCGTGAAGAGCACTCTGACGCACGGCTCGAGCAACAACTTCATTTCCGGAACGCAGTTCACTGGCATGGGCCAAGGCGGCGTCTACGGCGATGACAACCAGAGCAACACGAATTTCCCGATCATCCGCATCACCGACGCGAGCGGTGCAGTCGTCTATTGCAACACTCACAACTGGACGCCTGGTGTGCAGACCGGATCGGCGACGGTCAACGCGCAATTTGACATTCCGTCGACTATAGCTACGGGACCGGCAACGCTGGAAGTGGTGGCGAACGGCATCGCTTCGGCGCCCAAGTCCGTCACCATCAACTAATCTACCGCCCTCGCAAGGGGCCGGTAATTCAGGCGCTGCGCCCTCGTCAGCTCGACGAATCGCGTAGCGCCTTTTCTAATGGCGATTTCTTAGCACTTTCGTGGCGCGGATGATGCAAGTTCTTGCATCTTGACACCGTGTCCGCCCGCCTTCATGCTGACTTAAGCCTAGTTCTCCCCTTGCACACGTATTACTTCCTTCAACCCCGAAAGGGAAAAAGTCATGAAATCGCTGCCCTTCGTTCTGGTCTGCGCGCTTGGCATGCAAGGGTTTGCCGCGAGCGGTCCCGAACATCCCTCCACGCCGCAAGTTCCCTCAACGACGAGCTACCTGTTTACGAATGACGATTTGCCCGGCAAAGCGGGCTCGAATGGTAGTACGGTATTTCCCATCAGCGCCAACGGTTTGCTGGGGACTCCAACCCGCGTCTCTCTCGGCGGTACGGGCGGCGGGGGGGGATATTTCGATGCCGCTCGCATGAACCTGCTGCAAGGCAGCAGCGATGGGTGCGCTTTCGGGTCGATCGCCGCGTCCGGCGAAATTGGCGCCATTGATATCAATGCCATGGAAGTCATCGGCGACTTTTACGGTGGCACCAACGACTCCGGCCAAGTCAATGGCATTGGCCTGGTGAACAACGGCACATATCTGTATGCGAATTTCACCGGCTCGAACACAATTGCCACCTTTGCAATTCAATCCGGATGCACGCTCAACTTTCTCGGCGACGTCTCTGCACTTGGCATGCAATCCGGCAATGTGAAGGGCATGGCGGTTCACCAGAATATTCTCGTCGTCGCTTATGGCGACGGCTCCATCGAGTCTTTCAATGTCTCCGGCGGCATTCCAGTTTCGAATGGCGACCTGCAAAATACGACTGGCTTCTCTACGGATCAATTCGCGATTGGCGTGGACATCACGGCGGATGGTCATTACGCCATCTTCGGTGATCAATCGGTAGTCACGGCAGTCGAAGTCTCGGATATTTCTTCGGGCAAGCTGACCAAAACGAAGCTCTACAAGCTCGGCACCGCGGCCAACTCCGCCAACATTTACTTAAGTCCCGACGAAACCCTCCTCTATATCGCCAACACCGGCAGCGGACAACTCACAGCTGCTTTCTTCAATGCCGCGACTGGCGCCCTCAAGCCCGGTTGCACTTCCCCAACTCTGAAGAAATTCGACAACACCTGGATCTTTCTTTCCAGTCCGGTCACCGAACTCAACACCGGCACGGGATCGGTCGTCTATATGGCTGAGTACGGTTCAAGCTCCGGCATTGCCGTCGTCAATGTGGCCTCCAGCGGCGGAAAGTGTACGCTGACCGAAGCAGCCGGATCTCCGGTCTTGGATCCCAACAGCACGACCTTGCTGTCGATCGGAGTCTACCCTCCGCGTTCGTTCTAGCCTTTCGATGACAAGACAGTTTCAAGCACTGCACAGGGAGCACACGATGAGCAAGCTGTTCAAGCTAGGATTTGCCTTTCAGGTAATCGCGTGGACGTGTCTGAGCGCATGGGCGCAATTGCCCGAATGTCCATTGCGCCCCAATCCCGGCAGCATCGTGCAGGATGCACTCAGCCTCAATAGCCAAAACGCTGCGCTCACGCTTGGCTTGACACTGCGCAACGCCGCTGATCCCTTCGGATTCATGCACTACTGCTTCGACTACGCCACGTCGAATGGAATGATCGAAGCCCCCACCTTGCGGCTGAATCCCGGCGACACGCTCACCCTCAATCTCACCGACTCTCTGAATGTGACCAACGCCCCCACCGCCGATGGACCGTACTCGGCCGCGCACATGAAGCAGATGATGGGGCACATGCAAAGCCGTTCTTCGACGAATCCGTGTCAGAGCACGCTCGTTAATTTCAACACTACTAACATGCATTTTCACGGATTGAATATCCCTCCCGTCTGTCATCAGGATGACGTCATCCACACGCTCATTCAGACGGGACAGACTTTCCAATATCAGATTCAAATTCCTACCAACGAGCCGCCGGGCCTGTATTGGTACCATCCGCATCCGCACGGAGTCACCGCGCTGCAAGTTAATGGAGGCGCTGCTGGAGCACTCATTGTTGGTGGAATCGAAAAAGTGAAACCGCAAGTGCTCGGACTCACGGAACGGGTGCTGGTCATTCGCCAGCAATTCCTAAACCCTCTCGCTTGGATTCCCGGCCCGTATCAGCTCACGCTGAATTTCCAGCCTGCGACTTATCCCTCCAATGCGGCGCCGATTATTCAGATGGGGGCGGGCGAAAAACAATTCTGGCGTGTTGCCAACGCCTCGACGCAGGAGTTTCTCTCATTACAGGTCTTGTTCGGTACGACCCCGCAGACGCTCGAAGTGATTGGCCTGGATGGCGTTCCCGTCACGGGTGATCCGATGGTGACTTCGATTGATGTTCCGCCGGCCGGCCGGGCGGA
>Ga0335072_10012830_pt1 | contig 11957 bp, 6 predicted proteins | sample Lox_Sample_21_FD_206725 | JGI IMG/M metagenome (GOLD analysis project Ga0335072, IMG submission 206725) | Soil microbial communities from Loxahatchee National Wildlife Refuge, Florida, United States - Lox_Sample_2.1 | ecosystem: Environmental > Terrestrial > Soil > Wetlands | place: USA: Florida...
GAGAATAATGGCGACACTTCAGTGATGACGGCGAGCGACCTCAAGGACCTGCCGATTTTCGACAACGATTACGTGACGGCTATGGGAAGTTTTCTGGACCAGGGAGACGCGAGCACGGCCGGCACCGGATTGATGGTGGATGGCGTGGAAGCCAACCGCGCGATGGTTTCTCCATCGGCAGTACAGGAGGTGCTGATCAATCAAGACCCCTATTCAGCGCAGTACTACTGGCCGGGGCGCGGGCAGATTGACATTATTACGAAGCAGGCGGCGGACGCGTATCACGGGGAGTTCAATTTTCTTTATCGCGATTCGCTGTTGAATGCGCAGCAGAAGCTTTCGCCAAGCAAGCCGCCGGAGTCGCGGCGTATTTATGAAGGCGACCTGACCGGACCAGTGCCGCGCCTGAAGAACACGATATTTCTGTTTTCGCTGAACCGGCAGGAAGAAGACCTGGACGCGGTTGTGAATGCGACGGTGGCTCCAACGCCCGACAATCCGCTGGGAATTTACAACGTGAACGTGCCGGCACCGACCCGCGACACGGAGTTCTCGATCAAGATCGGACACCAGATCAGCGATAAGCAGAGCATGTCGGTGATGTATGCCTATCAGGACACGACGAACACCAACGAGGGCGTGGGCAATCAGACGCTTCCGGAGGCAGGCTACGACGCGGAGGGGCGCGAGGATGATCTGGTCATCCACGACAACTACATTCTTTCAGCCAAGGCGCTGAATGAGGGAGCGATTGTGCTGGAGCGCCAGGATGATCCGATCCGGGACGTGCAGGAGGGGCCGAAGATTGTGGTGAACGGCAACTATGTTGGCGGCAGTGCGCAGAACGACCAGCTGGCGACGGAATATAACGCGCGACTGCGGGAGATGATGACGTGGACTCTGGGGATGCACACGCTGAAGTTCGGGATTAATGTGCCACACCTGAGCCGCAGGGTATTCGAAGACATGACGGACCGGGAGGGCACCTATACCTACAGCCCGACCTATGCGGCGGACGGAACGACGGTGATTGCCACGGCGATCCAGAATCAGCAGGCGGGGAATCCGTCGGGCTTTTCAGTAAAGCAGGGGCAGAGCCGGTTTGTGTATCACCAGGACGAAGTGGGCGGCTTTGTGCAGGACCAGATCAAGCTGACGCCGTGGCTTTCGGTGACTCCGGGGCTGCGGTATGACTGGGAGAATTTTTTGAGCAGCGACCTGAATAATTTTTCGCCGCGGGTGTCGTTTGCGTGGGTGTGGGACCAGGCGAGCCAACTGGTGCTGCGCGGCGGCGGGGGTGTTTACTACGATCGCACGGGCAGCGGCCCATTGCTGGACCTGGCGCGCTACTCGCCCGGGAAGCTGCGCCTGCTGCAGGTTTCCGCAAATCAGCAACCGCTGTGCTACCCGGCGAGCGACTGCGTGGACATAAATGGCCTGCCGCCGTCACTGGCGGTGCTGGCACCGAATATCCGCACGCCCTATTCAGTTCAATATGGGCTGTTACTGGAGCGCAAAGTAGGAGAGAAGGGAACGGTGTCAGTCGGCGGGCGCATGAACCGCGGTATCGATGCTTACCGCTCGGTGGACATCAATGCTCCGCTGCCGCCGGATTACTCAACACGGCCGGATGCGGCGGTGTCGCAGCTGCGGCAGATTCAGTCGGAGGGAACGCAGATCGGGTCGGCGATGGATATTAATTATCGCGGGCGGTTCAACAAACGGTTTACGGGCTTTGCGTGGTACACGTGGAGCCACTATGCGAATAACACGGACGGGTTCTGGTTTTTCCCGGAAAACCAGCAGGACCCGAATGCGGAGTGGGGTCCGGCGAGCTGGCAGCAGCGCAATCACTTTGGATTTTATGGCGCGATTAACCCGCATCATCTAGCGAATCTAGGTGTGGGAGTGTTTGCGAACAGCGGCGAGCCGTACAGCATTTATACCGGCGACGATAATTACGGAACAGATCTCTTCAATGCGCGTCCGGAGGGCGTGGCGCGAAACTCGGAGATTGGGCCGGACTATGCGGACCTCGATCTTCGCTGGGGGTACGACTTCAAGATCCATCCGAAAGAGTCGGACAAGAGCCCGACGGTCGGCGTTTCGGTCGCGTCGTTCGATGTGCTGAATCACCCGAACGGATCGTATGTAGACAGCACCGAAGGCAGCGAGGACTTTGGGCAGGTGACGAGCTACGATGCTCCGAGGCGCATGCAGGCGGGCATGCGCATGACCTTCTGAGGACTGCGCGTTCGGCGAGATGCGGCTTCACGGGACTGGCCGTCTAGGCAGACGCGCTTCGCGCCATCGTTGGTTGGCTTGGATGGCCATTCCCGATGGTTGTGAGACGGCGATTTGTGTCGCAACACATAACTGCTTAATTCTTGATTCCTGACAGGAAGGCCTGCTGGACGCGATTGAAGCTGCGTCCGCGCAGCACGGCAGCGACGATGGTGCGCGTGGCGCGCACATCGCTGAGGCGGATATAGCGACATGGCACATTGGGATCGACGGCCATTTGAGGAACGAGCGAGACGCCGACACCGGCGGCGACCATTCCGAGGAGGCTGCTGAACTGCCCGCTTTCAAAGGCGATGCGGGGGGTGACGCGGGCGCGGGCGCAGGCGGCGATGCTGAGATCGCGGAAGCAGTGTCCATCGCGGAGCATGACGAAGGATTCGCCGCGCAGGTCTTTGAGTGAGAGCGATTTCGCCGAGGCCCGAGGATGGTCCCTGGGGAGGACGGCGAAGAGCGGTTCGGTGCGGAGCGGGAACAGCTCAAACTCCTTGTGGCGCAGAGGGAGCGCGAGAACGGCGAGATCGATGGAGAGATTGCGGAGGTTTTCGACGAGGACAGGGGTAGTTTCTTCGACGATGCGGAGTCTGGCTTCGGGGTATTTCTTCGCGAAGGCGGCGGTGTAGCGCGGCATGAGGTAAGGCGCGATGGTGGGGATGACACCGGCGGCCACGCTTCCGCGAACGTCGGTGCGCTTGTCCTCGACGCCGGTGCGGGCAGCTTCCATCTGGTGCAGGATGGAGCGGGCGTGAGGCAGGAAGGCGCGGCCCGCCTCCGTAAGCCGGACGCTGCGGCCGAGACGGTCGAAGAGCTTTGCGCCCAGATCTTCTTCAAGCTTGAGGACCTGCTGCGACAGGGAAGGTTGGGCGACATGGCAGCGCTCGGCGGCGCGGCTGAAGCTACCGGTTTCGGCAATGGCACAGACATAGCGAAGCTGGTTAAATTCCATAGGAAATGCCTATGCTCCGGATGCGAACTATGTATTGGAGCAATGTATCTCCATGATGCTACATTGCTGATGTTGAGACAAACGCGGACATTTGCGCTGCGAGATTTTGAGTAACCGTGGCGTGCGATACGCCACACAACCTGGAGAATAAACATGGCAGACGAAAAGGCAACGTCCAACGGAGCAAAATGCCCGTTCCATCACACCGCCGGCGAAGGCACGTCGAACCGTGACTGGTGGCCCAAGGAGTTGAACCTGAATATCCTGCACCAACACTCACCCCTGTCTGATCCGATGGACAAAGGCTTCAACTATGCCGAAGCGTTCCAGAGCCTTGATCTGGCGGCGGTGAAGAAGGACCTGCTGGCGCTGATGACAACCTCGCAGGACTGGTGGCCAGCGGACTTCGGCCACTACGGGCCGTTATTCATCCGCATGGCGTGGCACAGTGCGGGAACATACCGCATTGGTGACGGCCGTGGCGGGGCCGGAGCAGGACAGCAGCGATTCGCCCCTCTGAACAGCTGGCCCGACAACGTCAGCCTGGACAAGGCGCGCCGACTGATCTGGCCGATCAAACAGAAGTATGGAAACAAAATTTCCTGGGCCGACCTGATCATTCTCACCGGCAACGTTGCGCTGGAATCGATGGGCTTCAAGACCTTTGGCTTCGGGGGCGGGCGAGAGGATGTCTGGGAGCCGGACCAGGATGTCTACTGGGGCACCGAGACCACGTGGCTTGGCGGCGACATTCGCTATGGCAAAGGGAAGAATGGCGATGAGGGCGTGATTGTGGCTGAGAAGGAGTTGCACGGCAGCGAGAAAGATCGTACCGGCGGCGGCACCAATGAGCGCAACCTGGAGAATCCGCTCGCGGCAGTGCAGATGGGCCTAATCTACGTGAACCCGGAAGGTCCGGATGGCAAGCCGGACCCTATCGCCGCAGCTCACGATATCCGCGAGACTTTTGCCCGCATGGCGATGAATGACGAAGAAACCGTCGCCCTGATCGCGGGCGGCCACACCTTCGGCAAGACTCACGGCGCCGCATCTGCGTCACACGTGGGACCTGAGCCCGAAGCTGCCGGCATCGAAGAGCAGGGCCTGGGCTGGAAGAACAGCTTTGGCACCGGCAAGGGCGGCGATGCGATCACCAGCGGGATCGAAGTCATCTGGACGACCACGCCGACAAAATGGAGCAACCAGTTCTTTGATCATCTGTTCCGCTACGAATGGGAGCTGACCAAGAGCCCAGCCGGCGCGAACCAGTGGAAGCCGAAGGGCGATGCGGGCGCCGGTACGGTGCCGGATCCGCATGACCCGTCCAAGCGCCGCGCGCCGTCCATGCTGACCACGGATCTCGCCCTGCGTCTGGACCCTGCATATGAAAAGATTTCGAGGCGCTTCTACGAGAATCCGGACCAGTTGGCCGATGCCTTCGCTCGTGCGTGGTTCAAGCTGACGCACCGCGACATGGGTCCGCGTGCGCGCTATCTCGGCCCGGAGGTTCCGTCCGAAGAGCTCCTCTGGCAGGACCCCATTCCCGCAGTCGATCACGCGCTGATCGACGAGCAGGACATTACAGCACTCAAGGGCAAAATACTGGCTTCAGGCCTGTCGGTCTCGCAACTGGTTTCGACCGCGTGGGCATCCGCTTCCACCTTCCGTGGCTCTGACAAGCGTGGCGGTGCGAACGGCGCACGCATTCGTTTGGCTCCGCAGAAGGATTGGAAAGTGAACCAGCCGGAGCAGCTGGCGAAGGTGCTGAAGACGCTCGAAGGGATTCAGAGTGAATTCAACAGCAAGCAGTCCGGCGGCAAGAAGGTCTCACTCGCCGACCTGATTGTTCTGGCCGGCTGCGCAGGCGTTGAGCAGGCGGCGAAGAATGGCGGCCACAGCGTGAAGGTTCCCTTCTCACCGGGACGCACGGACGCTTCGCAGGAGCAGACCGATGTGGACTCCTTTGCCGTGCTCGAACCGGTCGCGGATGGCTTCCGCAACTACCTGAAAGGCAAGTACAGCGTACCGGCCGAGAGGTTGCTGGTCGATAAGGCGCAATTGCTGACGCTGACCGCGCCTGAGCTGACGGTGCTGGTTGGCGGCCTGCGCGTCCTGAATACCAACGTCGGGCAGACCAAGCATGGCATCTTCACCAAGCGGCCGGAGGCGCTGACCAACGACTTCTTTATCAACCTGCTCGACATGGGCACGGAGTGGAAGGCGACCTCGGGCGCTCAAGAGTTATTTGAAGGGCGCGATCGCAAAACAGGTGAAGTCAAATGGACCGGCACGCGTGTCGATCTTATCTTCGGTTCAAATTCCCAGCTCCGAGCGCTGGCCGAAGTCTACGGAAGTTCCGACGCGCAGGAGAAGTTTGTCCATGACTTTGTAGCAGCCTGGAACAAAGTGATGAACCTTGATCGTTTCGACCTTGCGTTGCGAAAAGGGCGCGGCGTTCGCGCAAAGAGCGAAGATTTGGTTGCAGCGAAGTAATTAGCAACCTCCACAGGCCCGCATTTTCCAAGTGAAATGCGGGCTTTTTTTGTACATTTGTACAGTTGAAGCGGCCTTAACGTGTATTCTGTCTGCCCCGGAACATCTGTTTCTGATTCGGCTTTGAACGGAGGCGCGCTTATGGTGTGGTTTGACCGGGTGTTGTCGATTCTATTGATTCTGGGCGGCGTGGGGCACACGCTGGGTTCGATCAAGTTTTACCGGCACGATCCACTGACAATGCTGTGGGCGCTGTGCGCGTCGCTCTTCGTATTTTTATTTGGGGCGATGAGCCTATTGCGGGCATCGCGTCCTGGGGATGCGCCGCTGGCATGGATCTGCCTGGCAAGCGGGCTCTGCTGGATTCTGGCTGCGCTGCGATTCGGTTATCTGATCGGGAATCTGCTCGATCCGCGAGCGCTGATATTTGCGCTGATCACGCTGGGCATGTGCGCGTTCAGTGTGCGGTCGATTGTGCTTGCGAAGAGATGAGGGACGGAAGGGCTATTCTGCGAAGACAGCCAGGGTTTTTTTGTTGCGCGCCAGCGCAGGAGATGTATTCTGAGTGCCGCTGGAAATCCTCCCCTGTTCCGGATATCAAAAGGAGGCACGCATATGGCCTGGCTCGACCGGATTCTCTCGATTCTTTTGATTCTCGCCGGCATTGTGCATATATTCGGCTCGCTCCGGTACTATGACGACGAGTTAACGCTGCTATGGTCACTGTGCGCTTCTCTGTTCATCCTTCTTTTTGGAGCGATCAGCCTGCTGCGCGCCTCACGCCCGCACGACCGCGGATTGGCATGGATCTGCCTGGCGAGCGGGCTGGCATGGGTTGCGGCGGCTCTGCGATTCGGTCACGTGACTGGCAGGGTGGGTGATGTGCACGTGATCGTTGTTGTTGCGGTCACGCTCGGGATGTGCGTTTTCAGCGTTCGCACGCTGCTGATGGCAAAGAGATGAGCATGGCTTGGCCTTAATTTCCGAGCTTGCCGTCCTCAAGCAGCGCCAGGGCGCGGTTCAAATAGAGCCTGTAGTGCTGAGGGTTATCCGTTGCGGAATGGAACCCGTGATGGCGCATCATAGTCTGCTCAAGTTCCGCATCGGGAACATTTGCCTTGTTGACGAGGTCCCGCACGTCGGCGAGCGCCTGCGCGTACACCTGCGGAAAGCGGGCAAGCTCGGCGTGCGCAGTCTCGGGATGATAGGTGAGGCGATCTCCCGTCTGCCATGCATCGATGAGAGGATCGGGCGACCAGGTATCGGGCCAAAGAGCATTCAGTGTATCGTATGCACCGTGCAGGCGTTCGATGGAGCCGGCAAACCCGTCAAGCTGAGCTCTGGCGGCGAGCGAGCCGTCAGTCCGATGCACTTCAATGCGAACCGGTGCACGCACAGAAAAACGCGGAGTGGTGACAACGGTGGTGAGCGAGTTGCCTTCATAGCGCCAGCCAATGTTCGTCTGGTTCTGGCCGGTAAATGCAAGACGCCGGCCGTTGACGGTTACGGATGCGGGCGGCCAATCACCGGGCAACCGGACCTGGTAGGCCCGTTCCGTAATCATGCCGGGATAGCTGCCTTCGACAGGCGCAATGCGGATGGTGAGATCGTCGCCGGATTGGCTCGCCGTGAGCTTTGTCCAAGTGCAGATGCCGCGTTTGTAGGCCTCGGACTTGCTGGCGTCGGCATAGAGCATGTATGTGCTGGTCTGGTGATCGTCCAGCGGATAGATTTTGAGAATCAGAGGATCAACCGGCTTTTGATCGGTGTACGACATCGGCGGCTGCAGGGGAAAGATCGCGCCTGCGCGCACATAGACCGGAATCTGATCGATGGAGAAGTTGCGGGTTACCTCGACCGGGCCGGTAAAGTGCCTGCCTGTAGCGCTCTCGATCCATTCGCCGTCAGGAATCCAAATGGATTGCTGCGCCAACTGTGTCGTCGTGTCGACCGGCGTGATGACCGGAGCAACGATCATTTCGCTGCCAAAGACATATTCATTCCTGTTGGTGTATGCGGCGTCGGCTTCAGGCCAGTCGTAATACAACGGGTGAAGAAAAGCGACGCCGGTGTCGTAGGTGCGGCGGGCCTCCGTATAAATGTAGGGTTGCATGGCATAGCGCAATTGAAATGTCTTGCGCATGATGCTGGAGTAAGGCTCCGGATAGGCCCAGATGCGGCGCTCGGAGTCGGGGTTTTTTGTGGTGTGCGTGCGCAGGATGGGGCTGAAGGCTCCGAACTGAATCCAGCGCGTGTAGAGCTCGGGGTCGACAGCACCGGGCATGTGCCCACCGATGTCGTGGCTCCAGTAGGCGTAGCCCACGTTGGCGGCGGTGGCTGTGAACCAGGGTTGGAAGGCGAGCGACGGCCATACTGAGATGGTGTCGCCGGAGAAGCCGATTTGATAGCGGTGATTGCCGAGGCCGCCCCAGCGGTGGAACAGAAGCGGCCGCTTGCCTTCGCGCTCCTGATCGGTGAAGTGAAGGTAATTCAGCCACCAGGTATTGTTTACTCCGGGCAGTTTCGTGTTGGGCTGCTGCTGCCAGTCGAGCCACCAGAAGTCGATGCCCTGCTCTTCGAGCGGATGAAGGACAAGCTTGAAGTAATTCGTGGCCCAGAGCTTGTTCGTCGGATCGAAGGGAACATATTTCTTTGTTGCCGGATCAATGCCCATGGCCCGGGCCATGACGGGATAAACCTGTTCCCACGGCTGGATGCCGGAGGCCGGATGCAGGTTCAGCGTTACCTTCAACCCTTGTGCGTGCAAGTTTCCAAGAAATGCCGGCGGGTCGGGAAAGAGCAGATGGTTCCAGGTGTAGCCCGTCCAGCCCAGGGTCTGTCCGGACTGATCGACCTCATGCATGGCCTCAAGCTGTTCACGATTGATGTGCCAGTCCATGTCGATGACGAGCACGTCGAGCGGCGTGTCGTTCTCGTGAAAGCCGCTGACCAAGTTGTCGAGCTCCTGATCGCTATACGCCCAGTAACGCGACCACCAGACTCCGAAGGCGAAGCGCGGCGGCAGGGGGATGCGTCCGGCAACGAGGACAAAGTCGTGGAGGGCCTGTTTATAGTCGTGTCCGTAGCCGAAGAAGTACCAGTCCTGGCGGTCACCGGCGGGGCGCAGCATCACCCACGGCCATGGGCTATTCTCGCCCTGCGCGAAGGTGAAGTTGTCGGAATCGAACAGTGGGCGGGTTGAGTCGTCGACCAGCGTCCAGCCGTCGCGCGAGACCAGACCGGGACCGATCGGCTCTTTTGTTTTGCTCCCCAGGGCGCCGTCAAGCGTGCGCGTTGTGCCCTGGAGGTTGCCGGTGTCAGGCATTCCGGGATGCCAGTCGACCTGTTTGCCATCGAGAGTAAAGGAGACGGTCAGGTTGTCCGCTGTAAATTTGCCGTCATCAAGGGTGGCTGCGTTGTAGGTGAGACGGAGCGCCGCGGTATCGAGGACGAGTTGCTGCCCATTGCGCTCCTGTGTGAATTTTGGAACCGGCAGCCGGCGGTTGAGGAAGACAAACGAGGCGTGGTCTTCAAATTTTCCGTCAGACGCCCACTCCATGCGGATAAGCTGCGGCGTGAGCACGGTAAAGCGGGCGTGGCCGATGATGACTACGGCGGCCGGATTGGCGACAGGGTTGTAGCTGGCCTCCGGAGGCTCCGCAGCAGAGGGGCGCATATGCGCCGGTTCTGCGTTCAGCAAGGAAGAAGAAGGCCTTGCGTAAAGAAGGGATGAAGCGAGCCAAAGAAGAGCGAGCGGAAGAACAGAAAAAGGTCGCATTTTCATCGCGTCAAGGATAGCACCGGCAACCGGCAGACTGCCGACTTGCAGGCGTTCCTTCCGTGTGCAATTCGCTAGGATAGAAATGTGGACTTTCAATTAGTGAGCGACTATAAGCCGCGAGGCGATCAGGCGACGGCGATTCCGGAGCTGGTGCGCGGCGTTCATGCGGGCGAGAAGCACCAGGTGCTGCTTGGCGTTACAGGCTCGGGCAAGACCTACACGATGGCGAAGATCATCGAGGAGCTGAACCGGCCTGCGCTGATATTGGCGCATAACAAGACGCTGGCGGCGCAGCTTTACCACGAGTTCAAGCAGTTTTTTCCGGGGAATGCTGTCGAGTATTTTGTGTCGTATTACGACTACTACCAACCGGAGGCGTATATCCCATCGGGCGATCTCTATATAGAAAAAGAAGCGACGATCAACGAGGAGCTGGACAAGCTGCGGCTGTCGGCGACTCGGTCGCTGTTTGAGCGGCGGGACGCGATTATTGTTTCGTCGGTGTCGTGCATTTATGGCCTGGGATCTCCGGAGGCGTACTACGGCATGCTGCTGCTGCTGGAGAAAGGGCAGAAAATCCGGCGCGAGGATATCACGAAGCGCCTGGTGGAGATTCTGTACGAGCGAAACGATGGGGATTTCCGGCGCGGGACATTCCGGGTGCGGGGCGATGTGATTGAGGTGTATCCGACGTACGACGAGAGCGCATACCGGATTGAGCTGTTCGGGGATGAGATTGATTCGCTGGCGCAGATCGATCCGCTGTTCGGGACGGTGAAGGAGAAGTATGCACGGCTGCCGATTTATCCGAAGAGCCACTATGTGGTGCAGCCGGAGCGGAAGCGGACGGCGATGGACTCGATATTGGAAGAACTGGAGTGGTGGGAGAAGGATCTGGAGGAGCAGGGGCGACTGGTGGAGTCGCAGAGAATTCACCAGCGGACGCGGTTTGATCTGGAGATGATCAAGTCGGTGGGGTATTGCCACGGCATCGAGAACTACTCGCGGCATTTTTCGGGGCGGCTGCCGGGCGAGCCTCCGCCGACGCTGCTGGATTATTTTCCGCGCGACTACCTGGTGTTTATCGATGAGTCACACGCGACGGTTCCGCAATTGCATGGGATGTGGCATGGGGACCGGTCACGCAAACAGAACCTAGTGGACTATGGGTTCCGGCTGCCTTCGGCGAGAGATAATCGTCCGCTGCAGTTTGAGGAGTTCGAAGCGCGGGTGAACCAGACGATTTATGTGTCGGCGACGCCGGGGCCGTATGAGCTGACGAAGTCGGCGGGCGTAGTGGTGGAACAGATTATCCGGCCGACGGGACTGGTTGATCCCGAAGTGGAGATACGACCGATCCGGGGACAGATTGACGATCTGCTGGCGGAGATTCGCGACCGCGCGGCGAAGAACGAGCGGGTGCTGGTGACAACCCTGACGAAGCGGATGGCGGAGGACCTTTCGGGGTATTACTCCGAAGTTGGGGTGCGGTGCCGGTATATGCACTCGGAGATTGAGACGCTGGAGCGCGTGAAGCTGCTGCGGGATTTGCGCAAGGGAGAGTATGACGTGCTGATTGGGATTAACCTGCTGCGCGAAGGACTGGATTTGCCGGAGGTTTCGCTGGTGGCGATTCTGGACGCGGACAAGGAGGGGTTTCTGCGGTCCGCGGGGTCGCTGATACAGACAATGGGACGTGCGGCGCGGCATGTGAACGGAAGGGCGATTCTGTATGCGGACAAAGTGACGGATTCGATGAAGCAGGCGATTGCGGAGACGACGCGGCGGCGCGAGGTGCAGCGGACATACAACGAGGAGAATGGGATTACTCCGACGTCGGTGATTCGCCCGACGGATATGGCATTGGCGCAGATTTTAAAGGCGGACTATGCGGACCTGACAGATGAGGCGGATTCGGTGCCGGACTTCAAGACACAACTGGACCTGGATGCGTATATTGCGAATCTGGAATCGGACATGCGGGAAGCGGCGCGGAAGTTCGAGTTTGAGAAGGCGGCGAAGCTACGGGACCGCATCAAGGAGCTGCGGACGAAGGAGTTTTTGTTCAGCTGACAGTGCTCCGCCGGCTCCGTGCCGAATGCGAGATTCAGCGGAAAAGGGACGGGTTATGCCCGTCCCTTTTGCATGAGGCTACCTGAGGCCTTTTCCTGCTGTTGCTTGAGCTTTTCTTCAAAGTCCTGCTGTGATTCGTTGACGAAGCGCCGATAGCCCGCGGGGTCGATCCATACGGATGGACCTTCGGCGGGAAGCCTTGCAAGTTTTTCCTGCAGGTCGAAGTAGCCGCCGTGGGCTCCGAGGAAGATGTCGCAGGGAAGCGCTTTGAGTGTGGCGAAGGTGTGCTCGAAGTCCTGGGCGATGCCGGGATAGGATGCGGGATGGCCCGGTATGGCTACCAGGCGATAGTCGCTGAGGGCC
>Ga0335072_10012831_pt1 | contig 11957 bp, 9 predicted proteins | sample Lox_Sample_21_FD_206725 | JGI IMG/M metagenome (GOLD analysis project Ga0335072, IMG submission 206725) | Soil microbial communities from Loxahatchee National Wildlife Refuge, Florida, United States - Lox_Sample_2.1 | ecosystem: Environmental > Terrestrial > Soil > Wetlands | place: USA: Florida...
TCGGACTTACCGCCGTTCGTGCTCTCCGCCACCGCCGCCCGGATGCCCCTCATTGTGAGGTTGCTGCCCCCCATTTTGGTGCGGCGCTTCATTCATGTGGGGCGCGTTGTTGTTAGCCGGAGGCCGATAGTTGGCGTTGTTATTCGCCGGCGCGTGGAAGTTGGCATTGTTGTTATAGGCCGGACGGCTATTGTTGTTGTAAGCCGTGTGCGCAAAGTTGGGCGAGGTCATCGGACGGCTCACAGCAGGGTTGCCGGGCCTTCCGCCGTTCACCGAAGCGAAGTTAGCATGATTGGTGCTCGCGAAGTGCTCGTGAGACATCTGTTCCTGAGTTGGCTGAACATGCGAGTCGCGCATGGCCGCCATCTCCTGAACATTCGGACGGGCATTGATTCCGCCCTGCCCATTGAAGCTGGTTCGATTGATCACCGTGGTGTTGCGGATCACTGTCCGGTCTATGTAGGTATTGTGAATGACCGTGGTGTTCACGTGCAGCACGGCGCTGTTATAGAAAAAGTGTCCGCCGTCCCAGCGCCCACCAATGAAGCCTACGCCGGTATAGCCGAAACCGTAGTTCACACCGCCGTAGAAGCCGACGTGCGGCCCCCAATAGCCGGCATGCCAGAGGTAAACGCCGCCACCGAAGCCCCAGTAGCCGGGAGTCCACAAGAGTCCAGGCCGGGGCGCCAGCACCCAGGTTCCGGGCACCCAGTAATATCCAGCCGGGCCCCAGGCCCAGTAGCCGGGGGTCCACAAGTAGCCGTCACCAGGACACACTGGCTGCGCATATACCGGCAGCACCGGCGGAGCAACGGTGATGGACACGAAGACGCCGGCAAAAGCGGACGCCGGCACGATGGAAACCAGGAATGCGAGGAATAGGACCCTTAAAGCTCGAATAGCGCGCATTGTATTGCTCCTTGCTTTCTGCGCGGTGCAACCGCCCCAGCGAGATAAGCTCGGCCGGTGGAGTTCCGGCATGCCAAGTATTGACGCCATGCCCAAAATTATGTTGCTGGGGAAAGTTACCTTCGGCGGTAACACAACGCACCAATGGTGCTGAGGTTATCGGCGATGGATGTAGGTGGCTATACCACGTTGGAACCAAGCGGAGCCGGCTGCATGACAGATTTCCCGCAATTTTCAGGAAAAACAGGGCCTAAAGCAGGAGGAATGGTTGACAGTCCTATCGCACGCTTAGCGCCGGCTACCCCCGCCCAGCAGCGACCCAAGCACACCGCGTACGATTTGCCTGCCCAGACTGCTTCCCATGGTGCGTGCAGCGCTTTTGGCCATCGCCTCGACGAGTGAGTCTCCGCGCCGGCCGCCGGCAGAACCGGAGCCAAGCAAATCACCGTACCAAGGCTTGGAGGCCGGGTCAGCCTGTTGAGGCACCGCCGACGGGGCAGCCCGCCCTTTCAGGCGCTCATAGGCCGATTCCCGGTCGACCATCGTGTCATAGACCCCAGCCAAGACGGAGTTTTGCATAATCTGCTTGCGTTGTTCTGGCGTAATGGGCCCGATCTGGCTGCGCGGTGGACAAATCAAAGCGCGTTCCACTATTTCGGGCGCACCCTTTTCATCGAGAAAAGAGACCAGAGCCTCACCGACTGCTAACTCCAGAATCGCCTGCTCTACGTTTACATCCGGATTGGGGCGAAAGGTCTGTGCCGCGGCCTTCACCGCTTTCTGGTCCTTCGGGGTAAACGCTCGCAATGCATGCTGCACCCGGTTGCCGAGCTGGCCGAGAATGCCATCGGGCACGTCCGTCGGATTCTGCGTGACAAAAAATACACCCACGCCTTTGGACCGCACCAGGCGCACGACCTGATGAACCTTGTCCTCGATCACCTTGGGCAAATCCGAGAACAGCAGGTGCGCTTCGTCAAAGAAAAACACCAGCTTCGGTTTTTCCGGGTCGCCCACCTCGGGCAACTTCTCAAATAGCTCGCTCAGAAGCCAGAGGAGGAAAGTGGCATAGAGCTTGGGCGAATTGATGAGCTTGTCCGCCGCCAGGATGTTGACTACACCACGGCCCTGGGAGTCCGTTTGCAGCAGGTCGTCGAGATTGAGCGCCGGCTCTCCCAGGAACTTGTCCCCTCCTTGCTGTTCGAGGGCCAGCAACCCACGCTGCATGGCTCCCACGCTGGCGGCAGAGATATTGCCATACTGGGCCTGGAACTGCTTTGCATTCTCCGCGGCGTATTGCAGCATCGCCTGCAAATCTTTGAGATCGAGCAGCAGCAGACCCTGATCGTCGGCAATTTTGAAAACGGCGGTGAGCACACCCGACTGGGTTTCGTTCAGGTTCAGCAGGCGGCTGAAAAGCAAAGGGCCCATCTCTGAAACAGTGGCGCGAACGGGATGCCCCTGTTCTCCGAAGACATCCCAGAAGGTGACCGGGCAGCCGGCAAAAGAGAAATCTGACAGATTGAGTTTCCTGACGCGCTCGGCAATCTTAGGATTTTCAACTCCGGGCTGGCTGATTCCCGAAAGGTCACCCTTGACGTCGGCGGCGAAAACGGGAACGCCAATGCGGCTGAAAGCTTCCGCCATCACCTGCAGCGTGATGGTCTTGCCCGTGCCGGTGGCGCCGGCTATCAAGCCATGACGATTCGACATGGCCGGCAGCAGATAGAGTGGACGCTCGCTCTTGGCGATCAGCAACGGTTCAGGCATATCCGAGAATTTTATATGGGTGGGATGCGGCGCAAAAGCAAGCGCCCGTAAGCTGTTTAGCTTACGGGCGCGCTGAAGAGCAGCCCTCCCCCAGAACTGATCCTCGAACATCACAATACCGGCCACCCGGGGCATTGGCTACGTCACCCTCGTTACACTCAACGGTGATCTTTCTTCTGGTTACCGGACCGGCACGCGGCATGCCCCGCGGCTTCTGTGATACACCCTTGTGGTACCTGGAATGGCCCTCCTCCGCTCCCTCTACGCGCTGACCATCTTTCTCAGCGCCTTTCTTCTCTTCGTTGCCGAACCGATGGCGGCCAAGCAGCTGCTGCCCACGCTCGGAGGCTCTTCCGCAGTGTGGACCACATGCCTTGTGTTCTTCTCGGTGGCGCTCCTCTGCGGATACCTCTACGCGCACTGGCTTCCCTCGAAGTTACGTCCCGAGCGGCAAGCGATCCTCCATATTCTGTTGCTAACGGCAGCATTGCTGACACTGGGCATTCACATCCGGCCCAGTTCCACCGCGGTGAGCTATCATCCTGCGCTCACCGTTTTCCGGGTGCTGGTGGTGATTATCGGTTTGCCGTACCTTGCTCTCTCCGCCACCACGCCCCTGCTGACAGCCTGGTACGCGGGGACGTTTCCCGGCACGTCCCCCTATCGTCTTTTTGCCCTCTCGAACCTGGCCTCTCTAGCTGCACTAGCCAGCTATCCGGTGCTCATTGAGCCTCGACTCACCATGAGCCAGCAAACGGGGTGGTGGAGCGCCGGTTTTTTCCTGTTTGCCGTGTTGTGTGGCGGCATCGCGTGGCAAGGCCGCAGGCGGCCGATGTTGTCCTCCCTGCCGGAGCCAGGTGTCCTGAGCCATCAACCTGAGGCCTTCTGGTTTCTGTTAGCCCTGGGCGGCGGCATGATGCTGACCGCAGTGACGGAGCATCTGAGCCAGAACATCGCGGCGATTCCGTTGCTTTGGCTGCCGCCGCTGGCGTTATACCTGCTGTCCTTCATCCTGGCATTTCAGGGCGTCTGGGAGCCGCTGCGGTCATCCATGCTCCGCCTGGTGCTGGTCGCCGTGGCTTCCCTGGCGTATGTGCTGCGGGACATTCGCACCCAGCTTCCCATCTCGGTCAGCCTGCCGTTGTTTCTAATCGCCCTGTTCGTGATCTGCCTGTTTCTCCACGGCGAGTTGTATATGCGGCGTCCCGGCGCGGCCGGCATGACGCGGTTTTACCTGGTTGCGGCGGCAGGGAGCGCCGCGGGAACCCTGCTGGTGGGCGTGGTAGCGCCGCTGGTTCTGCGCGCGAACTACGACCTGGCCTGCACCCTGGTGGCGGTGGCCCTGATTTCCTTAGCGGCGACCTGGCATGACGGCTGGGGGTTGCGCATGATCTGGGTGGCGGGAACGGTTGCGGCCATCGTGGTGTTGAGCTTTCAGGTGCGGGAATACGATGACGACGCGGTGGCCCTGATGCGCAACTTCTACGGCACTCTCCGGGTCCGCGAATCGCACTTACCACCGCAATCCGATACTGACCGGCAGCTTCTGAATGGGACCATTGAGCACGGCGCGGAGTGGTTCGCTCCGCAGTACCTGGGGCAGCCTTTGACGTATTATTCCGCCGACTCCGGTCTTGGCCTGGCCATGCGCCTGTGTTGCGGAGGGGGCGCCAAGCGAGTGGGAGTAATCGGATTAGGTACGGGCACGGTGGCTGCATACGGCAATGCCGGGGATGTGATCCGGTTCTACGAAATCAACCCCCTGGTCGAACGGCTGGCCAGACACTGGTTCACCTTCCTGACCGGGGGGCCCGCACATACGGAAGTGATCACCGGGGACGCGCGGCTTTCGTTGGCTTCGGAGCCTCCGCAGAACTTTAATGTAATTGTGGTGGATGCTTTTACCGGCGATGCGATTCCCGTACACCTGTTAACGCGGGAGGCGCTGGCTGTCTACCGGCGCAATCTGCGTCCGGATGGGATCGTTGCCTTCCACGTCTCGAACCAGTACATCAACCTGGAGCCGGTGGTGGCGGGCATTGCCGCCAATGCCGGGCTCTCCGCCGTATCCGTTCACACCCACGCGGATGAGCAGAATGGGTTCTATGCGACGGACTGGGTGCTGGTTACAGGAAACAAGCAGTTTCTGGCACAACCGGAGATGATCAACGAGGGCTCCAAAACGCCGCTGCAGGCCAGTGTACCGTTGTGGACGGACAATTACAGTAGCGTGTTTCCTTTGCTGAAATGGCAGAATCATTAGTCTGGAGGGGAGGCCCACTCACTCTCCGAAATTGATTCTCAGTCCGAATCGGGCGACGCGCGGAGAGGCAAGCGTGAGAACGGGCGTTTTGCCGGCCTGGATGGAGCGATCGAACAGGTTGTCTCCCGCCGCAAAAACAGACAGGTGATGACCGAAATCGTGCGACGCATAGGCACCCAGGCGGAAGTATCCGTGCAGAAGAAACTGATTGGCATCGTCGTCGTACTGCCGTCCGCTGTAACGCCCTTGCACGCTCAGCAGGCCAAGACGGCGATGAGAAAAATTCACCTGGGCTGTGGTCATGTTGCGCGCTACCTGCGGAATCCAGTTGCCCACCAGGCTCGGCATTGCCGAGTTCTTGGTTACCGTTGCATCAGCGTATTGGTAACCGCCCTCGATACTGACCCAGCTGAGGGGCCGCGAAGCGTAGTCGAGCGAGATTCCACGGCTCTCGATCTGGCCCAGGTTCTCGCGCATCAGCAGCGTGCTGGTCGCGGTGGTGCTCAGAGTGAGAGCGGTAATCGGGCGATTGATTTGCGTCCAGAAGTAGCTGACCCGGACCGTCGTGCCAATTTTCGATAGATCGCTGTGAATCCCCGCCTCCCAGCCTGTAGCGCGCTCGGAAAGCAGGTTGGGATTTGGCAGAGTGGTTTGCGAGCCTACCTGCCCAGTCCGGTAAAGCTCATTCTCGGTAGGCGCGCGGAAGGCGCGAAAAGCGGACGCATTGAGAGCCAATGCCGTAGTGAGACGGCGTGTGATCCCAATGCGAGGATCGAACACGGTCTGGTTGATTTGTGGCAGCGTAACCGGAGCGGCGCCGGTCTTGTACTGCCTGGCATCGAAGTTGGAGAAATGATCCACCCGGCCGGAAGCGCTGAGCGTCCACGCCTTGGGCGTAAACAGAACTTCTCCGTACACACCGCCCTGACGCTGGTGAGCGCTGGTGTTGAGATAACCCTTCGACGCTGGAAAGTTGGTCTCATAATCGGCAGCACGCACATCATGAAGATCGGCTCCGGCAAGAACAAGCAGGTGCGTGCCAATGGGCTGATGCCAGTGACCCAGGGCGCCCAGCTCGTCCGCCGGGTCTTTCCCGATGCGGGTGAGCGTCTCTCCCGTGCGCGATGCATTGATGGTGGAGAAGGTCTGCGAGTAGTGCTCAGTGTCGCCATAGAGCCGCAATACCAAGTTGCTCCAGTCGGCGCCTCCGGCGTAGCGGTAGAGACGGGTGCTGTTGATCTGGATCGGCGTACCGTTGTGGCGATTCTCATTGAGGATGCCGCCGCGAAGAAAGATCCGTCCGTCGTGGCTCAAACCGTGATCGAACTCGGTGAGACCATTCTGCGCGTGGACGTTGTAGGGTTGATCGATCGGTCCGCGAACACTGGGAGCGGTCAGGATGTAGCCGTCTGTGGCAATCAGCTGAGAGCTCAGCAGACCCGACCATTGACCGAATTTCAAGGCTCCCAGAAGAGAGTTATCGGTCGTCGCTTCCGATCCGTAGCTGGTATTGAGCTGAAACCGGTTGGCCGTCGGCCTCACCGGAACGATGCTGATGACCCCGCCAATGGCGCTCGAACCGTACAGATCCGAAGCGCCGCCCCGCACCAGTTCGACCGAGTGAATGACCGGTGGCGGAAATTCCTCCCAGTGGACCCACCCGCCAAATGCATCGAGGATGGGAATTTCATCGAAGACCACCAGTGAACGGCTGGCCGCGGTCGAACCCAGTCCACGCAGCGAGACACCTTCCGTGGTCGGATTCGCCACCAGCGAACTGGTGCGGCGAAAAAGCTCAAAGCCCGGAACCTGCCGCAGTTTGTCGTCCAGAGAAATCCCCGCAGCCTGTCGCAGCTGCTGGGTGTTCAGAATGCGCGTGCTGGCCGGACTATCACCCGATGCCAGCGGCGATCGATAGGCGGTTACAGTGACGCTCTCCAGCGGGTGCTCGAGCAAGACGCGCACAGGAGAAGCTCCCTCCAGGTCGACCGATTTTGGCTCGAAGTAGGGATCGACTACCTGTACCTGATGGGTTCCAGCAGGCACTGTAAAGCTGCCGTCCGCAGCGCTGGTTGTAATCAAGTGGCCATCGTTCCCCTGAATCTGCGCCCCCGCGACCGGCTGATCGCGCGCATCGACAATCGTGCCTGTTATGCTTCCCTGCTGCGCCTGCCCGGGCCACCAGGGGACACACACGAGCAGCCAGGCCAGCATGAAGTCATGCAGCCGGCAACGCAGGGAGGCCCGCGCGTGCGAACTGGGAAAAGCAGCTAAGTTGAAAGGGTACAAGACCGAATCATACGATATTTCGCAAAGTCATAGCTGCGGTTATGACTTGGCGGCCGCTGCGCCGGCTTCAGCGACGGCTTGATCTTCTTTGCCCATACCACCGCTCACCCCGATGGCCCCAACCACTTCGCCGCCGCGCTTGATCGGAATGCCCCCGGCAAAAATCATGATTTTGCCATTGTTCGAAACATGAATGCCGAAGAACTGCTGGCCCGACTGGGAATTTTCAGCCAGGGACTTGGTTTCGATATCGAAAGCGCGGGCCGTAAAAGCCTTCTTCTGGGCAATGTCAATACTGCCGATCCAGGCTCCATCCATGCGTTCGAACGCGACTAAGTTAGCTCCCTGGTCCACTACAGCGATGTTCATCATTACCTTGATTTCGTTTGCCTTCTTGATCGCCGCGGCGATAATGTGGCGAGCTTCCTCGAGTGAGATGCCGAGTGCTTTTCCCATAAAAGTCCCCTTATGAAAACTGGCTATTGAAACAGATTGTCTGCCGGCGGTTACTTCAACTCTTCGAAGAGTTTTTCCCCTTCGCCCGGCGCGAGAAACCGATTGGCCTCAACACCGTGTTGGCGGGTGTAGAGGTCGTAGTAACGCCCTCCCAAGGCGAAGAGGCCCGCGTGCGTACCATGCTCCACGATGAGACCACCCTCCACTACCAGGATCTGATCGGCCCTGCGGATGGTAGAGAGCCGGTGAGCTATGACAAAGGTCGTCCGTCCCTGCATCAGGTAACTGAGACCGTTCTGAATCATGGCTTCCGATTCGGAGTCGAGCGAGGAGGTCGCCTCATCAAGGATTAGGATGCGCGGATCGGCAAGAATGGCACGGGCAATGGAAAGACGTTGCCGCTGTCCGCCGGACAGCTTGACCCCGCGTTCGCCCACGATGGTGTCGTAGCCCTCGGGGAAACGCAGTGCAAATTCGTCCACCCGGGCAATGGCACAGGCATTGAGGAATTGCTCCTCGGTCGCATCCGGCCGGGAAAACACAACATTTTCGCGAATGGTGCCGTCGAAGAGAAACGATTCCTGCAGCACTACACCCAACTGGCTGCGATAGCTATCCAGGCGCACAGTGGAAAGGTCAATATCGTCCACCAGCACCTGCCCGGAAATCGGCTTATGGAAGGCACAGACGAGGCTGATGATGGTCGACTTGCCGGATCCTGAAGAACCTACCAGAGCGGTAACCGTCCCAGGGCGTGCGTGGAAGGAAATACCATGCAGGACCGGCTTGTCGGTCTCGTAGGCGAAGCGCACATCTTCGAAGCGCACATCGCCTCGAATCGGTCCCATGGTGATCTTGCGTTCCGGTTCGCTGTCTTCTTCTTTCTCCGCCAGGATTTCGCTGGTGCGATCAAGGCCAGCGATGGCCTCCGTCAATTGCGTGCCGACATTCACCACCTGGAAGACAGGAGCCACCATGAAGGCTAAGAACATGGTGTAGGTGAAATAGTCCCCCAGCGTGATCTTGTGGGCCATCTGCTCTTTGGCGCCGAGCCACATGACCGTGGCGCCGACGATGCCCAGAATCGCGGTGGCGGCGAGCGACAGCAGAGAGGTTGCGGTGAGCGAGCGTACTACATTCTGATACAACCGCTCGACGCCGGTACCAAAGACGCCCGCCTCCCGCGCTTCGGCATGATAACCCTTGACCACCCGCACGCCCCCCAACGATTCCGTAAGGCGGCCGGTTACTTCGGCATTGATTTTGCCCCGCTCGCGAAAAATTGGACGGATCACACCGAAGGCCTTGCGCAGAACCAGAACGAATGTCATCACGAAGGCGAAGCAGATCAAAGTGATGCTTGGGCTGATGCGCATCAGGATGAAGAACGCGAGCACGGCTGTCAGGAGACCGCCAACGAAGTCCACCAGGCCGGTTCCGATGAGGTTGCGCACGCCTTCTACGTCGGTCATGATGCGTGAAACCAAAACACCGGTCCGCGTGGCGTCGTAGAAACTGACGGAGAGAAGCCCGATGTGGCGTTGTACCTGCATCCGCAGATCGGCGATCAGTCGCTGCGCGGCTTTAGAGAGCAGTTGCGTCAGGGAAAATGAAGTGATCGCCTGAATGCCGGTAGCCAGCAGGACGGCGCTTACGATGTAGGGCAGTTTTTGGGCCTGGTGCTTGACCAGCACACCATCGACGAGAAATTTGGTCGACGCGGGCAAAACCAGACCGCAGACGCGGTTGATGACCATCAACACGAACCCGCCAGCCAAGAGCCATCTGCGTGGCCGAACGATGGCCCAGACCTCAGGGAGCGCCTTGCGCAGAGGGGGTCTTTTTTTCTTCTCCTGTTCCCCGCCGGCACCTGAGCGCGACCTGTCTGTGCGCTCGGCCCGCACAGACATCCCAGCCCCGGCGCTGGATCGCAAACTCACCGTGTTCCCGGCCCCCTAAATTCTTGCGCGCCTGGCAACGATAAAGGAGCGCACACAGAGTACTACATAGATGAGCAGGAGGGCGGACATCGCTGCTTTTTCTTCAACGGCTGCCGGATAGGGGAATAACTTGCCCTTAAAGAGCTCCACCACCTGAACGAGGGCAGGCGCGGTGAACAGGAACCCGAGCAGGCCGATGGTCACCGCAATGTGCATGAAAAGCATACGGCGCTTGGGCTGGGGGTTTTCGGCCAGACTGCCGAAAGCGACCAGGATCACTCCAAACGCCGAGGGGATCAACGAGGTGGGATACTTTTGCCCGGTGAGCATGAAACCGGCGCCACCAAGAAGGATGAGCAGAATACCGAAGAGAACTGTAACTTTCGCCATTTGGGCGCGCCTCCGCTTTCAGAATAGCGAAGATCAAACCTGGTAGCAGCGCCAGAGCTCTTCGAGATCGAGGACGAACCCGTCCGCCGGGCCTGTTTCCCTGGATCACATTGCCGGACACAACGTCGGGTTCGCGCCCGGACTCATACACATACGCCTTCCGCTGATATGGATCGATCAGCCAGCCGAGGCTGGCGCCGTTTTCTAACCAGCGTTGCATTTTCTCTCTTGGGTTCGGAACCCGTCCGACTTCGAGAGCAACTTAACAACGAGGTCGGGACAGAGGCGGGGGAGGCCGGTCAGATCATCTTTGGATAATCCCTTCAATCTGTGGGGCATGACACAGGACGCGTCCGGATTCAGCACAGAACCGTCCCGGAGGAAGAACGCTCCGCTGGAGTCGAAAACGCATTCGTCAGGGGCGGATTCAGGACAAGGCTGCGAGGTCTTTCCGCATCGCTGGAAAGAAGACCGCGCACAGCAGCGATTTTACCTTACACCTCGGTCTTGCCCTCGACGGTCAGAATCTCGTCGAGAATGTCCTGGACAATCTTCTGCGGGGGCCCATCGGCACAAACCTGCATGAGATCGGGCGTTATTTCGAGCGCGTCGAGTTGGCTCTGCAGCAGATCGGGGTTCATGTAGTGGTTTTTGCGCTCACGCAAGCGCTCTTCGAGGACCGGCCGGGGGACATCGAGGAGTATGAAACGAATATTCACGGCTGGAATCTGCGGGGTAAGCTCGTCCCGGTAACTCTTTTTCAGGGCGGAACAACCGAGGATGCCGCTGATTCCCGCCTCATACCAGCCCAGGAGCAACTGGTGCAGACTTTGCAGCCAAGGCTCGCGATCTTGATCCGTCAAAGGGATGCCGGCATGCATCTTTGCCTTGTTGGCTTCAGAATGGAAATCGTCGGCATCGGCGTAGCGCCAGCCCGTTTCCGCGGCCAGCAGTTGGCCGATCGTGGTCTTACCCGACCCGGTTACCCCCATGAGCACGAGAATCATGACTACTTTTAATACGGCGAGCCAGCCCGCGCAAGGCTATTGGACAACCGCCCGCTGAATATCATCGACCACCACGGAAGGTTCCCAGTCGTTGTTCGGATACCAGGTGAAGATCTTCCCGTTGGGCGCAATGAGCGCGGTGGAGAGGCTGTGGGTAAGGGTGTTGTTGGGGCCGGGGCTCACCCCGACGTTGAAGTACTCTTCCACTGTGTCCAGCTCCGACGCAGGCGGAGCCGCAAAATCCCAATGGGAAAAAGCCTGCGCCCCATGATCGCCGGTGTACATGGTGCCGTAGCTGCGCAGCACCTTCGGGGTATCGTGCTCCGGATCGAAGCTGACGCTCAACAAATGTACTTTGTTGTAGATCAGAGGATTCGCGGACAGCAGATGCTGCACGGTGGCGAAGTTGCGGCTCATGCGGATGCAGTAATCGGGCAGCGGGCAGCGGGTGTAGATGAAGGTGATCAGCAGCGCTTTGCCGCGAAACTGGTTGATGTCGATGGTCTTCCCGTCCTGATTGAGAAACCGGAAATTGGGCACGGTCTCTCCCTTTGCGGGTACATTGTAAAGTTTTGCCGGCTTGTAGTCCGGCTGGGCCTGCTGAGTGACATCGATCTGATCGAGCACGCTGGTCGAGTTTGTGACTCGCAGCCGGGCCATGACGTGGTCGCCGGGGTGCAATTCTGTGGCAATGCCTGGCTGGGCGAGCTTATACGGCATAGTCATGGCTCCCATAAATCCCGGGATGGCTTCCGTATCGATCATGACCTCCCCTCTTTTTGCATCGGAGGAAACTACGATTCCCTTGATCTGGTAGATCGCGCCCGCCTCGGAGAGCTCTTGCGAGCGGTCGTCGCCTCCTCTATCTCCGTTACGGCAGCCTTGCAGAGCGACCATGCCGCAAAGCAAGAGGATTGTGGAGTACGAAACCAG
>Ga0335072_10012832_pt1 | contig 11956 bp, 6 predicted proteins | sample Lox_Sample_21_FD_206725 | JGI IMG/M metagenome (GOLD analysis project Ga0335072, IMG submission 206725) | Soil microbial communities from Loxahatchee National Wildlife Refuge, Florida, United States - Lox_Sample_2.1 | ecosystem: Environmental > Terrestrial > Soil > Wetlands | place: USA: Florida...
ATCTCGTCGGCCGAGTAATCAAGAATGAGCAAGCTGGAGTTGTTGCTGGCCTTGGCGGCGGCGAACTGAGCCGTGGAGGGAGCGGCCGACATGTGGCACTGGCCATAGCTTGCGCCACTGTAGAAACCCAGGTCGGCAGAAGAGAGGCCGTAGTTGGCGATGTCGGAAGCTTCCGTGCTGGTGTTCGCAAGTTGATCGGGCATCAGTCTGTTTCGAAGGAGAGCCAGATCGACAGCTCGCGTTTCGTTGCCGCCTGCGTTGAAGTTCGATAGCAGCGAAGGCTTCAGCGGAAGTGTGAAATTCCAGACATTCACGACAACCTGTACTTGCGCCGAGCCTTGGTCGCTGGTGATCGTCAGCGTCCCCTGGTATTCCCCGGCCGCCGCAGTTCGCGGAACGAAGAGATCGACCCAGATGGGCTGATTCTGGCCTGCTGGCACGCTGAACGGCGCGGCCTGGTAGGTTGCGCCGGAGGTGGGAGGCAAGCCGGTGTCGGGATCGATGAACGGGATCAGTGGATCGGGATACCACCCTTTGGCGAGGGGTTGGTTTGAACCCTTCCAATTCGGGCTGGACGTGGTTACGTCGACATAGAGCTCGCGATACAGCTGGATGTTACTGCTCGCAATCGTGCCTGCCGAACCTGTCAAGTTCGATGCAGCAACATCGACATTCGACAACCCCCCGCTGGGACCTTGGATGGCGATCTGAAAGTCCGCGTATTCTCCCCGCGCGGCGTAAAGCGTCATCGCAGCGTTGCTCTGGGGCGGATCGGTTTGCATCACGCGTGTCAAGCTATCTACGGTCCACACCGTAATTCCGGTAGCGCTTACAATCATCGTCCAAACGCTGATCAAGACAACCAGGAGGCTGAGCTGGGTGGTCGTGCGAATGAGTGTCTTCATGTTGTGCCCTCCGCGGGAACCTCAACGCTTCTAACCGGGCGCGCCAGCTTCGATAGACCCTTACGCTCTGAATCTTCCGTCGCAAAGCGTCGCCCGCATGGAAACTTGCCGAAGGGGATTTCTACCGTCGACGCGTCAGGGGCCCCTATGGACAGCTCGAAACTGCCCTGAATCTCGTCGGACGGAAGGGTTGGGGTGACTCGAATTGTAGGAACAACGTCCCGAAAGGAATACTTGTCACGTGGTACAGGCTGTTCCAAAGAGATAGCTGTTCCAAGGAACAGGTCTTTGCTGGACTCAGGCCAGAGACGGCCACGATTCCGAGGAGTCAATTCCTTCGGTTTCAATCCAGCCCAGGTTGGTGACGATGTCGACGGCCCTCAGATTCTCGGCGGGAATGGACATTCCTTCTCAGCAACGGCGGAGACAGACAGCGTGCGGGCCATGGCTCGCAGCATTGGCTGCAGGGCGCGGTCCCAGTATTCCCATGAGTGCTCGCCCGCTGTTTCATGATATTCGTAATCGATTTTTCGAGACGACAGTTGACGCACGAAGTCACGGTTCGTCTCCACGAAGAAGTCCGACAAGCCGAAAAACATTGTTTTCCGCTCGAGTGCGGCTTCCCTCCGGGCCGAAGACCTCCAGGAGCTTCGCGCGAAATTCCGGGCGAAGCTGATACAGGTTCTCTCCAGCGTTCAGCGCGCCACTCAGACTGCCGGCGAACGCAAACAAATCGGGATACTTGAGCGCCAGTTTGATTGCTCCGTAGCCGCCCATGGACAGGCCTGCAACTCCGCGCGCGTCTCTGTTGCGAACGGTGGGAAACTTGTCGTCGATTTCGGCAATCAGGTCCTTGACGATGTAGTCTTCGAATTTGTCGCTTGGCGTCGTCGCAGAGTTCGTGTACCACGAGTCGTCCGCGTCGGGCATGATAATCAGCAGACGCAGATCGCGGGCATAGTTCTCGAGACTCGTTCGATTGTCCCAGTTAAGGTAGTCGCCATACAAACCGTGCAGCAGGTAGAGCACGGGAAAGCGGCCGCCCTCCGCGTAATCGCGCGGGAAGAGCACGCGATAGCGCATATCGCGCTTCAGCGACGCGCTGTGAAAAGTAAAGTCCTTCGCGAACGCGCGTTGAGAACTCGCAGCAACGGCACTGGTCGTTTGCTGGCCCAAGGCCGGGCCACACGCCACAAGCAGAAATAGAAGAAGCAGAAGATTTCTCCCGATGTTTTCTTTTCTCATGGGCGCTCCGGAGGTGGCCGTCCAAAGTAGCACAACGTTCAATCATCCGGCGAGACTACGGCGAATCGCGCTTTTTTTTCAGTCAGTCTTGATGGATGTGAAATCGCGAGTGACGCCAGGGGGATGCCAAAGCTTTTTGCGCCAAATCATCGGGCGAAAGGGATCGTCTGGAGGGTGCTCGGCGGAGTTTGCTTCAAACGCGTATGACTTCAACTTGCGCTTTTTGGAATGGCGCGATCATCTCGTCCGTGGCTGCCAAGTCGGTGATCAGAATATCGATCTCAGACGTCGGACAGATCTGCCAGCCGGCCACGACCCCGAACTTGCTGTGGTCCACCACAGCGATCTTCCTCTGTGCGCGCTTCACCATCGCGGAGTTGAGCTGCGCCTCATCGGGGCTGTAACAGCTAGCGCCGCCCTCCAGATCCATTCCGTCGGCGCCGATGAACAGGGTATGGACCAGAATTTGACTAAGGCTCTGAGCGGCTGTGGGTCCAACCAGAGAGAACCAATCTCCCCGCAAGTGCCCGCCGGTCACAAAAACTTCCAAGTCCTTACGTTTCGAGAGTTCCATAGCCACGTTTACCGTGCTGGTCACTACGGTGATTTTGTGATTCAGTGGGATTCCACGAATGACCTCCGTGGTCGTTGTCCCCGGAGTGAGCGCTATGATTTCTCCTTCCTCGATTAGGGCTGCCGCCGCTCGGCCGATTCGCTTCTTTTCCTCCGCGAACTTTCCCACCTGGGCCTGAAAGGAACGGTCATTTCGAAACGGTTCATAGAAGAGTGGCTCGATCGAAACTGCGCCGCCATGCGTCCTGCGCAGCAGTCCCTGCCTTTCAAGCGCGTCCAGATCGCGGCGAACCGTAACCGGCGAGAGGCTGAATTCTTCGCAGAGCGCTTCAACGGACACTGAACCGGACTTCTGCAACGAGGTCAGAATGGTCGTCAGTCTTTCCTCTTGTTTGTGTCGACTGGCCAGGGCCGATCTCCTCCGGGAAGAGAGCTTTGTGGGGAAGACGGAGTAGGGTTATATCGCGAATACAGCATAAAGTCCAAACGCGAGTCTCACCCTGGACTGTTCGGGCTGTCGCGCGGTCGGCTCGTTCTTAACAGAATCACCAGACTATTGAGCCGTGCGGGGAACGACCGCTAACGAGAAGGCCTTGACATAATTGCCGTGTAGAGATAGTTTTTGCTTACGCTTTATAGTAAAACGAAACTCTTAATGTTTCGTTCGACGGCCCTGACTGAGTTTCTTCGGATTCTGAGAGGAACGGGAATCCGCCGACGCGATAACAAATGGGTATAGCTCCGGCGCGCCTGCGAAACGGCTGCGCCTAATCGACCAGAGTAAAGCGCCTGCTCTTCTTCGGGTCCAAAAAGAACGAATAGGCGAACTTCTGGTGCTCGGGAGAGCACAGGCCAATCTGAACAGCCCAGGCGCAGAGGAGTGATGGCTCGCAACTCGAATTATGACAAATGGCCCTGCGTCCCGGCCGGCACTTCGGCATCGCAGTGCTGGGTGGGCTGGGGGGCGATCACCGAGCGGCTAAGAGCCAGTGCAGTGCGCAGTCGCCGCGTCTTCTGTGTGGAATGCTATCCCGGTTCATTCGAAGGCTCGATCAGGAAAGCCCTGGAGGGGCTTCAGCCGGCTAAAATGATCTATACGCCGGACCTGCTCAAACCCGCTCCCTTGATTGACGCCATGCTTTCCCCTGCGTTGGGCGACGACCCGGTTTTCGGGCACATGAACGACATCACGTTGGAGGCGTTCTTCGACGAAGGGAAACTGGGCGCCGCGCGTGAAACCGTTGGCTGCTGGCAGCAGGGGTTGCTTCTGCTGGTAGGTGTTGGCGCGGCGCTCGTCGCTCCCCAGGCGGATGTCCTCGTATATGCGGACATGGCGCGCTGGGAAATACAGGGCCGCCAACGACGCAATGAAATTGCCAATCTGGGCGCCGAGAATTTCGAGGAGAGCCCCGGGTTGAAATACAAAAGGGCGTTTTTTGTCGACTGGCGCGCAGCAGACCGGCTGAAAAAAGAGCTGCTTCCTCGGGCCGACTTCTTTCTCGATACAAACAGCTCTGTTCCGAAACTTGTAAGCGGCGACTGCGTTCGGCAGGCCCTGAAAACCACAGCTAAACGCCCCTTCCGAGTGGTTCCTTACTTCGATCCTGGCCCCTGGGGCGGCCACTGGATGGAAGAGGTATGTGATTTGCCTCATGACGCACCCAATCATGCGTGGTGCTTCGATTGCGTTCCCGAAGAGAACAGCCTGATGCTTGGGTTCGGCGACGTTCGCGTCGAACTGGCTGCCATCGATCTCACTTTTTTTCAGACTCGGGAATTGTTGGGAGATTCTGTCTATTCCCGCTTCGGCGCGGAATTTCCGATTCGTTTTGACTTTCTGGATACGATGGGTGGCGGCAACCTGTCACTGCAGGTACATCCTCGGGCCGAGTACATCCGCAAGCAGTTCGGAATGAACTACACACAAGACGAAAGCTATTACCTGCTTGATGCTGGCGAAGACGGCTCGGTCTACCTCGGTTTGAAAACGGGCGTCGATCGGGATGCCATGGTCGGCGAGTTGCGGGCCGCGCAAAACGGCGGTCCGCCTTTTGAAGCGAAGCGCTACGTGAACCGGTTCCCCGCTCGCAAACACGATCACTTCCTGATTCCCGCAGGCACCATTCATTGCTCGGGACGGAACAGCATGGTCCTCGAAATCAGTGCGACGCCGTACATCTTCACGTTCAAGCTCTGGGACTGGGATCGCCTCGGACTGAACGGTTTCCCTCGGCCCATCCATTTGGACCACGGGCTTGCGAATATCGCGTGGGACAGGGACACCGAGTGGGTTCGAAAGAATCTGGTCAATCGGGTCAATGTGCTTGGCAGCGGGCCTGGATGGAGCGAAGAGCGTACTGGCCTCCACGAACTAGAATTCATCGAGACGCGCAGGCACTGGTTCGATTGTGCAACGCCGCACGACACCTCGGGCACCGTTAACGTTTTGAATCTAGTCGAGGGACGAGAAGCCACCGTTGAAAGTCCCACCGGCGCTTTCGATCCTTTTGTGGTTCACTACGCGGAAACATTTATCGTGCCGGCGGCCGTCGGTGCGTATACGGTGCGCCCCAGTGGGGAATCCGAGCGGTCAAGATGCGGGACGATCAAAGCGTATGTTCGCTCACGATAAACCGTGATCGCGTTCTATGGGGCACGCGCCTCTCTTGCAGGGGGGCTGCCGGTCAGGTAAGGGACGTCCCGGGAGGCTGAATGCACCTTTCGCCTACAGCTATGCAAACGGATGGTGTGGGCGCCAAGGCGCAGTCCTTAGGGTACGTCGTGCTCCTCGCCACGACGACGGCGATCTCTGGGTTCCTCTTCGGCTTCGACACCGCCGTCATTAATGGGGTGTTGCTCCTTCTGCGGCACGAGTTCTCTCTGTCGAACCTCCAGACAGAAGTTGCGGCAAGTTCGCTTTTGCTTGGGTGCCTTCTGGGAGCGGCCGGCGCGAGCATGGTCGGCGACCGTTACGGGAGGAAGAAATCTCTGATTTTTTCGGCGGTGCTGTTCGCTCTCTCCTCGCTTGGCGCGGCCGCGGCGAGCACGGTGGTTCTGTTCTCTCTGGCCCGGCTTTTGGGCGGCCTGGCGATTGGCTTGGCGTCCGTGCTTACACCGGTCTACATCGCGGAAATTTCCCCTCCGAAAAACCGCGGCACTCTTGTGTCGCTCAACCAGCTAGCAATCGTAATTGGAATTCTCGTGGCGTTTCTGGTCAGTTGGCAATTGTCGCGTATCGGAACGAACAGTTGGAGGTGGATGCTGGCTGTCGCAGCAATTCCGTCAATTGCGTTTCTCGTAGGACTCCTCGCCATCCCGGAAAGCCCTCGCTGGTTGCTGAGTAAAGGGCGGCATCGCGAGGGAGAGCGCATTCTCGCGCGCATCTTTGGCGCCAAGGAAGCGGAGGAACAAGTTCGCGCAGTGGAACGGGCGGCTGCGACCGAGGAAGGTTCCTGGCACGAGGTGTTTTCTCCCAGGATGCGCAAACGCCTGAATGTGGGTATGGCCCTCGCCCTCTTCTCCCAGATCACGGGAATCAACACGGTGCTCTACTACGGTTCCATCATCATCAGCGAGCACTTCCCCGGCGAGTCAACGGGCATGGCGCTGGCTGCAAACGTAATCATCGGAACTGTGAACTTGGTTTTCACCATCGTCGCCATGATCTTTCTCGACCGGTGGGGCCGAAGGGCGATTCTGATGATCGCGAGCGGCGGTATGGGTCTGTCGCTGACTCTATTGGTGATCGGTCTGAACATCCAGGGCGCGCCGGCTGCCCTTATGCTGGCGAGCATTCTGCTCTACGTCGCGTTCTTCGCGTTGGGAATGGGGCCGGGGCCCTGGCTGATTATTTCCGAAATTTTCCCAACGAAGGTGAGAGGCCGCGCGGCTTCGATCGCCACGTCGACTCTCTGGTCAGGCACACTCGTGGTCACCTTCACGTTTCTGAGCCTAGTAAAAGTTCTGCATCTATGGGGCACGTTCGCGATTTACGGGGCGCTCTCGTTCGTGTGTTTTGTCTACGTTTGGAAGGCAGTCCCTGAAACCAAGGGCCGCACTCTCGAGCAGATCCAGGAAGCACTGAGCAAGTAGACCGGAATGGTGGATGCGGGGGGCTTTATCCGAAGATTGCGCGAATTGAGCCGCAGGAAGTTTCTCGAAGGAGTAGCGATTTCGGGTGCTGCCGCCGCAGCCGCTCCGAAAGAATTGCTCGCGCAAGGTCTCGTCCAAGAGCCGGAGACCAACTCAGAAAGCACACCCGGCGCAATCGATTTCCGGTATGCGCCGCGCCTTTCTCAAGCGACCATCTGCTTTCCTGACGATCCCAAGAAAACCCTGGTAGGCCAGCGCGGCGATCTTCGTTACGATTTTTCCAAAACGCCGTTTGTCGGCGTCCAGGATTTTGGAACTGTCTGCACATTCTCGCTGGCCGGGATGCAGGACGACCGCGTAACGCGCCAGTGGCTGGAATCTCCTCGGATTCCGATCGTGCACACGCTCATAGAACGCCCCGCGGCAACTCTGGAACTGGTGGCCTTCGCCACGCGTCACGCCCAGGAAGGCCGCGTCGACAATGTGCTGATGACCGTTCGACCCAAACGGGATCCCGTTGCCGTCGTCCCTCGCATTCATCTTCACACCGATCTCAAATTGGCCATCAATTCCGGCAGCCCCGCCATCGTGGTCGAAGAGACCGGCACAAAGATGCCGTTCCTGGTCGCGAGAGAACTGAATTCGCCCCTCGGCTCCGCCACCTGGTGGGAAGAAGGCTGGGGCTATACGCTCTATTTGCCCCACGGTGAGGCTTCTCGCGACAACCCTTTGCAATACGTCATTCGTTTCCCTCAGGAGGGTCAGTCCGCCGACGCCGTAGCGGCGATGCTGCGAACGCCCGGCCCTCTGGTCGAGGACGCCCGCGAATTCTGGCGCCAATGGAACGAGTTCGGCAGCGTCGCCTGGCGCTATCCCGGAAAACAGGGCGCATTCCTCACCTGTTGCGCGCGAAATATTCAGCAAGCGCGCGAAATCAAGAACGACCGGCTCGTGTTCGAGACCGGCCCCACCGTCTACCGCAATCTCTGGATCGTCGACGGGAATTTCCTCCTTGAAGCGGCGCGCTACCTGGGCTACGACAAAGATGCGGACAATGGCCTGCTCTCCGAGTGGACCAAACAGCTCCCTTCCGGCCAAGTCGTAGCTGCCAGCGGCGGCGAACACTGGAAAGACACAGCCATCGCCATGTTCACGCTCGTCCGTCAATGTGAATTGAAACAGGACTGGCAATTTTTCAAAGACCTGGAGCCCAACGTCCGCCGCGCCATCGATTTCCTCGTGCAGTTGCGCGACAAAGCGCGCGTCGGCAGCAGCGTAAATGGACGATATGGCCTTCTCGCGCCCGGATTCGCCGACGGCGGAATTGGTGGCGTGCGATCCGAATTTACCAACACGGTCTGGACACTCGCCGGTTTGAAAGCCGTGGCAAATGCGGCAGAGCGTCTGCACATGGATTCGCTGCAAACCGCCCGCACCTTCTACACCGAATTGCTCGCCTCGTTCCGCGCCGCCGCTGCGAAAGAAATGGTGCAGGATCCTCGCGGGTTCAAATATTTGCCGATGCTGGCGCGCGAAGATCCCGCCTGGCACGATCCCGACCCGTGGGATCGACCGCGTCCTCAGACAGCGCAGTGGGCGCTTTCGCACTCCATTTTTCCCGGCCTGGTTTTCGACAAAGACGATCCCATCGTGCGCGGCCACATCGTCCTGATGCAGGCCTGCACTCAGGAAGACATTCCCGCAGAAACCGGCTGGCTGTGGCACGAGGCTGTTTGGACCTACAACGCGTCTTTCGTGGCCCATGTCTACCTGTGGGCAGGCTTGCCGCTGTGGGCCGACCGGACGTTCCGCGGCTTCCTGAACCACGCCTCGCCTCTATATTGTTGGCGCGAGGAACAACCCCTTCAACACGCCCTCGTCAGTCAGGACTGGGGTGACATGCCGCACAATTGGGCGAGCGCCGAATGCGTGCGCTATTTGCGTCACATGCTTTTGCTGGAAGACGGCCCGCGCATGCGCCTGCTCGAAGGCATGATCCCGAATAGCTTCGCCGCTGAAGAATCTCGCGAGCCGTTCCGCCTCGAGCACAGCCCCACCCGCTTCGGACGCGTGTCGCTGAACCTCGAGCCAGCAACCCCGCGCGGATGGAAGCTCGACTTCGCGCTAGAAAACCCGCAGAAAGCTGAGACGGTCGAACTGCCCGTCTCGATTCTGGGCCGCACTCTCGATCGAGTCGCGGGAGCTCACAGTCAGATCCAGAACCAGAAAGCCCTCATCGATCCGAACGCGCGCCAGTGGTCTGCCTTCTGGAAATGAGCCTTCGCTGTTGTTTCGCCTTTCGGCGCTGAGTACCTGGTTGCGCCAAATCCCTCGCCTTTGAAGTCACGCCAGCCCCGCCTTCCATCCTTTATCCACGATCGGATGTGGATACTCCCCCACTGTCGGATTTTCGTCGCCCACGGAAGCCTAAGCGCGCTTGCAGGCAAAAACACCAAAAACAAGATCGTTTGCAGCATAAAGGAACAGAAAAAGATTGACTTGTGCCAGATACAGGCGTTACCATCCCCGCCAGTTCCGGGTGGGACTCAAAGAAAACACGAAACGTTCATCTATGAACGGAAAGAGGCGCGAAATGGTCGATATCACGCGCAAAGCGCATCTCGCGGTCTCCAGGCACGCCATCGGGGTGTGGCGTCTGCTTGCAGTTCTCGCGTTTATTAGTGTTCTGTTCTCGCCGCGATGTTCGGCACAAGTTTTCGATACAGGCACGATCTCGGGCTCCGTAACGGACCAGTCGGGTGCCGTCGTTCCCAACGCCACCGTTACGGTCACGAACGTCGGAACGTCGGCCATCAGAACCCTGCACACCGACAGCGGAGGAAACTTCGTCGCTTCCGCTTTGCCTTTCGGAACCTACGTCGTTTCCGCCAATGCCCAGGGTTTCGGTGAAGCAAAGAGCCAGTCGCTGGTGCTCAACGTGGGCGCCACCGTTCACGCCAATTTGACGATGACCGTTGCCGCTGCCGAAGAGAGGGTTGAGGTCACAGGAACGGCGACCACCGTCGCCACGGGTTCCAGCGCGGCGGGCACCACGCTGGACGCGAGTCAGGTCGCAAATCTCCCGATCAACGGCAGGGACGTCAGCGATTTCCTTGAAGTCGCTCCCGGCTCGGTGGGCTCGACGGGATTCTTTCAGGGCAGCGTCAACGGGCAGGAAAATGTGTTTACGGGACTCAATGTCACGGTCGACGGCCAGAACGCGACGCGCGGCGATATCAATGGCTTTCTCGATACCGAAGGGCAGGAGCAAGCGCACATAACGCGATCGAGTATCGACAGCATCCAGGAAATCGACTTCACCAACAGCGGCTACAGCGCCGAAGTGGGCCATTCGCTCGGCCCCCAGATGAACATCATCACGAAGTCGGGAACGAACGCGTTTCACGGCGAACTCTTTGAGTTCTTCCGCAACGACGCTCTCGATGCCAAAGATTACTTCGAAAATACGCTGACCAACCCGACCCAGCCTCTCAGGCTCAACGATTTCGGCGGCAATCTGGGCGGCCCGATCCTGAAGGACAAGGTCTTCTTTTTCGTCAACTACGAAGGCATTCGCCAGCACGTCACCAACATCAGCTCTCTGTACGAAATTCCGAGCGCTTACGTTCGATCGCAGTTTGTGCCTGCCATGCAGCCCGTGCTGGCCCAAATGGCGCCTTTACCCACCGGATGCACGTCGATTCCCGCGCCTGCTTCGTGCGCGGTTCCAAACACCACGGACGCCGGAAATCCCAGCGCGGGCGCCGATCTCGTTTACGATCCCGCCGCTTTTCCCCAAATCGATCGCGAGGATACCGGGTCGGTCCGCATCGACTACAACTTCTCCGAGAAAGATCACTTCTCGTTTCGCTATAACATCAACGACTCTCTGACGGATGATACCTTCGGCCTCAACGAAGGCCAGGTAGCGCCGCAAGCCCTGAGAACGCAATTGGGCAAGCTCGACTGGACCCACGTTTTCAGTCCCACTCTTCTCAACGAATTCGGCGTGGCGTACAACCGCTTCTATTCCGACACGAATTCGAACACTCCCACGCCGCTCGCCGGTTTTGCAGGATTTTTCACCAATCTGGGAGCCTTGCCCGGACCGAACACGTTCAACCAGATCACTCCCTTCAATATCTTCGAAGTCTTTGAAAACATCACCAAAACGGCGGGAACGCACACGTTGAAGTTTGGAACCCAAATCCGCGTCAACCGGCTGAACGAATGGCTCCGCCCCCAGCAAACCTACGACTTCGGCAGTTTTTCCGACCTGGAGAACGACAATCCCTTCGTCCTGGCGAAGATCGGCTTTCCTGGGTTTCTTGGTATCCGCGACTCGAACTGGGATTTCTACGCGCAGGACGATTGGAGAGTCACTCGAACTCTTACGCTGAATCTGGGCCTTCGCTACGACTACAACACCGTCTGGGGCGAAGAACACGACCGGGAACAAAATTTCGATTTCACCACCCAGTCGTTTCTTCCGCCGAACCAGTCGGCTTACAACGCGCCGAAAACAGATTGGGCGCCGCGCGTCGGATTTGCCTGGGACCCCACCGGCAAGGGTAAAACGGTGATCCATGGCTACGGCGGGATATTCTATATGCCGATGCAGTTCGGCTTTGGCCTGACCACCAACATCCCTGCCTATTCCAGCTATAACGTAAACGTGTTTCAGGCCATTTTCGCCACGCCGCCGTTTTCCATCGCCTATCCGTCGCCCAATCCGCCGCTGCCGGCCGGAACGCAGAACGTCAGCATCTTCCCGCAGAACCCGAAAGACCCCTATTCGGTCAATTGGCTGTTTGGAATTGAGCAGCAGGTCGCCCCGGACACGGTGTTGACCCTCAACTACACCGGCAACGGCGACCGGCACATGCAGGCGGGCGTCGACTTCGCAGCCATCAATCTCAATCCGGCGAACATCGTCACGCAAACAAGGCCCCTGAGCGCTTTCGCCAGTGAAAACCTCGACGCCGACGAACTCTCGTCGAGTTACAACGCACTCCAGGTACAACTTCGGAGGAACTCGGGACCACTCGCCCTCGAAGCGAACTACACCTATTCGCATGAAATCGACGATATGGTGAACGTCTTCGGAGGTTTCTCGGACCCCTTTGACCCGAGTCTCGATC
>Ga0335072_10012833_pt1 | contig 11956 bp, 3 predicted proteins | sample Lox_Sample_21_FD_206725 | JGI IMG/M metagenome (GOLD analysis project Ga0335072, IMG submission 206725) | Soil microbial communities from Loxahatchee National Wildlife Refuge, Florida, United States - Lox_Sample_2.1 | ecosystem: Environmental > Terrestrial > Soil > Wetlands | place: USA: Florida...
GCGCCCTATAACCAGTTGGCGCCGTACTTCGAGGCCAATGACACGGTGCTCACCGCGACCGCCGGCAACCCGAACCTGAAGCCGTACCGCTCCTGGAACTTCGACGGCTCGGCCGAATGGTACTTCAACGATCATTCGTTGCTCGCCGCCTCGGTGTTCTACAAGGACGTGCTGAACTACATCGTCAACCAGGCCACCATGGAGTCGCGCATCAATGGTTCGTGGACGCTGCCCGGCTATCTCAACAGCACCGGTAATGCGCAGGTTGCGGCAGGCTTGTGTACCACCGCGGGCGTTTGCCAATACAGCGTCACCGCACCGGTGGATGGCGGCCGCGCCAAGGTGAAGGGCTTTGCGTTGAGCTACCAGCAGGCGTTTGGCGACTCCGGCTTCGGCATGCGCGCCAACTACACCTATTCGGACGGCTCGACCGCCAAGAACACCTGGCTGCCGTATAACTCGAAGAACTCCTACACCATCGGGCCATACTTCGAACAAGGTCCGTACAGCGCAAGCATCTCCTACAACTATCGCAGTGCGTACCTCGCCGGTGGCTACGTGGCCGGTGCAGCCGATACCTACGTCGACGGCTTCAAGGAGCTGGACGGTTCGGTGGGCTACCAGTTCAACAAGCACTTCGGCATTACGCTCAACATGCTGAACCTGTTGAACTACAAGTACTACGCCTACCTGGGCAGCAAGACGCAGTTGGCCGAAGAGTATGTGACCGGCCGCGAGTTCCTGCTCAAGGCGAACTTCAAGTTCTGATGTTGCCGTGACATCCCTCCCCAATGGGGGAGGGATGGGTGAGGGGGCGAGCCTTGCTGGAAGCGGGTTCCCCCTCGCGCCTAACGCACCACCATTCTTCTTCCCCGCCAAGGACCTGGTGATGGTTTGCCAGGTCCATTTTTTCAGGTGCTCATGATGCGCGCCCGCTGCTTGATCGGCCTAGGTGTGGCTTGCTGGATGTCCACCACATCCGCCTATGGCCAGTGGCTTGCGCCACCGCCGAAACCCGTCACGGTTTCTGACGGACACGGCATCGATGTCGCCATGAAGCAGGGTAAATTCGAACAGCTACGCGAGCTTGCTGCGCAGAACCTGGCACCGGAAACGCAGGAATACGCATGGGCTGCCTATTACCGATCCATCCTTGACCTAAAAGATTCGGATGCGCACCTGAATAAGTGCTTGGCGATAGGGCGCAGCTTGGTGGACCGCAATCCCGTCCCCCTACTGCTTTGCGGTAGCTTGCTGGCCGGTAACCATTACATCCAGGGGGACATCAGGGGCTGGGCGATGGCAGCCGCTGATATGAGCTATGCCGTAACGCCGACCATCACGCGGATAACCAAGACGTCCAACTTCGTGCTGCCCGGCATATCGGATATTCCGCTCGAAAATTATTTCCATGTTCCGTCGATGTTGCCGCCGCCATCATCGAGCAAAACCCTCATTATCCCCAGGCAGCGAATCAACCTGGAGAAGTCGTCCTCTTTCAGTGAAAAAGCCAAGGACGGGGTGCTCGAAGACAGGCTGCCGTACATCATCGGCGTGCAGATCAACGACGCCACCGGTCCCATATGGTTCGACACCGGCGCGTCGTCAACCGTACTTGGCGCATTCACAGCGACGCCAAGTCACGTCAAGGAGCTTCCGTCGAATTTCATTCGCTTGAATAACCCCTTTGACGGACAGACTGTTCAGAGCCATCTGGGAGTGGCCGCGAAGTTGATTCCAGGGGGCAAGGATTTTCAAGACATTGGTTTTCGCAATGTCCCATTGGTCATCAGTTCCGAAAGTAAAGTTTCTGCCCTGGGGATGAATCTGATCTCGAGACTAGGCTCGATGCTCATTGAAAATGACCAGATCGTGATCCATCCACGTTTACCTATTGATTGCGAGCAACAGCTTCACGTAGCGTCTGAACCGCTTGGCTCAGACGTGATCCTGCTGAATTACCTCATCAATGGAAAAAACGAAGAGATCATGTTGGACACCGGTGATAACGGCTATCTGTCAGCCGGCTCCAGTGCTTCGATAAAAGGATTGTCGCAGCCGCTTTCGGCGACGCGGGCCACCTTCCAAGGGATTGAAAACGTTCACTACGAGACGACGGAAGTGACCCTCGGTGCAGGCGCCCATGCCCTGAAAAGGATGATCCGTTATTACCCCGGCCGCAAAACGGTTGCGCCCTTTGTCATGGGTTCGGCGGCTCTTGCAGATTTCAACGTCTTCCTGGACTTCGATCATGGGAAAGCATGCCTACTTCCCAAATGAATCCAGGTGCGGGTGAATTGAAGTCGTCCGATTGGCGGAGATGGTGCATGAAAGTGGTTCTGCAAGCTGTTTTGATCACCCTCGGCATATGGGGACTGCACGCCCAGGCAGCGGAGTCGAAGGTGCTGGTCAACCAGGTCGGTTATGACCTAGGCGCTGCCAAGGTTGCGTTGATTTCGGCTGATGCAGCACAAGCTCCGTATGACTTCGAGATCGTCGACGTGGATACCGGCAAGCCGGCATTTTCCGGCCAGGCCAAGGATGCCGGACAGGTAGCGAAATGGGGCGACCAGCATTATTGGCGCGTTGATTTTTCCGCACTGAAAACACCCGGCCGCTACTATGTGGAACTGAACAGCCACGGGGGCTGCATTCGTTCCGACGAGTTCCTGATCCAGGACGACGTACTGGAGCGCAACACGCTCTCCAACGTCATTTACTACTTCAAAGGCCAGCGCGCGAGCGGCGAGATGGACAAGGCCGATCGCCATCTGCCGCATCCGGACGGCCAGCCCGGCACGCTGGACATTCACGGCGGCTGGTACGACGCGACAGGCGATTACGGCATTCACCTCTCGCACCAGAACCTCACTTCCTATTTCAACACGCAGCAATTGCCGCTGGTGGCGTGGAGCCTGCTGCGCAGCTATCAGCAGCTCGATGCGCGGCATGATCCGAACTTCAAGCAGTATTTGCGCCGCCTGCTCGACGAGGGATTGTTTGGTGCGGATTTTCTGGTGCGTGACAAGCGGCCGGATGGCTCCTTTTATCAATCGATCGATGCGCCCGGCAAAGACAAGCTGGCGCAGGACCGCCGCATCGGCGATCCGAACTGGCGCACGCAGATCAAGCGCAGCGCGGGCGATGTCGGTGCTGAGGTAGAGCAGCCGGCACACGGGCCGCACGCTTATGAAGCGAGCTTTCGCGCCGGCGGCGGCGTGGCGATAGCTGCCCTGGCGCTCGCCAGCAGCATGCCGCTCGACGGCGATTTCACCCGCCAGGAGTATCTGCGTAACGCCGAAGACGCCTACCGCTTCCTGGATGCGCACAACAAGGAATTGCTCAACGATGGCGTGGAGAACATCGTCGACGATTACTGCGCATTGCTGGCGGCAACCGAACTCTATCGCACCACGCATGACCAGACCTGGCGCCGGGCCGCCGACCATCGCGCACAAAGCCTGATGGCACGCCTGGTGACGCATGACGGACAACGGGACTACTGGCGCGCCGACGCAGGCACGCGCCCCTTCTTCCATCCGACCGATGCGGGGCTGCCCGTGGTGGCCTTGTTGGAGTACCAACTGATCGCCACACCGGCACAGCAGGCAGCTGTACGTGACGTCGTGCGTCGCTCGCTAGGCTATGAGCTGCGTGTGACCGATGCGGTCAACAACCCGTTCGGCTACGCGCGGCAGTTCGTGCGGATGGGCAACGGAACGCTGCGCACCGCCTTCTTCTTCCCCCACGATACGGAGGCCGCGCCGTGGTGGCAGGGTGAAAACGCGCGCATCGCTTCCCTGGCCGCCGCAGCACGCATGGCGGAGCCGCTGTTCACCAGCGATCCCGCGTTCCAGGCGAAGCTGGAAAACTACGCGTGGAACCAGTTGCACTGGATTCTCGGTCGCAACCCGTACGACACCAGCATGTTGATGGGTAGCGGGCAGCGCAATGCGCAGTACATGTTCTTCCGCTCCTACGAATACACCAGTGCACCGGGCGCCATCATCAACGGCATCACGGCCGGCTTGAACGACGAAGATGGCATCGCCTTCGATCTCGGCTACGCCCAGACCGGGCGCGACGACGATTGGCGCTGGACCGAACAGTGGCTGCCGCACGATGCGTGGTATTTGTATGCGGTGAGCTTGCCACATAATTGAATGGATGCTGGTCTTTCCCCAATGCTTTGAACTGAAGGTCTGTATCAACGCTATTTAGAACAGGTCGTCATTCCGGCGAACGCCGGAATCCAGTTAAATATGCTGTGCGAAGCACATAAAATCTTTATGTCGTGTGCTGCGTACGTCATTCTTCACTGGATTCCGGCATTCGCCGGAATGACGAGTGCTGGACCTCCGTGACTGAGGCATCTTTAAGTACCTAGCATTACATCCTTCCCCGATGCGCTAACGTTTATGGGTAGGAACCTTGCGCCCAACCATCGAGCCAACTGGAAAACGCATGCGATTCGCCGCCTTACTCTTTTGCCTGACCTTGTGCGGCCTGGTTGACGCCGCCCCGTTGTCGCTGATCCCGCTACCTGCGCAACTCCAGCAGGCGGCAGGCTCCTTCAACGTCGATAACGGCACGCCCATCGTCGTACCCGCGCACGACAAGGCCGCCCAGGCATCGGCGCGCTACCTGGCGGACCTTGTCGCACGCATGCGCGGTTTGCATCTGGCGATCAAGGAAGGCGAGGGCGCCACGAACCACGCCATCGTTTTCCAGCGCAACCCCAACGCATTGCATGCCGAGGGCTACACCCTCGACGTCACCCCGCAAGGCATCCGCATCCAGGCCCATGACGACGCCGGCCTGTTCTACGGCGCCGTCACCTTGTATCAACTGCTGACACCCAATGCCCACGCGGGCGCCGTGCCGGTTCCGGCGCTGCATATCAACGACTGGCCGCGCTTTGCCTGGCGTGGCGTGATGCTGGATTCCTCGCGTCACTTCCAGTCCGTTGACGACGTGAAAAAGCTGCTCGACCAGATGGCGCAGCACAAGCTCAACGTGTTCCATTGGCACCTCACCGATGACCAGGGGTGGCGCATCGAGATCAAGCGCTATCCGGAGCTGACGCGCATCGGTGCATGGCGCACGCCGCCGGACGCCGGGCACGATGGCGAGCCGCAACGCTATGGCGGCTTCTACACGCAGGACCAGATTCGTGATGTGGTGGCCTATGCGGCTGCACGCCACATCACCATCGTTCCGGAAATCGACATGCCCGGCCACGCGCAGGCGGCGGTGGCCTCGTATCCGGAAATCGGCGTCACCGGCAAGCGTCCGCCGGTATCGGTCGACTGGGGCGTCAATCCCTACCTCTACAACGTGGACGATGCCAGCTTCCAGTTCATCGATAACGTATTGGATGAAGTGCTGGCCTTGTTCCCTTCGCACTACATCCACGTCGGCGGCGACGAAGCCATCAAGGATCAATGGAAAGCGTCGCCCGCCATCCAGGCGAAGATCCGCGCACTGCACCTGAAAGACGAAGATGCGCTGCAAGGCTGGTTTATCGGCCGCGTCGGCCGCTACCTGACAGCGCATGGCCGGCGCTTGATCGGCTGGGACGAAATCCTCGATGGCGGCGTGCCGGCCGACGCCACCGTGATGTCCTGGCGCGGTACCGATGGTGCGATCAAGGCCGCCAGGCTGGGGCACGACGTGGTGATGTCGCCCTCGCCGGACCTTTATCTGGACAGCCTGCAAAGCAACCTCCCCGATGAAGCGGCTGGCCGCGATCCGGTACGCAGCCTGGAAGATGTCTACCGCTTCAGCCCGGTTCCTTCCGTGCTGACTGCAGCGAAGGCCACGCACGTGCTGGGCGTGCAGGCCAACCTATGGACCGAGCACATGCCGAGCATGCGCCATGTCGAGCATGCTGCATTCCCGCGCCTGGATGCCTTGAGCGAAGTGGCATGGTCACCCGCTTCCACGCACGACTGGCACGGTTTTCTCGCGCGTTTGCCTGCGCAGCTACAGCGCTATGCTGCGCAGCAGGTCGATAATGCCGATAGCGCCTTCGCGCCGGTCATCCAGATCGATGTCAATGCTGCGCTAAAAAGCGGCACGGCGCGGGTGACGCTTGCCAACCAGGCCGGTTACGGCGCCATCCATTACACGACGGACGGCAGTGTCCCGGACAGCCACGCGCCGCTTTACAGCAAGCCGTTCACGGTGACGTGGCCGGTCACCATCAAGGCCGTGGCCGATGCGGACGACGGCAGTGCGCTGGCGGCGGTGCGTACGCGCATGATCGATCGCGACCATCTGCTGTCGCGTGCAGGCGTGGAACTCCACAACTGCGCAGGCAGCGATTTCCGCCTGCGCCTGCAGCCCATGCCGGACGCCACCAGCATGCTGCCGGTCTATGCCGTCAACATCTTCGACGCCTGCCAGCAATATCCCGCCACCCCGCTCGATGGCGTCGCGTCGCTCCACGTGGAGGTGGCGCGCCTGGTGCGCAATTACGCGCTCGCGCACGACATCAAGCTGGTGGTGTCGCGCCCGCATCGCACGCCATATGGTGAATTCGTCGCGCATCTGGACCATTGCGACGGGCCGGTGGTGGCGACGGCGCCGTTGCCCAACCCCGCCAGCAGCGCGCGCCGCTTTTCGCTCGATGCCGCGTTGCCCGCGCAGCACGGCGAGCACAGCTTGTGCCTGGTGTTCACCGCGCCGACCGACGGACCTTTGTACGCCTTCGACCGCGTATCGCTGGTGCCATCCGAAGCGACCAAGACCAAGCCATGAACATGTCCACGCCCCGCCTGCTTCCCACATCCTGATCGACCAGCGTCACTAGCCGGCATGCGGGCCGCGTTGGCATCAAGGCCATCGGCGCCTATGCCGGATCGGATCTGATACGGATCGTGCCGCCTATCCTTGGCTGGCGGGACCGGCTCTATCGACACCTGTTGCCAGCTGGAGCATGCCGCTGGCTGGCGCCTATAACCTCGCTGGCCCGGCCAATGACACTCGTGACGTTGTGGACCTGGCGGCGACGCAATCGCTAGCTCTGAGCGGGAGTGGCAGCCATTTGCTGTCGCCAAACTTAAGCGCTTCTATGCCATCAGTCATGGTCCAGCGCTCTAAACTTTTCGCCTAAATCCCAGATTAGTACTCCCGAACACGGTCGCCGCGGTGGCGGCTTCATCATTCCATGGGAGTAGGACGATGGTCGCAGTGATCTCGGGTAACGGTCTGGGCCTTGGCAACACCTCGCTGACGCAACTGGGCCACTCGCAAGGAGGCTCCCCCTCGCTGGGCCAGGCGGCCAACAGCAGCTACGTCAACGCCGCTACCGGCAACCTGATCCTGCAAAGCGACGACGAAGGCCTGCTGTTTGACGGCTTGCCGCTCAACGTCCTGCGCACCTACAACAGCCTTGGCCAGTTGAACGGCAACGACGGCTGGACCTACGGCTTCAGCCGCAACGTCAATGGCTTGACCGGCACCCTCAACAGCGCCGGCAGCACCATCACCCGTACCGACGATGACGGATCGAGCGTCGTCTACACCTACAACGCCACCTTGGGCGTGTACCAAAGCACCGACCAGAACGGCGCGATCGACACGCTGAGCTGGAATGCAACATCGTCCACCTGGACCTGGACCGATGCGGCCAGCACCACCCAGGAAACCTACAACGCCACCGGCCAGCTCACCGCGCTGACCGACACGAGCAGCGGTGCCAGTTACAGCTTCAGCTACAGCAACGGCCAGTTGAGCCAGATCGTGGCCAACGATGGCGACACGCTGCTCTTCGGCTACAACACCAGCAACCAGCTGATCAGCCTGTCGATCCAGGAAGTGCCGCCCGGCCAGAGCACCGCGGTGACCCGCCAGGCGGTGAGCTACGGCTACGACTCCCAAGGCCGCCTGGCATCCGTCACCACCACGCTGGGTTCGGATACCGACACCACCAGCGCGAGCTACACCACCACGTACGGATATCAAGGCACCACCGACCTGGTCAGCAGCGTCACGCAAAGCGACGGCACCACGGTCAGCTACAGCTATACGCAAGACGCGCAAGGCGCGTACCAGGTCACCGGCATCACCACCGGGACCGGCAGCGCGGCACAGACGCTCAACCTGAGCTACGGCACGAATGACACCACCGTCACCGACGGCTTGGGCAACGCCACCCAGTACCTGGCCAACGCCCAAGGCCAGCTCATCCAAGTCATCGCCCCGGCGGTGAACGGCAGCTCGCCCACGACGACATATACCTACGACGCCAACGGCAACCTGTTGACCAGCACCGATCCGAACGGCGCCGTCACCACCTATCAATACGACGCCAACGGCAACCTGCTCAGCATGGAAGACGGCGCCGGCAACACCGTCAGCTACACCTATAACGCGAACGACCAGGTCACCAGCAAGACGATCTATACGGTGTCCGCTCAAGGTGAAGTGGGGCAAAGCGGTTACGTGGCCCCAAGCGGCGCCGAGACGACGTACTACGTCTACAACGCCACGAGCCAGCTCGCCTACACCATCGATGCACTGGGCAACGTCAGCGAGAACGACTACACCACCGTCAACGGCCTGAGCGAACTCACCACCACCCGTCAGTACCTGGGTGCGGCGTACAGCACGAGCAGCAACAGCAATAGCCCCAGTAGCCCGCCAACCCTGGCGCAAGTGCAAAGCTGGGTCGCCAGCAGCGCGGTGCAAAGCACGCTGACGCAAAGCACGCGCACCGACTACGCCTACGACGTGCGCGGCCAGCTCGCCACGCAAACCCAGTACGACACCGTCGACAGCAATGGCAACGGCGTGCTGACGAACGGCACGGTGATCACCACCACCACCTACGACGCCCAAGGGCGCCTGCTGCAGACCAGCGCCGAGACCGGCGCCAACCGCACCACGTTGCAGACCACCACCTATGCCTACGATGGCCTGGGACGCGTGCTCAGCAAGACCGATCCGCTCGGCAACGTCACCAGCTACGTCTACACCGATAGCGCCAGCACCATCACGATCACCCAGGCCAACGGCCTGACCACCACGCAGGTGCGCAACAGCGCCGGACAGCTGCTCAGCAGCACGCAGTCGGCCAGCGGCCAGACCCCTCGCAGCACGAGTTACCTCTACAACGCCGATGGCGAACCCATCGCCGCGATCGACCCGGCCGGCAACGTCACCTACACCTACTACACCGCCGACGGCGAGGTGGCCGGCACCGTCGATGGCGACGGCAACGTCATCACTTACACCTACGATGCCGACGGGCACGCGATTCAGACCACGCAGTACGCCACGCAAGTGAATACCGCGAGCTGGTTCAGCAACGGCGCGCTCACCGGCAGCTATCCCGCCAGCCTGCCGGTACCGGCCAGCACGGCGAACGACCGCACGACGACGTCGATCTACAACGCGGCGGGCCAAGTCGTCGCCACCATCGATCCGGCCAACAACATCACCACCACGACCTACGACGGCGCCGGTCACACGCTCGCCACCACGCAGTACGCCACGCCGCTCACCAGCGCGCAGCGCAGCGCGTTGGGTGCGGCGCCCACGCTGTCGGCGCTGCAGGCCGACCTCACCAGCAACGCCAGCAACCGCACCACACTCGCCATCTACGATGCGGACGGGCGTGCAGTCGCGAGCATCGATGCACAAGGCTACGTCACCCTCACCAGCTACAACGCCGCGGGCGACGCGGTGCTGCGCACGGCCTACGCAACGGCGCTCACGAGCAGCCAGCTCAGCAGCCTGGGCGACACGCCCACCCTCGCCGCGCTGCAAGCCGACCTCACGACCAGCGCGCAAGATCAAACCACGCGCACGTACGACGATGGGGAAGGCCGTGTCGTGGCCACGCTCGATGCGGACGGCTACCTCACCACCACCGCCTACGACGCCACCACGAACACGACCACCACCACGCGCTACGCCACGGCGTTGACCCCCAGCCAGCTCAGCGCGCTGACCGGCAGCGAGAGCGTGGCAACCCTGGTGGGCTTGCTCGGCAACAACACCGCCAACGAACAAAGCAGCGTCACCACCAACGCCGACGGTGAGGTGACCAGCCGTACCGCGATCGATGGCACGGTCACCACGGACACCTACACCAGCACCGGCCAGGTGCTGAGCAGCACGGTGACGCCGGCCAGCGGGCAGGGCAGTGCGCGCACCACCGGCGCCACCTATGATGCGTTCGGCGACACGCTCACCACCACGAATGCGGCCAGTGCCACCACTACCTACGTGTACAACGCGCTCGGCCAGCAAGTGGAAGCGACCGATGCGTTGGGCAACAGCACCTGGTCCTATTACGACGCCGACGGCAAGCTGCTCTACACCCTCCAGGGCCAGCCGAGCGGTGGCACGCCCAATGCGCTGGGCAACGTCACGGCGTATCAGTACAACGCCTTTGGTGAGGTGATCAGCACCACCACCTATGCCGCGCCGCTCACCCTGATCACCAGCGGCAGCAACAGCGGCACATCGATTAATCCGACGGGTGCCACCGCGGCCCAGGTCGCCACCGCCATCGCGAGCTTGAGCGCCGTGAGCGGCGACGCCAACGCCACGAGCACGACCACCTACACGCTGGATGGCCAGGTCGCGACTGCCACCGATGGCAACGGCTATCAAACCGCCACCACCTACGATGCCTTCGGCGATGTGCTGTCGGTGCAGCAGCAACTCAGCCAGCCGGGCAGCGCGTTGAGCGCCAGCAACAGCACACTCACCGACTACGCCTACGACAACCGCGGCGAGCGGCTCAGCGAGACCGACGGTGCCGGCACGTCCGTCGCACGCACCACATCCAACACTTACGACGCCTTCGGCCGCGTCACTAGTACCACCGACGGCAACGGCAACACGATCACCACCAGCTACGACGCGCTCGGCCACCAGGTCAGCACCAGCCAGACCGTGCAGGGCAGCGCGCGCAGCACGCAAACCACCTACGACGCCTTCGGTCACGTGCTGACCGAAACCGATGCGCTCGGCAACGTGACGACGTTCAGCTATAACCTCGCCACGCACACGACCACCACCACCACGCCGCTGGGCGTGACGATGACCACGGTGAAGGATGCCTACGGCGACACGGTGAGCGTGACCGACGGCGGCGGTAACACGACGACGTACACCTACGACGCCGACGGCCGCCTGCTGACCACCACGACCCCGCTGGGCGAGGTGAGCACGAACCGCTACGACGCCGACGGCGACCTGATCCAGACCACCGACGCCACCGGCCACGTGGTCACCACCACGTACAACGCCAGCGGCAAGGTGCTGACGCAGACGGTCGATCCGAATGGCCTGAACCTCACCACTACCTATAGCTACGACGCGCAAGGCCGCACGCTCAGCGTCACCGATCCGATGGGCTCGGTGACGACCTACAGCTACGACGCCGACGGCCACAGCTTGACCAAGGTGGTCGATGCCACCGGCGTGGCGCTCACCACCACGTATAGCTATGACGGCGCGGGCAAGACACTCACGCTCACCACCGGCGCCGGCACCAGCGCGGCCACCACCACGCAGTACGTCTACGACAACCTGGAGCGACTGAGCCAGACCATCGTCGCACCGGGTTCGCTCAATCTCACCACCACCTACAGCTACGACGCGAACAACAACCTCATCGCCAAGACCGACGCCAACGGCAACGTCACGCAGTATGTTTATGACGAAGCCAATGAACTGACCTACACCATCGACGCCAACGGTTACAGCGTGTGGTATTGGCGCGATGCCGATGGCCGCAACACGGCTACGCATGCCTACAGCACGGCCTTGACCGGAGCGCAACTGGCCAGCTTTGCCGCGACGCCCACCCTGGCCGAAGCCAATACGCTTATCCAGGGATTGCCCAACCTAGCGTCCGACCAAGCGCTCTATCACATCTATAACGCCGATGGTCAGTTGATCTATACCATCAACGGCAAGCTGCGCACCGTCGAGC
>Ga0335072_10012834_pt1 | contig 11955 bp, 9 predicted proteins | sample Lox_Sample_21_FD_206725 | JGI IMG/M metagenome (GOLD analysis project Ga0335072, IMG submission 206725) | Soil microbial communities from Loxahatchee National Wildlife Refuge, Florida, United States - Lox_Sample_2.1 | ecosystem: Environmental > Terrestrial > Soil > Wetlands | place: USA: Florida...
CATGCCGAAAACGCAGCCGTCGCCATTACCCATTGTGACTGCTGTGGAAAGCCGCAACCGGAGATCATCGCCCGACCGCCGGCGATCGACTTTCCAGGCCGATCGGGCTCTCGACTTAACGCGCGTTTAAATTGAGGCCGCTAATCGTGCTGGTTCCGAGATGCGGAACAGCGACGAAGCGGAGAGGGTGATTCCATGCACGCGTTCATGAGCCTGTCGATCCGAGCAAAGGTGATGGCCGCCTTCGGCGCCGTCCTGATGGTGACGCTCGGCCTCGGCCTGTTCGCCATCGAGCGGCTCGGCTCGGTGAATGGCGCCGCTGCGGAGGTCCGCGATAACTATCTGCCCTCGACCCGCTATCTCGGCGTCGTTGCCGCGCTGAGCGAGCGCTTCCGCTTGGTACAGGACCTTCTGGTCAATGCCGAGAGCGACGAGGTCCGGGCGAACTACATGAAGACCATCCCGGACACTCTCGCGGCGCGGGACAAGGCATGGCATGACTACGAGCCGACGATCAGCGACGGCGAGGAGAAGCGCCTGGCCGACGTCATCGCCAAGGGCTGGGACGCCTATCTCACCGCGACGAACAAGCTCTATGATCTCGTCAAGGCGGGCAAGCGAGAGGATGCCGGCAAGTTCTTCCGCAATGACATGAAGGACATCTTCGCGCCGATCCGCGACAGCCTCGATGCCGACATGCGGCTCAACGCGGAGGAAGGCGTCAAGGCGGCAAACCGCGGCGAGCAGGTCTATCTCAGCGCGCGGCTCTATATCAGCATCGGTCTCGGCGTGGCACTGCTGCTCTGCGCCGGCGCGGCCTATGTCATCATCGGCGGCGTCTCCGGTCCGATCGCGCGGATGACCGGGGTGATGGGGAAGCTTGCGGCGCACGATACGACGGTGATGATCGACGGCATCGAGCGGAAGGACGAGATCGGCTCGATGGCGAAGGCGGTGCAGGTCTTCAAGGAGAATATGCGGAAGGCCGACGAGCTTGCCGCCGCACAGAAGGCGGAGCAGGTCAAGAAGGAGGAGCGGCAGAAGAAGATCGAAGGCTACATCTCGGGCTTCGACCGCTCGGTGCAGCAGGCGCTGGGGACGCTCGCCTCGGCCTCGACGGAGATGCGCTCGACGGCGGAGAGCATGTCGGCGACCGCCGAGGAGACCAGCCGCCAGAGCGGCGCGGTCGCCGCGGCGACGGAGCAGGCTTCCGCCAACGTGCAGACGGTGGCGACGGCGACCGAGGAGCTCTCGGCCTCGATCGCGGAGATCGGCCGCCAGGTCGAGCAGTCCTCGACCGTCACCCGCAAGGCGGTGGAGCAGACCCAGGGCACCAGCACGACGGTCGCGGGGCTCGCCAAGGCGGCGCAGCGGATCGGCGACGTGGTGAAGCTCATTCAGGACATCGCCTCGCAGACCAACCTGCTGGCCCTCAACGCCACCATCGAGGCGGCGCGCGCCGGCGACGCCGGCAAGGGCTTCGCGGTGGTGGCGAGCGAGGTGAAGACGCTCGCCAACCAGACCTCGAAGGCGACGGAGGAAATCTCCTCCCAGATCTCGGAGATGCAGTCGGCGACGGGCCAGACGGTCTCGGCGATCGAGACGGTGACCAGCACCATCTCGCAGATCAACGAGATCTCGAGCGCGATCGCGTCCGCGGTGCAGGAGCAGGGCTCGGCGACCCAGGAGATCGCCGGCAACGTGCAGGAGGCGGCGAAGGGGACGCAGGAGATCAGCACCAACATCACCGGCGTCAACCAGGCGGCGACCGAGACCGGCGCCGCCGCCTCGCAGGTGTTGTCCTCCTCCGGCGAGCTCAGCCGGCAGGCGGAGAAGCTGCGCGGCGAGGTCGAGAAGTTCCTCGCCGACATCCGCGCCGCCTGAGGTGCCGCTCATGAGCCAGCCTCAATGAGGTCCGAAAACCGCGAGCCTCGGCCGCCGGCCGGTGGCATGCTCGGGCGATGGAAAGGCTGGATGCCAGGGTCTGCTACCGCGCCCTCGAGACGCGGGACGCGCGTTTCGACGGGCGCCTCTTCGTCGGCGTAACCTCGACCGGGATCTATTGCCGGCCGATCTGCCCGGCGCGCACGCCCAAGTTCGAGAATTGCCGGTTCTATCCGTCGGCGGCGGCGGCACAGGAAGCGGGCTTCCGGCCTTGCCTCCGCTGCCGTCCAGAGACTGCGCCGGAGATCGGCGCCTGGCGCGGCACCTCGAACACGGTCTCCCGCGCCCTCGCGCTCATCGCCGAGGGGGCGCTCGACGGCGACGATGCCAGCGTCGACCGGCTGGCGGAGCGGCTGGGCATCGGCGAGCGTCAGCTGCGCCGCCTGTTCAAGCAGCATCTGGGCGCCTCGCCGATCGCGGTGGCGCAGACCCGCCGGGTGCTCTTCGCCAAGCAGCTGATCCACGACACGCAACTCGCCATGGTGGAGATCGCACTCGCCGCCGGCTTCGGCAGCGTCCGCCGTTTCAACGAGACCTTCCGCCAGTTGTTTCAGCGGCCGCCGAGCGCCCTCGGCCGCAGGCCGGTCGCCGCCGCGGCTGGCGGGATGGTGTCTGCCTCCGCCACCGGCGTCACCGTGCGGCTGCGCTACCGGCCGCCCTACGACTGGCCGGCGATGCTGTCCTTCCTCGCCGCGCGCGCGGTCGAGGGCGTCGAGCGGGTCGAGGGCGATCTCTACCGTCGGACGGTCAACCAGGACGGGTTGCTGGGGACGGTCGAGGTCGGCCACGCGCCGGAGCGGTCGAGCCTCGTCGCGACGATCCGGTTTCCCTCCGTCGGCGCCCTCGCTGGCATCGTCGCGCGCATCCGCCGCGTGTTCGATCTCGACGCCGACGTCGCCTTGATTGGTGCCCACCTCGCCCAGGACCCGTTGCTGGGACCTCTCGTGGCGGCCCGTCCCGGGCTGCGGGCGCCCGGCGGCTGGGACGGTTTCGAGCTTGCCTGCCGGGCAGTGCTCGGCCAGCAGGTTTCGGTGGAGGCGGCCCGGCGCCTCGCCGGGCAGCTGGTGCGGCTCTGCGGCAGCAAGCTGCCGGCGGATCAGCTGGCGGATCCGGCGCTGCCGCTCGCCTTTCCGACCGCGCAGCAGGTGATGGCTGCCGATCTTGCACCGCTCGGAATGCCCGGCGCCCGCAAGGCGGCGCTGCAGACCGTGGCGCGGGCGGCGCTTGCGGACCCGCATCTCTTCCAGCCGCTCGCCACTGTGGAGGCGACGGTGGCGCGGCTGCGCGCCATCCCCGGCATCGGCGAGTGGACGGCGCATTACATCGCGCTCCGCGCGGTGCGTGAGGCGGATGCCTTTCCAGCGAGCGATATCGGCCTGCTCCGAGGCGCCGCGGGTGGCACCGGCCTCAGGCCTTCGCCGGCGGAGCTGCGGGGCCGCGCCGAGCCCTGGCGGCCCTGGCGTGCCTATGCCGCGCAACACCTCTGGGCCGCCGATGCCGGCGCGCCGGAAGGCAGGAGATGACACCATGACCGAGCCGCTGCGTCTTCGCATCGACCGCATCGGGACGCCGATCGGCGAGCTCGTCCTCATCGCCGACGAGGCGGACCGGCTGCGCGTGGTCGACTGGAGCGATCGGGAAGCCGATTGGCGCCGCGGGCTTCGTCGGCACTACGGTGCCGACGGGTTCACCCTGACAGCCGAGAAGAATCCCGGCGGGTTCTCGGATGTGATGCGCGCCTATTTCGCCGGCGATCTCGCTGCGATCGAGAAGCTGCCGGTCGCCACTGGCGGCACGGACTTCCAGAAGACGGTCTGGCGAGCCCTGCGCCGCATTCCCAGCGGCAAGACCGTCTCCTATGCGGGGCTCGCCCGGCGCATCGGCCGCGAGACCGCGGTGCGCGCGGTGGGTCTCGCCAACGGGGCCAATCCCATCAGCATCGTGGTGCCCTGCCATCGCGTCATCGGCTCCGATGGCTCGCTCACCGGCTATGGCGGCGGCATTCACCGCAAGCGCTGGCTCCTCGCCCATGAGGGTCTGGATACCCCGAGCGACTAGCGACAAAGGCGCGTCCCGGGCACCTCCACCTGCGGCATGCGGGCCTCGATGGTGGCGACGCGCTCCGCCACGTAGGGCGAGGGATGTTCCGGGGAAAGCACGCGCGGATTGGGCAGCACCGCCGCCAGGAGTGCCGCCTCGCGCCGCGTCAGCATCGCCGCCGGCTTGTGGAAATGGGTGACGGCAGCCGTCTCGGCGCCATAGATGCCGGGCCCCCATTCCACGATGTTGAGATAGACCTCCAGAATGCGCGACTTGCTCCAAGTGAGCTCGAGCAGCACGGTGATATAGGCCTCGATCGCCTTGCGCAGCAGGTTGCGTCCCGGCCACAGCAGCAGGTTCTTCGCCGTCTGCTGGGAGAGCGTGCTGGCGCCGCGCAACCGCCCGCCGGCGCGATAACGCTCGATGGCGGCGCCGATCTCGCCGAAATCGAAACCGTGGTGGAAGCAGAAGCGGGTGTCCTCCGAGGCGATCACTGCGCGGGGCAGCCAGGGCGAGATGCGCGAGAGCGGCACCCATTGCTGCCGGATCGGCTCGCCGGCGGCCGCCCGGATCAGCATCAGCGGGGTAATCGGCGGCGGCAGGAAGCGGTAGGCGGCGACGAAGGGGATCGGCAGCAGCAGCACGGTCAGCAGCGCCCAGGTAAGCACGCTGCGGATGCGCTGGCCGAGCGTGCGGCCGGAAGCTGGGGCGGCCACTGCCGATGGACCGTGGCGCGGGTCCCTCATCCGGTGGCGCAGCCCTGTGGCGCCGCCTTCATCAGGGGGAACGCGTTTCGCCGCGCGGCGCGGGTCGGAGGAAATTCTCCGCCAGCGCGTGATAGACGCCTGTGGGGCAGATCAGTCGGGAGGTCGAATAGGCGATCACCGAGGCCAGCATCAGGGGGACCAGCAACGCGTGGTTGTTCGTCATCTCGGTGACGATGACGAAGGCGGTGATCGGCGCCTGCACGACGCCGGTGAAATAGGCGACCATGCCCAGGAGGATGAGCGCGCCGATCGGCGCGTGGGGGAAGAAGGTCGCGATGTTGGCGCCGAGCCCGCCGCCGACGGCTAGGGAGGGCGAGAAGATGCCGCCGGGCAGCCCGCTGATCGAGGAGAAGACGGTCGCTGCCAGCTTCAGGAGGCCGAAGCTCTGGGGCATGCCGTGGCTGCCGTCGAGGAGCCCGCTCACCTGCTCGTATCCGGTGCCGTAGGTGGTCGATCCCGAGACGAGGCCGGTGAGTGCCGTCAGTCCGCCGCAGATCGCCGCGAAGGGGATCGGATGCTGCTTGATCCAGCGCCCGAGGGTGCCGGGCAGTCCGCGCGCCACCTCGACCAGGATCCGGCTGAAGAGACCGCCGAGCGCGCCGCCGACGACCCCGCAGACGGGCACAGCGAGCCAGTCGGTGCCGAGCTGAAGCGCCGCGTCGGTGGTGCCGAAATAGCTGTAATTGCCCACCAGGGTGAGGGAGGTGAGGCCGGCGGCGATGACGGCGCCGATGATGAGGCCGCTGGCGCGGATCTCGAAGGACCGACTCATCTCCTCGATCCCGAACACGATGCCGGCGAGCGGCGTATTGAAGGCGGCGGCGACGCCAGCGGCGGCTCCGGCGAGGATCAGGCCGGGCTGCTTGCTCGGCGACAGGCGACCGACCAGGAACATGATGGAGGCGCCCACCTGGACCGAGGGTCCCTCGCGACCCACCGAGGCGCCGCAGAGCAATCCCAACAGGGTCACCAGTACCTTGCCGACCGCGATCCGGGCCGAGACCAGGCGGCCGCGCGCCGCCTGGTCGGTGAGCCGGCGCGCGGCGATCGCCTGCGGAATGCCGCTGCCCTGGGAGTTCGGGAATACCTTGTTGGTGATCAGGACCAGCGCCGCGAAGGCCAGGGGCATCACCACCATGGGCGCATATCGCGCGGAGGGCGAGGCGAGGAGCAGCCGCTGGAACTCCAGCTGGGCAAAGTCGGCGAGCTTGGCGAAAGCGACCGACGCGGCGCCGACGGCGACGCCGCCCAGGACGAAGATGGCGCGTCGCCGCCAACGCACAGAGAGGAACAGGAGGTAGCGGAAACGATGCCGGCGTAGGGCGAAGTCCATGCGGGAAAGGGGCCTCGGATGGCGGGTCGGGACCCGCCATCATGCGCATGGAGCAGGCTTCCGCAAGGGCGGCGGATATCCAGTGGGCGGGCGCCAGCTTCGGCGAGAGGGTCGCTGCCTCGTAGCACGGTGGCCTCGATCCGGCACCGCCGATGCACTACGCTTCCAAGAGCATCGAGAGCGCTTGTGGCGGCAGCCCTCGATGCGGTTCGTCAGCAACGGGATGCCGGATGGATCATCGTCTCGACGGCAAGGTCTGTCTGGTCACCGGGGTGGGGCGGGGAATCGGCCGGGCGATCGCCCGCCGTTTTGCCGCCGCGGGGGGCCGTCTTGCCATCCTCGACCGCAACAGCGCAGAGCTCGCGGCGGCTGCCGAGGAGATCGAAGGGTGCCTGCCGGTGGTCTGCGATGTCGGCGATCCCGCGCAGATCGAGGCGGCGGTCGGCGAGGTGGGGCGCGGCTTCGGCCGGCTGGATGTTCTCGTCAACAATGCCGCGGCGCCGACGACCTATGCGACGGTGCCCGAGCTCAGCCTCGCCGCCTGGGACGAGGCCCTGCGGATCAACCTGACGGCCGCTTTCCTGTTCTGCAAATACGCGATCCCGCTGATGCGGCTGCATGGCGGCGGCGCCATCGTCAACGTCGCTTCGCAGCTCGCCCGCGTCTCGGCGCCGCGCCGCGCCGCCTATTCCGCCACCAAGGGCGCGCTGGTGGCCTTCACCAAGGGGCTTGCCATCGACCATGCCGCCGAGGGCATCCGCGCCAACACCCTCTCGCCGGGCGCCACCATGACGCCCCGCCTTACCGAGCGGCACGGCAGCGAGGCCGCCGTCGAGACGGAGCTCGGCCCCTTGCACCTGCTGGGGCGGGTGGCGCGGCCAGAAGAGATCGCCGAGGCCGCGGTCTTTCTGGCATCGGACGCGGCGTCGTTCATGACCGGCGCCGATCTCCTGGTCGATGGCGGCTACACCGCGCATTGAAGGTTCTTCGCGCGCCGAGTCGGGAGCCAGGGCCGAGCTCCGCTGCGACCGCCGCGCCGCTGCCATCATGCCTTTACGCCCGTCTCCGCGCAGTGACGCCTGCAAATGATCGCTAATCATTGGCTGAATCGCTCTCATAAGATTATTATCCAGTGACCCGATTCACGTGACGCTCGATGGCGACGTGCTACGATCGGTTCACTAGGCCGAATGTCGGCGGTATCGATTCGCTCACGCCGACACCACAGAGGAGACAGATGATGGCCAAAGCGAAGAAGAGGAAGGCATCCAAGAAGAAGGCCTCCCGCAAGGCGGCGGCAAAGGGCGCGCGCCGGAAGCTCGCGACGAAGAAGAAGGCGAGGAAGGCCGCGAAGCCGAAGCGGAAGGTAGCGAAGAAGAAGAAGGCTGCCGCCAAGAAGGCGGCGCCGAAGAAGGTCTCCAAGCCGCGCCCGGCGCCGATGGCTCCGCCGGCGCCGCCGGAGCCGCCCATGGCTCCCGAGCCCGAGTCCACTTTTCCTGACCCGTGGCGTCCGCTCGGGCAGTAAGCAGCTGATCTGAGGGGGATCCGGCGCTTCGGTAACGGGCGCCGGTCCGCGCGGCCATCGTGCGGAAGGTTGGGGGTGGCCGGTCCAGATGAAGCTCGGGACCGGCGGCAGGGGCAGCAGCGATCAGCGGGGGCGCTTTCGGGGGATCGGAGCGCTCCCGCGCTGCGGCACGGAGAGGCGGGGAGACGCCCCGGCAGAGTTCGCTGGTGCGGCGCTAAGCCATTCGCAGAAGTTGCGAATTCCGCACCGATCGGGCTATCTTGGGGCGCTCTTGGTGCCCGCCCGAGCTGTCTGCCGGGCGGTGCCGAGGCAGGGAAAGTCGGAAACGTCGCGGACAAAACCATAGATGCTCGAGCCTGAAGACGAGCACCGGTTCGGTGGCGGCTACTTGATGCCGCCTTCATCCATGCGCTGGACGGTCAGCTGGATTTCGCACATGGGCGGTGCCGTCGACACCGCCGCGGACCGATAATCCCGCCCATATAAGCAATCAGGGAGCCGCTGTGACGCCGACCGATATCAGCCGTCCCGACTACTTCCACAAGGTCGTCGACTGCCAGTGGGCGTGTCCCGCCCACACGCCGGTGCCGGAGTACATCCGGCTGATCGCCGCTGGCCGCTATACCGACGCCTACATGGTCAATTGGAAGTCGAACGTGTTTCCGGGCATCCTCGGGCGCACCTGCGACCGACCCTGCGAGCCCGCCTGCCGGCGTGGCCGCGTCGAAAAGGAGCCGGTGGCGATCTGCCGCCTGAAACGGGTTGCCGCCGACAACAAGGAAGACGTCCGCGGCCGCCTGCCGATCGCGCCGGTGAAGAAGAACGGCAAGAGGGTGGCCCTGGTGGGCGCCGGTCCCGCCTCCCTGACGGTCGCCCGCGACCTGGCGCCGCTGGGGTATCACGTGGTGCTGTTCGACGGCGATCCCAAGGCGGGCGGCATGATCCGCAGCCAGATCCCGCGCTTCCGGCTCCCGGAATCCGTCATCGACGAGGAGGTCGGCTATATCGTCGATATCGGCGGCATCGAGCTTCGCCTTGGGCAGCGCATCGACAGCCTGAAGGCGCTCCTCGCCGAGGGCTATGACGCGGTCTTCGTCGGCAGCGGTGCGCCGCGCGGCCGCGACCTTGAGATTCCCGGCCGCAAGGAAGCGGCCAAGAACATCCATATCGGCATTGACTGGCTCTCCAACGTCTCCTTCGGCCACATCGACAAGATCGGCCGGCGGGTGATCGTGCTGGGCGGCGGCAACACCGCCATGGACTGCTGCCGCACCTCGCGCCGGCTCGGCGGCGAGGACGTGAAGGTGATCGTGCGCAGCGGCTACGAGGAGATGAAGGCCTCGCCCTGGGAGAAGGAGGATGCGACCCACGAGGGGATCCCGATCCTCAATTTCCTGGTGCCGAAGGAGTTCACCCACAAGGACGGCCGCTTGACCGGCGTCACCTTCGAGAAGGTGGTGGCGAAATACGACGAGAAGGGAAAGCGGAGCCTGGTTCCCTCCGGCGAGCCCGACCAGCATTTCGAATGCGACGACGTGCTGGTGGCGATCGGCCAGGAGAACGCCTTCCCCTGGATGGAGCGCGACATCGGCCTGGAGTTCGATCGCTGGGGCATGCCCAAGGTCGATCCCGTCACCATGCAGTCCACCATTCCCACCGTGTTCTTCGGTGGCGACGCCGCCTTCGGCCCGAAGAACATCATCTGGGCGGTGGCGCACGGCCAGCAGGCGGCGATCTCGATCGACAAGCTGCTCCACGGCGAGGACGTGAAAGACCGCCCGCCGCCCAATGTCAGCCTCGTGAGCCAGAAGATGGGCATCCACGAGTGGAGCTACGACAACGACATCTCCAACGACCTCCGCTACAAGGTGCCGCTGCGCGATCTCGGCGTGGCGCTGAAGGACGTGAAGGTGGAGGTGGAGCTGGGCTTCGATCAGAAGCTGGGCTTCCTCGAGGCGGAGCGCTGCCTCAATTGCGATGTGCAGACGGTGTTCACCGGCGAGCTCTGCATCGAGTGCGATGCCTGCGTCGACATCTGCCCGATGGACTGCATCACCTTCACCCATGACGGGACCGAGGAGGAGCTGCGCCAGCATCTCAGCGCGCCCGCCATGAACCTGACCCAGGATCTCTACGTATCGGGCCATCTCAAGACCGGCCGCGTCATGGCCAAGGACGAGGATGTCTGCCTGCACTGCGGCCTCTGTGCCGAGCGGTGCCCGACCGGCGCCTGGGACATGCGCAAATTCCTTCTCGAAATGGCGGAGGCGGGGCCGGCATGCCGAAGCCGATAACCAGCGTCAACGATTTCGTCGTCAAGTTCGCCAACGTCAACGGCTCGGGCTCGGCGAGCGCCAACACGCTCTTCGCCAAGTCGATCCTGCGCATGGGCGTGCCGGTGGCGTCGCGCAACATCTTCCCGTCCAACATCCAGGGCCTGCCCACCTGGTACGAGGTCAGGATCTCCGAGGCCGGCCATATCGGGCGGCGCGGCGGCGTCGACCTCATGGTGGCGATGAACCCGCAGACCTGGGACAAGGACGTCGCCGAGATCGAGCCCGGCGGCTATCTCTTCTACGATTCCACCAAGCCGATGCCGAAGTCGAAGTTCCGCGACGACATCACCGTGGTGGGGGTGCCGCTGACGGAGATCTGCAACGCAGAGTACACGGACGCGCGGCAGCGTCAGCTGTTCAAGAACATCATCTATGTCGGCGCGCTCTCGGCGCTCCTCGATATGGATGTCAAGGCGATCGAGAAGCTGATCGGCGAGCAGTTCAAGGGCAAGGACAAGCTGATCCAGCCCAACGTGCACGCCCTCCATCTCGGGCGTGATTACGCGCTCAAGCACCTGAACTGCCCGCTCGGCATCACCGTCAAGACCGCGAGCGCCGTCGGCAACCGCATCTTCATCGACGGCAACAGCGCGGCGGCGCTGGGCGCGGTCTACGGCGGCGCCACGGTGGCGGCCTGGTACCCGATCACGCCCTCCTCGTCGCTGGCGGAGGCCTTTCAGCGCCATTGCGGGCGATATCGAATCGATCCCGAGACCAAGAAGGCGCGCTACGCCATCATCCAGGCGGAGGACGAGCTCGCCTCGATCGGCATCGTGATCGGCGCCGGCTGGAACGGCGCCCGCGCCTTCACCTCGACCTCGGGGCCCGGCATCTCGCTGATGCAGGAGTTCCTGGGCTTGGCCTATTTCGCCGAGATTCCCGCGGTGCTCTTTGACGTGCAGCGCGGCGGCCCCTCGACCGGCATGCCGACGCGCACCCAGCAGTCGGATCTCATCTCCTGCGCCTATGCCTCGCACGGGGACACCAAGCACGTGATGCTCTTTCCCGAGGACCCGCGGGAGTGCTTCGAGATGGGGGCGCAGGCCTTCGATCTCGCCGATCGCCTGCAGACGCCGATCTTCGTCATGCTCGATCTCGACATCGGCATGAACGAGTGGCTCTGCGAGCCGCTCGCCTGGGACGACAGCCGCAAGATGGACCGCGGCAAGGTCATGACCTTTGACGATCTCGACACCGGCAGGGATTTCGGCCGTTACCTCGACGTCGACGGCGACGGCATTCCCTATCGGACGTATCCCGGAACCCACCCGACCCGCGGCGCCTATTTCACCCGCGGCACCACCAAGGACCGCTACGCGCGGTATACGGAGGAGGGGCCGGCCTACGTCGACAATATGAAGCGGCTCCTCAGGAAGTTCGAGACCGCGAAGAAGCTGGTGCCGGCGCCCATCCGCCGCAACGCCCGGCAGGCGACCCGCTACGGCGCCATCTATTTCGGCTCGACGACGCCCTCCATGCGCGAGGCACTGGAGGAGCTCGAGGAGCACAACATCCACCTCAACACGCTCCGCGTGCGGGGTTTCCCGTTCGCCGACGAAGTGCTGCGCTTCATCGCCGAGCACGACAAGGTCTTCGTCGTCGAGCAGAACCGCGACGCGCAGCTGCGCGCGCTCCTCATCAACGAGGGCAACATCGATCCCGCGCGCCTCGTCTCGGTGCTGCACTATGACGGCACGCCGATCACCGCGCGCTTCATCATCAGCGACATCGCCCACAAGCTTCCCTCGGTGGCGATCACGCCGCTCCGCAAGGCAGTCCCATGACCTATCTCGCCAAGCCCAAGCTCCACCATCCGCAGCTCCCGGCCAACGCGCTGGGCTTCACCCGGCGCGATTACGAGGGCGCGGTCTCGACGCTCTGCGCCGGCTGCGGCCATGATTCGATCAGCGCCGCCATCATCCAGGCCTGCTACGAGCTGGCGCTGCCGCCGCACCGGATCGCCAAGCTCTCGGGCATCGGCTGCTCCTCGAAGACGCCGACCTACTTCCT
>Ga0335072_10012835_pt1 | contig 11955 bp, 6 predicted proteins | sample Lox_Sample_21_FD_206725 | JGI IMG/M metagenome (GOLD analysis project Ga0335072, IMG submission 206725) | Soil microbial communities from Loxahatchee National Wildlife Refuge, Florida, United States - Lox_Sample_2.1 | ecosystem: Environmental > Terrestrial > Soil > Wetlands | place: USA: Florida...
GATAATCGGCTAGGGTGGCGGGGAGTTTGGTGATGTTTTCCTGCTGCATCCAGCGATGAAGCATTTTTTCCTGCAGAGGGATGTAGACGCCTTCGTCGGGATTGCGCGCGGTCTCGCGTTCGTTGTTGAACGGCCACATCAACGAGTCGGCGAAGAAGACCCAGGCAAAACGCTTGGGATCGAGGTAGTCGGGCATCATAGCGCGGTTGGCGACGGACGTCTCGATATTGAGTTTGTCGAGAATCGCGTTGAAGTAGGCGGTGCCGGCGAGTTGTCTTTTGAGTTCCGTCTTTTTGTCGAGCAGCCATCTCGCGTGCTCGGGGGAGAGATCGGCGTAGGGATATCCGAAGAGGGCCTTCGCAGCGACGGCGAGTTCGGGGTTGTCGTCGCGAGTGCGGAGCGCAGAGCTGGCGTTGGGCGGGGCGGCCATGGCGTCGACGTCGGGATCGTCGGCGAAGCCGGGATGGGCGTGATGATCGAAGGCGGGAATTTTTTCGATTTGCGGGAGGAGACGCTGGTAGATCTGCTGCACGTCGGGGCCGGGGAAAGGGCGGGCCTGGGCGGCAGCGAAACAGGAGAGAGTGGCGATGATTGTCAGGCAAAGTGCGAATTTCATTCGAGCCCTCGTGGTGCGGAAGGACTGCCTAGCTCTCAATTCCTTCGTTCAATTTTGTCCGGCTGCAGATCAAAGTATCGCGAGAATGCCTTTCGACCTCTGTATGGTACCGGCGTTATAGGGATCCTTCGACTGCGCATGCGCCACGCTTCGCGTGGTGCATGCTCCGCTCAGGATGACCAACTCATTTAGTTGCGGCACGGTTGAAGCCGTGCCCTGATACGAAGCAGCTCTACAAACCGAGCTCTTACAAACCTTTGTACATCCCGCCGTCGACCAGAACTGTTTGGCCGCTGACGTAGGCGGCGCGATCGGAGGCGAGCCAGACAATGGTCTCGGCGACTTCGCGGGGTTCGCCTAGACGCTTGAGGGGGGCGTCGGCGGCCCATGCGTCGAAAATCTCCTGCTCATTTTTTCCAGAGGCGGCGGATCGAGACTTGGCCAATTCCTTCAAGCGGTCGGTGGCGGTGAATCCGGGAGCGACGTTGTTGACGAGGATTCCATCCTTACCGAATTCGTTGGCGAGACTCTTGACCAGCCCGACCACGGCGGCGCGGACGGCGTTGGAGAGGACGAGGTCGGTGACTGGTTGCTTGGTAGTGATCGAGGTGATGGTGATGATGCGTCCCCAGTGTTTGCGTTGCATGTGGGGGATGACTTCGCGGGCGAAGTAAACGGTGCTCAGGAAATTAGCGTCGATGGCGCGTTGCCACTCGTCGAGGGTGGCGGAGAGGAATCCTCTGGCGGGAGGGCCTCCGGCGTTGGTGACGCAGATGTCGACGGCGCCGAATTTGCCGGCGACGCCGGCGACAAATCCGGAGATGGCCGCGGGATCGGTGACGTCGAGGGCTTCGGCGAAGACTTCTGTGTTGTGATGCTTTCTGATCTTTTCGGCAGCGGATTGCAACGTCTGATTGTTGCGGGAACACATGGCGATGCGGCAGCCTTCGGCGGCGAAGGCTTCGGCGGTGGCGAGGCCGATTCCCCGACTGGAAGCGGCGATCAGGGCTACGCGAGTTTTCAGGCCGAGGTCCATGAGGGGGGAATTATAAATGGTGCGGAATCCCCATTAGCACGAGCAAGAGGCGTCAACCACGAAGGACACTAAGGTTCACGACGGAACAACGTGCCGGCTCGCACAGTTGCTTCTGCTTGCGAGAGACTGTGGGCGCGGGTAGTCTGGGGAGCGAGGTGAGGGTGAGCATGAAGAGGAAGAATCGTCGTCCGGAAACGGCGGCTGTGCATGGCGGGAGTGAGTTGAAGAAGAAGAATGGTCCGGTGGGGACGCCGATTTTTCAGGCCTCGACGTTTGAGGTGACAGACAACGAAGAACAGCAGCGCGTTACGACGACCGATCGATACTACACGCGATGGGGGAATCCCACGAATACGGCGGCGGAGGAGGCTGTGGCCGCGGTGGAGGGCACCGAAGCGGCGCGGACGTTCGCTTCGGGGATGGGGGCGATTACCTGCACGGTTCTTGGGCTGCTGAAGGCGGGGGATCATATTGTTGCGCAGCGCGACGTGTATGGCGGGGTGATGAAGTTTTTTTCGGAGTGGCTGCCGCGGGTAGGGATTGAGACTACGTTTGTCGATACCAATGATTTCTCACAGGCGGAGCGGGCGATTCGGGCGAATACGAAGTTGTTATATCTGGAGTCGCCGACGAATCCATCGCTGAGGGTCGTGGATTTCAAGAAAGCGGCGGCGCTGGCGAGGGCGCACAAGCTGATCAGCATGATCGACAGCACGTTTGGAACGCCGATCAACCAGCGTCCGACGGAGTATGGGATCGACCTTGTGATGCATTCGGGGACGAAATATTTGAGCGGGCACGCGGACCTGACTTGTGGCGTGGTGTGCGGGCGTCAGGAACTGATGCAGCAACTTTGGGAGACGCGAACGACGCTGGGGAATTGCATGGATCCACATGCGGCGTGGATGCTGATTCGCGGGCTGAAAACGCTGGCGGTGCGGGTGGCGCGGCAGAACGAGAATGCGCTACGGGTGGCGGAATTTTTGGAACAGCATGCGAAGGTGCGGAGGGTGCATTATCCGTGGCTCAAGAGCCATCCGGAATACGCCATTGCGCGCGAGCAGATGAGCGGCGGCAGCGGGATGGTGACGTTTGAGGTGGAGGGCACGGGTGAGGACGCGCGGCGCGTGAGCGAGGCTTTGCGGCTGTTCACGCTGGCGACGAGTCTGGGAGGAGTGGAGTCGCTAGTGTCGATTCCGGTGCTGACATCGCATGCGATGATTTCGGCGGAGCAGAGGAAAGAGATGGGCGTGACGGAGCAGATGGTGCGGCTGTCGGTGGGGATTGAGAGCGGCGAAGATCTGATTGAGGATTTGGAGCGGGCGCTGGAGGCGGCGGGGGCCAGGGCGGTGGTTGGGTAGTGGCAGTACTCGGTAATCAGTACTCAGTGCTCAGTTTTTGATTCTTGATTCTCAGTTGTTCCGTTCTCGGTATTCGAACTTCAGTTTTCGATATTTGTTCTCGGATTTCGCGCGGGACTGTTGCGGCTTCGACTCCACGGGACAGCGAAAGGCGGCTGTCTCCACATGAGCATCTTCACCCCCAGCATCGCAAATAAGAAACCCGGCCTTTGCGAGGCCGGGATTGATTTCTTAACTAATCCAAAGGGAGCTAGAAGATGAACTTCGCTCCCAGTTGAAGAATGCGTGGGTTGTGAGCAGAGCTAACGTAGCCGAAGTTATCGCTCGGGAAGGAGTTGTTGCCTGAACCTCCAGCGGAACCGCTATCTCCCGCGATGTTGCCCCACTCTGTGTGGTTGAAGACGTTGAAGGCTTCGGCGCGGAACTCAAAGCCCAACCGTTCGGTAAAGGCAAAGTGCTTGAACAATGCCATGTCAAAATTAAGGCGGCTCGGATTGCGCAAGATGTTCCGCCCCGCGTCGCCCAAGGTCAGACCACGGGGAGCTGCGAAGATCGCAGACGTGTAGAACTCCTTTCCCAGTCCGGCAGCCGGAACTTGGGTAAAGCTGGCGTTTGGATCGCCAATGAGGTCAGGCCGCGATGCAGTCCCTACGCCGTTGGCTACACCGGCATTATCGCTGACGGTGGCAAAGGTCGGGCTGAACGGACTTCCGGTTGAGAAAGCGACGATGCCGGAATATTCCCAACCGCCGACGACGTCGTGTGCCAGGCCTCTACCCTTGAAGAACGGCAGATCCCAAACGTAACTGGCATTCAGGATGTGACGTTGGTCAAAGTTCGAACTTGCGCGATTTGAACTCGGATTGTACGAGTCGAGGAAGCTGCCATCGCCGCGGTCCGAAGAGTCATCGATCGAGTGGCTGTAAGTGTAGGCGCCACTCAAGGTCAGGCCGCCAAGGCTGCGACGGACCGACATCTGGAGTGCGTGATAGATGGACGAAGACGCCGGCTGGAGGTGTGTAATGTTGCCGTACCCCGGGATCGGGCGGAAGGGATCCGGATTCGCTCCACATGCTACAGCCAGGTTGACGGCCGCTTGACCCGTGACGCCATTGCCGTCGACGGTCAGAGCGTTGCAATCCGTGTTAAACGTCGCCGAAGTCGGATCGGAATCGAGAGGTTCCCCAGGCGCATACGGATTGAGCGAAATTGGCAATACCCGGATTTGGTTTAAATCCGTCTGCCGGGTGAGAAATGTTCCCTTGCTGCCCACATAGGAAACGGTAGCGACTGTCCCGTTCATGATTTCGTGTTGCACGTCAACGTGCCACTGTTGAACATACGGCCATGTCGCTTTAGTCGGAATAGCGTTTACATTCAAAGGCAACTGCGCACCGGGAGTCAGGTTGGCTCCGACGTTGGTATAACCAGTGATGTTATTCTGCTGTACCGCATTGGCGAGGGGCGGCGAGTTTTCCAGTGATTCACTGTTGCCCTCGTTGCCGTTGGTATGTTCATAGAACATGCCGTATCCGCCGCGAATCGCCCATTTGCCGTTGCCCCACGGATCCCATGCAAAACCGATACGGGGAGCGGGGTTAAACAAGTGCCCCGTCATGCAGCCGGCAGGCACTCCCGAGGTCACCCCGCATTGAACGATTCCATTCGGTAAGTCAGTAACGGAAGGGACGCCGTTATCAGCGGTGAGGAAATTCACGGTCCCGTCTGCGTTGACCGTGGTCTGCCCTTGCACATAGTGATTCAGGTCGAAGTTGAATGCCTGGTGTTGTTTCTCACGATAAGTCCCATAGAGACTGACCCGGACGCCGAGGTTGACAGTCAATTTATTAGTGACTCGCCAATCATCCTGGAAATACGGCTCGACGAGTTTGTAGCGGTTGAAGTATTTGACGAACCTGTCCTGCTCACCAAAGCTTGAGATATTTCCGAGCAAAAGGTCGGCGAACGGGTTTCCGCTGGTGCCCTGACTCGAACTGTCAAAAGTTAGATAACCGTTGACGGAGCCAGCGCCGAGTTCGCCTCCGAGTTCGTTCTTCTGAGCGAAGGCAGCATACGCGCCCATCGTTAGATTGTGCTTTCCAATGATCTTGTTCAGATTGTCACGATAGGTATACGTGGGGTTGGAGTTGTAGATGCCATTCGGAATGTAACCGGCATCCTCGCCGAAACCACCGCCATAGGCGTTTCCGCCAACAAGGTTGATGCCCGGCAAAACTCCGTGCCCATTTCCGCCAAACAGATCGCCGATGGTCATATCTGACGGACGCTGCCAGGTTCCGACGTCGTTGAGGATGATGTGATCGGTCGTATAGCTCGCTACGAATTCGTTCAGCAGCGTCGGGCTGAAGGTTGAGGTCAATCGCGCTACCATGCTGACGCCGGGACCTTTGAACGCAGTCTGGATGGTTGGAAAGCTTCCGGCATTGGTCCACAATGGAACGTTTGTGACCGTGTTCCAAGAATCGTGAATAAAGCGGAAACTCAGGCGCTCGTTCGTGGTTAGATTGTGGTCTATACGGAACAGTTCCTCACGCCAAGTCGTCGGCAGCACGCTGGCCGAATTGAAGAATTCGGCTCCAGGCGTGCCTGAATTAGCGCGAGAAATCATTGGAAGGAGCGCCTGGACATTAGGATCGTTGATATTAAATCCGGTAACAACATTCAGATTGGGGGTGTGGCCCGTACCATCCAGAAAGCCGGGCACGGCGGGACAATCCGAATAATCGTTGGGCATTGACGATTGCAGATTGGGGCATAGGTCAGAGAAATCACCCTGCCGTTCCGCGTCCGACGGCACAGCCTGATTGAAGTTGCTCGGAACGCGCTCTCGGCGCCATTCTTCCGACCAAAAGAAGAACGTCTTGCTCTTATCTTTGTTGTAGACGCCGGGAATGTAGACAGGGCCGCCGAGTGTATAGCCGAAGTCATTCTTCTTGTAGGGCGGAACACTCGAGTCAAAATAGTTCTTAGCGTTGAAGGCGTCATTGCGGACAAATTCGTAGGCGTCGCCGTGGAAGTTCTTGGTCCCAGATTTTGTTTCGACTTCGACCGTGCCAGAGCCGTTGCGACCGAATTGTGCGCCGTAGTTTGAAGTGAGAACTTTAAATTCGGCGATGGCGTCAACACTCGGATAAACGTTCAACGTGGAATTGCTGCCATTGTCCATGTTGTCGCCGCCGTCGAGTTCCCAGTTGTTGTACTCGACGCGTCCGCCATTCATGCTGTAGCTGACGTTACCGTTGACACCGACGGTACCTTCGTCCTGACCAGTCTGATTGCTGACGCCTGGGACCAGCGTGACCAACTGCGTGAAGTTGCGGCCATTCAGCTCGAGCTGAGAAATTTCCTTTCCGGTCACGGTGCCAGCAAGCTCCGAGGACTGAGTCTCGACTTGCGCGACGTCGGCTCCTTGGACAACAACCTCGGTAGTGGCGGCTCCGACTTCGAGCGTGACATCGATGCGTGACTTGTCAGCAACACGCAATACGACGTTCTTTGCCTGATATTTCTTGAAGCCAGCCGCGGTCACGATCACGTTGTAACTTCCCGGAGGAAGCGCAGATTCGTTGTAGTCGCCCTCGGAATTGGTCACCGTTTGACGGACAATCCCGTGATCCGGGTTGGAGACGGATACGGCGGCGCCTGCCACTGCGGCGCCTGTGGGATCCTTCACCGTGCCGGTGATTGAACCTGTGTCCTGGGCCCAGGCGGCTCCACAGAATGTCACGACCAACAGCGCAATCCTTAGCAACAAACGATGAGATTTCATGGTCATGCTCTCCCGTTGGCGCAGGCGTTGGCCCACGCCGGTTCAGTCGGCTTTGCCGCGTTTCTCCCGGACTTCTTGGCCCGGCGGTTCATTTTGTCAGACACTCATCCCAGATTGATGCGAGACCCAGAACGGAGTATTAAAACGTATGAATAGTGCTTTTATACGGCATCGACTGTCAAGAAAAAAGAGTGGCGTGAGTGGTTCCACGCTGCATACGCCTTGGAAAATCGATGCGGCAAGAGTTCAGAGAAGACTGCGGGTCGACTCGCGTACGACCAACTCGGGAGCTACCTTGCGGTGACTGGCGGCGATTTCGCGCTTTTCGAGAACGCCGTTGATGCCCTCGACGACGATGCCGACAGCGGAGGCGCCCATCGCTTCCATGGGCTGACGAACGGTGGTCAGGGAGGGCGTGTACAGCGCAGAAGTGGCGACGTCGTCGAAGCCGATGACGGAGCAGTGGTCGGGAACACGGACTCCGGCGCGAGTCAGAGCGCGGATGGCACCGAAAGCGCTCATGTCGTCGAAAGCAAGGAGGGCGGTGAAGGGACGCTTCTGCTTGATCAGATCGTCGGTGAGCTTCTGTCCGGCCTCGAAGCTGGAGAGGGGATCGCGGGATTCGGGAAGATCGACGATAAGGCGAGGATCGAGTTCGAGTCCTGCCGCTTTGGCGGCGTTGCGAATGCCGCGCCAGCGTGGAGAACTGTCGGTTAGCGCCTTGGGGCCGCGGATTAACGCGATCTTGCGGTGTCCGAGGGAATGCAGGTGCTCGAGGGCGAGATAGCCTCCGACTTCGTTATCGACGATGACGGAGCTGATGGAGTCGGTTTGGAGTTCGCATCCGATCATCGCGGTGGGGATGCTGCTCTTTTCCAGATCGCCGAGGAGGTTGATATCGAGGAAGAGCCAGTTGGCAAGCACGATGAGGGCTTCGATGCGGCGGTCGAGCAGCATTTCAAGATAGCGCTCGAAGCGCCCACGCTCGTTGTGCACGTCGGTGAGGATGGGCAGATAAGACGACTGGTAGAGCGTGTTCTCGATGCCGCGAAGGACGAGAGTGCAGTAGGGATCGGTCATGTCGAAGACCATGACGCCGACGGTGTGGCTGCGTTTGCTGCGCAGGGAGCGCGCGAACTGGTTGGGGCGATAGCCGAGCTTCTGCGCGGCGCGTTCGATGCGCTTCTTGGTGACGGCTGGGATGTAGCGGGCCAATGGCGCGTTGTTCAGCACGATCGACACGGTGGTCGAGGAGAATCCGCTTTCCTTCGCTACGTCACGAATAGTTACCATCGCAGACCTTGCGCCGGAACCGAGAGCGGCGTCGGTTCCGAAGAAAGTTCAGACTCGTATTCGCGTTGAGCGTACGTGTTGCCGCTTGAACTTAGAGCGTACACTGGCGGACACTACAGCAGAGAGTAAAACCTAGTGTCAAGCGCAGGGATCACCCATCTATGTTTTGTTTTGCTTCTGCTGGCGGGCGGGGCGACCGCCAAATCGCTTGCGCAGGCCGGAGTTGCGCCTGCGGAAAATGGCCGGAATGGGGCTGCGGCAGCGCCATCTGGCGAGGCGCGGGCGGCGGGTCCGGGGGAACTTTTTGAGCGCGGGCAGGAGGCTCTGGCCCACGGACGGCTGGACGAGGCGGAACATGATTTTCGGGGAGTTCTGGCGATAGATCCGAAGGCGGGTGGCGCGTTCGCGAATCTGGGCGTCGTCTACATGCGGCGGAAACAATGGGGAAAAGCGCTGGAAGCGCTGGAAGAGGCCGAGCGTTTGATGCCGCAGGTGGCCGGAATCCGGCTCAATATTGGACTGGTTTACTTCCGGCAAAATGAATACCTGAAGGCGATGCCGCCGTTTGAGTCGGTAGTACGCGAGCAGCCGGATGCGGAGCAACCGAGATACCTGTTGGGGTTGTGTTACTTCTTCGCGAGCCGTTGGGCAGATGCTGCGTCGATGCTGGAACCGCTGTGGGAGCAGGAATCGACGAAGGTTCCGTATTTGTATGTGTTGTCGAATGCGGCGAATCGCGCGGGGAAAAAAGAGCTCGACGATCGCGCCACAGCGCAGTTGATCAAGATCAGCGACGGCTCACCGCAATACCATCTCTTTGTGGGGAAATATCATCTGAATCGCGAGGAGTACGACCTGGCGCTGGAGGAGTTCCGACTCGCGGCCGCAGCCGATCCGAAGTTGCCGTTCGTGCACTTCAACCTCGGGATGGCGTATTTGAAGAATCAGGACTTCGAGCATGCGCGTGCGGAGTTCCTGAAGGACGCGGCGATCGAGCCTGACTTGGCGCTGAACTACGATCAGCTTGGAGATTTGTACCGGCTGACGCAGGACGATGGGAACGCAGAGAAGAACTATCGCGAAGCACTGCGGCTGGATCCACGGCTGGCGAGTTCGCATCTGGGCCTGGCGAAAATCTACGAGAGGCAGAAAAAACTCGCGGCCGCGCTGGCGGAGACTGCCATCGCGATCAAGCTTGACCCGGATCGCAGCGACGCGCATTACGTACGGGGACAAGTGCTGCTGCGCCTAGGGCGAAAGCCCGAGGCGAAGAAAGAGCTGCAAGAGGCGGTGCGCATCAACGGGGAAAACCGCATTGTGGGCGACCAGGCGATGAAGGACGAGGGCGAAAATCAGAGCGTGCCCTCACCTGAGTTGCAGCAGGATCCGCAGTAGGGATTTACGGTAGATGATCTCTATCGTGCGGTCCGCAGGAGGTCAGCTCGCGGTGGTACACTTTTCCCGCCAATACTTTCCCCGCAACAACAACCCGCTGGTGCTGTTCGACAGGAGGTAGAAATCATGAAACGCATCCTGAAAATCGTAGCCATTATCGTTGGCGTGGTGATTGTGATCGCCATCGCCATTCCGTTTTTTGTCGACGCCAATACGTTTCGTCCCAAGCTCGAGTCGGAGTTGACCGAAGCGCTAGGTCGCGAGGTCAAGGTGGGGAATCTGAAGCTGTCCGTGTTTTCGGGATCGGTGAGCGCGGACGATATCTCGATCGCCGACGATCCGGCTTTCAGCAAGTCTCCATTCGTGCAGGCGAAATCGCTCAAAGTCGGAGTGGAGTTGATGCCTTTGATTTTTTCGAAGACGCTGAACGTGACCGAACTGACGCTGAACGAACCGGAAATCGGACTGGTGAAATCGGAGAACGGGGCGACCTGGAATTTTTCCAGCCTCGGTGAGAAAAATGCGCCGGGCGCGAAGACGACGGCTCCGGCGCAGGCTGCGCCGAGTTCGTCTTCTCCTTCGTCTTCGCCGACTGGGGGGTCGGGCGGAGGAAATCCAAATCTGTCGGTAGCGAAGTTGAATGTCAAAGGCGGGCGGCTGACGGTGACACGGACCGGATCACTGGGTAAACCCCACGTTTACGATAAGGTTAATATTGAAGTTAGGAACTTTTCCTTCACTTCTTCTTTTCCCTTCAAATTGACGGCGGAACTGCCGGCGGGGGGAAGCCTAGATCTTGAAGGCAAGACGGGGCCGATCGACGCGACCGACGCCGCGCTCACCCCGCTGGATGCAAAAGTTTCAGTGAAGCAAATGAATCTGGCAGCGTCTGGGTTCATCGATCCGGCGTCAGGGATTTCCGGAATCGCGGATTTCGATGGCACGGTTTCGTCCGACGGGCACGAAGCAAAAACGAGCGGGACGCTGACAGCCACGAAATTACAGGTGGTTCAGAAGGGATCGCCGGCAGGTCGACCGGTGCAGGTAACCTATACGGTCGTCCACGATCTGGCGAAAGAAACAGGCACCATCACGCAGGGCGATATTGCCATGGGCAAGGCGGTCGCGCACGTAAGCGGCACCTACGACGCGCACGGAAAAGTCACGTCCGTCAATTTGAAATTGAACGGGCCGGGGATGCCGGTGGATGAATTGGAAGCGATGCTGCCAGCGTTGGGAGTGGTATTACCTCCAAAGGTAACACTAAAAGGCGGAAGCCTCAACGTGAACATGGCGAGCGTTGGACCGGTTGACAAACTGGTTACTACGGGTACAGTGCGGCTGGAGAATACGTCGCTGGCAAACTTCAATCTTGGATCGAAACTTTCGGCGATCTCGGCGCTGTCGGGCAAGAACACCGGCAACGATACAACCATCCAGAACTTCAGTTCGGATGTGCGCGTTGCTCCCGAGGGAACGCAAGCCAACAATATTAACTTGAACGTCCCTGCGATCGGGGAGATGACGGGCGGGGGTACAGTGAGTCCGGCGAACGACTTGGCGTTCAAGATGAACGCGAGCGTGGCAGGATTGGAGGTTCCATTCACGATTGGGGGAACAACCTCAGATCCGAAGTTTGTCCCTGACATGAAAGGGATGGCAACGGGGTTGCTGAAAGGGGCGCTCAACGGCAACGCAAAGCAGAATCCCGCGAGCGGCGTGATGGGGCTGTTTAAGAAGAAGCCGCACTAGAGGCGCGGGATATTTCAGAGGTATCTCCTTCGATTCGATGCGTCGCGGTGCGGGGGCGAGACGCCCCGGGACAGCCGGCGGGGCGCCGGCGCCACTTTTTCCTACCTTTCATTTACTCCTGCGAACAATCGTTTTAATATTGCGAAATTATGGCAGGGGTCACCGAGACGATTTCCGAGGGGCTGGGGCGGTATTCGATTGGGGAAAAATTGCGCACATTAAGGCTGCGCAAGAGCATGGGGTTGGTGGAACTGGGCAAGCACACCGGGCTTTCGGCCGGACTGCTATCGAAGCTGGAGAGAGGAAAGCTGTTTCCGACGTTGCCGACGTTGTTGCGCGTGGCGATGGTATTTGGGGTGGGGCTGGAATATTTTTTTACCGACGAGCGGAAGCGGCGGGTGGTGGGAGTGGTGCGACGGGAGGAGCGCGTTCGATTTCCTGAGCGGCCCGGCGCGCAGGATGTGCCTTATTACTTCGAATGCCTGGACTATCGCGCGACGGAGCGTAAGCTAAGCGCGTTTCTGGCGGAGTTTCAGGAACTTCCGCCGCAAAAGGTCAAGGCGCACCAGCATGCGGGAGCGGAATTTCTGTACGTGTTGAAGGGGTCGCTGGCGGTGAAGATCGGCAGCGATGAATATGTGCTGGAGGCCGAGGACGCGATGTATTTCGATTCGGCGGTGTTGCACAGCTACAGGCGGCGCGGGTCGAAGGC
>Ga0335072_10012838_pt1 | contig 11953 bp, 7 predicted proteins | sample Lox_Sample_21_FD_206725 | JGI IMG/M metagenome (GOLD analysis project Ga0335072, IMG submission 206725) | Soil microbial communities from Loxahatchee National Wildlife Refuge, Florida, United States - Lox_Sample_2.1 | ecosystem: Environmental > Terrestrial > Soil > Wetlands | place: USA: Florida...
AGCCGTTGATGATGTTGACGACGCCAGGAGGCAAACCAACTTCCCCGAACCAGTTTGCGAGTTCGAGTGCGGTAAGGGGTGTCTGTTCTGCCGGTTTTAGAACGCATGTGCAGCCGGCCGCGAGCGCAGGGGCGAGTTTCCACGCCGCCATCAGGAGCGGATAGTTCCACGGAATGATTTGGCCGGCGACGCCAACGGGTTCGCGCAACGTGAAGCTGAGCGCGTTAGCCGGGACTGGATTGACGCTGCCCAGGACTTTGTTGGCGAGGCCGCCATAATATTCGAAGCAGGTGGCGACGTCCGCGATGTCGTACTCCGCTTCGACGATGGGCTTGCCGGTGTTGCGGCACTCGAGTTCGGCAAGCATCGGGCTGTTTTGGCGGATTTTTTCGGCGAGCTTGAAAAGGATACGGCCGCGGTCCTGCGCAGAAGTCGTGGCCCAAGGGCCAGAGTCAAAGGCGGCGCGTGTGGCTTTTACGGCGAGATCGACGTCGGCAACGCCAGCGGCGGCAACCTGAGCGATAATTTCCTCGGTCGATGGATCATAGACCGGAAATGTTTCGCCCGAAGCGCTGGCAACCCATTCGCCGTTGACGTAATTATTGTACATTCGAACTCCCGCTGCCGCACTGCTGGACATCGCGACCTCCGAAAACAATCATAACGCGAGGGCGGCTGCCAGGCCGCGCCAGACTCAAATAGGCGAAGCCGCCTCCGCAAGCCTTCTCGCATTTTTGCGCCGCCCATACACAAAAAAGAAGAACGCGGCAAGGCCAATAAAAAACAGCGTGCCGCCAATCATCCAGATTTCGTAGGAAAGAAGCGATGTGACTTGCTGCGCCGGAAAAAATACGAGCGCAATCCCGAGAATGGTGGTGACAAGTCCGCTGGCCCCGGAAAGGACCAATGTCGTCTTGCTATAGCAAGCCTTCACGAAAGAATTGCTGTAAGCGATTTTCAGCAGCGCGCCGAAAATATAAAGAAATGGGATTAATTGGAGAACCACGGCGAGGGAGAGCAGCTTCTGGAAAGTTTCCTGCACGCCGGTCGGGCTGGCCGATAGATTTGCCACGGCAAATCCAATCGCCCGCACAATGTGTCCAATGAATGAGATCCCTATGAATTTATTCCAGAGCCACCAGCCGCTGAAGTTCAGCACCACGAGCATCATGGAGACCGCCGCGTGAACGATCAGCGCGGCGTACGGCGTGTGATAACGCGGATGCACTTTGCCAAGCCACGATGGCATATAGGAATCCAGCCCAGCGACGAATGGAATGCGCGCCGAGCCGCCAAGCCAGGCGGACGCGATGCCGGCGATGGAAAGGCTCAACAGAAATGCAAATGGAGCGACAATCCATGTGGCTCCCACGCGGCCGGCTAAGTGCGCGACAGCTTGGACGATGCCCTGTAATACGTTGATGTCACCCTTGCTGATGGCGATGAGCAGCGTCAGCGTTACGCCGATATAAAGCGCGCCGGAAAGCAAGCCGCCCCAGGCGACGGCTCCCGGCAGAGTTTTTTGCGGATTCTCGATTTCGTCGCCCATCACCGAAGCTAGCTCAAGCCCCACCAATCCGAAACAAATCACTCCGAAGGAATTCAGCACGAACCTCGGATTGGCCGGAATCCGGAAATCGGCCCAAGCAATGCTCGTTCCAAAACGCAATAAAACCAAGACACCCAATCCAATCAGCACGGCGGCGGCGATTCCCGTACCGATGGCGCCGAGGTTGTTGATCCATTTTCCAACGCCGAGGCCGACGATGTTGAGCACGACGAGAACGGTAAGCAGCAGAAGCGAAGCGGCCAGCGCGAATGTTTCATTGCTGGCCAGCGCCGCGTGGCCGGAACCAAAGGCGAAAACGGACACTCCGACGAAATACAGCATGACCGTCGGCACGTACATCATGTTGTTCGTCCAATAGCACCAGCCGGAAAGAAAACCGTGAAAGTCTCCGAAGACTTCCTTGGCCCAAAGGTAGACGCCGCCTTCGCCTGGATAGCGATGCGCCAATTCGATAACCGCGATGCCTTGCGGCCAGAAAAATAGCAAAAGCGAAATAATCCAGAGCCAGACGGTGACGCCGCCGTTGGCAGCAATCGACGGAACAACGTTCAGATTGAAGACGGCGACGACAAAAAGAAGAACGAGGTCCAAACGTCCCAGGACGCGGCGTAGGTGAGGCGCATCGCGAACCACGGGCGCGATCGGCGCGGCGGACGCAATGGCGGCCTCGTTCTGCAATCGAGCGGTCTCCTAAACTCAATGGCCGGCGGCACCGACGAAATGCGCGCCACGTTCTCGCTGCGCTTTTGCGAGAGCGGGCGCGACTTCCTCGAACACGGCGAGGTGCTGCTCGATATCCGCTTCAGTGTGCTGGACGGAAATGGTCCACTGCTCGTCCCACCAATATGGTTGCGCCAGCACGCCGCGGTTGACCATGCCGAACCAGTAGTGCCGCCAAAGATCAATGTCGATTTTCGTCCAGTCGCGGTAGTTGCGAATCTCCCGCGGGTAGAGCATCAGCGCGCCGTTGACGCCGGCGCTCACAACGTAAGCTTGCAATCCCACCTTTTTGACAATGGCGCTGTAGCCCTCGGCAAGCTTTTTGCTCAGCTTATCTACACGCGCGTAGTTTTCTCGCGTTAGGACCTCCCGGAATGTCGCAAGCCCCGCGGCCATGGCCACGCGATTGGTGTTGTAGGTGCCGCCGTGAAAAACTTTGTGCTGCGCAATCAGATCCATCACGGCGCGGCTCGCGCCAAACGCGGCTAGCGGCAGCCCGCCGCCGATGGATTTCGCCAGACAAATCATGTCCGGCTTCACGCCAAAGTATTCGCTGGCGCCGCCCCAGGCAAGCTTCGCTCCGGTTTTCACTTCGTCGAAAATGAGCAGCGCGCCGTTCTTTGTGGCGATCTTCCGAAGGCCCTCCAGAAATCCAGGCTGCGGCATGCACAGCCCGACGTTCATCAAGATAGGTTCAAGAATAATTGCCGCGATTTGGCCAGGATTTTCGCGAAAGCGCCGCTCGACGCTCGGAAGATTATTGAATGAGGCTACGACGACATTCGCAAGCGACGCCTTGGGCACGCCGCCACCGCCAGGTACGGAGTTGGGAGCGTCCGGATCGCCGTAATCCTCTGCCTTGGGCTTGACGCTGACCAGCGCGGTGTCGTGCAAGCCGTGATAAGCGCCTTCGAATTTTAGAACTTTGTCTCGGCCGGTAGCAGCTCGCGCGATGCGGCAAGCATGCATCGTGGCTTCCGTGCCGCTCGAGCCGAAGCGCACCATCTCGACGGGATAGCGCTTGCAAATTTCCTCCGCAAGCTCCCATTCCATGTCGTGCGGCATGCCAAACGTCGTTCCTTCCTGCAGCTCTTGCTGGACGGCCTTCACCACCGCCGGATGGCAATGCCCGGCCATCAAGGCTCCGAAACACAAGTTGTGATCGATGTACTCATTTCCATCGACGTCGTGAATTCTGCTTCTCTTGCCGTCCTTCACGAACAGCGGATAGGGTTCGTAGTGGCGATAGTTGCTGGCCACGCCGAGCGGGATGCGCTGCAACGCGCGTTGATACGCATCTGCGGATTTCGGCGTGCGCTTTTCGTAGGTTGCGATTTCCTTCTGCAATGCCTCGTGCATTTCTTTGGTCCATAAGCTGTGTGGCCGCGAGGCGGCCAACGCTGGCAGGTCTGTTCCCTGCGGTCAGTTTGTGCTAACAAAACCTTCGAGAGCGAGCAGCCTCTCTCTTTTTCCTCGAACGCGCGAAGACGTCCCGCGAAAGCCGGAGCACCTCCGAAACCGTTCTTGTTCTCCGTTATCTTGTCAGAAGCGGAACTTCAGCGCCAACTGGACGAGGCGTGGATCGCGGATATGCAGCGGCTCGCCGAAGGTCCCGCCAAGGTCGCTGATATTTCCGTCCACGCTGTAGAATTGCGCATGATTCCAGACGTTAAAAATATCTCCCCGGAATTCCATCTGAAATCTTTCGCTGATCTGTGTTTCCTTGTTAAAGCTCATATCCGTTTCGTTGATGCCCGGACTGCAACAAATGGAGCGCGGGGCATTGCCGATCGTGCCCGGTGCAACCGTATTATTCGTAAAAAGATTGGGATCGAAAACGTACCCGCTTACAGGCTGGCAGGGGACTCCCGTGCCGGAAAGCGTGCCCGTAAAAGGCGCACACACGGTGCTGCGCGGATTTGTCGTCTTGAAAGGCGCGGTTAGGTTCGGCTCTCCTGGCGCTTCAAACAAGTAGGTATCGTCCAACTCCTCGATATCGTCTTGCGAAGTAATCCGGATCGGGAACCCGCTCTGGAACGTTAAAATCCCCGAAAGCTCCCATCCATCCAGCATCTTGCCCTTGAAGCCCTCAAACTTGGGCACCGGCAGGTCCCATACGTAGTTAAAGACGAACCGGTTGCGCGCGTCGAAAGCCGAAGGCCCGTAAGTGGAATTGAAGTTGATCGGATTGAGCGCGCTTTCAAAGCTCGAGGCGTTGTCCAGCGATTTGCTGAACGTGTAAGAAGCTTGAAACTGCAACCCATGCGAATAATGCTTTTCGAAAAGCGCCTGGAAGGAATTGTAATTCGATCTGGCCACGGTATTCTCGCTGAAAATGCCCGAGAACACAGGGGTCTGGTTCGCTGGACAGCCCGCGCCGGTCAGTGGCTGGCAGAGTGGCGATGAATAGGTCCGCAGCCCAACCAACTCAATGCCTCCGCCGGGAGCATTCAGAGGGCCAGCGGGAACGTTTAATCCCCCCGACCCGGCGTTGTATGGCAGCGGGAAGCCGCCGGTCGGTATGACCGTTCCGTTGGGAATGAAATAAGTGCTGTCTTCTCCGAATGGGCCGCAACTCGTCTCGCTCCCGCCTGGTCCCGATAAGACATTGGCGGGATTGGCCGCCGCGATGGCCGCGATCGCGTTGCATGTCGCCGCGTCTCCCACGTTGAGCTCGTAACTGGCCAACAGACGATGGCCTTGTGAACCTACGTAACCCACCTGCAAGAGAATCTGGCCTGGTAACTCGCGCTTGATCGTAAGGTTGTACTGGTCAGAATACTGCAGCTTCAGATTCGCCGGGAATTGTCCAAAAAACACGCTGTCCTGGAAGCGGGTCCAATCGATGGCCGTTCCGCGAGGCGGATTGAGAATCCCGTTGAACGGATTCGCATACACGTTACCGGATTGATCGATGTAGGGTGTTTCAAAAAGAGGCGAACTTATGTAACTGCTTCCACCAAAAGGAGGCTCGGCGCTGAACTGTTCCAGCACAAGCTGTTCGATCGGATTGTAGAAAATTCCGTAGCCCATGCTCACGCTGGTTTTCGAAGGGCCGCCCGTCAGCTTAGCGAGTGCTCCGTCCTTCCAGCCGGGACTCCAAGCAAGCCCCAGACGCGGCGCGAAACCTTTGTAGTAAGTATTGGTCAGCCCGCCGGGCACGCCTTTGTCCCCCGGAAAAACCAGCCCGACCGGCGTGATTCCCGCGGCGTTGCATCCCGCCTCCCCCGAACCGTAGGTAGCGTAAAGAGGATTGCTGGGGTCGAGACTGCAGGGATAGATGGTGGAATCCTCGCCAGGCCGGAAAGTCTGCACCTTCTGGCCAATGTCCGTCAGCGGCGTATTCATTTCCCACCGCAATCCATAATTCAAGGTCACGTTGGGCTTGACCTTCCAGCTATCCTGCGCGAATAGATAGATCGAAGTGGTGCGCACCAACTCATGCTGCGCCGATCCCTGCGTCACTTGGTTTGGGAGCCCAAGAAGATAGTTCGCGTAGGAATCGGAATATCCCAAATCATTTGAGGAGGGCGGCGTGCAATTCGGCGGCAAAATAGAATTCGCGGGCCCACAGATATTCGCGTTGCTGTTAAACGTGAAGTCTCCGTTGATGTTGTAATACAGGAGTTGATTAAACATCTGATACCGGTAGTCGACGCCGAACTTCATGCTGTGGGTGCCCACGATTTTGCTGTAATTGTCCGCCAATTGAAATGTATTCCCGACCTGCGGCAATTGGCCCTCGAAATTGTTCCCAATCGTCATTCCCCCAACGACCGATATATATGGCACTCCTTCCTTGCTCGCGCCCAATCCAGAGTGCAACCCGCAGTCCGCAACGCTGGCTGCTCCCGCGTCGCAAATCGCGTTTATCGTTGCCGAATCGCTTACGCCTGTAAAACAATATGCCGCCGCAGCTCCGGTTCCGCACGAAGCCTGAATGGCGTTCGTCTTCGTCGGCGCGTCGAACCTGAGCTGCCCCTCGCGGAAATAGCTGAAGCGCAATTCATTCACGGCAGTGGAACCGAGCGTGCTCGTGTGCGTGGCGTTGATCTGCTGGACGCGCGTCGCAAAATCGCCGGGAAAGGTTCCCAAGGGATCCCCCGCGGCCTGGAATTTCGCCAGCGGGTCAAGTGTGTTGTCGTCGTCAAAGTAGTAGTAAACCGACGTTTTCTGGTTGCTTGAGAAAGAATGGTCCAAGCGGATCTGAAACTGGTCGTCGCGGTCGGTCTCATTGGGAACCGTTATAATCTGGTTGCTGCTCCCCCCGATACCCGGCACGTATTGCAGCAGGCTAAGGGACACGGGATCGAAACAGCCAATCGGCACTTGATTCCCGGGAAAAATGCTGGCGTAGGGAACCGCTGGCCCGCCCGCAGCCACCCCGGCGAGCAGCGATTGCGAGCTGGCCGACAACCTTTCATTCAATGGCAGCGACGAGGGAGCGCCGCTGCCGCAGCGATCCTGCAACATGCTGGCGACGGTCGGTGTCGTCAGACTTCCAGTAAAGGCTTGCCCACCGGAGAAATCTCCGTTCAATTCCGCCGCCGAGGGCAGCTCGACGGGCGAAGAAACAATTCCCTCAATAATCCGGCGTCCTTCATAGGCCCCAAAAATAAATGTTTTATCCTTCTTGATCGGGCCGCCCAAGGTTCCGCCGAACTGGTTCTGCTTAAAATCCGGCTTGGGCGCCGGAGTAAACGTAAAGGGATGCGCATTCAGAACATCATTGCGAAAGAACTCATAAAAACTTCCATGAACATTGTTCGTCCCCGATTTCGTCACCACATTGACCACCGCGCCCGAATTTCGCCCGTACTCCGCGTCAAACGTATTGCTGATCACGCGAAACTCTTCAATGCTATCCGGCGAAGGCTGAATCGCCGGCAAGTTGGCAAAGAGGTCGTTGCCGTCGCCCCCGTTCACCGAGTAATTGTTCGAACGACCTCGGCCTCCGTTCACCGTCACCACCCCGGGCTTGTCCGAACCATAAAAAAGATCGTTGCCCAGTTGTGACTGCACGCCGGGCTGCAATTGCAGCAACTGATAAACGTCGCGCTCGTTTAATGGCAATTGCGTCGAAGCACGTTCATTGACCACCGCGCCGAGCTGGGTCGAAGTTGTATCGACTACCGGGGGCGCACCCGTGACCTCCACTTTTTCCGCGGCGGAACCAATGACCAGCGTGATATCCACGCTGACAACTGCGTTAAGGTCCAGCACGATCCCCTTGCGCACAAATTTCTTGAACCCCGCCAAGTTGACGTCTACTTCGTAGCTGCCCACCGGCACTTCGATAAAGAGGTATTCTCCGTTCGCGCCGCTCTGCACCGTTCGCTGTGAAGCTGTCGCTTCGTTGATGAGCGTCACGGTGGCGGCGGCCACCGAAGCGCCGCTGGGATCGCTGATCGTCCCGCGAATCTCGCCGCCCGTGCTTTGCGCCGCAGCAAATGGCGCCGCGAGCAGCGTGGCTAGCGCGAGAAAGAGCGGGAAAAGAAAGTTGCGGAGGCAGCGCGTATGGCTCTGCCAAAGACCTGCGGCCAATTTCATGAACTCACCCCTCGTTTCGAAGCACTCTTTTGTCTGCGGATTCTTCGAGGTTGCTGTGCCCCGGAAACCTTACTATAATCCCGCAAACTTAGAGAAAGCGGGATGCCGTGTCAAGCGGAAAGAATTTCTCCAAGCCATCAGCAAATCGCACGACCCGCCGCTTGCTGCGCATCAGCGAAGTCGCCCGCCGGGTGGGCATTTCGTCTTCGGCGTTGCGCGCCTGGGGAGCGCTGGGCCTCGTTTCACCAGCGCGCACCAAGAGCCGCTACCGCCTCTACACCGAGGCCGACGTGCGTTTGCTTCAGCGCGCAGTCTTTTTGCGCCGCGCCCGAGGACTGAATCCAGCGGCCATCGTTCATGTATTGAAGCGCCAGGGCATCGTGCCCGCGCCAGCCGATGCGCCTCCTCTTCCCGGTCAGCGTTTCCGGCGGCTGCGCACGCGCCGCGGTTTGTCGCTCGCACAGGTGGCGCGAGCCACGAGGGTTTCGGTCGGCTTTCTCAGCGCCCTCGAACGCGGCCAAATGCGCTCTTCCATCTCCACGCTTCGCCGCATCGCCCGTTTCTACCGCACGAATATTCTTTCGCTCTTTGAAACTGCCGCGGAAAACCCGCGCCTCGTGCGGCCAAGCCAGCGCAAAATTCTTGAAACCACTCCAGGGGTGCGCATGGAGCTGCTCGCCTGGGGCCAAACCGCCATGGAGCCGCATCTTTTTCGCATCAAACCGGGGGGCGGCAGCGGCGAACCCTACTCGCATGAAGGCGAAGAGTTCCTGCACATTTTGCGTGGCGATTTCGAGATTTGGCTGAACGGCGAAGAACACTATCGGCTCAGACCAGGTGATAGTCTTTATTTCGAGAGTTCGACCCCGCACCGGTGGAAAAATCCCGGGCGTTCGGAGACTTGGCTGCTGTGGGTGAATACTCCGCCGACCTTCTGAAAAACGGCGATCTTGGGATAGGTAATCCTGCCCATGAGGAGATGCTCATGTTGTGGATGCGGGTGACAGCTTGAACCGTCGCGCAATCGTTGTGAGCATCCTCGCGCTCGCTTTGTCGTGCGTCGCCTGTAAGAAAAGCGAACCGACCCTCAGCCTGCTCGTCTGGGAAGGCTACGCGGACCCCTCGTTTGTGCGCCCCTTCGAGGAAGCGAATCGCTGTAAAGTCGTCGCCTCGTACATGGGTTCGAGCGACGAGCTCGTCGCCAAGCTGCGCGGCGGGAGCGCGTCAAATTATGATGTGATCTCGCCTTCGAGCGATGTCGCTACGTCGATCGCCCGCGCGGGCCTTGCCGCACCGCTGGATCTTTCCAAATTTCCATCCTACACACAGCTCGCGGCCAGGCTGCGCGATTCGCCTCTTGTAAAATTGAAAGGCCAGGTCTATGGCGTCCCCTTCATGTGGGGCCCAAATCCTCTTCTCTATGACGCAACCGTCTTCCCGCAGCCGCCGGATTCCTGGAACATCCTCTGGGATCCAAAATACAAAGGGAAAATTTCCGTGTGGGATGATCTCTCAACCGTATACATGGCCGCCCAGATTTTGGGCTTCGACAAACCCGATCCATCGCGACTCTACAATCTGACGGATGAGCAGCTTGAGGCCGTCAAAAAGAAACTCCTCGAGCTTAAGCCAAACATCCGCAAGATTTGGTCCACGGGCGGAGAATTGACCAATCTCTTCGAAAACCATGAAATCGTTCTGGCCATGGGCTGGCCTCTCAATACCAACCAATTGCGCCAAGCAAACTTCCCCATCGGTGAAACCATTCCAAAAGAAAACACCAGCGGCTGGATCGATCACCTGATGATCACAGCGGCCAGCCAGCAAAAAGAACTGGCAACGCAATTCCTCGAGTACATGATCGAAGCGCAGACCCAGAAAAAAGTAACGGACATCACCGGCTACTCGCCAGCGAATCCCGGCGCCACGGCATTTATGACCGACGCGGAAAAGAAATATCTGCACATGGACGATCCCGGTGCCTACATGCAACGAATTTACTTTTGGCAGGATGTTCCACGCCGCGCCAAATACAACGAAATTTGGAACGAGGTGAAAGCCGCGCAGTGAGTTCCGCTCCCATTCCGCAGCCCGCTTCCGTGGACGCCGATGCTCCACTGCTTGAAGTGCGCGCAATAGCCAAGCGTTTCGGCGTGCGCGAAGTCTTGAAAAGTATCTCGCTGAACATCGCTTCCGGAGAATTTCTCACCCTGCTTGGCGAAAGCGGCTCCGGAAAGACCACGCTCCTGCGCCTCATCGCCGGTTTCGAGCAGCCCTCTGCCGGCGAGATCTGGATGTCTGGCGAACGGCTGGACAAGCTCCCCCCATACAAGCGCCGCGTGAACACCGTCTTTCAAAACTACGCGCTCTTCCCGCATCTGAGCGTGCGCGAAAACGTCGCCTATGGCTTGCGCGCGCAAGGCGCTCCAAAGAAAGAAATCGCCGGGCGCGTCGCGGAAGCCTTGCACATGGTGAAGATGACTGAATTCGCAGCCGCTCGCCCCTCCCGCCTCAGCGGCGGTCAGCAGCAGCGCATCGCGCTCGCCCGCGCCTTGGTGAACCGTCCACAGCTTCTGCTCCTCGATGAACCTCTCTCCGCGCTCGACGCCAATCTGCGCAAGGAAATGCAGAGCGAATTGAAATCCCTCCAGCGCGAAATCGGCATCACTTTCCTATTTGTCACGCACGATCAGGAAGAAGCCATGGCTCTCTCCGACCGCATCGCCCTGCTCCGCGACGGCGCGCTCGAACAAGTCGCTTCGCCGCGCGAAATATACGCGCACCCCGCCACCGCTTACACCGCTCAATTCATTGGCCAAACAAATTTGCTGCGTGGCGAAATCCGCCGAAGCATTGCCACGTGCGGCGTCCTTCGCTGGCCTCTCGAGGACGCGGACGGCCCCGCGCTTTTTTCGCTACGCCCCGAAGCGATTCGTCTTTGTCCTGACGGTAAGCGCCAGCTTAACGAAGTAAAGTTTCGCGGCAAGGTCTCTCAACAGATTTACAGCGGCGCCAGCGAACTGCTCGAAGTGGATTGCGGAGCGGGCCAGTTCATCCGTGTGCGCCTTTTCGCCTCCGGTCCGCTCGCCGGTCAACACGACTTTGTCTTCTCGCTAGCCGACGCCATTCGCGTCGTGGACTGACCTACCCTGTACTCCCGCACTTACAAAACGCTCGTTTCCATCCCGCCTCTTCTCTGGGTAGGCCTCTTCCTTATGGTCCCCTATGCCCTGATGTTCGCCCACAGTTTCTGGCTCGTCCAAAACGGTGCCCTCGTCCATCATTGGAATTTTTCCAATTACAAAGAGCTCTTCACTAATCCCCTCTACGCCGAAGTTCTTTTTCGAACCATGCGCATCGCCGGCTCCGTAATGGTGTGTTCTCTTCTCCTCGGCTATCCGCTTGCCTACTATCTCTCGTTTCATTCCGGCGCGCGAAAAGAGCTGCTGTATCAGCTGGTCATCGTGCCGCTTTGGGTCAGCTATCTCGTCCGCGGCTACGCTTGGAAAACCATCCTCGGCAGCGATGGCGTCCTCAATGGTTTCCTCCAATATCTTCATATCACCCACGCTCCCGTCAGCTTCTTTCTCTATAGCCCCTTCGCCGTCATCCTCACTCTCACTCATATCTATACTCCGTTCGTTTTCCTTCCCATCTACGCTGCACTCGAGCATATCCCGCGCCCGCTCGTCGAAGCCTCGCACGATCTTGGCGCCGGTCCTTTCTCCACTTTCTTCCGCGTCATCCTTCCGCTCTCCATGCCCGGCCTTCTCGCTGGAGCTACTTTCGCCTTTGTTCTCTCTCTCGGCGATTTCCTGGCCCCGCTCCTCGTCGGAGGCCCCTCCGGCACCATGATCGCCAACATCGTGCAAACCCTTTTCGGCGCCGTCTACGATTGGCCGCTGGGCGCCGCTATTTCCGTCTGCATTCTACTCATCACTCTTTCATTGCTTTTCCTGACCGAACGCCTCGAAAAGCGCTGGTCCTTCCGGTGACTCGCAATTCTCCATCTCGCCGCTCTCCCTTGCTCGCCCTTTATTCCATGCTTGTCTTCGCTTTCATCTATCTGCCCATCGTTGTCCTCATTCTCTATTCCTTCAATCGCGACGGCGT
>Ga0335072_10012839_pt1 | contig 11952 bp, 13 predicted proteins | sample Lox_Sample_21_FD_206725 | JGI IMG/M metagenome (GOLD analysis project Ga0335072, IMG submission 206725) | Soil microbial communities from Loxahatchee National Wildlife Refuge, Florida, United States - Lox_Sample_2.1 | ecosystem: Environmental > Terrestrial > Soil > Wetlands | place: USA...
ACGGCTGGCGGCGAGCGAAGTGCGGCGGCCGGACATGCAGGACTTGCTTGAGCTGGCGCGGGCGGTGGAAAGCGATGGGCGGCCGGCGATCGCCGATCCGGCAGTGCGCGAACGCATCGCCGAATGGTACGCGCAGAATGCGGGGCTGACCTATACGCGGTTCCGTGTGTTGACCGCGTTGTCGCGCGGGCAGACGCCGGGGCCGGAGAATTCGATTTTCAAATTGGTGAATGCCAGCAAGCAACAGGCGGTTGCGGCGTTCGGCATGGATCTGCTGGGGATGGCGGGCGGGGTGATGGATCCGGAGCTGGCGCCGATGCAGGCGATGTTCCAGGATTCGCTGCTGTCGGCGCCGGGGATGCGGATTGCCGGGGGGACGGACGAGATTCTGCGGAATATCATCGCGGAACGGGTGCTTGGGCTGCCGGGCGACGTGAGGGTGGATAAGGATGTTGCGTTCAATCAACTGCCGGGCGGGAGATAAGATAACCTCTCTCGCGCCGCGCGCGGGAGAGGTCGAGGCGCGCTGGCGCCGAGGGTGAGGGTGATCGGGTCGGTACACTGCCTTCTTCTCACCGGCCCGATCATCCCCGGATTACGTCCGGGGCAGGCCTCACCCTCGCTGCTTCGCGGCCCGGCCTCTTCCACCTTTTGGGAGAGGGTACGTGCGAACTCTTCGCGGACACACGGCTATCGTCGGCATCGGCGAAACCACTTACTACCGCCACGGCCAATCGCCGGACGCGGAATTCAAGCTCGCCCTGATGGCGATCGTGAATGCCTGCAAGGATGCCGGCATCAATCCACACGATATCGACGGCTTTGCCTCTTACGGCAATGACCGCAGCGATGGTCCCCGCCTGGCGGCGGCGCTGGGCATCAAGGAGCTGCGGTTCTCCAACATGTTCTGGGGCGGCGGCGGTGGCGGCGTGTGCGGCGCGGTGGGTAATGCCGCCGCGGCCGTCGCGACGGGCATGGCGGATTGCGTCGTGGCGTTCCGCTCGCTGGCACAGGGCCAGTTCGCGCGCTACGGCCGCGGCTCCGGCGCACCGCTCGCCGGCGGCGACGACCAGTTTCTGTTTCCCTATGGCCTGATGTCGCCGGCCCAGCGCTTCGCCATGAAGGTGACGCGCTTCATGCACGATCATGGCATTCGCCAGGAGGCGCTGCGCGCGATCTCGCTGGCCTGCTATCGCCATGCGCAGAACAATCCCAACGCGGTCATGCGCGGCCGGCCGCTGGATGCAGCGAAATACGACGACTCCCGCTGGATCATCGAGCCGTTCTTCCATTTGTATGACTGCTGCCAGGAAAACGACGGCGCCGCCGCGGTGATCGTGGTGCCCGCCGAACGGGCCAGGGACTTTCCGCACAAGCCGTCTTATCTGCTTGCCTGTGGGCAGGGATGCGACCATCGCAGCGCGGCGCCGGTACACAACATGCCGAACTATCCCAGCTCGCATTTCGCGCAGCTCGCGCCGCGGCTGTATGAGATGGCGCAGCTTAAGCCGTCCGACATGGGCATCGTGCAGTGCTACGAAAACTTCACCGGCGGGGTGCTGATGAGTCTGGTGGAGCATGGGCTGGTGCGCGCCGAGGAAGCCAATGAATTCCTGGTGCCCGAGAACCTCTATGCGCCCAACGGCCGCATGCCGCTGAACACCAGCGGGGGTAACCTCGCGGAATGCTACATGCACGGGCTGGAGCTGGTGAACGAAGCGGTGCGGCAGATTCGCGGCACTGCGATCAACCAGGTGAAACGCAATGATGCCGCCATCGTCATCGGCGGCCCGATGGTGACGCCGGTGAGTTCCTTGATCCTCGGTTCGGAGGCGGTGCTATGAGCGATTCGTATCTGCCCGAGGGCCTGCCGCTGCCGAACACCGGCGATCCGCTGTCGGCGCCGTATTGGGAAGCGGCGCGGGTGAACAAGCTGCGGATTCAAAAATGCCGCGGCTGTGGCGCATGGCAATGGGGGCCGGAATGGATCTGCCACCGCTGCCATTCGTTCGACCTGGGCTGGGAAGATGTCGCGGGGCACGGCCGCATCTACAGCTATCAGCGGCCGCATCATCCGGTGCACGCGGCGCTGAACGGCCACGGTCCGTATATTGTTGTGCTGGTCGAACTGCCGCACGCCGGCAATGTGCGCATGGTCGGCAATCTGCTTGGCGATCCGCGGCAGGAGGTGCGGATCGGCGCGCCGGTGCAGGCGGTGTTCGAGCCGCATGATGCGGCCGATCCGCCATTCACGCTGGTGCAGTGGCGGGTCGCCGCGGCGTAGTGCTTTCTGTTAGTGCCGGGCGGCTACACGGGGTGGACATGCCAACCTCTCCCCGGCCGAGATTGCTTCGTCGCTTCGCTCCTCGCAATGACATGTATTTGTGAGTCTGTTCAATCGGCCGGCCGGCCGCCAGGCGGATAGCCAACGCGCAAAAACAGATTGCGCCGTCCGTCAGCCCTGCAGCACTTTCACCATGGTCGAGCCCAGCGCTGCGGGACTTTCCGACACATGGATGCCGGCGGCGCGCATCGCCTCCATCTTCGCTGCCGCGGTATCGCGTCCGCCGCTGATCACGGCACCGGCGTGACCCATCCGCCGGCCCGGCGGTGCGGTGGCGCCGGCGATGAAACCCACTGTCGGCTTCTTCACCTTCTCTCGCGCCAGGAATTCCGCCGCTTCAATTTCGCTCTGCCCGCCGATCTCGCCGATCATGACGATCTGCTTGGTCTCCGGATCGGCGAGGAACATCTCCAGCACCTCGATGAAATCGGTGCCCTTCACCGGATCGCCGCCAATGCCGACGCAGGAACTCTGGCCCAGGCCCGCGGCCGTGGTTTGCGCCACCGCCTCATAGGTCAGCGTGCCGGAGCGCGACACCACGCCGACCGAGCCGCGGCGATGGATATGGCCTGGCATGATGCCGATCTTGCAGGCGTCCGGCGTGATGACACCAGGGCAGTTCGGGCCGATCAGCCGCGATTTCGAACCGGTCAGCGCCCGCTTCACCCGCACCATGTCGAGCACGGGAATGCCCTCGGTGATGCAGACGATCAGCGGGATTTCCGCATCGATCGCCTCCAGGATCGCGTCCGCGGCGAAAGGCGGCGGCACATAGATGCCGGTGGCGGTCGCGCCGGTGGCGGCGACCGCTTGCGCGACCGTATCGAACACCGGCAGGCCGAGATGCGTGGTGCCGCCTTTGCCGGGCGTCACGCCGCCCCCGACCTTGGTGCCGTAGGCGATCGCTTGCTCGGTATGGAAGGTGCCCTGCGCACCGGTAAAACCTTGGGTGATGACGACCGTGTTGGCATCGACCAGGATGGACATGGGATCAGGCTCCTTCCTGCACGGCCTTGACGATCTTCTCTGCGGCGTCGGCCAGGTTGTCTGCGGCGATGATCGGCAGGTTGGATTTCGCCAGGATCTGCTTGCCCAGATCGACATTGGTGCCTTCCAGCCGTACCACCAGCGGCACCGATAACTGCACCTCGCGCGCGGCCGACACCACGCCGTCGGCGATCACGTCGCAGCGCATGATGCCGCCGAAGATGTTGACCAGGATGCCTTCGACATTGGGGTCCGACAGGATGATCTTGAATGCCGCGGTGACGCGTTCCTTGGTCGCGCCGCCGCCGACGTCGAGGAAATTTGCGGGCGATGCGCCATACAGCTTGATGATGTCCATCGTTGCCATGGCAAGGCCGGCGCCGTTCACCATGCAGCCAATGCTGCCGTCCAGCGCCACGTAATTCAGGTTGTACTTGTCGGCTTCGAGTTCCTTCGGATCCTCCTCCGCCTCGTCGCGCAGGTTTTCCAGATCGTGGTGGCGGAACAGGGCGCTGTCGTCGAAGGCAACCTTGGCATCGAGGGCCATGACGCTGCCGTCTTTGGTGACGACCAGCGGGTTGATCTCGACGATGGAGCAATCGAGGCCGGTGAAGGCATTGTAAAGCGCCGGCAGCAGCCGGGAGAATGACGCCACCTGCGGGCCGGTCAGCCCAAGCCCGAAGGCAAGACGGCGCGCATGGAAGCCAGAAAAGCCGGATGCCGGGTCGATCGCGACGCGGAGAATCTTCTCGGGGTGATGGGCGGCGACTTCCTCGATTTCCATGCCGCCTTCGGTGGAGGCGATTACCGTGATGCGGCCGGTCGCACGATCCACCAGCAGCGACAGGTAAAGTTCGCGGGCAATGTCGCAGCCGGCTTCGACATAAACGCGATGCACGGCGCGGCCCTGTGGACCGGTCTGTTTGGTGATCAGCGTGTGGCCGATCATCGCTTCGGCATGCGCGCGCACCTCATCAATCGAGCGGGCAAGGCGCACGCCGCCCTTGCCGTTGGGATCGTCCGCGAAACGCCCGGCGCCACGTCCGCCGGCATGAAGCTGCGATTTCACCACATAGACCGGACCGGGCAGCTTGCGGGCCGCTTCCACGGCCTCGTCGGGGGTCCAGGCGACGTGGCCTTCGGGTACTGCCACGCCGTAGCGCTTCAACAGGTCCTTGGCCTGGTATTCATGGATGTTCATCGAAAACTCCTCCCCCTCCCCTTGTGGGAGGGGGTTGGGGGGAGGCGAGTGGGGAATGGTGATACCAAAGAGTGCCGCCCCCTCCCCCCGCCCCCCTCCCGCAAGGGGAGGGGGAGGACTACGGCCCGCACCCGGCTGTTGAACATTTCCTTGTTAGCCCAGCAGCTTCTTCGCTGCCTCGATCAGCTCTTTCACCGTGCCGCACGACTGGTCGAACAACGCCTTCTCTGCGGCGTTCATCTCGATTTCGACAATCCGCTCCACGCCGCCGGCGCCGATCACCACGGGGACACCGACATACATGTCTTTGATGCCGTACTGCCCGGTCAGATAGGCGGCGCACGGCAGGACGCGCTTCTTGTCCTTCAGGAAGCTCTCGGCCATGGCGACCGCGGAAGCGGCGGGTGCGTAGAACGCACTGCCGCGCTCCAGCAATTTCACGATCTCGCCGCCGCCGTCACGGGTCCGCTGCACGATCGCGTCGATCTTCGCCTGCGTGCTCCAGCCCAGCTTCACCATGTCGGGCACCGGAATGCCGGCCACCGTGGAATAGCGCGTCAGCGGCACCATCGAATCGCCGTGGCCGCCGAGCACGAACGCCGTGACGTCTTCCACCGAAACGCCGAATTCCTGTGCCAGGAACAAGCGGAATCGCGAGCTGTCCAGCACGCCGGCCATGCCGACGACGCGGTTCGCGGGCAGGCCCGACTTCTCCTTCATCACCCAGACCATCGCGTCGAGCGGATTGGTGATGCAGATCACGAACGCATCGGGACAGTGGGTCTTGATGCCGTTGGCGACTTCGGCGATCACGCCGGCGTTCTTGCCGATCAGGTCGTCGCGCGACATGCCGGGCGTCCGGGGGAAGCCCGCGGTGACGATCACCACGTCCGACCCCTTGATCGCGCTGTAGTCCGAGCCGCCGGTCATCACGGCATCGAAGCCGTCCACCGGGCCGGATTGCATGATATCAAGCGCCTTGCCCGCCGCGACGCCGCCGAACACGTCGAACAACACAACATCGCCCAGCTCCTTCAGGCCGATCATATGGGCGAGCGTGCCGCCGATATTGCCGGCACCAATGAGGGCGATCTTGTTGCGTGCCATGATGGGTTTCCTTGCCGGTGGCGTTGATCAACCAAAAACGCGCGAGGCCCGCCGGGCGTGGCCCGTAAAAGGCGGGACGGCCCGGAAGGCGCGAGCGTTCCTAGCCTATCGCTGAGGGAGGCGGCAAGGTGGTGCGATGCAGCACAAGGCGCGGCGTGCCGGCCGGGATCACGGACCTTTGCAAATTGGCAAGTGTCGGAACGCCACGCGCGGAATTCGACGATGTCCCTCAGCTCAGGCAGACGGCTTCCACGTTATTGCCGTCGGGATCGAGCAGGAATGCCGCGTAGTAGGTAGGGCTGTAGTCCGGGCGCAGGCCGGGCGCGCCGTTGTCGCGGCCACCCGCTTGCACGCCGGCCGCATGGCAACGATCGACCGCCTGCCGGTTCGTGGCACGGAATGCGACATGCACACCGGGCCCTCGCGGCTTGCCGTCGGCATAGAGCCACAGCGCCGGCGCGCCGGGCGGACCGAAGCCCGCCCCCGACTCATCGACGGAACCTGCGACATGACCGAGCGGGGCAAGCAGTGCCGTATAGAAACGCACACTGGCGGCGAGATTCGTGACGTGCAGACCGAGATGATCGAACATGGTGACCTCCTTCTTACAGAGCTCACCCTAAAAGCCGGGCGCCGTATTGCTCTTGGAAAATCTTGCGGGTGCCTCTGGCAGTCTGGCGAAAGCGCCGTGGCGACATGCCGGCCGCCCGGTGGAAGGTGCGGATGAAATTCGACAGGTCGGCGAAACCGGAGTCGAAGGCGATGTCGGTGACGCTGTGATTGCTGCCCGCCAGCAAGCGGGCGGCGCGGCGCAATCGGACGCGCAGCAGGTATTGGTGTGGGGTGACGCCCAGGGCAGCAGAGAACAAGCGCAGAAAGTGGAACGGGCTGAGATCGGCCGTGCCGGCAGCGGTCTCCAGGCTGATTGGTTCATGCGCTTGCTCGTCCAGCCAGAGCGCCATCTCGACCATCCGGTGGCGATCGCGCGCGCTGATGCCGATGCGGCGCGGCGGCCGGTCGGTGGCGACGCCGGCACAGCGCGACGCGAACATCAGCCCGGCTTCATCGAGGCCGATTGCGGCGTCCGTTGCCGCCGCCTGTGCCAGCTCCCCGAATGCCATGGCGCTGGCGGCCGGCGGCACGCAGCCGGTTTCCCAGAACGCCGCGCCGGCAATCGTCTCGGCGACATCGGCGGCGAAGGAGAAGACGAGGCATTCATCGCCGCAGACATGGTCGTGCGTGCACAGATATTCGTCGCCTGGCCTGCCAAGCAGCACCGCCCCTGCAACGAGGTCGTGCGCGTGGCCGCGGCAGCGATAGCCGAAACTGCCCCGCCGCACATACGCAACCAGGAAACTGTCGTGTTGCTCCGGATACGGCGCATCGTGCGGGCCGCGGTTGCAACGATAGTCGACGGCGGTGATCGACCCGCCGGCCATCAACGTGGTGGCTGCCATGACCATGCTCCGATCGTCTCTAACCCCCTGTCCAGTTAGGGAAGCCGGGCTGGACTGGACTGTCAACCACCTGGGTGGTTAGGTATCCGCCTTGTCCCCGTCATTGGCGAAGCGCGAGTCACGATCAGTGCCATTGCGAGTTTCCACCGGCCGCACCGGCACGTTCCCCCTCCCCTTGTGGGAGAGGGATAGGGGGAGGGGTCGAAAAGACAGCATCTTTCGACTCCTCCCCCTAACCCCCGCCGGGGCGCAGCAATGACGCCGGACACGCACTGGCAGGCACCGGCCGACGATCTGTGCCTGGACTTCGCCAATACACTGTCATGGCGCGGCAGGGCCGCGCCCACCGAGTCGTTGGCCGCGCTGCCCGACCTGCTGCACTGGCTTGCTGCGGCAGGTCAGGACACCGCGCCATGCTTTGCCGCCGTCGCCGATTGGCCGCGGCGCCACCCGAAGCGTGCGGCGCGGTTGTTTGCCGACGCCATCGCGCTGCGCGAAACGATCTTCCGTTGCGCTCTCGCCCTTGCCGAGGGCAACGCGATTGCCGCGGCGGACTTCGCTGGGTTGAACCGGGCGTTGGGCGACGCTCCGTGCCGGCACCACCTGGTGCGGAGCGGTGAAGGCTTCGCCTGGGCCGCAGAAGACTCGCGGCCGTCCGCACCAGGATTGTTGGCACCTGTCCTGTGGTCTGCATCGGAACTGCTTGTGCGCGGCAGGAACCTCTCTGTCCGCCGTTGTGCCAATGGCGAATGCCGGTGGTTGTTCATCGATCGCAGCAAGACCGGCAGCCGGCGCTGGTGCGACATGGCGTCATGCGGCAATCGCGCCAAGGCGCAGCGGCATTATCGGCGGGTGCGGTCCGGTTGCTGAGGCCGCTGGCGCGTTGCGCATGGCCCTGACGCGGCTCCCGCCTCCGCCATCCTCGCTGCCGTGTTCACACAGCAGCCAGGATCTTGTCCGGCGTGATCGGCAAGTCCCTGAACCGGACGCCGATCGCATCGTAAACGGCATTGCCCACCGCGGCCGCGACACCCGTGGCGCCGACCTCGCCGATACCCTTTGCGCCCAAGGGGCCCGCACGACCATCGAACTCGTCGATGAACCCGATATCGATCTCGGCAGGAATGTCGGCCTGGACGGGAAGCGGGACGCCGGCGAGATCCTTGGCGAGCCAGCGGCCGAGCGTCGGCTCGAACAGGCTGGCTTCCATGGCCGCCATCCCCCATCCCCACACGATGCTGCCGATCATTTGCGACCGCGCCGTCATCGGGTTGATGATCCGCCCCGCACTATAGACACCGGTCGCACGGCGCAGCCGCAAGAGGCCCAACTCCGGATCGACCCCGACCTCGACGAAGATCGCCCCAAAGGTCCGGGCAGGATGCTCTGCCGGCCCCAGATCGACCGGCGCTCCTCCGGGAAGATCGAAGGACCCATCCGAAGCAAGCTCGGAGACGCCGAGGTCGTTCATCACCTCCTGAATCCTCCGGGATTCGTTGCCGTGAATGATGGAGCCGTTCTTCATCACGACCTCGTCGGGATTCCAACCCGCCAGCCGGGCCAGCTTCCCCCGAACGCGCTGCGCGGCTTGCTGAACCGCGGCGCCGGTGCTGATGGTCGTGCCCGAGCCATAGGTCGGCCCGGCATACGGCAGGTTGGTATCGCCACTGACCGCGATGACCTGCCGCGGCTCGAGCCCGAGCTCATCCGCGGCGACCATCGGGAAGATCGTCGCCGGACCGGTGCCGACGTCGCAGAAGCTCGATTCCAGGCGCGCTGTTCCTTCCGATTTCAGAACGACACGGGCGGTCGAGTGGAAACGCGCCTGGCCCTGGTTGCAATCCGCCATGCCACAGCCGATCCGCCAAAAGCCATCACGGGTGCCGCCCTTCGGACGGTTGCGCCAGCCGAACCGGCGCGCGCCCTCCTCATAGGCTTCGCGCAGCTTCTTCGATGACCAGGGCTTGCCGCTTTCCGGGTCAGTCTCGGCATAGTTCATCAGCCGCAGATCGATCGGGTCGATGTTGAGCTGGCGGGCAAGCTCGTCCATGGCCGAGCCCAGCGCCCATGATCCCGGCCCGTCCCAGGGCGAACGCATGAAAGTCGGTAACGTCATGTTGCCGCGCTGCACGCGCTGGCTCGTGGTGATGTTGTCGCACGCGTAGAGGGCGCGCCCAGGGATCGAGCCGAATTCGACATAGTCGTCGGTCAGGCCGGTCACGTTGGTGGCATGATGCGTGATCCCGAGAAGCTTCCCGCTGGTATCAGCCCCGAGCCCCATCTCGTGGGTCATCTGGGGCTGCGCGCCGACCATGGCGTACATATGCTGGCGCGACAGCACGAGCTTCACCGGCCGCCTGATGACCAGGGCAGCCATTGCCGCGAGAATTTCGTGAGGCCAGATGAAGGCCTTCGCGCCGAAGCCGCCACCGGTGTGCGGCGCGACAACGCGGACGTCATCGGTTTTCAGACCGAAGGCAGCCGCCATGGCGCCCTGGACCGCCGGAAGATGCTGTACTGCATCGTAAACCGTGAGGCGCGTGCCGCTCCAGGCCGCAACGATGGCGGAGGGCTCCATCGGATTGGCATGACGCGAGGGCTGCGTGTACTGCGCCAGGACCCTGACCGGCGATTCCTGGATCGCGGCCGCGGCATCGCCCTTGCTGAACTCCAACGCAGTCGACTTCGAATAGGAACCCTTCAACGGGTCAGCTTGCTCGGGCGAGGCCCTTTCCGGCACGATGAAAGTCGCACGTTCATAGGCCACTGAACGCTCGCCGCGGCGTCTTCGGCCGCCTCGAGGCTTTCCGCGAGCACGATCGCAACCGGCTGGCCCTCATGCATCACCGCGTCGGTCTGCATGGGCACGAAACGCGAGGCCAACGGCGGCACGGAGATCCTGGCAAGGTCGGCGTGGACGCGCGGCATGTCGGCCGCGGCCAGCACGCGGACCACCCCAGGCGCGGCGAGCGCTGCGCTGGCGTCTATCCCTGTGACACGGCCGGCCGGTACGGTGGCGGCGACGAAGACCGCATAGACCTGGCCGGGCAGATTTTGATCGCCGGCAAAGTGCGCGGCACCGGTGACCTTGATAGGACCGTCGGCGCGCGGGATGGATTGGCCGATTATGCTCATGATGCCCTCGCCGCGAGTTCAATGGTTCGCAGCGCGGCATTGTGCGCCAGCGTGACCTTGTAGGCGTTCGAGGACAGCGGTCGCGCCTCGTGGAAGCCGGCATCGACCGCCGCTGCGATGTCCGGTGAGCCGAGCCTGGCGCCGGCAAGCGCATGCTCTGTCACCTCCAGCCGCCAGGGGCGCATGGCAACCGAGCCGAGCGCGATGCGCGCCCGCGTGATCGTGTCCCCGTCAAGATCGAGGGCCACGGCCGCGGACACCGTCGCGTACTCATAGCTCTCGCGCTCGCGGATCTTGAGATAGGCCGAGTGCTTCGCAGCCGGGCCGATCTCGATCGCAGTGATGATTTCGCCGCTGCGCAGGACGTTGTGCGCCGAGGCATCCTCGCTCGGCAGCACGTTGAAGCTTCGTGCCGGGATCCGGCGGCCGCCGCCACTGGCCTCCGTAACATAGACCGCATCAAGCGCGGCCAGCGCCACGGGTGGATCGGCTGGGTGGACGGCGACACAGGCGTCAACCCACCCGAAAAGGGCATGTTTCTCGTTGGCACCGTGCAGCGCGGCGCAGCCGGAGCCGGGCACGCGCTTGTTGCACGGCGTCGGCTCGTCCGCGCGGAAATAGGGGCACCGCACACGCTGCACCGGGTTGCCGCCGATGGTCGCGAGATTGCGGATCTGCGCCGACGGCGTTTCTATACGGAGGTGATGCCTCTTCTCGCGGGGCTGGAAGAGGCGGCAGCCGATGCCGCGGGCGCGGCGGAAGTTGTCCGCGGGCGGTTGCGCGTGTCAGTCGATCCGTGGTTTGCGCGGACGATTCTGGCGTCGAAGCTGCAGCAGTTCCTGGCGCGCTATCCGCTGCTGTCGATCGATTTCTCCACCAGCAACTACCGCGAGGAAATGATGACCGGCATCGATGTGGCGGTCCGCTTTGGCCCGCCCGACGCATCATCCCTCATCGCACGCAAGCTTTTGGAGACCCGTGTCATAACGGTTGCTGCGCCGGCCTATCTGGAGCGGCATGTCGTGCCGCGATCGCCGCACGACATGGTTCATCACGAAGCGCTTCTCTTCCGCGATCCGCAGACCGGTCTGCCCTTCGTTTGGAGCTTTCAGCGTGGCAGCGAAATCATCGACGTCAACGTCTCCGGCCGTCTCGTGGTGGATGATCCTTCGGCAGCGCTCTCGGCTTGTGTGGCTGGTCAGGGGGTTTATCAAAGCCTTCTACTCGGTCTCGCCCCCTTTCTGGCGCGCGGCGAGCTGATCCAGATCCTGCCCGACTGGTCAGACGAACTCTGGCCACTCTACGCCTATCATCCTTCGCGCCATCTCCCGCCGGCGAAGGTTAGGGCGTTTCTGGATTTCATTCAGGACATTGCGAAGCAAGAGGTCCCAGGCGACGATCGCCAATGCGGCAAACCGTAACGGAGGCAAAACTTCGGGCACTGATGCTGTGGATGCGCGGCTGGACGCAAACCCGCCCTGCGCCTCGTCACCAAAGCGGATCTCGCCTGGAAGCCGAGCAGACCCACATGTCGGGCATACCCGGCGTATTGCTCAACCGCCTATGCCTGCTGTCTCGCGGCATTGGCTGTGCTGAAACCGCCGCTACCCCACCAGCTTCCGCACCGCCGCCGCCGCCGCCGGCGTGGACCAATCCGCCGAGCCGGACAGCCGCGCTTGCTCACGCCCGCTCTTGTCGATGATGACGCTGGTGGGAATGCC
>Ga0335072_10012841_pt1 | contig 11951 bp, 11 predicted proteins | sample Lox_Sample_21_FD_206725 | JGI IMG/M metagenome (GOLD analysis project Ga0335072, IMG submission 206725) | Soil microbial communities from Loxahatchee National Wildlife Refuge, Florida, United States - Lox_Sample_2.1 | ecosystem: Environmental > Terrestrial > Soil > Wetlands | place: USA...
TCTCTCCCTACAATCAACACCATTCAAACAGTCGACAGCAACTCTCCACTAACTTGTGGTGGTGTTGCAATGCAAGAGAATTACGTTTCGTATACATCGACAATGCATCAAACTCCCAAAACTTGTCTGGTATCATTCGTCGTGGATCAACTCCATATTCCAATTGCACAGCAAACCTCTGCAACTCGTCATTTCGCCAAGTACATGAACTCCCAACCGTTTTGGGTTTAGTAGGTTCTGGGTTTTTAGGAGTGGAAGGTCGTTGTTCTTGTTCTGCTGCTTTGTCCATTGCTACCATTAGTACACGAACGGAAGGAACGAGTGGAAGGAGCGACGATGGTGAGGATGTGGGGAGATGGTACCTTCTTTAGTGAAGTGGACTGATTTCTTTGTGTGTCTGCGGGGTGATTTCCTTGTGTGTCTAATGCAGGAATTGCGAGAGAGAGTGTGGTGTGGTTTTGTTTGGGCGGTGTGTTGTGAGTGTATTTGATTTAGGTTTGCACTTGTCGGGAGGAGAGGTGTGCGAATTGCATTCATTTCAGTGAAGATGGGTGATTGATAGTGAATTCAATAGGTGTGTTCATTCTTCAATGTATTCCGAGTAATCAACAATCAATTGAGAGACTTCTTTTGAGAGTGAAGTGATGAATGCACAATGTGTTGGAGCGTGTCGTTGAGGAAGATGTCGAAAGTAAACAAACGTGTCATTACGGTGAATATGTAGTCGGGATTGAAATGCCCGTAAATTGGTGTGTGATGATCGCCACAACGGTCACACAACGCGTGTCATCCCGAATCTCGTCCACGAGAGTCTGTTAGCGAATATCGGCATCACGTCAATGTACTGAATCATCTATTCTAGTATTAATTCATGCATGCAAAATTTACTAAGAGATTGGAAACTGACATACACTTTCGGTGACGCAAAACATTACGTACGAGAACCGTGAGGAATGCTGCAACTAGTTCTGCTTTGTACGATTGAATGAGCATGTATGACATTCCGTTTGTAAGAGAAAAGTTGGATGACTTCAAATTGTTTGCTCAAAGTAATTTCTCTCATCGAATTCCTCGTTATTGTCGTGGTAGAGGTCCTTCGCTCTCCATTCCGTCCTCCCTTTCCTTGTGCAAGAGTTCTTCGTTTCCAAATGCTAATTCGGCCTATCTTCACGAAGATTCATTCGTATTCCCTTTGCAATGGCAACAATGCACATTAACTGTTGAGGCGTTCAACCACTTGTCAAACTTGAACGTCTCGTTATTAAATCAACTTTTTCCAACAGGAATCACAATTGAATTCTCATCTTTCTCACCGCATTTCGAATCAACTCTTGAAGACGTAATTCAATGCTGATATCAAATGTGCACTTCATGTGGAATCCATACTATCGCCAAACATCGGACACTGTTCTCGAATACTCAAATGGGTTATGTTGAATTACAGTGGATTCAGCGTCAGGCTACAAGTTGCTGTCAAACTTACCGGGCGTTAGATAAACCATGTTCCAGGAAGACCTGCTATTCTCGACGGTCCATGACTTAAAAGTGGATTTGACCTTGAACGATGAACTGTGGGATGCAAGACTCTTTATGTCAAGTAACTCAGTATCAACTGAAAGAAGGATCCATCGTTATCGAAACTTCAAAACTTCCTTTGACACCAGAACTATCAAACATATGTCAATTGACGATAACTCGATCAATTGCGATGGTCTTGAGATGAGATTATGAGAAACTGCAGACGCTTCAAGTGCGGATATTTAACGTGACGTGAGAATTGGAAAGATGTTAAAATGATTGCTTGTTGTATCCTAGATCTATTCGGCCGAGTCCTGAATTGACATGTAACTGGTAACTGATTGTGGAGGATTCATGCTATGACCATTGCGCAACGGATCCCGCCAAGTCAGAATGAAGCTGACGAGTGATGTCTGCGTCCGATGACTTTGTATGTATTCACTGAAATTGCAAGAGTGACAAGAAATTACTTGTGTGAGACTAAGCATCATCGTGTTGACATCATCTAATTGCATCCATCCGGCTGTTTGAGGAAATGTCGGCCGTATCCTTCTCTTGATGAGACGATGGTTTCTGCTTGGATTGAGAATAGCAGGTGTCGTACTGAGATGGAACGCAAGTTATCATCTATTGACTTGGCTGACCAAATACTCTGGTTCATCTCACTGTCTACGGGAAGCGTCGACTAGATTGACAAGCTCTTGTAAGACCATCTGCCTTCTGAACTTGCATGGTCGCGTCAGATTACAGTATCGTTAGAACATACGGTTAAAAGTGGTGAGATGAAACAGGAAGGGAGCATTGATACTTTTGAATGTGTTGACTCGGATTCCCTTCAATCAGATGAATGAGAATACAAAGAGTTCACAGCAGGTATCTTCGGAAATGTATGTTAGTCTATCATCCACTTTGAATGAGAGGAGTGTCGACGGCGATGGTGTGATTCTCAAGCTCAGATGGAAATGGGACATCTTCTGATGATGATGCTATGCCTGTGGTCCTGATAGATTAGGATCGTTAGGGACGTATTGATAGAAATGACCTTGTAGCTAATTGCTTGAAAGTCCGGTGTCGAATTCATGCGAAGCCGCGGTAGGAGAAGCAATAGCTCGAGATATCACTTCGTAGGATTCAATCTCACAATTTTGATCTACGGTTTGGTCGATTTCGTTGCTAGGACTAGGCTGGACCAAGGGATGATTCAAGAGCACTTGTTTGGTGCGAGTGTTCGGAATGTAATGCAGTCTTTGAGCGGGTTTTGTTGAGGGTTTTGTTGAGCCTGTTTGGGATCGGTATAACTTGAAGGAAGTGGAAAAAGAACAAGATAGAGCGATGTATAGACAATTGTCAAGTCCAGGTTGAAATGTCAGACGCCAGGATACATTGCGAAGATGAAAAGCGGGTGCTGGTTTCGTTCAGGGTAAGGCGTCCCAATATTCCAGTGATCAACGCTTAATCGTCGTCTCCCAACGTCTCCCACAAACCATCAACCAACTCATCTACATACCTTACTATGCTCCAAGAAGATGATTTTGAACACCTCTCCCCTGAAGACCTCGAACACACAAATCCTCGACTCATCGCATTTCGTCGTATCCAAATGCCTACTCTAAGCGACATACGCGCTCTCAACAGACTCATTGCCGATCTTCAGAAAGAACTGGCTGCTGCAGAAGAATGTCGTCGTCGGCAAGTCGTTCCTGAGGAGACAGTTGTTGAGAGATTGATAGAGCTACTTGAGGTTCTTGGGCCTTTTAAGGAGAGGTATTTGGAGTATATTCAGTTGGCACAGAAGGAGTTGATGAGTTCTGAGGAGGAGTGGGATAAGGGGGAGGAGATGGTGGTTGATGAGATGGAGGTTTCGAAAGAGAGAGTGAAGGAGAGGAAGTTGGTAAGGAGGGAGTCTGCGTCAGAGTAGTGGTGTTGACTTCTCTTTGAACTCGCTGATTGTTTCTAGATTGTTGGAGCGAGTGTATGGAGTATCCTGGTATCGCGACATGCGAAAGACCACAATGGAGAATTGCTGTTCAAGACAGCCATTTTAATAGAAGCTGTCTCTTTTGATGATTCCTCCTTCCTGCACTATTCACGTCCTTCATTTGTGAAACGCCGAGGGTTCTTCTGAATTAGCTGCCGCATCTCGTGACCCTTCAAACTCAGTTGCTCCGCGAGAATTCTTTTCCAATCGAATTCCCCGTACCATCCTGGAACTCTGATGTGTAAAACCTGCACTCAGGGCTCAAAGCATTCTTCTTTGCGGTGGTTTAGCTCTGCTGTAACAGATGGAGGCAGGCCCAGCGGCTTGAGATTGGTCTCCAATTTCGAACCACTCAGGCGGCATATCTTACCTCGTAACAGTATCTGAGGGCTGTAGCGAACGAAATCCGTGAAGCAGTACGAGGAGTCCAAGACCGGAAGCGTGAAAATGGCAAAACAGGTTCGAGGAAGCGTGCACTATGTAATGACGGCATTGGAGAGTCATCAGTTCGTCCTTCTGTCAGAAAGCGGATGCCCATCAGACGGAGTCCACTTTGTGCATTCAAAGGGTATAACCGAAGTATCCCAAACTTTATTAAAGAAAGACTATAGAAGCGAATAACATGAAGTTTGAATAGAATGCATATGAACCCAGAACAATAGGAATGAACGACATAACTTCTGCTGAAGCGATTGTGCTAATTCTCCAATTCTCCTCACAGTCGGCATCCCAACATCATAGTATCCATCACCGAGTCGCACTGTGCACACCTTCCCCATCCTTGGGTATCTACGTCGCTAGGATCGAGATGGAAGCTTCTGATCTTTCGTTCTCCCTAGAAATAGCTGGCATTGAATTGGCGGAAGGAAGCCTGTGAAATGTTGAATTATTGCAAGTGTGAGCGAGTGGATTATCTTGAGATGTGGCTACAGACTTGGCTTTATATACTTGCGGCACACAGCGCTGACGTCATTCTTAACATGAAATAGTCGAACAACGGATCCCACAGAGTCGCGACCCAGCAATTCAAGGCACATATGTCTTGGATCCTTCTTCACTTCAACGCTGAAGTTCACCTTCATGTGTTTAAACTGTAGAGACAGTACTCTGGGTGGCGTTCGCAAAAGCGAAAGTGGCCCCGATGGCCTTGCGTTTGGATTGGCTTCTAGCGTTGTTTCGGCGATGATCTGAACGGTGTCCAAGGGGGCGGCGATGGGATAAGTAATTGTAGAGGAGTGGTTAGGGAATGTAATCGAGCTTTGAGATGACTGTGAACGAAGGAACGGATACTCCCAGATGTGAAATCCACCACGTTTGCCAATCCAGAGCCTGCCAGGCCTGACATCGATTATTTGAGCAAAACGGTATTTTCTCAATGGTCTCGCCTGTCGTCCTTGATATTTCCAAGCCCAAAGACGGACTGGCTCCAATTTGCGGTTTGATACTGTACGAAGTTTCTTTTGTATTCGACGCGCTTGTTCTGAAGGACTGTTCAGTTGGTACTTGGTCCACCAATACGCAGTCTGGCGTCGGATTACCTGGCCGAACGTCAAGTCTGAAGTATATAGGTCTCAGATGTGGAATCCTTGAGAACGTTGCCCCTGGAACATCTGGAGCTTCAAGGACGAGTTGCATAGAATCAACTCTTACGCAGGTAATAGCGGTACGTTTCTGTCTCTCAGTGCCAGTGGCAGACTCAAGTTCGAGGAGGAAAAGTATTTCTATCGATTGTTTAATTCCAGTCTGGTCTTCGAGGGTCAAAATACCGATGAATGGAATGCGAATACCGGTTGAACTCGAGTCCGGCGACGGTTCAGATTCTCGTTGCTTCCCCTTTCCCCCGACAAGAAGGGAAGTATTATCTTGAGACGGTTCCACGGTATCATTAGACCGGTCCCCCATGGTATCGTTAGACGGATCCTCCGAGCCGTCTTGGAGTGGATTGACGTCTCTCCTTGGAGTCAAGTCCGCTCGATAGTCCGTCCTTACAGGCGCATTAGATGACGACGGTGTAGAAGTCGAGGTTTGAGTCGCTTCAAGGCTACCCTCCGAGTCCACCGTAGCGATAGACCATTCGGTCCTTATGGGGCTTTTCTCTCTCGTGCTGGGCTTTCTTGAATTTGGTATTTCAATGGTGGTGGAGTAGTATCTGTCGTGAACTGACAAGATCGTTTCTCGAACGACCGATAGTACAGCAATCCCAAGTGGTCGAATCTCAACAGCCAACCGCTCGACCGTGTCCTCAAGATTGGGCATTTCAGGTGCATGAATTTCCAACCACATTATTTCTCTCTGGCCTACACAAGAGTTAACAGAGGGGATCGAAAACGTTCAAGTAGTACCTGTGAAGAAATGTTTGTCGTCGTCACATGAACATCTGGTGTTAGGAGGCATGATATCATATCCCGCCAGTACATCATATTTCAAAGCTGAGATTGGACTTGAAAGCAAAATCTCCTCCACATGCACTGCGCGGCTTTCCAAAATGTCCATGGCGAAATCGGGATATTTCACAGAAAGCTCAAGTCGCGAATCTTCTGTTGTTTCTTGCTGACTATCGGAAAACTTGCGCCCTATACCTGCTGCGTTTGCGATACTCCCTTGCATCTCAGGCGTAGAATAGTAGTCCTTCCCTTTTGCCACTTGCGAAACCAATGTTTCCTGGTCACTAATATTGGAAGTCCTCGGGCCTCCGATACTGGTAGCACAGCTCGTCTCCGATCTTCCCGAGAACACTATGGCCTGGTCACTGTCGTCAGACCCTCCGATACTTGGAACGCCTCTCCCTGAGAACACCCGGGCACTATTGGAAAAGGCTGGTGCCCTTGCTGCCTTCGCTATGCCACGTTCTCTCCTCTCTGTATCACGGCTCGTCTGTCTTACCAGTTGAGTGCCCAATGGCATACCATCTGAGGATGGACCAACATCGACCGTCTGACCGTTCAAGAAAAACTCGGGAAAGAGATTGAGGGCACGAACACCAACTTGGAAGCTTCGCGGCCGAGACAGCCTAAGATGGCCTTCCAAACATACATAGGGTCCGCCAGGACCATACACCTGCAATGAACTGGAGCTGCTACGTACTTCAAAATTATTAGGAATTAGTCCGTCGTAACTTTGTATGTTGACAACACAGTAATTAATCTGCTGAGTCGCACTCGAATTCTGCCTGTAATCAAGGGCCACTTTTGGTGTCACATACACCTCCGTTACGAGGCAGATGTCGTTGTCCTCTGGAACTGCGGCAAAGTATGCATTCGCTATCTTTTGGAAGAGCCCAGATGGGACGTCGATATGTCGTCGTATTATAGGTGCCGCAGGAATGAGAAGAGCTGGGTAACTCTTATCCGTCTCGTATACCTCAAGGGACACATCACGTTTTGATAATCTATGATCATCAGTTGAGACGACTAATTATCCGGAGGTACGGGAAGGGCTCATCGATATTGTACGCAGAGAGGGGGAAATACGCTCCCCTCAACCCCATTACGTCGCGTCTATGTCTTTGCCGCCAGGCCCCGAAAGGTCTCAAGTCCACCTGCTGCTCTAAAATCGGGAGTACTTCAACTTGACTCAAGCCTGTGGGAAATTCCTTGTTGTTACTGCCCCATTGAGATACCACCGCTCTTATCGTGTTATCCTTATTGTACGTGAACAATAATCCAGCATCAAAGAAGCTCCGATGTGGGGGCGGAAAAGGCGCAGATTTGTCTGCCAGACTTCCGAGACGGTGTTGCGCCATCGGAAGGGAGCCACTGAAAAGGTTGCCCCTATCACAAAGGGTCATGTCTGGATTTGAAAAGTCCTTTGGACAGAGTTATCGGAAGAAGTTGAAAGTGTCGAATTTACTACGTCTGGGCCGGAGTGTTCACGGCGAGAGGGCGCTAGAGCCCGCAATAAGCACACGAAGTGGTTTCTGTTGCCGAAGCCAATCATAAACCCACGTGCAGAAAGGTAAAGCATAAATGGTCAGCCCAACTTAACTTTATTGCGAGGCATAATTTGAATTGCGATGCACCAGAAGGGCTCACGGCTGGCCTCGAGCAACGAAGGTGTTTCTGCCCTTTTATCTTCTGCCTTATTTTGAGAATCATCTTGGCTTTTCGTGAGCAAGAGAATCAAGATGTTGAAATAAGGGTCTTACGTGTGCTCTGCTTGTCCACTTGTCTTTTGTGGGACGAGGTGGGACGAGGTGATTGTCGGATCGTCGCGCGCGATGAGGAAACCAACAGAGCTGCGCAGTACGATTGAGCGATGGGTACAGCCCGCTTTGAACCTCTGAAGTCGGGGACTTGTAACATTTTACTTGTCAGGTTGGGTAGCACCATCAAATCGAAGCGCACTGGATCGCATCAAATCATCATATGTGTGAGGACCGGGACCACGGATGAGCTGCAACAGGTGGATTTGTGGGATCAAGGAGGCTGGCAGAGTTGATTGTTGAAGAAGAAAATCGACGTGCAGCTTGAAATTTAGCCCGGTGCAGTCCTGTGATCTCAGCCCGTGTCGTTCTGTCATTCAACGTAATGTCATACGTCAGATGCCACTCTGCGCGACTGCCTGTTGGCAAACTGGAAACGCGCACTCGAATTCAAACAAATTACAGAATCAGAGACCTACATAGATTGTATCAATACTTCTTTCACATTCATTTCCCCTTTCTCAAGCTGAGTCTTCCTTACAACCATACTGCCAGCCATCCCGAATTCCGCAATCCTCAGCAGCCTTTATCCAATATGAGGTATGAAGTCTGACCATGACGGTGTGCTATAGGCTCCTAGAGGAAGACGACGGATGCTTATGAACGCTTCGATTGTCAGCAAGAGCCTTCCAAGCATTCCAAATAAAAGAATACCGCCAATAGAAAACCGGTCTACCCATTCCTTTCTCTCGGAGACAAGTGTACAGAGCAGCCCCCCCCCCAGAGCGAACACCGTGCTCACAGCCAAAAAGCAAATTGACACCTGCCACATGACCATTTCGTCGTGGGTAGGAAAGTACGCCATCCACCCTAGTGCATCGATCGCGATGTAGACAGCGCCTACGATCACAAGGATGCCAAGAATTCGAACGCCGGAATCCTTTGTGTGATCTTTCATCGGTGTAGAATTGAATGAGCTATCGGATCCAGGGGTTTCATTTTCATGCAGCTGATTTTGACACAGCTCGCAATGACTGAAATCAATCACGATAACTTCGACAATGCCTTGTGGCTTAAACCACCACAACCCGTACATAACCAGCGCAATCCAAACCTGTGCGATGGTATTCAGTTCTATCAACGTGACGGGAAGGCTCTCAACTCTCCGAGCAATTGCTTGGATTACCAGCCATGAAACCTGAATGCAGACCAGAGTCTTAGCCAGTTTGTCCGATTTCTGAAGGGCTTTAATTTTGGTATCAAGAAAGCTGACCAAGGGAAGCATATTGCATTGGGCTAATTGTTGAATTCCAACAAGCGTTGGGAACTGCTCCTCCTTGTCGAGTTTAAACTTAAGTGCTCCCATTTGCACCAAATAGCCGTGAGCAAGACTCCATCTCGGTCCCAAACCAACGATTTTCTGACTGATAGGGCAGTCCGGTTGATGTCGTGTCTGTGGAGGAGACTGTGACGATGATGCTAGCGGTCTCAAATCAACCGAATTCTCCTCCATAGCAAGCTGACTTTCAGGTTCTCCATTTCCGTTTTTACGGAGGTTTCCGTTTATACGGTGACACACTTCTCTCGCCGTAATGTATTCGGCAACCACAAGGAGTACCGCGATCTCTGGGAGGAAGAAAATCAGATAACACCAGGCGACGTTTGAGGTACTGTTGAACGAGTCACCCGTCCTGCCGCGACATGTTGGATGAACGACCGTCCAAAGACAGAGGAAATACGTAAAAAGACACTCCCAGAGCAACCCAAGCGTCCCGCGCCCTGAAGGATTCGGAACAAACGACGGCGCGACGGTAACATTCATTGCCGAAAAGCGATTAAAGCGAGAACGAAATCAGTGATGGAACGATGACAACCTTGAGAGAAATCGGGAGACGTGGCAAGACTAAAGATAAGCGAAGAGCGGGAACGGGATTTTACGGGAGGCTGTGGTTGATGATGATTCGATTAGAGTTTTGGGAATTCGAGTAAGGTTTCGTTGGCGGAGGTCAACCTTAATCTTTCCTGAGTAGGGCGATCTTTTCACAGATACAATCAACCTTCATACTATCAACACACGATGATATTGAATACAGACGCTTTCAATTAAACGAACCTTGGAGTTATGACAACAACTGAGGCCCAAAAACTTGGATTGCAACAGCCGTCCCCTATCGATATAAGGATGTCCTCAAACTTGGGGATGCCTGAAAGTGAGGCGAACACCAAGGTTCCGGAGGAACTCCCTTGGATCATTCATCGGACTACACAATATTCAGAATTGGCTGCACGACGATATTGTGATCAAAAGTGATACGAAAATTCTGAGCAAAACATGAAGATGAATGCGTCACATGCGGCGAAGCAAATTCGGCCACATTTGGGAACGTCTAGGCCACAATGGGCTCAAGTCAGGAAGCTTCTTCCTGCCGACAAAGTGAGACGTTCCTGGCTTTGTGGTGAGGCCCCTCTACGGTGAGCAGGATTGGCACAGTTTAGAAACGACATGGTCAACGAAAGGCAAAAGAACGTAAGATAGATTAAAACCCTACCGCTATTACGCTTCTTCAAACAGCAAGGCTGTAAGAGCCCAACAAGAACGACAATCAAGTGCCCATGACCGTCATTTGATAAACATAGTCTTATCAAAAAACACGTCACCACCCTCCTTGGAGAAGTCCAATCGCTATACACGTCAGCGTCATTGATACAGAATTGTACATCAAATTCACTCTCATCATTTCGCTCTTGCTCAACAAGAGTAGAAACCACAATGATGTCGACATATTGTTGCCCCTGCGCGGTAACGAGAAGCGTACCCAACTTGCGATCTTCCGATTCGAAAGATTTGGCTTTGTACACTGCGATACAAACTCCAGTGTCGTCTTCTACAAGCGCAGACTGTCCTTTCCAATGGAACTTCTTCCCGTCGATTTCGAAGAAGGTTTTACCGGAGAAGAAACCGCTAACGTGCGTTTGGAGGAGAGTTTGATGAGTTTGCGTCAATTTTATCTCGGTCGCGCCGTTCTTAGTGGAACTGAGAATCGCAGTGGCAATTACAGGACCAGCGAGACCTCCTTTGTGAACCGTAAGATGAAGTGTTTGGTCATCGACCTCACAGTAGTACTTGATTTCCTGTACAGAGTCAACGTTTTGTCCGGGATACATCTGTACCTTCCTCCTTGCAGATACGATTCAAGAAGTGTCCTTCGCCAATGTCCCGATAGATGATGAACCCTATCTCCCCGTCGCTATGGTGTCCGCTTTTTGCCATTGAAGTGAAGAGCTTTGTCGAAGACCGAGGCGGAGCAGGTGGGCCATCAAGATTTGGGATGTTCGACGATCCAATTACGCTGAGCTTTGTTGCACGTGGAATTCGCTCAGGGGACCGAATTCGGAGTTGCGCCGACGAAAGTGGTCACGTGGGGCTCCCCTATGAGGTGCTCCGGCCCGAGCCGAGCGGCGAGCCCCGCAGGTTTTCAACGTCTTCAATACATCAAATAGATTTTTTTGAAGGTCATTTTGAAAGTCTTCATCCTCCGACCAGAATGGAGCTCAGAGCTCTGTTGGTCCGCTCTGGGTCTTTGATGCTACAGGTTGCTCATCTCAACGCCAAATGAATTGGGTATCATCGCGATGTGGTCCGTCGTATCAGGTCCCAAAAGCCTCACTGTACCTAGGATATCTATTCGGTTTACAGTGAGAGCAACGGGGGAGCAGTGACTTCCTGCCGGAGATGCTTATTAAGTCTCACGTTTAGGGACATCCTATTTTGATCTCAGTTTGCCGCTTCGATGTGTTTAGGCTCCACTGACCCTCTCTCGGAGTCTGAACTACTAGTAGACGGAGCTACAATCATATGCGTCTCAATTTCTCTTTCATCATGTTCACCAGGTTCCCCAATTGACTCATTCGATCGACGGTGTCCCAATCCGTCGTTTGGTGCATCACCTTGTGCCATCTCGTAATCACTCGACGATGGCTCTCTTTCTTCTGAATTACCAAGTAAACTCGCGGCCATTTCTATGTCGGTTGCTTCATGAGTGCCGTTCGCCTCTATTGATATTAGATAAAATAAAGGAGTTCCTCACCCGCATTGTTTCTCCTCTTCTGGATCCATCCAGCAATAAAAATAAAGAGATTGTAAGCAGCAATTATCAGTGCGGAATCACTCGCAAGGATCGAAATTGAGAAACTGAGCCAATCCTTCAATTGCCGCAAAGTACACGAGTAATTCAGTAAAAGGGAGGCCGGCATAGGTTGGAATGGACTGGAGTCGTTTACTGAAAAGTTGATTGGGTAGATAAATGGCAGGAG
>Ga0335072_10012842_pt1 | contig 11951 bp, 6 predicted proteins | sample Lox_Sample_21_FD_206725 | JGI IMG/M metagenome (GOLD analysis project Ga0335072, IMG submission 206725) | Soil microbial communities from Loxahatchee National Wildlife Refuge, Florida, United States - Lox_Sample_2.1 | ecosystem: Environmental > Terrestrial > Soil > Wetlands | place: USA: Florida...
GGACTCATTCAAATGATCTGTCCATCCTGGAACATCAAAGGCGCACGATGACTCGGCGGTACACAAATCTGGCGGTTCGTTCGCACTTCCGAGAACCAATTTCCGGTGCCGGTTCTGGTGCCGGTTCGATTTGCAAAACGCAGCATGATCATGCGAGACAACGCACACACGAGACCTGACACAAGATATTGATTCGAGGGCTGTTTGCGTATCCGTGCGCGAAGATGCACTTATGCGCTAAGTCTTGCATAATCATCTATTTACGATTATGAGTCCCCTGCTCTAACCGTTGAGCTACAGGCCCACGCTTCACCTTTATTTACACTAGCAGGCGTCGTGGCACGAAGCTGCGCAAATCTCGGGCACAGGCGATGGCAGGTTTCTCTGGCTCGACTGCAATGCGAGGGATGGTTTCAGGCAGTGATCAGCTCACAGTCAACAAACCCTGCTGAATAGCAATCGAGACCGCTTCCGTCCGATCGGCAACCGCGAGTTTCTCCAAGATATGACTGACGTGATTGCGCACAGTTATCTCACTGATAAGCAGGATCCGGCCGATTTCCTTGTTGGTTAAACCCTTTGAAAGCATGCGCAAAACCTCTTGCTCCCGCTGGCTGAGTCCTCTGCGCGATTTGCGCTCTTCCAGCAGGGCCTCAATTTCCCTCGGAAAATGCGTATGGCCGCCGGCGATGTCTCGAATCGCGTCGATAATCTCAGATCCGGTAGCTGCCTTCATCAGATAGCCCATAGCGCCCCCTTTGGCTGCTCGATAGATCTCCTCTCCGCAATCGAATGTGGAGAGTATGAGCACGCGCGGCGGATTCTTCCTGCCGATGATGGAGGGCAACACGTCGAGGCCCGACGTTTTGGGCATTCGCAGATCGAGGATAACGACGTCTACCGGACGCTGTTCGAGAAAGGCAAGTGCAGCTTCCGCGCTGTCCACACCGCCCTCCATACTGAAGCCCTTCTCTTTGCTCAGGAGAGTTCCCAGTCCCGAGAGAACGATTGGATGATCATCGACAATGAGAATGCGAGTCGGTTTGTGTTCAAATTGTTCTTCCATGCAACCAATGCCTCCAAGGGTCTTTGCTCGCAAATTGCAACCACCACGACGAGAGCAGGGCATTGGGAAGCATGGCGCGCACCGCAACTGAAGTGCCATGGCCCAATGTGCTGCGAACGCGAAAGGTCGCATTAATGCCGTCAGCTCTGCGTTTCATTCCCCGAATACCGAAGCCACTACCTTCTCCCTCTGGAACAAAGCCTTTGCCATCGTCACGAATTGTGAGCTTGACAGAGCGTCTTCCGTAGACAAAACGCAGCTGGATTGTCTGAGGTTGTGCGTGCCGCACCGCGTTTACCACCGCTTCCTGGCCGATGCGGAAGAGCGTATCGGCAATTCTCAATGGAAGCTGCTGCACCTCACCGCGCACGATGGTGACGACTTGAATGGGCCCCTTCTTTACGATTTCATGAGCTGCCTGCTCAAGTGCCTTGGCTAGGCCCAACTGTTCGAGATGTCCGGGCATCAATGCGGCGATGTTTCGCCTCGCCTCCATATGTCCAAATCGCACTAGGCTCACAGTCGACTCGAGTTGCTCTCTCAGTGGGGTATCGGTTTCGACTTCGCGGCAAAGCGCCTCTAACTGATAGCCCAAGCCGGCGAAACTTTGGGCCAGCGTATCATGCATTTCGTGCGCCAGCCGTTCGCGTTCCTCCAGGACGGCGCGCAGGCGCGATCGCTTGACCGAGGTGTAGATGAGCTGCAGAACGAACGAAAGAATCAGGACGCCCGCAATCAGTTCAATTATGTGTTGCGTATTCCACCAGGGCGGAGGGTCAATTACTTGCGTGTCATCCAGCGAGCGCAGGATTAGAGCGAAAGGTATCTCATTGCGCGTGAAAGCCCGGTTGGTAACACATATTCCGCGCAGACGGAGAATGCTTCCTGGCTCGAGATCGCGCATTGCTTCTGCTGGTCGGGGATTGTCGGCGATGGCAACGAACGATTGGCTGGCTTCACTCAGGTTGATACGTACGGACTTTCCGTTGGACTGTTGTACTGAGTCCAGGCGTCCCTCGGTTTCGATGAATTCGGCGTCGTAAGCGCCCGTAGCCGCCTGCGCTGCGGATACCGAAACAGGGGGCAGTGAAGCGTGCGACCAGAGCAGTCTCACGCTCGCGTTGCGGAGCACTGAGCCGAAGTCGACCTGTTCAGCATCTCCCGTTGCTTCTACTGCGTCGCCGATCTGCACAGGTTTGAGCGTATGAGACTGCGGAAGCGTAATGCCGCCAGAAGAATCTTGAATGAAGAGCGTGGGTGAAACGAGCGTGACGACACCTTGCACGGTAACGTGCGTCGGATGGTTCGGCGGCAGCAGCTTCAGGCTCGCGATAGGCGGTGCATTGAGATCCGTTTGGTGAAGCAAAAGCTCGCGTCGCATCGGCGCAGATTCTCGCTGATAGCCCTCCAGGTCGGTAATGCCGGGTGTTACGGGTGGGTCGTCGGGCAAGGCAGGTACCTGACCGGAGAGCATTGCCTCCAAGTCGCTTTTCGCGGCGCGCCTCAAACGGACATGGCGCCAGATGGCGCCAGTCGAATATGACTGTAGACCGAACCGGCCCTCCTGGATGCAGTTCGGATCGTTCACCGATGCGACGACTGTCTTCCCCTGCGGTGTCACCGCACTCGCTGCGATGACGCAGTCATAGGCGATCACTTTGAGGTGGTACCACGTGTCGGTGTACACGCCGGGATGAACGGGAATTGCTCGAAACTCGTGCCAGCCGTAATCGGCGCGACCCAGAATCAGAGTGTCGTCGAGGTCGCGCAGACCCGCAAAGTAACCGTGATAGGAATCGACTCCGATTTCCTCCTGCGTGGCTCGAATGACAAATCCTGCGTCACCTGTCTCGCCAAGCAATTGCACATCGGCTTCGATCATATAGTTATGCCACTTTCGGCTGCCGTTCATCAATTTAGCGCCACGATCGTCGGCAATGTTCTGCATGGTTCCATTTACGACCTGCCAGGTCCCTCCGAATGCCTCCCAGTGTTTGCGTGGCGACGATTTGCTCGAATCGCTGCCGAAATCGTCCTGGAAATAGGGATCTTGATTCGACCAACGGTTGAGCCCAATCTTGACGATTGCAAAACCGCTGATCAGGAGAAAAGCTGCGAGTCCTGTCCAGACAATCCATCGCGTTTTCATCAGGCTTGTCAAGCGTGCAGCCTCATGATTTGAACCATGCCAAGTCGAGAGTTTCCTTCACCGCATCGGAGTCGATTGTTTCCTTCGTAACGAGTACAGGCTCTACTATCACGTACTGTTCGCGCGCCCCGCCATGCAGTTCCTCCTGCATCAGATTCATAGCGTCGCGCCCCATCTGATAGGTGTTCTGTATAACCACCGAATCAATCTCCCCAGTGCGGATCGGCGCTAGAATGTTCTGATCGAATCCGATCAGCGGTACTTTCCCTGTTCTCTGAAATTCAGTCAGGGCATAGAAGGTTCCTCGGGTCGATGCTTCGGTCAGCGCGATTATTGCGTCGACGCGTGGCCCCTCGACGAGCATCTTTTCCGCAGCCTGTTGTTCCTGCGACACGGTTGGTAGAGCGAGGCTGCGAAAGACGACCTGAATGCCGGGATATTCGTCGGCGAGCGTTGTTTCCACGCTCACGGCTCGCTCGGCGGTACTGGTGAGCTGCCGGCTGATACCGAGGACCGCGACATTGCCACGGCCCTTCAACAGCTGGCCGATGCGTCGGGCGGCCAACTGCCCGCCGCGCTTCTCATCATTCAGGACGTAGGCAAGATTCTTGCCAGGAGAGAGACCTAGGTCCGTTCCCACTACCACTACAGGCGTACCCATTTCGATCGCTCTGCGAACAGGGGTGCGCAATGGAAGTTCCTCTACCGGCGTCACAATGATTCCGCCAACAGATCGATGCAATGCGCGCGTGAGGATATCAATCTGACCCTGCACATCGTTATCCCGCATCGGGGCATTCCAGTAAACGTATAACCCAAAGGGCACGGCAGCACGCTCTACGCCGGTGTGCTCCGCTTCCCAGAGCCACGTACCGCAGGTGCGGGGGACTACCGCTATCGTCAGAGCCCTTCTGTTTCGGGCGACGAGCCTCGCAGAGATAACTCCGACGGCCACAACAAAGAGCACCAGGAAAGCCAGGAGGCCGCGCCGGGTGATCCGCGTTAACTTACTCTTTTTCATAGAAATATGCCAGGGATTCCGATGCAATTATCTGCTCTGGCATGCCTTTCGCCTAGGATGCAAAACATGGTGCATCTGTACGATGGTCACCAGTATATGCGCTTCACTACCATTGGCGCGCCGTTGAAGTCGACTCCCGATTGCGCTCTGTGACCACGAACAATTTTGAGGACTCAGTGTCGGGACTCGCATTCAATGGCGGATTTAGGGGCAGTTGAGTAAACGATTGCTGAACCCCGGTGCATGAGGACGGACCGCACCGTTCCCTGCAATGAGCACCACCCCAGGAACGCCAAGGAGGAGACAGTGAAGGCAGGACTTGATTTAACCACTTCGGTAAATTGCCAGATAGGGCGCAAGAGTGGAGTGGGAGGGCTGAGGTCGACCGTATGCGGTGTGATGTTTGCTGCACTGGCGCTTCTGGCCGCCCCGGCATTTGCACAATACAGCGCCAACATTCGTGGAACCGTGCAGGATCCAAGCGGTGCGGGCATTAGCGGTGCCCACGTGCACCTCCTCAACCCCAACACCGGTCAGGAACTGAATGCCATCGCCGACTCGACGGGCCTTTATCGCTTCCTGAGCTTGGCTCCTGGTCGTTATGTACTTGATGCCCAAGCCACAGGTTTTGCAAAGACCAGCGTCCAGCTAACGCTTGAAACCAACCAGACACTCGAAGTGCCGGTGACTCTCTCGGTCGCCTCAACCAGCGCGACCGTGGCCGTCACGGGCGAGCCACCCGTGCTCGACACAGCAGAAAGCCGTAATCAGCTCACCATCGAATCCAACGCCGTAGCAACGTTGCCGCTGGCGGGCCGCAACATGATCTCACTGGTGACGCTCGCGCCCGGCGTGACAGGTCTTGGTACCACGGCGAACGGCAGCCCGGGTTCTGGTGTAGACAACTATTCAACCGAAACGCAGGTCGATAGCAGCGCCAACGGCCAGGGTGCGGTCGGCAACATGTACATCGTCGACGGTCTCGACATCACCAGCGCGATCCGCCCCGGTGTGCTGAATTTGACACCAAATCCTGACTCGATTCAGGAAACCAGTATCCAGGTGAATACCTACAGCGTGGAATATGGTCGCGCCAGTTCTATTCAGATGGCGATGACAACTAAGTCCGGGTCGGAGCGCTTCCACGGCAACGTCAGCGACTACTTCAACAGCCAGCAGCTCTGGGCAGGCACGGAGTTTGTAAAGAACTACGCTCCCTTCCACAGCAACAACATGTCGGCGACGGTCGGCGGCCCAGTCATTCCGCACCACCAGACGTTCTTCTTCTTCTCGATCGAACCGCTGCGCGCTTCGACATCCACAGGCAATGCCTTGACAACGTTTGAAGATCCGCAGTTTACTGCCTGGGCTACAACCAACTATCCGAGCACGCTTGGCACGAGCATACTCTCATCGTATCCGGCTAAGGCCTCCAACGTCTCAATCCTGCAGACAGCACAGCAGTACTTCGGCAATGACGGTAGCGGCAATCCACTTTGCGGCACTGCGGCAACCGATAACATTCCCTGCAGCCTGCCGATGCTTGATCAGGGCATCTTCAACGCCACCAATTACCGGAACGGCACGCAATGGAGTGGGCGCGTCGACAAAAACTTCAGCAGTGATCGCATCTACGGCAGCATCTATCGCACGACACTGAACACCGGCGGCCCCGCGTTGCGCACGGCATTCGCCTCAACCTCGAACTACTATCAATACGCCTGGCAGGTAAATGAAGCCCACACGTTTTCGCCCAACACATTGAACGAGGCCATCGCAGGAGGCATGCGCGTCGAAGGCATCTCTCCCGCCTCCGGCGACTTTAAAGTGCCCGTCGTCAACGTAACCGGCTTGGGCACCGGGTTTGGAAACGGCTTTGCCATGGGCGACTTCATTCAGCACAACTACCATTGGCGGGACGTACTAACCCACATTCAGGGAGCCCACACGCTGAAGGCTGGCTATGAGGGATGGTTCGGTGACGACGTCGAGGAGTTCCAGGGGCCTTATGACCTGCCGACGTTCTCCTTCGACAACCTGTTGCAGCTTGCCCAGGACGATCCACACACCGAAGGTGGCGTGGCCTATAACCCGATTAGCGGCCAGCACGTGGAGTGGAACTGGAATGCTGCCAGCACTACGACCGGCTTGTTTGTGCAGGACAACTGGAAGGCGCGCAAGAACCTGACGCTGAACTTCGGCGTACGTTGGGATGACTACGGCAATCCCTATTCCCGCAGTGCCCAGACTGTGTTCGGCAACTTCTACTTCGGGCCAGGTGCGACGGCTGACGAGCAGATCGCTAACGGTTTCGTGCTGCAAAAGACGCACGCTTTAAACCGCGCAATCACTGATATCTTCAGCCCGCGTGTCGGCCTCGCGTGGGACATCACCGGTGACAGTAAATGGGTAATTCACGGCGGAACCGGCATCTTCCACAACTGGCCGACGATGGCCAATGTGCAGGAGCAATACCGTGGTAATCCCCCAGGGCCGATCTTTCCGACCTTCTATCGCGGTACGTCACCGGCGCCGCTATTTGTGCTTGGCACTGACAACAAGCCGCCGTTTGGCTATACCTATCCAAGCCTGCCAGCACGCAGCTTGAATGCTCAGGGCGGAATTACGGGCCTGCAGTTCGGTATCGGTGGAATCGATCCAAATCTGAAGACTCCGGTGACCTATATCTACTCGGTGCAGCTGGAGCATCCTCTGGTGCGCTCCTTTGTGGCGAGTCTGGGCTATTCGGGGTCGCGTGCGCACGACCTGCTCTCGGGTGGAGGCCAGGTATACAACGTCAGTTATGGAGTAGACATCAATAGCTACCCAGGTGATCTGATCGATAACAACAGTACCGTGCCCACACGGCTCAATCAGAGCTTCGGTTCGATCTACTACACCCGGAACGATCGCCGCTCAAACTTCGATGCATTCATCGCCGATGTTCGAGGTCGCTTCGGCAGAAGCGGATTCCTCGATTTCTCATACACGCGATCTGTGTCGAAAGATAACACGCAAGTTTACCCAACATGGACTAATCCAAATCAATACTTCGGTCCATCAATCTGGGACGCCCCAAATCGGATATCTGTGGCCGGAGACTACAGCCTGCCTGGCCTGAACCACGGTCAGGGAGCTGTGGGTCGCATTACAGGCGGCTGGGGTTTGAGTGGAACCGTCATCGCTCAGTCGGGATATCCGTTTACTGTGTCTACCAACGCTCCTTTTACACCTGTTTACGACAACAGCGGAAATATTGTCGGCAACACAGGAGGCGACTACAACGCAGACGGAGATAACTACGACTATCCGGATGTTTCGTCTTACAGCATCCCGCACAGCCGGAAGGACTTTCTGGGAGGTGTCTTTAGAAACAATCCAACACAGGTGACCGCGCCAGCTTTTGGCAGCGAAGGAAATGAGAAGTACAGTGGCTTCCGTGGGCCGGGGTTCTTCGAAACTGACGCGAGTCTCTTGAAAGACACCACCATTCACGAAGACGTCAATCTTCAGCTTAGGTTTGAGTTCTTCAACATCTTCAATCACCCCAACCTCAACGGTGTGGATGCGAATCTGCCTGATGGTAACTTCGGCAAATCAACCTCGCAGTTCAATCCTCGCTGGATCCAGCTGGGTGCAAATCTGAAGTTCTAAGGTTCCGAGCCGTGCATTGCACGGATGGGATCTTGCCTCCTGAGAGGTGGGGCGATTGAGAAATCAAGAGCTCCACCTCATTTGTTTGACCTTTCGGAAGAAGCCCGTTTCAGATCGGTGATCGCACTCTATGAAAAAGTACAGTCGCAGGCATTTTCTCTCTTTGAGCGCAGCGGCCGGCGCAGCCACGGTCGCGGCCAAACCTCGGCGCGGGTGGGCCCTCGGCGCAGCATCATCGTCGACGCAACAAGTCGCAATCACTCCGGCAATTCGCACTTTTAATTACAACCAGATCGAGCTTCTGGAAGGCCCCATGCGCCAGCAGTTCGACACCAATCACGAGTTCTTCCTGCGCCTGGATGATGACAAGCTTCTGAAGCCCTTTCGCCAACTTGCCGGTTTACCCGCTCCCGGCGAACTTATGGGGGGATGGTATGACATTGATCCAGCCTTCAACGGCGAAGGAAGCTTCCACGGCTTTATCCCAGGTCACAGCTTTGGGCAGTACCTCTCGGGGCTCTCTCGAGCCTATGCCGTAACAGGCTCGCAACGAACAAAAGAAAAGGTACAGAAACTGGTTCGGCTTTTTGCGCCGACTGTGTGCTCAAGATTCTATGACGATTACCACCTGCCTGCTTACACCTACGACAAAACCAGTTGCGGCCTGATTGATGCATATCGCTTCTGCGGCGATGAACAGGCGCTAGCCGTGCACTTAGCGGCGACTGACGCCGTACTGCCGCACCTGCCGGCGAAGGCACTATCGCGAAAGGAACAATATGCGCTTCCTCATAAAGACATTGCCTATTGCTGGGACGAGACTTATACGCTGCCAGAGAATCTGCTTCTCGCTTACCGACTGACTGGAAATCCACGTTATCGCTCGCTTGCGCATCGCTTCACCGAAGATGATCTCTATTTTGGACCACTCTCCCGTGGAGAGAACGTGCTGCCGGGAGAGCATGCCTACAGTCATGTGAACGCGTTCAGCTCCGCCATGCAGATCTATCTCGTTATGGGCACGCAACAGCATTTACGTGCTGCGATGAACGGCTTCGAGTTTCTGCGTAGCACGCAGAGTTTCTCAACCGGTGGTTGGGGACCGGACGAGCTGTTCCGGGTGCCGGGAAGCGGCGAGGTGGGCGAGAGTCTCACTAAGTCTCACGCGAGCTTTGAGACTCCCTGCGGCGCATACGCGCACTTCAAGATCGGGCGCTATCTTATCGCTGTCACTGGCGACAGCCGATATGGCGACAGCATGGAGCGCGTGCTCTACAACACAATTCTTGGAGCCAAGCCGCTGAAGGACGACGGAACAAGCTTCTACTATTCGGACTACAACATGCACGGCCAAAAGGGCTATCACAAAGACAAGTGGCCCTGCTGTTCGGGGACCTTCCCGCAGATCACTGCGGATTACGGCATCAGCTCCTACTTTCACGACGCCACCGGTATCTACGTAAATCTCTATGTCCCATCGCGGTTGACGTGGCGCCAGGCCGGCGCGCGGTTGAGCCTGACCCAGCGCACACAGTACCCGCACGTGCCGGTAACGGAGCTGGAGCTGAAGAGCGATCGCGATGCAACCTTTGATCTGCGCCTTCGTATTCCTGCATGGGCTGGTCCCAGGACAACTGTTTCCTTGAACGGCCGCCGGTTCCAGACCGACCTGACGCCGGGCCGGTTTGCGGTCATTCATCGTGCCTGGAAAAATGGAGATCGCGTCGCCTTGGAGCTGGACATACCGCTCGCGCTCGAATCGGTGGATCCACAACATGCGCAGACGATGGCCATGCAGTACGGGTCTCTCTCCCTTTTCGCAATTCACCCGGAAGACATATCTGTAAGACGGAGTGAACTGCTGTCAGCAAAGCAGATTTCCGCGGGATCGCTGAACTGGGAGGCGCGGACCGAGGATGGACACACGATTGCCTTCAAGCCATTTCAGTCGATCGCAGATGAGTCATACCGGCTCTACCATGAAGTGGTAGCCTGAAGCCGCTTCCGACGCGAAGAAGTTTCACTGGCTTCCTCGCATCGGTCCGCAGAGAAGGAGGCAACTGTTGATGAGCGGCCTTCGTTGGTGGGCGAGTGGGGCCATGTTCCTTGCCTGCCTGATGCCGATTAGAGCTGATCGGGCAGCCGCACAGGATGCCCCGGCTTCCGCCGCGGCAGTGATTGAGGCACTGCAGAAGGGGCAGTACGACGAAGCTCTTCGCATGAACGGAGAGCTGCTCCGAGCCGAGCCTCAATCCCATAAGCTCTGGACGCTCCAAGGCGTCGCTCAGGAGCGATCAGGGCATCCCCGGGAAGCACTCGAGTCATATCACCATGCCGTGGCTTTATCGCCGGATTATCTGCCGGCCCTCGAAGGTGCGGCTCAGTTGGAGTACAAGGCGGAATCTGCGAAGGCGCTGCCATTGCTGCACCGCATCGTCACCCTTCAGCCGGACGAACCGACCGCGCATGCCATGCTCGGCGTGCTGGAATACCGCGATAAACGCTACGAGGCTGCTGCCGCTGACTTCGCGGTCGCAGGAGACATACTCGACGCGCGGCCAGAAGCGTTAATGGCCTACGCTCAAAGCCTCCATCATCTGAACCGCGGAGCTGAGGCCATCCCGCAGCTGCAGAAACTGGTTCAATTGCAGCCCGACGACCGAACGGCGTGCTACGATCTTGCCTTGCTGCAGTGGCGCTATGCCACGAGCACAGATGCCCTCGCAACATTGCAACCGCTGATCGACGGTGGAAAGGCGGATGCCCGTACACTACGGCTGGCGGCCGCAATCCACGAAGAAGGCAACGAGACTCCGCAGGCTGTACAGCTGCTTCGATCCGCGATCCTTGCCGCGCCCGACGAACCCGCGAGCTATCTTGACTTCGCCACGCTGGCATTTCAGCACGGGTCCTACTCCGTCGGCATCGATATTGTGAGCGCCGGTCTGTCCCAGCTTCCGAGGTCTGCTGCCCTTTACATGGCGCGCGGAGTTCTCTATGGCCAGAACGGCGATTTCGACAAAGCAATGTCCGATTTCCAGCAAGCCCACAAGCTGGATCCCAACTTTTCGATGTCGGCCACGGCAGAAGGCATTGCCCAGTCCCAACAGCATCACAATACCGCTGCCATTGAGTCGTTCCGGCGGCAGGTGCGCGAGCACCCCAAAGATGGATTCGGCTACTACCTTCTTGCCGAGGCGCTTTCCTGGACGCCGCCCGATGCGCAACCGGGCGATCATGCCAGAAGCGTTGCAGAGGCAATCTCCGCTGCAACCAGTGCCGTTAAGCTCGATCCACAACTAGTACAGGCTTACGACCTTCTTGGTTCGCTCTATCTCCAGAATGGGCAGACCGAGCCCGCAATCCATGCCTGCCGTACTGCGCTCAAACTCAACCCGAAAGACCAGCAGGCGCTCTATTCGCTCATCCTGGCGCTTCGCAAGACCGGATCGAAAGAAGAACTCAAGCTGCTGGTCGAGCAATTGACAAGCCTGCGTAAGGAAGAACAGGCAGCGAACAAGAATTCAGCACACTATGGCACATTGATCGAGCGTCCCTAGGGACTTTGCGCCGCCGGTCCTTTTCAGCACGCGACCGAACCTAAGAGGGAATGCGAATTGAGCTGCCGGAGGCAGATCATTCGAACCATGAATCGAGGATTCATCATGAGAAACGAACTCACGCGCCGCACATTCATTGCATCAGCCGCTGCCTCAGTCGCTTCATCCGCCTTAGCGCATCCGGCATCTGCGGGCATTCATGCGATTCTCTCCGAAGAACCGGAGGTGGCGGGCGAAACAGGTACAGTCTGGCAGCAGGCCGGTGTCATTGATGTGTCGCATTCTCCGCACGCCAAGCTGAAGACGGTTCCGGTGCGCGCAGTCACTATTCAAGAAGGCTTCTGGTCGAAACGGCGAAAGACGAATGTCGGCAGTAGCATTCCGTCCATGCACGACGAGCTGATTGCGCATGGCCGTATGGATAACTTCCTTCGCCTCACTGGTAAGTCATCGGAACCTCAAAGAGGGCCGGTCTACTCCGATTCCGACATCTATAAATGG
>Ga0335072_10012843_pt1 | contig 11949 bp, 12 predicted proteins | sample Lox_Sample_21_FD_206725 | JGI IMG/M metagenome (GOLD analysis project Ga0335072, IMG submission 206725) | Soil microbial communities from Loxahatchee National Wildlife Refuge, Florida, United States - Lox_Sample_2.1 | ecosystem: Environmental > Terrestrial > Soil > Wetlands | place: USA...
AACCGCAAGCACCGCAAATCCCTCCACCCTCGCATCCGAGACCATAGCTATTCCAGGCCTGCACCTGACGCCCTTTTTCTGATATTCTCAAGCGTTTTACTCCGAGGCGAGGCGTGGAGAAGCGTGGCGTCAAGTATCATCGCGGCCGGCTGAGCGAGGAGCTGCGCAAGGAGATCGAGACGCTGGTGGAGGGCGAGCTGGCTGATCCGCGAATTGGCCTGGTTGCCGTTAGCGGCGTCGAGCTCGCCGCGGATGGCCGCTCAGCGCACGTCCTGGTCGAGGTTGACGGCACCGACGAAGAAGCTGAGCGGTCTCTGGAAGGTCTCGACGCCGCCAAGCCCTACATCCGCCACGAACTGGTCGAGCGCCTGCAACTGAGGCGCGCGCCGGAGCTATTTTTTCGCTTGTCGAATCCGCGGCATCAGCGACGAGTGGAGGAGTTGCTGTCCCGCACCAGGAAGCGCGGCTCCTCGGCCCGCTCCGAATCAGGCGTAGCGAAGGATACGAAGGCAGAGTAGCCATGTTGCGCGAAGTACTCCAGCAAATCGAGCGGCGCGGGCGGTTCCTGTTGACCTCGCACGCCCGCCCCGACGGCGATGCGATTGGTTCGGCGCTGGCTTGTTGCCAATTGCTGCGGGCCATGGGCAAGCATGCCGACGTAATTCTGCACGATGGCGTTCCGCGGATCTATCGCTCGTTGCCGTTCGCCGATCAGGTTGTCCAGACAAATACCGTTGAAGGGAATTACGATGCTGCAATTATTCTCGAGTGCGACAGCATTCATCGCACGCGGCTGGCCGGGCTCGAAGATCGTTTTCTCATCAGCATCGATCATCACGTGAGCGGGCGGCCCTTCGCGCATGTGAACTGGATCGACCCGCATGCGGTGGCCACGGCGGAAATGGTTTTCCGTCTGGCTCGAGAGGCAGGAGCGAAGTTCTCTCCTGAAATCGCCACGTGTCTCTACACCGCGCTGATGACCGACACTGGCTCATTCATGTTCCAGGGAACCAACGAAAACACGTTCGCCCTGGCCCGCGAACTTGTTCTCGGGGGGGCTGATCCGGCCCACTGTGCGCGCGCCATCTATTTTGCTCATTCCGTCGCCAAGATGCGGCTGCTCGGCGAGGCTTTGCGCAACCTCAACACCGAAGATCATATCGGCTGGACCTGGGTGATGCAAAAGCAGATGGAGCGCTTCGGCGCGCGAGAAGAAGATTGCGAAGGCCTCGTGAACTATGTGCTTTCGATCGGTGAAGTCGAGGTCGCAGCTTTTTTCCGCGAGCTTCCCGAGGGACGCTTCCGTGTCAGCCTGCGTAGCAAGGGCAAGATCGATGTTGCGCGAGTCGCCGAACGCTTTGGCGGCGGCGGACACGAATGCGCCAGCGGCTGTTCGATCGAAGGGCCACTGGGAGACGCGGTGCGGGAGATTCTGGAACAGCTTCGCCGGGACCATCGGTACAATGAAGCGGATCTTTAAGGATGGGCGGGTTCGCATAAACTCAAGTACGCGATGTGGCAGATCGTTCGCCTGAAAAGGCAGCTCCGCTCCGAATGACGCCCTTCACAAAATGGCAAATCGGAAATCGTCAATCGTAAACTCCATCCCTGCTTCCCCACAATCCGCGCGACGCCGCACAGATGCAGTTTTGCTCGCGGGCTTTTGCGCCTTTCTCTTCCTTTACGGAATCGCACAGTTTGGTCTTATCGGAGCCGATGAACCGCGGTATGCACAGGTGGCGCGGGAAATGCTTGAGCGCCATTCTCTGGTCACGCCGACTCTCGGCGGACGGCCCTGGCTGGAGAAGCCGCCGCTCTACTACTGGCAAGCCATCGGGTTTTACTCCATTTTCGGCGTTCACGACTGGACGGCCCGGCTGCCCTCGGTGCTCGATGCCACGCTGCTTGTGCTGGCGGTGTATTTTTTTCTGCGCCGCTTCCGAAGAGGATTTGAGATCGATGGAGCGCTCATCGCCGCCTCCTGCGCCGGCATCATCGCCTATGCCCGCGCTGCCTCCACTGATATGCCGCTCACAGCGGCCTTCACCATTGGGATGCTGGGTTGGTGGGCATGGCGCGAAAGCGCGGAGCGAATCTATCTGGCGGTGTTTTATGGCTGCCTGGCACTGGGGGCTCTGGCGAAGGGACCGGTAGCTCCCTTTCTCGCGGTTCTGATTATTGCTCTCTACGCACTGATGGCGCGCCAGCGACAGCTCATTGTGCGGAGTCTCTGGGTCCCGGGAATCCTGTTTTTCTGTGTCCTCGCCTTGCCTTGGTATGTGACAGTGCAAGTGCGGAACCCATCGTTCTTTCGGCAATTTATCCTGCAACAGAATCTGGATCGTTTTTCGACAAACCTCTATCACCACAGCGAACCGTTCTGGTATTACCTGCCGGTCGTTGCTCTGGCGCTACTGCCCTGGACGGTTTTCGTCGTTGCGGCTTTCGTGGAGTCTGTTCGCTTGTGGTGGGAGGAGCGAAAGTCATCGGAACAGAATTCCTTCGACCTCGATCCTGATTCGGGATTTGGCCTGGGTTTTTTTGGAGTCTGCTGGCTGATTGTGCCGCTCCTGTTCTTTTCTGTCTCACAGTCAAAGCTGCCCGGATACATCCTTCCTGCTGTTCCGGCGGGGGCAATTCTCCTGCTGGAGTATTTGCGCCGGCACATCGTAAGCGAAAGTGAACCGGCCTCGAAGTGGCTGATCGCGTCGCACGCGCTCGCAGCTGCGGCAGCGGTGGTGCCTGCGTTGCTGATCGCTTACGTCATTCGTGAGCATCGCCTGCCCGGCGGCAGGCCCATGTATATCGCCCTCGCCATTGCTTTCGCGCTGTGCGCTGGAATCGCAGTTACGCTCAGCAGCCGGTCGGGCTTGCGCATGCTGCGTTTCGTCACCCTGATTCCAGCGGTGCTGACGGTCGCAGCGGTAGTGAAATTCGGCTCCAATGCATTAAACGAAGATCTTTCCGCCCGCCCATTAGCTCACGAGATCGATGCCCTGCAAGCTCATTCGCTGCCGCTTGCCGTCTATCATGTTCCCCGGGAACTGGAGTACGGACTGACTTTCTATCGCGACCAATTAACTTTGAACTATGCGTGGGGACCGCCACCGCGAAAGGAGCATCTGCTGGTGGCGCCCGAGAACTCGCAGGCGAATTTGACGGAACTCTTGCCCGGGCGGCGCGTATCTTTCCTTGGCCACTATGAGCCGCAGCACGTTGATTATTTCTGGATCGCGGCCGCGCCGCCTAAGCACTAGCCCAGGCGAAACGTTCAGCAGTCTTGGTTTCTGAAAGGTACTCGCTTCTTCTATTGCTGCCCCGTGTTCCCTGGGTTTGCCTGACATTCCCCAACCCACTAAACTCAAAGTTTTGCCGTCCCGGTTTGGCGTCGGCCTGTCAGGAGCCTCGTGGAGATTCTCGACCTCAGGCACTTCACTTCCGTAGACCTGCGTTCACTGCTCGACAATGAAACGCAGGTGTGGTCGCGGCTGCTTTCCTGGGACTACAGCGGTTCAGCCGAGATGATTCTGCGTTACGTCGACGCCAAGATTCTTCCCGGCTATGCTGCCATCGACCGTGGTCGGATCTTTGGTTATTCGTTCTTTGTGTATGAAGGCAGCAAGGGGGTGATCGGGGATCTGTTCGTGGTCAATGGCAGCCGGCTGCCGGACACGCACGAGGTGGAACTCAAACTGCTCAGGCACGTGATCGAGACTCTGCAGCAGTCTCCTGGAATTCATCGCGTGGAGGCGCAACTGCTGGCCCATGAAGCGGGGAGCGTGGCCCGGCCATTCCTGGATCAGGGGTTTCAGAGGCATACCCGGCTGTTCATGGTTTTGTCCCTAACCTCGCCGCAGGTCAAAATGGCGATCGCGAATCCTGCAATCGAAATTCGCCGCTGGACGGAAAACGACTACCAGACAGCGGCTGCGATCATCACCGCTGCCTATCGTGGCCATGTCGACGCCCAGATCAACGATCAGTACCACACCCTAAGCGGATCACTCCGGTTCCTCAACAATATCGTTCGCTTCCCCGGCTGCGGCCTGTTCGATATTGAGTCATCGTTTGTTGCTGTCGATCGCAAAGTGAAAAACGTCATCGGGCTGATCCTCTGCTCGCGGGTTCGTGGCGACGTCGGGCATGTCACTCAGGTATGCGTGCTGCCCGAATATCGTTCACAGGGAATCGGCGAGCAGTTGCTGGCCGCCACCGTGATCAACCTGCGTAAGCGCGGCTTCTCCCTGCTCTCGCTGACGGTTACCGAGGCCAATGAGCGAGCGGTTGCTCTGTATCGGCGGCTGGCTTTCGATGCCAAGCGGGTGTTCGATGCGTTTGTGTGGGAAGGATAGCTGCTAGCTATAGAGTCGGCCTGCGGGGCAATGCTCAAGGAAGATGAATGTAGACGAACGAGCCAGACGCTCCTCAGGGCCGCGCCTATCGTCTCAGCAACCACATGGCCCAACCAGCCACAATCAACCCGCCAAGAAACAAGACGAAACAGTAGAGGCCGTATCGAATCATATCGCGCGTAGTGTCGCGGTGCGTGATGCCGAATACGATCGACGCGAAAGTGGCAAACACAAGTGCCGCGCTGAAGTGCGTGAGTTGAACGGTCACAGTCTTTCCATTCTGTGGAGGGGCTTCCCATCTGCATGACGCTTGCGTATCGACCCCGGCGTCATTGTTTTTTCCCGATGGCGATGTGATAGGCGTCGGCCACAGCAATGAAGTTGAGCAGCCCCGCGACGATCATGAACTTCGTCCCGTAATCGGCGATGGCAAAGGCGATGGCGCCATGTCCCCAATCATTGGCCAGGGTGACGATATACATGCCGCCCGCTCCCAAATCGCCGATGAAGCCCAGGATATCGAGAATGTCGCCGCCGTTCGGCTTGTAGATGTGGCCCTGCATCAACAGACCGAGCACAAACAGCGCGGCGATCGAAACCAGAAGCAGCGCTCCCCGAATCCACCGCTTCTGGATCATGTGCCCTGCACCTGGAATCAGCCAGCCGAGGGCGGGCGCAACCACGGCCATCGTGCTCAAGTGTTCTGCTTCTGCCGCCTTGGCCTTGGTGGAATTTGCCATCAGATGTTCACTATCTCGCGTTGAATTTTGCCGGTCACTTCCGCTGAATCCGGCCGCACGAGCACGTTGACCTCGCTCCGCACCCCGAACTCCGGCAGATAAATGCCAGGCTCGATCGAGAAGCAGGAGTTCGGAAGAATCTGCCGCTCATCATGGATCTCGAGGTCATCCATGTTCGCGCCATTCGCGTGGACTTCCGTACCAATGGAGTGCCCGGTGCGGTGAATGAAATAGTCACCGTATCCCGCCTTCTCGATATACCCACGCGTGGCGCGGTCCACTTCCCATCCGGCAATGCGCCGGCCGGCGCTTACCGCTTCGACGACCGTCTTTACCCCGGCATCTCTTGCGTCGCGAACAATTTTGAAAACTTCGTGCATGCGGCCCGACGGCGCGGCCCCGACGAACCCTATCCAGGTAATGTCGTAGTACACTGCGCCCGGCGTATTCTTTTTCCCCCACACATCCAGCAGGACCAGGTCTCCTTGGCGAATCGTAGCAGAGCGGTCCGCGCGGGGCTCATAGTGCGGGTTGCCCGCATTCGAATTCGCAGCCACAATGGGCGGATCATCGGTCACAATGTCCGAGCGGCGAAACGCCTCCATGAACCACTGCTGGATGGCAAACTCCGTTGTGCCACCGTTGCGCGCACTCCTTCCAATTTCCTGGAAGGCAGATGCCATAATCGCATCGATCGCATCGCGCGCCGCGAAATGAGTTTTGATCTGCTCCTCGCTCCAGGTCGCTTCAAATTGCGCCACCAGGTCGGCGGAACTGACAATGTTCTTGCCCAGTCCCCGGACCAGGTCGATCGTTCCCCCGTCCACCAGCGAAACATAAAAGACAATGTTGTTGGGCGAGTATTGCATGGCGAGGTCGCGCGAGGAAGAGAGCATGCCCTTCAGCTTGTCGAACAACTCCTGCCAGCCCGAATATTCAAGCTTTTTTCCGGGCAGAGAATCGAGATGTCCTGCCTCGATCTTGTGCACCAGTTTTACCGGTTCACCCTCGGCAGGCACAAGATAGAACCATCGCCGAGTGACCATTAATCCCTCCGGCAGGCCCAGAGTCCGATAAGCGATGGGGTCGCGGTGATGGTGATCGTAGAACAGCCAGGCGTCGATATTGCGTTCGCGCAGCGCGGCTTGAATGGCAGACAGGTCCATGGGCAAACCCCTATTCTAAACAACTGGAGGGATTTGGGCGAATCGGAGCGTAATCATGGGATTTCAAATCCAGGACGAGGCAATCAAAAGGGCGGCCTCTTTCCAGCCGCCCTTAGTTGTGTTCTTGTGTGACTCTACGCGGCGCGGGCCGTGACCGTCGCCGGACAATAGCCGCACTCGGCCGCTTTCTTCAATGCTTGCACAGCTTCTTCCGAGGAGATCAAGGGCGTGGTTTGCACCGACTTGCATGCGCCACCGGCAGCGAACGCCATCGCGATTGCCGCCGCGCTCACGTTGTCGGGAAAATTTGTGATCACGACGATGTCATAGTCTCCGAAAGAGAACCAGGCAGATTCAACCTTGCCGCCAAGCTTCTCGATCGCCGGCCGCACGGCTTCGATGCGATTTGTAGGATTGGCGAGCAACGCTTCCCATCCTTCCTTCGAATAGGCGACCTGCTGAAGGAAATGTGGCATAGAACCTCCTTTGTGATTCGCTTGCTGGAGGCGAATCATTCCAGAGGGAGAGATCGAAGTCAAGCGGCCGTTGCGGCCGGCTCCTGACGCACGAAGCGGTCGTAAACCCACAGCAGCAAAGTCGTAACTACTCCTACCGCAACCACCGCCCACCAAACCATCTTCGGCTTGTGCAGTTCTTCGCCAAAGTGATGCATCAGCCATCCACTGAACGGCCCGGCAATAAACGAACCAACTCCAAGCGGCAAAAAGGCGAACCCCATATAGGTTCCCTGCTGCTCCGGCGGCGCGAGGCGCGAAATATAGTCGTAATAGCGCGGTTGTTGCGTGATCTCGCCAAGCGCGACCACCACCAGGGTTGCCACCGCCATCGGAACTGACGGATGTATGACCAGCAGGAGCCAAGCTACGCTGGTGATAAGCGTTCCCAGCACAATGGCGTGAAAGGTGTGCATGCGCTTGGTCAGAACTCCGATCAGCACAGTGAAACAGATAACCACAAGCGGATCGGTCATCAGAATCCACGCGGTATTCGCGTTGGGGTTGATATAGGTCGATATATACAGCGGCAGCGCGATGAATTCTTGCCAAAACACAATCCAGTATCCCGTAAACAAGAGCAGAAACAGCATGAAGCGGGGATTCGAGAGCACGGTCAGAAAATTTTTTCCAACCTCGCCAAGGCTCGGCACGGGAGCGTCGCTTGTGCGCCGCGGTTCCTTGAAAAGGAGCAGCACGAGAAACAGCATAAGAAACACGCTCAACGCCGCAATGCGGAACAGAATCTCGGGACGAACCCAGCCCGCGACAAACGGGCCGCAGGTACTGCCTACGTTCACCAGCGTGTAGTAGATGGAATATCCGATCGAGCGCACGTTTTCTTTCGACGCCCCGGCCGTTGTCCCTACCACGCTGGGCTTGACCAGGGCCACACCGAGAGCGGGGAGCACCAGCAGAATCGCTACCAGCGTGACCAGCGAGAACGAATTGCGAACAGGCGCAAACCACGGCGCGCCAATCGATCCCAGCATGAAATACGCAAAGCTCAGGATCAGATAGGCCACGGAGAGCGCCCGGCGAAACCCGAGCTTGTCGGCCACTGCCCCGCCGACTACCGCCAGAAACCACACCCAGCCGCCAAACATCCCCGTAAGGCTGCTGGCCTGCTGCACATCAAAGTGCAAGCCCTCGTGCAAGTACCGCGCCAGAACGGCAAAAACCGCGTAATACGAGAGCCGCTCAAAAAGCTCACTGACGTTGGCAACCCAGAAAGGACGTTCGAAGCCCGTGAGGACGTCGCGCAGTTGTGAGAATATCTTTTGCAGCCGTTCGGAAAAGGTCAAAATACCGCTCTCCTGATCCACCGCCATAGGAAAATGAGTTCGCCGGCAATAAACAGTGCGCCGAAAATGCGCTTGTTATGCCGCGCCAGCCACGCCGGCAAGTAAATATCAAAATTGGCGGAGCGATCGGTTGTGTAAAGCGCCGCGACATCGGTTAAAGGGCAGCGGCCACGATTGATCGCCAGCACCAGACACTCGCCGAGAATCAAGACCGAAAGCGCCGCAGCCGTGCGGAAATATCTGAACCAGCCGGCAACTGGTAAAACTACGATCGCACTCGCCATCATTGCCCAAATTGCCGTGTGCAGCAGCTTGATCCGTCTCAGCTTGATCGCTGTTATCACCCTGGGATTTTGAGCGTGAGGAAACACGAATCGTTTTGGTGAAGGCACGATTAGCTTCCGAGTCGTCGTCTGATTTCCTCTGCCGGCAATCCCGATATACGAATTACCTTATTTCGGCTCGCATGGCCGGAGGCAATGGTAACGGAAGATCGCGGCACCTTCAAAAGATTGGCAAAGAATTCGATGCACGCCTGGTTGGCCTTGCCATCGACCGGCGGAGCGGTCAGGGATAGTTTAAGGATTTTGCCGACTTCGCCGGTAATCCCGTTCCTGTTGGCGCGAGGATGAATCTTGACGGCAAAGGTGACTCCATCCCGCGTCTGCCGGACCGGAATCACCGGTTCTTTCCAAAAGAAAGTGCGGTCTCGACCACGAGTAGTCCGGCAACGAGCAGAATCTGCGGATTGGCCAGTGTGCGCGGCTGCCCAATGCTCAAGACCAGAGCCATCGCCAAAGCCAACATCATTACGTTCGCTCCGATACAAAACATCTTCAGACCCTGCATGATGTACCCGTTGCGAATACGCAACACGTTCAGCATCGCAGTGAAAAGCAAAGCAAGATCCGTTCCGAAAATCCAGATGCGGCCCGTGTAACTCCTGGGCACCAGCAGGCACTCCACAATCGCCAGAACGAAGAGCGCTCCCGCGCAGAGCCGGTCAAAGATTTTCATGGCTCCTCTGTGTTCCTCTCTGACCTCTGTGTTTAGGCTTTTTGGCGCTGTCCGAAAATCGCCGTTCCCACCCGTACGCACGTCGATCCCTCTTCAATCGCGACTTCGAAATCGTGCGACATGCCCATGGAGAGTTCGTCCATGCGAACCGCCGGCAGCCTTCGCGTCGCTATCTTATCGCGTAGTTCGCGCAGCTCGCGAAAATAAAGCCGCGCTCCTTCGGGGTTTTCCGTGAATGGAGGCACGGTCATCAGGCCGCGGAACTGCAAAGCCTCGTATCGAGGAGCATTCACGAGAAGTTCTTCCAGTTCGCGGGACTGCGGCGCCAGCCCGCTCTTAGCGGCCTCCCCGCCGACATTAACCTCGAGCAGCACAGCCAGCTTCTTACCGAACCCGCGCGCCGCGGCGTCGAGTTTCTCCGCGAGCTTCGGCGAATCGACGGAATCGACGGCTCCAAAAAGTTCCGCAGCCTTGCCTGCCTTATTGGTTTGCAAATGGCCGATCATGTGCCACTCTGCCTCGAGCAGGTCGGCTAGAGCTGCGGCTTTGCCGGCGAACTCCTGCACCCGATTCTCTCCGAAAAGCCGCTGTCCTGCGGTGTACGCTTCGCGAATCCGTTCCGGCGACTGCGTCTTGCTCACCGCCATCAGCACGATCTCGCTGGCAGATCGCCCTGCTCGCTTTGCGGCTGATCCGATACGCTCGCGCACAGCGGCAAGATTGTCAGCGATCGACATAGAAACTACAAATGACACAAAGTATCAGGAGGAAAGTCGGTTGCTGTTCCTTCGCGTGTGGTTGTGGACCTCGTGGTTGCTGTGAGTGCGCGATCCTTGGCTGTGCTCACGCATCGAGACCTTTCGCGTCGTTCAGGATGAGTGCCTGCGGTGCCCGCTTTGCTCACGCCGCGAGCCCCGTCACATGATCGCCGTCGGCGGTGCGGGCTCGTCCGGACTGCCGGCGTTTGCCAGAGGCACGCGGATCATGACAGCAATGAGAATCGCCAAAGCAGCCATGGCGGCCCACACCGGCGGAGTCCAGTGAACCAACGTCACATCTTTGCCGGATCCCACCAGCCCTGCGATTACCAATCCGCAAAGGGCTTCGCCGGCGATGAGGCCCGATGCAGTCAGCACTCCGGCGTTGTCCACGCGTGCTTTCTGCGCGTCGTTGTAGCCCCGCCGGTCGCGCAGCCGGTCGGTGACCCATCGGATGATCCCACCCACGAATATTGCGAATGTCGTGCCCAGCGGCAGGTACATTCCGACCGAGAAGAGCATCACGCTTTTCACTTCAATCATAATCATCGAAAGGCCGAGCAGGATTCCAACCACCACCAGCGGCCAGGCCATCTCTCCCCCCACAATGCCCTTCGAAAGCATAGCCATCAATCCGGCCTGCGGTGCCGGGAGCGCATTGCTTCCGAAGTGATAAGCCTTATCCAGCACCGCCAGCGGGACGAAAAGAACCAGCGAAGCCACCAGGATGCCGAACAGGTCGCCTATTTCCATCTTGGAGGGTGTGCCGCCGAGAATGTATCCGACCTTGAGATCCTGAAGCATCTCGCCGGCGACTGCCGAAGAGACACAAACCACCGCCGCTACCCCGAGCACAGCCGCCACTCCGCCGCTGCCGGAAACGCCCAGCGCAACCATAAGCAGGGCGGCAATCAGCAGGGTGCACAACGTGAGGCCGGAAACTGGATTGTTGGAGGAGCCGATCAGTCCAACCAGGTTGCCCGAGACGGCCGCGAAGAAAAATCCGATGATGACCATGACGCCTGCAGCCACCAGCGATCCGGAAAGAATCTTTGAACCGGAGAGATTCCCCGCACCGCTAATGAAATAGTAGTAAAGGAAAATCATGGCCACGAATACGACGGCTACTCCCGCAAAAATCGCTTTCGCTGGCAGGTCGCGATCCGTGCGGTTTGTGGCGGCGTGCGCGGCGGCGGATTTCTTCAGATCGGAAATGGCCCTGCCCATGCCCAAGGCCAGTTGCTTGCGCATCTTGAACAGGGTATAGCTTGCGCCCACCAGCATTCCGCCCACGGCAATGGGACGCACGACCGAGTAATAAATTGCCCCCGCCAGCAGAGTCCACGAAATCGTCTGTCCCGCGGGCTGCGCTTTCTGAATGTAGGGCCCTACCGTAAACGTGAGGAGCGGAACCAGCAGCCCCCAGGCCAGAATGCCTCCGGCAAAATTCAAAGAGGCGAGGCGGGGACCGATAATGTAGCCCACGCCCAGATACGCTGGGCTTATATCCGGCGCGTTGAACAACGTCGCCCCGCCGGTGATTGTCGTGGTAACGCTGGGGTTGGTGCCAGTGCGCAGCAGGAGTTTCTTGCCCATCTCACTGATTCTGACGTGCAACGTATTGCTGGGGCTGAAAACATTCACCGCGCCCAGCAAATACATGAGTCCGCCGAAGCCCATGTTGGCGAAAAGAATCTTTGCCGCCTTGGCTCCCTGTTGACCCGCCTTGTGAATTTCTGATGCTGCCACCGACTCCGGATAGGGAAGCTCCGGATCCTCAACCATCACGCGGCGCAGCAAAGTAACAAACAAAATACCCAACGTTCCGCCGATCACCATGAGCGCCACGCAATTCCAATATTTTTCGCGCGTCAACCCGGGCCACAAGCCCGCCATCACGAACGCCGGAATGGTGAACACCGCCCCAGCCGCCACTGACTCGCCAATCGAACCCACAGTTCGCGCGATGTTTTCTTCCAGCAGAGAACCTTTCATTAGGCGCAATAGCGCCATGCCGATTACCGCCGCAGGATAAGTAGCGGCGATCGTCATTCCGGCCTTCAACCCGAGATAGGCGTTGGCCGACCCCAGGATCGC
>Ga0335072_10012844_pt1 | contig 11949 bp, 7 predicted proteins | sample Lox_Sample_21_FD_206725 | JGI IMG/M metagenome (GOLD analysis project Ga0335072, IMG submission 206725) | Soil microbial communities from Loxahatchee National Wildlife Refuge, Florida, United States - Lox_Sample_2.1 | ecosystem: Environmental > Terrestrial > Soil > Wetlands | place: USA: Florida...
GGGGTTCCGTATTACTACTGGCAGGGCGTGTACTACGCGTGGAGCCCTGATTACGACGATTACGTCGTGACCGACCCGCCGCCGGTGACCGGTGGCGTGCAAGAGGGAGCGACGGCACCGCCGCCCCCGCAGGCGGACGCCAGCCAAGGGCAGGGAGCGATGAGCCTCTATGTCTACCCGAAGAACGGCCAGAGCGAGCAGCAGACGGCGAACGATCGCTATCAGTGCCACGAGTGGGCCGTGAGCCAGAGCGGCTACGATCCCACGAATTCGGCGACCAATGAGTCGCAGGCCGCCACGGCGACGCCTGACAACTACAAGCGCGCCATCACGGCTTGCCTCCAGGCGCGCGGCTACAGCGTGCAATAAAGCATAGACGGAGCAGCCGGCGCGGGATGCGCCGGCTCGCGACCTGTCCCGCCTCGCGACGTGATAGCGTGTGGAGCACCAGGGCTCTCACGCAGAGATACAGTCATGCCGCAGTCCGCGCCGCTCGTATTCCTGTTCGATGTCGACAACACGCTGCTCGACAACGACGCCGTGCAGACCGACCTCAGCGCGCACCTCGAGAAGGAGTTCGGCCGCGAGCAGCGCGATCGCTACTGGTCCATCTTCGAGGCGCTGCGCGCGGAGCTCGGATACGCCGATTACCTGGGTGCGCTGCAGCGCTACCGCCTGGAGAATCTGGAAGAGCAGCAGCTGCTGCTGATCTCGTCCTTTCTGATCGACTACCCGTTCGCGAATCGGCTGTACCCGGACGCGTTGGAGGTGTTGGCGCACTGCCGCCGCTTCGGCCCCACTGTCATCCTATCGGATGGCGACGTGGTCTTTCAGCCGCGCAAGGTGCGCCGCTCCGGGTTGTGGGATGGCGTCGAGGGGCGGGTGCTCATCTATCTGCACAAGGAGCGGATGCTCGACTCCGTGAAGCGGCGCTATCCGGCGTCGCGCTACGTGATGGTGGACGACAAGCTGCGCATCCTCACGGCGATGAAGGGCGCATGGGGCGCATCCTTGACCACGGTCTTCCCGCGGCAGGGGCACTATGCGCACGACCCGAAGGAAATTGCCGCCTATCCCGCCGCGGATGTGACCCTGGAGCGGATCGGGGATCTGCTGCAATGGCAGCCGTAACGGACGGATGTCATTTTCCGCCGCTCGCGGGATTGTCCGGCTTGACGGCGGGCTCCGCCGCGAGTAGCACGAGCGAGCACTCCGCGCGCTCGAGCAGCACGGAGGCGACATCCCCGAAATTGAGGGGGTCGCCGGGTCGCGGGCTCACCCCCATGACCAGCACGTCGTGCCGCCCGGCGCCGATCTCGCGCAGTATCGCAGTTTCGGCGTCACGGTGGCTGCGCACGGCGGATCGCACGTTGACCGAATAGGCGCGGGCGAGCTGCACGATCTCTTCCGTAATGGGGTTGTTGGCGGGCTCCTCCTCGACCTCATCCTGCCGGCCGAAGAGTCCGCCGAAACGCCTGTGCAGCGGGCGGCGCGCGGCGGCATTGCGTCCCGCGATGTGCAAAGCGGTGACGGAGCCGCGCGAGCCTCGCGCCAGGGCCACGGCCAGCTCCGCGCCGCGGCGCGAGATGCTGGTTCCCGACACCGGCACCAGAATGTTGAGCGGCGCACGCAGCCTTCCCGAGCGATGCTCGCGCCGTGCAAGCACCACCGCGAACGGCCCTGAGAACCCGGCCGCGGTCTGCGCGATCGCACGGTGGAAAGTCGCGCCGCGGGCGGCGGGCTCGCGACCGATGAGGAGCAGGCCGTACCCCTTGCGATTCTCGGAGCGGATCGCCTCGCCGCCCGGCTGCGGCTCCTCGACCCGCAGTGTCAGGTCGAGCGGCTCCGAGCCGACGTTCTCCGCGCCGCCCGACTCGGCCGCCTCGCGGATGACCGCCGTGGTGTGCTCGGCCGCGGCACTCGCGCTGGCCACGCGCTCGAAATGCAACGCCGTCGCGGGAATCTGCCGCAGGCCGGCGATGAGGCCCGCGAGACGCGAGGCGAGCTGACCGCTCGGGCTCGCGTCCGCCGCGAGTAACAGCCGCTCGACGCCGGAAAGGAAGCCCCGTGCCTCCAGAGCTTCGCGCTCGAGACGCGCGGCTTCCTCCGGTCGCGTCGGCAGACGCCGCAGCGCCCAACGCAGCATGGGCGGCATGGCAAGAGTCGTGACCAGGGCCATGACCACGATGGCGGTGAAGAAGCTCTCGTCGATCAGGCCCATGGACAGGCCGATGGAGGCGATGATCACTTCCGTCGAGCCGCGGGCATTCATGCCGCAGCCCACCGCGAGCGACTCCGCGCCCGTGAGTCCCGCCAGACGGCCGCCGAGGAACGCCCCCGAGAACTTGCCCACGCTCGCCACGACGATGAGGCCGGCCGTGAGCAGCAGCATGTTGGGACGGCCGAGGGCGGCGACGTTGGTGGCCAAGCCCGCCAGGCCGAAGAACACCGGCATGAAGAGCGCGACGATGAGGCCGCGCAGCTGCTCCTCGATGTGCCGTGTCAGGATGGGCGACTCGCCGATCAGGATGCCGGCGACGAACGCGCCGAGCACGGTCTGCACGCCGATCGCGTTCGTCGCCAGCGCCATTGCTCCCATGATCACCAGGATGACCGTGATCACCGGCAGCTCGCTCACGAAATGATCGTTGGTCCAGCGGATCACCTGGAAGACGAGCCGCCGGCCCACGGTGATGCTGAAGACGAGAAACGCGACGGTGCCCAATACGCTGCGCAGAACGCTGCCGACGTCGACGCTGCCGCGTTGTGCGAGCCCGAGCAGCACCGAGACGAATATCCACCCGATGGCGTCGTCCATGATGGCTGCTGCGAGAATGATCTGGCCGACCGTGCGGCGGATGAAGCCGAGCTCGCGGACCAGGGCGGCGACGATCTTGACCGACGACACCGCGAGCGCGGTACCGATGAAGAGAGCGAGCAAGAGCCGCTGGTTGGGCTCGACCAGCATCGCGGCCGGCAGCAGCTCGATTGCCACCACGCCGACGAGGAAGGGCAGGGCGATACCGGCCAGCGATACGTTGACGGCGGCGCGGCCGCAGTTGCGCATGACCGACAGGTCCGTCTCCATGCCGGTGAGCAGGAGAAGGAGGAGCACCCCGAGCTGCGCCACCGCATCGAGCATCGCCTTCTGCGCCGGAGCGTGTGGAAAGAGGGCGAGCTCCGCCGCGGGCGAGACGTGGCCGAGAACCGAGGCGCCGAGCAGGATGCCGGCGAGGAGCTGTCCCATGACCGGCGGCTGGCCCCAGCGGGAGAGGAGCTCGCCGAGCAGCCGCCCGACCACCAGGAGCACCACGATCTGCGATAGGAAGATGGCGGCCGATGCGCCCAGCTCCGAAGGATGCAAAACGGTCACCTGGCAATGTTTCCCGCGACAGTCTAGCGGGCCACGCGGGGCGCGGGCCATGCCATAATTCAGCCATGCCTCCGGTCAGCCCCCTGAGACCCGCTGTTGCCAGTGCGAGTGCAGGGGGAAGCCCCCTGCGGTCGGCCGTCGCGAGCGTGAGCGGTGCGGGAAACTCGGTGGGCACTGCCGGCTCTGCCGCCCAGCGGCATGCCCACGCCCGCATTCTCATCTGCCGCCCGAATACGCGTCTCGGCAATACCTTGCTGATGACGCCGCTCCTCGAGGAGATCGAGGCCACACTGCCTTCGGCCCGGGTCGAGATCCTGATCGCTTGTCCGGCCGCGCACGAGGTCTTCCGGGAGTTTCCGTCGGTCGCGCGCGTGCACCAATTGCCTTTTCGCGGGGTCCGCCATCCGCTGCGACATTTGCTGACGCTGCTGCGCGTGAGGCGGAGCCGCTACGACATCCTGATCGATCCCTGCCCCAGGTCCTGGACCGGTCGCTTCCTGACGCGGCACCTGGCGGCACGCCTGAAGCTCGGCTTCTCGAGCTCCAAGAAGCGCGACGGCGTCGATGTCAGCGTTCCTTTCGCTGGCGCGCCGGCGCACATGGGCGACTACCCGGTGTATCTGTTTCGCCGCGGCCTGCTGCAGCTCGGCGAGGAAGCCGCTGGCGCCGAGAGTCCCAAGCTCAGCCTCCGCCTGACCGAGTCCGAGCGTCAGGCCGGCAGGGAGGAGCTCGGGCGCCACCTCGGCGCGGCGGGCTCAGGCCCCGTGGTGGCCGTGGCGGCGCATGCGACGGGCGCGAAGCGCTTCGCCGTCGACTGGTGGCGTCGCATGATCGCGAGCGTGCGCGTGCATGTACCGGCGGCGCGGATCATCGAAATCCGGCCGCCGAGCGGCGTCGCGGCGATGCCGGAGTTGCCTGCGTACTCCTCGCGCCGGGTGCGTGAGGTTGCCGCGGTGTTGGAGGCTGCGGATTGCTTCGTCTGCGCCGACTCCGGACTCATGCATCTCAGCGCAGCCACCGACGCCACGACCGTCGGGCTCTTCAAGGTGACGGAGCCGCGACTTTACGTACCGCGCCGGGGCGCGAGCTGCGCCCTGACGGCGAGCGACAACGCGCCGGAACTGGTCGCGGCACGCGTCGCGCAGCTGCTGGCTCCGCGCGGCTGAGCCGTATGCCGCGCCGCGGAGAATGCGGTCATGCGGCGACCACCTGCAGATGGCCGGTGAGGAGTGAGGCGCGCTCCGCGCTCGGTCCTACCAGGATCTCGACCACTCCGGGCTCGAGCGCCGGCGCGAGATCGGGCCCGAGCGAGCTGAGCTCCGCCACCGGCAGATGCAGAGTCAACGTTGCGCGCGTGCCGGGATCCAGAGCGATCTTGCCGACACCGTGCAGCTCGAGGACAGGGGGCGCGACTCGCGACTGCAGGCGTCGTGCAAACAGGAAGACAGTCTCCTCGGCCCTGCGGCCGCTCTCGTTCGCGACGTCGACTCGGATCTCCACGGTGGCCGACGCGGCGGCGCGCTCCGGCGCCAGGCGCAGGTTGCTCAACGTGAAGCGGCCGTAGGTCAGGCCGTGCCCAAACGGGAACAGCGGCTCGTTGGACTCGTCGATGTAGCGGCTGGCGAACGGGCCGGTTGGATCGGTGGGCCGGCCGGTGTTGCGGTGCCCGAAGTAAATCGGTATCTGTCCCACCGCGCGCGGCCAGGTGACCGGCGTACGTCCGCTCGGGGAGGTCCGGCCCGTCAGGATCTCGGCCAGGGCATGACCGGCCTCACAGCCCGGAAACCAGGCGGCCAGGAGCGCGCCTGCCCGCTGCGCGAGCCACGGGACCACGAGCGGGCGCCCGCAGAAAAGGACGCCGATGACAGGTATTGCCCTGGCGCCGGCGCGCTGCAACACCGCTTCCGCCAACTCCCGCTGACGGCCGGGGAGCCCGGGATGGGCGCGGGAGGCCGCCTCACCGCTCATGGTGGCAGCCTCGCCCAGACAGAGGACCACGGCGTCGGCACCGTCGCAGACCTCCAGGGCGGCGGCAATGCCGCTGTCATCATCGCCCGCGATGTCGACCCCGCTGGCGTGCAGAACCTGACTTCGGGGCAGGGCCGCACGCATTCCGGCGAGCACGCTGACCTGCGCGTCGGGCTGCGCTGCGCACCACCAGGGGCCGCGCATCTCGGCGGGCGCATCGGCCAGAGGTCCGATGAGCGCCAGGCGCCGCACCCCGGCGGCGAGCGGCAGGGCGTCGTCCCGGTTGGTCAGCAACACGATGGAGCGCGCCGCGATATCGCGGGCGAGCCGGCGGCGCTCGGTCACTGTGGCGGCGCTTTCCGCCACCGTGCCGCGCCGGTAGGGGTCCTCGAAGAGGCCGAGGCGCGCCTTGAGAGCCAACACCCGGCGCACCGACTCGTCGATCTCGGCCAGGCTCACCAGACCACGCTCGAGCGCCGGCGGCAGCCCCTGGAGATAGGCACCCGAGACCATGTCGACGTCGACTCCCGCCCGCAGCGCGAGGGCGGCCGCCTCGACCAGGTCGGCGGCGACGCCATGTTGGATCAGCTCGGCGATGGAGTTGTAATCGCTGACCAGGACGCCCTCGAAGCCGAGCTCCCGGCGCAGGCGTCCGCGCAGCATGTGTGCATTAGCCGTCATCGGAATGCCGGCGAGATCGGTGAAGGCAGGCATCACCGCCGCAACGCCGCAGCTCACTGCGGCGGCGAAGGGCGGGACGTGCACCTCGAGAAGTGTTCGCTCGGAGACGTCGACGGAGGCGTACTCGCGGCCGGCCGTGACGGCTCCATAGCCGCAAAAGTGCTTCGCCACGGCCGCGACCGAGTCGGCAGCGGCCAGGTCGGCGCCCTGGAAACCCCGGACCTTGGCCTCGGCCAGCTTTCGCCCCACCCATGGCGACTCGCCCGGTCCCTCGACGATGCGGCCCCAGCGCGGATCGCGGGATACATCGAGCATGGGCGCGAAGGCCATGTTGATGCCGTCCGCAGCGGCCTCCCGGGCGGCTTCCCGAGCTGTCAGCGCCCAGGCCTCGCTGTCGAACAGCGCGACCTCGGCCAGCGGAACGGGAAAGAGGGTGCGATGGCCATGGATGACGTCGAGGCCGATCAGCAGCGGGATGGCGAGACGGGATTCCTCGACTGCGATGCGCTGCATTTCGCGGGCGGCCGCCGCCCCGATAAGATTGAGGAGATTGCCGATCCTGCCGGCGCGGATATCGTCGGTGGAATGGCCGGTGATCACCGGTCCGGTCACGGTGTGGCTCGCGGCCATCATGGTCAGCTGACCCAGCTTCTCGGTCAGGGTCATCCGCCCGAGGAGCGTCTCGATGTGACGTTCGTCTCGCAGTTTCAGTGTCCTCATGAGGTGTTCCGGGTTGCGGCAGGCCGGGGACGGCCGGTTATCATGAAAGTACGATGATAGATCGCGCCGACGACAGCAGCGACAGCCACCTGCCGGAAACGGAGGCGGCGCACTCGGGCCTCGTGCTGCAGCTCGGCATGATGGGGCGGGCGCTGCTCGCCTCGCCGGTGGGCCGGACGCTGATCCTCCTGATCGCGGCCATCTTCGTGGTGATCGCGGCCACCGCCTACGGGCAGGTGCGGCTCAACAGCTGGAACCAGCCGTTTTACGATGCGCTGTCGCGGCGCGATTTCCGCGACTTCGTCTATCAGCTGGGGATGTTCTTCATCATCGCGGGCGGCCTGCTCGTGCTCAACGTCGCGCAGCGCTGGCTGGTCGAGACGTTGAAGGTCAAGCTGCGCGAGGGCCTGGTGGGGGATCTCATCCGCGACTGGATGAGTCCGCGGCGGGCCTTCTGGCTCGCCAATGCCGGCTCCATGGGCGTCAACCCGGATCAGCGCATGCACGAGGATGCGCGCCACCTCTGCGAGCTCACGGGAGACCTCGGCACGGGGCTGCTGCAGGCGTCCGTGCTGCTCGTCACCTTCATCGGCATTCTGTGGGTCCTCTCCCGCGGCTTCGCACTCAACGTCGGCGGGCACGACTTCGCGGTGCCCGGCTACATGGTATGGGCCGCGATCCTCTACGCGGGATTCGGCTCGCTGCTCTCCTACTGGGTGGGTGGCAGCCTCATCGGCCGCAATGCCGAGCGCTATTCACGCGAGGCGGACCTGCGCTTTGCGCTGGTGCGGGTGAACGAGCATCTCGACGGCATCACCCTCGCGGCCGGGGAGGAGGGTGAGCGGCGGCGGCTCGAGAACAGCCTCGAAGCGGTGCTGCGGGCCACCACGCGCCTCGTCACCGGGCTCACCAACCTCACCTGGATCACGGCCGGCTTCGGTTGGGTGATGATCGTGGCGCCGATCCTCGTGGCGGCGCCGCTCTACTTCGCCGGCAGGCTCTCCTTCGGCGGCATGATGATGGCCGCGGCCGCCTTCACCCAGGCGCAGTCCTCCCTGCGGTGGTTCGTCGACAACTTCAGCCAGATCGCCGACTGGCGGGCGACGCTGCTGCGGGTGGCGAACTTCCGCCGCGCCGTCGTGACCACGGATGTCAAGCACGAGGTCGAGAGCCATATCACCTACGCCGAGGGCATTGCCGGCCGGATCGTCATCGAAGGCCTCGAGGTGGCCTCGCCAGCCGGCCACGACATGCTGCGCGAGCGGCTGGTGGAGGTGCGCACCGGCGAGCGGCTCCTCATCGTCGGCGAGCCCGGAACCAACAAGACACTGTTGTTCCGCGCGCTCGCCGGCCTCTGGCCGCTCGGCACCGGGCGGCTCGTCATGCCGGCCGGCGAGCAGATTCTCTACTTCCCGCGCGGCACCCCCTACCTGCCGCAGGGGTCGCTGCGCGAAGTGCTGGCCTACCCCCTCAAGCCCGACGGCTTCGACGCGGACGCCTGCGCGCATGCGCTGCAGCGGCTCGGGCTCGAGCGTCTGGTGCCGCTGCTGGATGTCTCGCGGCGTTGGGATCGTGAGCTGAGCGAGGACGAGCAGCTCGGGCTCGCTTTCGCCCGGTTGTTGCTGCAGGCGCCGCACTGGCTCCTCATAGACGATGTCTTCGGCTCGCTCGACGGCGACACGCTCGAGCGGGTCATCGACGTCTTCGGTCACGAGCTCGCGCGCACCGGCGTCATCCACATTGGCGGCGCGCAGGCGCGCGACCCGCTCTTCGCTCGCGTGGTTCACCTGGTCAAGAGTCACGCCGAACGCGCCGCCGACCCCGCGGGCGCGCGCGGCAAGGCTTCCCACCGCCGTGAAGGAAGGAGTTGAGTTCCGTGTCCGACATCCGATCCGAGGAAATGAGCCCCGCACGGCTCGCTACCTTGCGCGATGACGAGCTGCTCGAGTACGTGCAACGGCAGACCTTCCGGTTCTTCTGGGAGGCGGGGCACCCGGTGAGCGGCCTAGTGCCCGACCGGCGTCCGGCCGGCAAAGGGCAGAGCAGCGATCTCGCCGCGGTCGGCGGCTCGGGCTTCGCCCTCATGGCGCTCGTGGTCGCGGTCGAGCGCGGCTGGATCACGCGCGAGCAGGCACTCGAGCGTCTGAGCGCCATCGTGGAGGTCCTCGGCCGCGCCACCTGTTATCACGGCGCGCTGCCGCATTTCCTCGATGGCCGCACGGGTGTCACCATTCCCTTCTCGCGCAAGGATGACGGGGGCGATCTCGTGGAAACGTCCTTCCTCTGCATGGGGCTGCTCACGGCGCGGCAGTACTTCGTGCGCGACACGCCCGCGGAAACGAGGCTGCGGCACGCGCTGACCTGGCTCTGGGAGGAAGTCGAGTGGGACTGGTACGCGCGCGGGGCGCGCGGCGTCCTCTATTGGCATTGGAGTCCCACGAACGGCTGGGCCCTCGAGCACGAGATCCGCGGCTGGAACGAATGCCTCATCACCTACGTGCTCGCCGCCGGCGCGCCGCGCTACCCCATCGACCCGCACATCTATCATCGGGGCTTCGCCACCGGCCGGGATTTCATCAACGGCAGGAGCTGGGCCGGCATCGAGCTGCCGCTCGGGCCGCCGTTCGGCGGCCCGCTCTTCTTCACGCACTACTCGTTCTGCGGCCTCGACCCGCGCGGGCTCGAGGACCGCTACGCGAGCTATTGGGAGCAGAACGTGCGGCACGTGCGCATCAATCACGCGCACTGCGTCGCCAACCCCAACCATCATCGCGCGTACGGCGAGCATTGTTGGGGCTTGACGGCGAGCGACGATCCGGACGGATACTCCGTGCACTCGCCCGACAACGACAACGGCACGATCGCGCCGACCGCGGCGCTGGCGAGCTTCCCGTATGCGCCCGCGGAGGCGATGAAGGCGCTGCGGCATTTCCTCGGCGCGTTCGGCGACAGGATCTGGCGGCGGCACGGCTTCGTCGACGCCTTCTGCCCGCAGCGCGACTGGTACGCGGACACTCACCTCGCCATCGACCAGGGCCCGATCATTCTCATGATCGAGAACTTCCGCACGGGGCTGCTGTGGAAGCTCTTCATGAGCGCGCCGGAGGTCCGGACCGGGCTGCGCCGGCTCGGCTTCTCGAGCCCGCATCTGCCAGGGTGAGGACGACATCCATGGAGACGCTCTCCGGCTGGATCGATCGGCAGCAGGCGCACGCCGCGCGGCAGATGTTGCGCAGCATCTCGCCCCTCGGCGTCGTCAAGACCCGCCCGGGGTTCGATCAGATCATCCGTCCGCTGCCCGGCGCGGTGGTCGCCTCGCCGGTTCCGGCCTCCTATGATCCGGACCCGGATTACTTCTTCCATTGGTACCGCGACTCGGCGATCGTGATCGACGCCCTGCGGCTGCTGCACGCGGCCGAGCCGAGCGGCGATCAGGCGCGGCGGCTCTTCGGGGAGTTCGTGCGCTTCAGCGCCGCGCTCGCGCAGCTCGATGGGCGCCAGCTCGCGGCCGCCTCGGGCCGATGGCGCCCGCGGGTGGCGGCCGATTTCGTGCAGTTTCTGCGCCCGGATGCAGAGTTGGAGCGCATCCACGGCGATGCGGTTGCCGCCGAGACCCGTGTCAATCCGGACGGCACTCTCGATATCTCCAACTGGGGGCGGCCGCAGAACGACGGGCCCGCGTTGCGTGCGCTGACGGTGCTGCGCTGGATGCGCAGCGAGTCCCTCGAGGCGGATGTGCTGTCGGCATGCGAGAGTCTGCTGCGCACGGATTTGAGCTTCACGCGCGCGCATTGGCGCGAGCCGTGCTACGACATCTGGGAGGAGGAGCGGGGACTGCATTACTTCACGCTGCGCGTGAGCGCGCAGGCGCTGGATGACGGCGCGGAGTGGCTCGACTCGCGCGCGGAGCGGGAGCAGGCACAAGGCTGCCGCGCGGACGCGCAGTCGATTCGCAGCCGGCTGGACGGGTACTGGCTGGCCGATCGCGGCTATTACCGCTCGCGGGTGCTCGAATCGGGCGAGGCATCGGCGAAGGAGCTCGACATCGCGGTGGTGCTCGCGGCGCTGCACGCCGGCGACGATGATCCGACGCACTCGGTGCGCGATCCGCGCATCCACGCGACCCTCGGCGTGCTCGACAGCGTGTTCGAGTCGGACTATCCCATCAACCATGGGCGGCCGGCGGCGCGCGGGCCGGCGCTTGGGCGCTACCGCGCCGACCGTTATTATTCCGGCGGCGCCTACTACTTCTCGACCCTGGCGGCCGCCGAGCTGTGCTTTCGCGCCGCCAGGAGCGGCGGCGGACGCGATGCGCTGCTCGCGCGCGGCGACCGGTACCTCGAGACGGTGCGCGCCTTCACTCCCGAAAGCGGTGACATGTCAGAGCAGTTCGATCAGCGTACCGGCGAGCAGACTTCGGCCAAGCATCTCGCCTGGAGCTATGCAGCCTTCATTTCCTGCGCGGCGGCTCGGCGCGCCGCGTTGACAAAATCGCCGGGAGCGATTTTGGACGACGCGCAGCGTCGGCCCCGCAGGGGCGAGGCCCAGGAAGGGCCGAGCAACGGACAGGACGGCTCGCGTCCCCGTCCGGGTCCGGCGCCGTAAGGTCTCGCTGCATGCGCAGAGCGATCGGCATCGTCCTCCTCTCCGTTCTGCTGTTGCCGCCGCTGGCGGCGGCACAGAGCCTCGAGTTCCGCGCGCCGGCGTCGGTGGATGATGCCGGAACGCCGGCGGCGATGCGTGACCTGGCGTCGCGCATCATCCCCGTGTATCGCAGCGACAACCACGAGCAGTATCTGGACAACATGTCGGCTCTGCAGCTCGTCGCCGGCAGCGCCGAGTCGGCGTACTCGGCGCGGCTCGAGCTGCAGGGGCTGCGCGGCGGCACCGCCCGCCGGCCGCCCGCCGATCCCGCGTTGGTCTACGACCTGTACGCGCACGTCAAAGCCCTGCAGGCGCAGTACCGGCTGCCGTTCGCGCAGGCTTTCGATCTCGCTTTCTGGGAGACCATTCCGGTCTTCGACAACCTCGACGGCTACCGCGTGGAGTCCTGGCTCGAAGCGCCGCCCGCCGTGTACGCACAGGCGCTGCAGGCGAGCTTCGACCGCTTGCGCGGCCGCGCGCGCATCAGTCAGCGCGAGGCGCTCGGGCTCATCTGGCAGTATGTCGCGTTCGACGCCTATCGCAACTTCGGCCCCATCGCTCCC
>Ga0335072_10012845_pt1 | contig 11948 bp, 14 predicted proteins | sample Lox_Sample_21_FD_206725 | JGI IMG/M metagenome (GOLD analysis project Ga0335072, IMG submission 206725) | Soil microbial communities from Loxahatchee National Wildlife Refuge, Florida, United States - Lox_Sample_2.1 | ecosystem: Environmental > Terrestrial > Soil > Wetlands | place: USA...
CCCGACATCGGCTATGCCAAGTCGATCATGGATTACATCTTCCGCTGGTTGCAGCTGCGCTTCCTCACCGGCCAGCAGCAACTGCTGTTTGAGACCTTCCGACCTCGAACCGCGGCTGGTGGACCGCAGCCGGAAGGCGTTAGCAGCCAGGATGCGGCTTCGGGCCTCCGGTCTCCGGAAGCCGGAACCAGGAACCCAGGAGCCGGTTCCGTCCACGCCGCCGACGCGCTCTCAAGCATCGTCGATCTCGGCGACGCCCCAACCTGCAGCTTCTGCGGCAGCATCATGACGCGGAATGGCAGTTGCTACCGTTGCATGAGCTGCGGGAGTACGAGCGGCTGCAGCTAGAACGATTCACGTAACGGCGGACGCCCTTGTGGGTTTGCCCAATTGTTGAAAGTCGGGGTCCAAAAGGTGAAAGTCTGGACCCCAAAAGATGAAACGGAAGTAAGCTTTGTAGATACAATGACATAGGCGACTATTTAGCCGCGAAGAACGGATATTCTCAATACTCAGACGTTCTCCGACTGGAACTCGTAGCACAGTTCCACTGCTTCTTGGCTGAGGTTGTGCCTGATTTCCCTGACCCACTCGATGTCGGGGCGCAGGGAACGTTGGTGGTGTTCCTCACACAGCCAGAAGTGCTCGGGGGAGGTTTCCTTATGTAGCACTCCGTCGATAAGCTCATACTGTGTGTTGGTAGTATGCTCGTGCGAGGCTGGCTTGCCGCAGTCGATAAGGTCAAAGCCTTTTGCCTCGTTGTACTCGCAAAACGGTCGGAGACGGGAGTATTCCAACGTGTAGCGCAGGGCATTCATAATTGCCTGCATCTGTGCGGAGTTGAGACGCAGAACATGCACGCCCCCATCTTTCGTCCAAATCCTCACGCCGGGAATATCGGGTGTTGGGTTGCTGTCCACGTCAGCATGGTCGTGACCATCCATCTCACGCAGCACCTCGTCAATCCACCACATTAAGTCTGTAGTTCTGAGTTTCATCTGTTCTCCTAAGTTCCTTGATGCGGTTCTCTCAGTACCGCCTGATGCCTAATACTGACGTTTTCGAGAGTTCAGGAATTTGGTCGCAAATTCTTTTTGGCAAGCCCGCGGTCCTCTCAGGCTTGGCCTAACCTCCAGGCCACGGCTGGTTTTGACGAGCATTGCCGCCGTCTGTTCATGGAGGCCAGAATTTCATGAAGTTCACCATCATGAACGAACGAAAGCAAGGGTGAGATGAAGCAGTCGGTGCTCAAAGCCGTAGCACCCGCCCTATCTAGAAACAGCAGGTTTCAAGGCACTCAGATTCTGGGGCGTGCCGCTGCGGATACTGGCTGCGCCGTTGGCCGATGGCGCGCAATATTCAGGTGGTCATACGCTCAATGTTCCCCTGGCCCGTCAAGCGGCATTAAACCGCCTTCAAAAGTCGTCTCCTGATACCCAGCTGCCGAGATCGCCAATCGGACCACTTCTTTCACTACATGATCGGGCCAAGGGCCACCAGGCCTCAGCGATCACCCAAAACCGGCCAATAGTTATCACCTGAAAACCGGCCAACGAAAATAGCGGCCGGGACGTTGACGCCCGCAGGAGCTTGTAGGCTCCGGGGGCATGGCCAACGTCTTGAACGAAGAGAAGAAACAGCAAGTATTAGCTCTAGGACGGCTGGGCTGGTCGCTCCGGCAGATCCAGCAAGCCACCTGCATCCGTCGTGAAACCGCCAGTCAGTACCTAAAAGCGGCTGGGATCGCGGTGCGTCCGCCCGGAGGCTGGGGGCGGCGAGCACCAAAACCGGCCAACGAAGTGATCACCGACTTTGGCGCGGAAAAACCGGCCATCGCAGCGATCATCGACCCCGACCGCAACCGGTTTCAAAATCGAAACTTGGATCGACCTGATCCTGACTGTCTGGGAAGAAAAACTTCATTAATGGGAACCCCTACCTTGCACGTAGTTCCTTACGAGGATATTCGACAGCATTCGAATGTGCCTGGGAACATTCTGGACCTCATTCCAGTTGAGGTCCCCAAGTTCAGTCCATCGCCCCGCAGTCCAATGACAGACTGGTACTATTGAGCGCAGTTCATGTTGAACGTGGACTACGACCCCGTGGCTCGCCGGATTTATCGAACTCATCACCCTGTCCATTAGTTTACCCATGGCGCGAATACCTGCACCGTGCATCAACCTGCTCTTAGAAGGAGGCTTTCCCCAAGCGTCCGGAAAAGTCTTCTTTACGGCGGTCCAGTAGGCCAACAGCGTCGCCCATATCGAGTCGAAATCAGTTTCACCAGTGGCGATGTTCCGGTACGGGAAAAGACACCCAGACGGATTCGATAAGCTTTCCTGCAACATCTTGATGATCGAGGTGTCAGCGACAACGGCCCCCCGTTTGTTCCCTTGTAGCGTTGAAGCTCGGGAAATAATTCTATGGAACGGCGAATGAGGTTCAGAATTCAACAGTTCGCAAAGTGCCGACGGAATCTTCTTTGCTTGAAGACTCGCCGGAAGTGGTGTGGATACTTCGGGCAGCAATTCTGTTATCAAACCCCTGGGTAATGGCTTGGTGTTGTTCACTCGCAAGAATTGATCTCGCTGGAGTTCAACCTCGTCGGCAACAAAAGCATTCACCGGTATCGGCATATCACGTCGCGTCGATTTTGAAATTGCCAATGCACGTTGCTGCCCATCAACAATCCACGCGGGTTTATGGCCATTCTTTGAAAGCGGGATTTCCAAAACACCCGACGCTACCAGACCATCTGCCGCAAGTGGGCCACGGCTTACGTTGAATTTAACCTTTGAGGAGAGGGCGAGTATCAGCGAGTTTGGAAACAGAATGTCGGTGCTGTTCAAATATTCAACGATGTCCTGGATATGACGTTTGACATCCGCTCGTTGGTATCCGATCAATTTCCCAGCGTCGTCGCGAGAGAGTCGCGATATGTCCGCAACCTGCAGGATCTCATCGCCTGTCAAGCAGAAGACATAAAGAGGGTGCTTGTCGTTTTGTTCAATGCGGAGTGCTCGTCTCCGAATTGCGCTTTTTGCAACAGAGCGCTTACGCAGCCTTCTCATCGATCACCATTTCCGTATAGAGGTCAGCAAACCGGGATTGCTCACACGCCCTGCCGCTGCTCCTAAATTTCTTCAACAAGAGGCTCCGCGACGCGGAACTGTTTCTATTTAATTCGAAGCGAATGAATTTCCTAACCTGTTCGTCTGTCACTGTTCGCCGATGATATTGCTGGATCGGGGGTTGCTGACCTAAAAGCCGTCGCAATTGAGCTTTTTGTCGATCTAGGCTGATGTAGCCGCGTCCCATGAATTGAAGGAGTCGTCCATGGCAAAGATTGTGCGCACCTCGTTCACTCCACGCTGCTTGAGAATGTCGAGCCTGGTGTGGCCATCGAGCAAAAGGTAATCTCTCGGCCCTCGGGGGTACACAACAAGGGGCTCGATAAGGCCAATATGTTCAAGGGACGTGCTGATCTTTTTGTAGGTTTTGCTCTTGCGGAATTCGGCAGACACTTCTTTCTGGGGAACGATATTTTCAACTGGAAGGACCACAACTTGCTGATCGAATGCAGGTTTCACCTTTGAGTTTGCCACGTTCGTGGCTCCTTTCTATGCGAGGCGAACAGCGAGCTGCTCCGGCATATCAACCAGATTCTCAGCCCTCAAAAGCGTGGTGAAGTGTTCGTCTTCCATGAGGCGGCGAATCGCGCTGGTGAGCAAAAGCAGGCGTTCCTTCGTGAGGTTTGCCTTTTTGACTAGCTGGCGCTGTTCGCGCATCCGATCTTTGTACTCGCGAACCAGCACCTCACCTGTCAACTTGCGGCGAGTCTGGGCGATTTTTCCTGCTTTTCGGAGCTTTGCAAGCCGCTGAGAAATTACTCGCCGGGCTCTCCTCAGCTTGTCTCCTCGGAGGTCACCTTTTTCGTAAGCTTCAGCGAGGGCTTGTTGCACCTCGTGGTCGCTGCCGGTTGCGATTTTGACCGCAACGCTGATCGGCAAACGACCAGCTTCAACCGCCATCGCGAGGCTCTCCTCACCCTTTTCCAGGAGGTGGATAACGCCGTTGATGTAAGTACGATCAAGCCCCAGCTTCCGGGCGATCTCCTCGGACTGGTACTTCCGCTCTCGCAGATTCCGAACTTCTCGGAGCAGCCCTCGATTTGAAGGTGGACGCCTGGCAAGATTCTCGACGAGGCTCATAACGAGCTGTTCTTCACGCGACGCGTCGCTCACCACTGCCGGAACCGTAGTTGCACCCAGCGCCTGACAGGCTTCCATCCGGCCTTGTCCACAAACCAGATCGTATCGAGTACCATCAGGTTCAAGCTCGCGCCGAGACACCGTGATTGGCCTTTTGAGGCCGACCGCACCAATACTTGCAACGATCTCCTGAAACCTGCCTTTGTTTCGAGTGCGAGGATTAACTACTCGAATTTCAGAAATCGGAATCTGTTCGATGTCAGTCCTATTCATGGATTTCCTCGATCTTCGCTCGACGGGCCATGCTTAGGAAAAAATCCAAGCTCTCAAAACGATACGAATCCAGTCGTATGCCGTTTTCTCCTGCAAGCCGAAGCTGAGCGGTTAAGGATTCGATCTTTGGGAAGACATAATAGTCAAGAATGTCTTCGTTGCTTGGCGTGAGACGGGCGGCAATTGTGATGTCAGGATCGAGGGTGTTCTCAAGCCTGATAAGCCATCGATGCTGGCCAGTGAGGGTTTCGCGGCACCGTGAGATTACGAGTGATGCGGTGAATTCTTGATTAATCTCCAGAAGACCATCCCTACTCTCGCGAACTTGGGCACCCTGGTTCCTGAGCTCTTCCAGGATGCGAGAGCACTGGCCTTTGTGGTACTCGCGCATCGCGCGATTGATCTCTATGTATCTGAAGTCCCGCAAGGGCGTGTAGCCGATCAGGGCATATGCTCGCGCCAAGCCGCCGAACCGCCGTTGATAGACCGCACTCGACGGCATGTCCTCAGCTTCGTCAATGAGAATGCCAGACAGCTCGCCGATTTTTGCCAACATGTTCCGCAGACGCTCAAGCAACTGCTCATCTGTGAGGTGTGTGTGGCGGCTTTCGATAATCGAAAGCGCCTGTTGGAAATGTTCAATCGGAATGATGGGAGTAAAGGCGTTGTCGCACCTGATCCACATCTCCGGAGGGTTGACGACCCGTTTTCGCTTGAGCTTGAACGATCTGCGGTTATAAACGTTTGCACCGGCGTATTTAGGATTCGTGAGAATTTGACGTACCGTGCCTCGCGTCCATGGCCGTCCCAGGTCCGTAACCAGACCTCGGCCATTGAGCCATGCTGCAATCTCTCCTTCCGTCGAATGTCCTTGCGTAAAACGGTCGTAAACTTCTCGAACAACGTGAACTTCAGTTTCGGGTCCTGGTACCAGAATCACACGGTCGGTCTGAATACTCTTGTGCATGCCTCGGGTCAGGGTTTCTTTCGGTTTCCTGTCCTGATCGATCAGTTGCCTGCGTAGCCCGTATCCAGCCGGACCGCCCTGGCGGAATCCGTGTTCAATCAATCGGCACTGCCCGGCGAACACCTTGACCGAGAGCTCGCGGCTGTATTCGCCGGCCATTGTGCGTTTAACGGCCTGCATTGACGTTTACAGTTGTTGCATTTTAGGCGTCTATGTCGGGTTCGCTCCCCCAAGCTGCCTTTCTGTTTCAAGGTGCCTCAAGCACACCTTTCTTCCAAAGATTGGGCTGCGCGATGAATTCCCCCAGATCAAGAATGATTGGGCCGCGCATGGCGTCATGCGCGAACTCGTGCTTGACAACGGCCTTGAGTTCCACAGCGTCGCGTTGGAGAACACGTGCCAAAGCCTGGGCATCGAAATGCATTTTTCTCCACGACGGGCGCCCTGGTTTAAAGGCAAGATCGAACGATGGTTTGGCACTCTGAACCACGACCTAGCGCACAAAATCCCAGGTACTACTTTCAGCAACATTTTTGAACGTGGGGACTACGATCCGGCAAAATATGCTCTAGTCACCTTATCGACGGCCAACACCATTATTAGGAAATGGATTTGTGACGTATACCATCAGCGGCCGCATAGGACATTGCAAATGTCTCCGGACCAAAGTTGGAAGACAAGCATTTCACCATCGAACATCAGGGTACCCGAGGACGTGGCTGAGCTTGAGCTAATCTTGGGCAGACCCCATCCGCGGAGGCTCAGTCACAAGGGAATAGAACTCAACCGCCTGTTCTACAACTCATCGGAATTGCAAGATTTCCGCCAGCAGCATGGCGCAACCTTAGAAGTCGAGATTCGAGTAGATGAAGGTGACATCGGCCACATTTATGTGATGGCACCGGACTCGCCGCAATATTTCAGGGTTCCTGCATTGCATTTTGAATATGCCAACGGGCTGAGCAGTTGGCAGCACGACCTATTTCGCAGTAAGGCCCGCGAGTGGGCGCACGAGAACACCTCCACTGGCTGGCTTGAAGCGAAAAGGGAGATCATTCAACTTGTCGAGCAGGATCTCAGCAGTCGACAGAAAACATCACATAAGAGGCACGGCCGATTTCTGGAAGATATCAGAAGGGCGAAATCCACAGATGCGGCGGCCACTCAACTCTCTGGCGGTGTACCTGATTCGGCCCCAGTCACCACGCAGACCCATAGCGAGATCGGTTTAACGGTACAAGGGCCGGCACTACCGAGGCGCTTTAACCGAATTCATCAAACGAGGGCGCGCAATGGATAGCGCGATCACACGGTTTGAGAGCGTCCTGGTGCCGCACTCGAAGTTTCAGGACGCCGTTCGGAGAATGGAACAGAACTTCAAGTACGCGCAACAGGCGTCGGAGCCTGTATGCATGGCGCTCATTGGAGAATCGCGCACTGGAAAGAGCCGGGCACTCGACACCTTCCTCCTAGATCATTCCAAACAACGCCTGAGCGAGGGAATGAACGTGCCCGTTTTGTTGGTAAAGGCTCCATCGCGCCCAACAGTTAAGAGTCTCGCGGAGTTGATGCTTGAAGAACTCGGTGACCGAGAGCCTGGCCTTGGAACCGAGAACGAGCGCACCCGTCGCCTCAAGAGACTCATGAAAGGCGCCCAGACCCGGATGCTGATGATTGATGAATTCCAGCACTTTTACGATAAGGGCACTAAGGCGATCATTCATCAGGTCACTGACTGGCTGAAGATCCTAGTCGACGATCGCAGATGTGCGCTCGTTGTGGCCGGCTTGCCGTCCGCTAAAACTGTCATAGATCAAAATGAACAGCTTGCTGGTCGTTTCCAGGCCCCGGTCCATCTCTCGCGTTTCCACTGGAGAAACGAAGATGACAAGGAAGAATTCGTAGGGATTCTGCGTGAATTTGATGCGGAGCTACGAGAAAAATTCCAGATCCCTACTTTTTACAACGATGGAATGGCTTTTCGTTTTTGGGTCGCGACCGGCGGCCTTATCGGTTACTTGACGAAGCTTCTGCGGAAAGCTGTGTGCAATGCTGTCGATGCAAACCTGGGTGAGATCACTCTCGAACACCTGTGCATTGCACACAGAGAGTCAATGTGGGATGAACCTGGCGCCGACAGGGTTTTGTCGCCTTTCGATCGCAACTTCAAGCCAGAGTTTTCTACCGACGTAGAACAGCAAGTACTGCGAATCGGAACGGTTCTAAACCCGATTGAACCAACCCCGCGAAGTTACCCGCGCAAACCGAGAACTGCGAACGCATGCCTTACGAGGAATTAAATCTCGACCTCTTGGCGCAACATCCCGCGCCCTTTCCGGATGAAAGTCTTTACGGCTACATCCTTCGGCTCTCCGAAGCAAATGGCTACTCAACTCCCTTCGCGATATTTCGTCTTGCGGATATCGCAAGACATCCTACTCGGGCTGGGAGTATACGTGTTGAACAGCTTGCACTAATTACAAATCGAGACACCGCGGAGTTAGACCGGTTCTCTTATGCTCCGCGGAACTGCTTGCGGCCGACGGCCCGCTTCTTGATGCTGCGACTCCTCGGCCATGACGTACGATGCCAGGACCTCCGCGCTTTGCATCCCAGCTTCTGTCCCGATTGCGTTCAAGAGAAGGGGTACGTCGAGTCTCATTGGGACCTCGCGTATATGGTCGCGTGCCCTGTTCATCATCGGCCAGCGCTGTCGCACTGTCCTGGATGTAAGAATCCGCTGAGCTGGTTTAGGCGCGGCCTCTCAGTCTGCAAGTGTGGCGCGATTCTGCTTGATACGCCAGTGGCCGTCCCTCCCCAAGCCGAGCTTGACCTGCTCGATCTGCTGCGGCGAAAAGTTCTTCGACTAGATGTGGTCGAGTACGCGACACTTGGGACAGCAGCTTCAGACCTGTACCGCATGGATCTTAGATCAATACTCGTCCTCATGCGGGTACTCTCTAAGCATTACTCCTCGCACATCACCTTCGACCAGTCTGACGATCCAAGTGCGGTTGTGCGTGATGCAGCACAAGTCCTCTCTGATTGGCCGCAAAATTTCTACCGGTTACTCAATACGATTGGAGAAAGCGCTACTCAGAAATTTGCGGGACATTCCGTTAGACAGCAATTTAGACGGATTTATCGTGATCTATTTTTAAACTGGGAGCTTCATCCAGAACAAGCCGCGGATTTTGTCAGGCGCGCATTTCTCGATTTCGCGATGAATCACTGGGGACGCGGCATTCTGACCCATCCCCTAACGAAAGGCAAAGAAAACGGGCTTTCGAAACGCTTCCTCAATAAAACTGAACTTGCTCGATATCTGGGTGTCACGCCAACGACGGCTACTCGCCTTGTGGACCTTCGCGTCCAGCTTCACGACATCGCGGATAAGGTCTACCTGGAGGATTACGCCAACATCATTATTTTCTACGTTTATCTCACGAAGGATCGCGCCTTCATTGAATATCTTCTTGCGAATGCAAACCGGATTTATCGCGAGCAGCAGCCGTGTGACCTTGCGACACATGTTGAGTTTATCAATCGCATCGGTACCGAAAACTCGAGGCTTGAACTACCGAGCGCCGATGTCGAGAAAAACCGAGAGGAGATGCTTCGCCGGAAGGATGCCGCCGAGGAGGAGAGCCAGTCAATCGAGGAGAAACACCCTGAAGCGATCAAGTACGAAGACAGTCTACCCGATATCGTTAAGATTCACATCGCATTGAAAAACCTCCGCATACTCGGGCAGATCGTGCGCAACTTCCCCGGCGCGCTGAGAGCCGACCTAAAAGTTGACCTGACCTTCGCGAGCTATCAGCTCGGACTCCGCACGTTGCGCGCGATCCTTCTGGTGGCGGAAGGTAATGTCGAGGACATTCGCTCCTACATCGGTCGCCTCATTCAGGAAAAACGGGCAGTCAGAGATCCCGAAGAGCTGGGCAAGGAAGCTGACAAGGTGCTGGTTTCTCTGACGAGGGATGTGGCGTTCGGGATGATCAAGCGCATTTCCCAGGCAGTTGGCCTAGAGGAGCTAGCGGAGACATATCGAGAGATTCTCGAACGAGACGACGCTCGGCTGCCGGTGCGGATGATCGACTATGCCATCAAGCTGGACCACTTTGCACGCTTCCCAAAGCCGGAGTTGGAGGGTATGGTGGGCAGGGTCGAGAGGAATCCTTTCGCATTGCGCCTATTGCGGGACCTGACGGCAGATTACCTGTACCTGTTCCCCACGGACTTTCGCATACGGCAATACATCGGTGACCGGCTGGGGATAATGGTGAACGCCCCGACCATCTTGGGGTCGGCGTCGAAAAGGATAAAGGCTCTTCCACCAAAGGCGGAGTGACGCCGGGACCCACCCGACACCGCTCTTCCACAACTCCTCAAGACATAGGGTCCCTCGACTGCGATGCTCGTTCGCGAAGCGAACGAGCATCCTTGCTCGGGATGACAATTCAGTCTCCAGGTAGTCTGTGGAAGAGCGGCCCTTCAGGGCCGCGTCACGGTCGTGAAATTGATGCCCTTGAGGCTGGTGTTTAAAATCTCAGGGGCTAAAGCCCAAAACCAAACAGCATTCTTTACGGCACGACTGAAGTCATGATTATGCACTTGACCCAAGGACGGTAATCTGCTATTGTGCTGTACATGGTTAGCGCCCATTTTTCGGTTTCTTCTTCCCTTCCTGTTTCAAATGGGAGCGCACAGCCTTCACGATCTTCGGATGAAAGAGATGCTTTAGCGCCTCTTCGTCCGTCATCTCCATCGGGTGTTTCTTCGACTTCCGTTTCGTCATGGGTGAACCTATGAAAGAAGCCATTGACCTGTGCGAATTGGTGGAGCAGTTCGGTAACGACCAGCAGTGCCGTAACTACCTTGAAAAATTGCGCTGGCCCAAAGGCGTGCGTTGCCCGAAGTGCGGCGGCGAACGCCTCTCGTCCATCTTAAAGCGCGATCAATACAATTGCGACTCTGAATCATGCGGCTATCAGTTCTCTGTCACTGCTGGGACGATCTTCCACGATACGCATCTGGCGCTGACAAAATGGTTCCTTGCTGTGTTCCTGATCTGCCAGTCGCGCAAGGGCATGAGCGCGAATCAGCTTAAGCGAATGCTGCGAATCAACTATCGGACGGCGTGGTATCTCTGCCATAGAATCCGTTTCGCGATGAACGAAGAGTCTCCCGAAAAACTGGATGGGACGATTGAGATTGACGAAACCTTCATCGGAGCAAGACAGCGCGGCCATCAGCATAAGGCCGGACATCCTGAATGCAAGAAGCAGGTTGTGATTGGCATTCGGCAGCGCGGCGGCGATCTCCGCTTCTTCCATGCTGAAGATGTAAAGTCCGGCACACTGGCGAGGTACATCCGCGAGAACGTGAGTGCGGACGTTGACGTTATTATGACCGATGAATTTCAGGGCTATCCGAAGGCTCTGCATGACGCTGGAGTGCTCGCAGAGCACAAGACGATAAAACACAAGGATGGCATCTACGTTGACGGCGATATCTACACCAATACGGTCGAATCCGCATTTTCGTTGCTCAAGCGCGGCATCATGGGAACGTGGCATAAAATCTCCGCGAAACATCTCACAGCCTACCTTGACGAAATGACGTGGCGATTCAACAACCGCAAGAACCCATATCTGTTCCGCGATACGATGCTGAAGCTCATCCACTCCGACAACCTCGAATACAAGGAACTAACCCAGCAGAAAGCCGCCTAATTTCGTGGCATGATCCCGATATCAATGACCGCACTATTTTCAGGAAGATCAGGTTTTCTGAATCCAACAATATACCGTTGTGGGATTACGGCTAAGAGCGCACGTCCAAGTGTAGCCGCCGGACTGCCATTGGGAAGTTCTAATTGTTCACCCGCCGCAAGGGGCTCTCCTCGCACGGTGATCGACACTCCAACCAACGCATCAGGAGTAGTGACAGAATTTGGAGCGCTGGTTATAGTCCAGCCCGCTTGTCCCAAAAGTTTGTACCAATCCTTGGCGAATTGCATCGTTTCCCCATCCCTCGGGATGACAATTCATTCTCAAGGTGATCCGTGGAGGAGCGGCCCTTCAGGGCCGCGTCACGGTCGTGAGGGGGATGCCCTTTAGGGCCGGTGTCTAAATCTCGGGGGCTAAAGCCCGCCCTAATTTTGAGGCACCAACACGGCGCTAAAGCGCCGCTCTTCCACGGTGGGCGCAATGGTTCGGAATCAGTTTCGGGTAGAACTCTCTTGTGTGTCGGCAAGTATCCTGATCATTGGCGATGCTGCTTGTGGCTGCGTGGAAGAGCGGCCCTTCAGGGCCGCGTCACGGTCGTGACGGGGATGCCCTTTAGGGCCGGTGTCTTCTCAGGGGCTAAAGCCCGGCCTCAATCTTGAGGCTTCAACGCGGCGCTGAAGCGCCGCTCTTCCACGGCGATCCACGCGTTCTTCAAAAGCGCGAATTTTGTGCCTCTCACACTAACCTCGATTCCTCGTC
>Ga0335072_10012846_pt1 | contig 11947 bp, 11 predicted proteins | sample Lox_Sample_21_FD_206725 | JGI IMG/M metagenome (GOLD analysis project Ga0335072, IMG submission 206725) | Soil microbial communities from Loxahatchee National Wildlife Refuge, Florida, United States - Lox_Sample_2.1 | ecosystem: Environmental > Terrestrial > Soil > Wetlands | place: USA...
ACGGCGATCGCCGCGCGCCCGGCCGCGGTCGAGAGCGCGAAGATGGTCTCGGCCCGCGTCGCCATGAAGGATTTCGCCCGCTCGGGCGCGCTATTTCGGCTTCCGCTCGCCGGCACCGCCGAGCTGGGACCAGAACGCCTTCTGGATTTGCTCCCAGCCCTGAAGTCCCGCGGGCAGCCAGACCTTGAACATGGTCTCCGGGTCCATCGCGGAAAGCGCCGAGCGCATGCGCGCCTCGACATCGGCCAGAAGCGCCGTCTGCATCGGCTCCACGTCCGGAAGCCCGAGGAAGCTGCGCGCCTCCTGGGGCGTGCAGTCGATGTCGACGGTGATCTTCATGGCACCCTCGCGCGCTCCATTGCCCATTCGGCCGGCCGGGGTATTTTCCCGTTGAGGGCGCTCACGCCCGGCCCCACAATTCCGACACTACGCCAGCCCCGGCCGGGCCACAATCGACCCTGCCGCCCCAAACCCGGGCCGCCCACAGCCCAAGTCACCCAAGGTTCCAGACGATGCATCCGCCGCGCGACCCGCAAGACGCCGACGCCAGCGCGGCCCCGCAGAGCGAGAATCTCCTCGCGCGCGAGACCAGCCCCTATCTCTTGCAGCACGCGCGCAACCCGGTCGACTGGCATCCATGGGGTGCCGACGCCCTCGCGGAGGCCGAGCGGCTCGACCGGCCGATCCTGCTTTCGATCGGCTATGCCGCGTGCCATTGGTGCCACGTCATGGCCCATGAGAGCTTCGAGGACGCGACGACCGCGGCAACGATGAACGCGCTCTTCGTCAACGTGAAGGTCGACCGCGAGGAGCGCCCCGACATCGATTCGATCTACCAGCATGCCTTGGCGCTCATGGGCGAGCAGGGCGGCTGGCCGCTCACGATGTTCCTCACGCCGAAGGGCGAGCCCTTCTGGGGCGGGACCTATTTCCCGAACACGCCGCGCTACGGGCGGCCCGCGTTCCGCGACCTGATCCAGCGCGTCGCCGAGATCTATCGCGACGAGAAGGACTCGGTCTCGCACAACGTCGCCGCCCTCAAAGCGGGCCTCGCGCGCCTCAATACCGGGCTCGAGGGCGACACCGTGCCGCTCTCGCTGCTCGATCGCGCGGCGCACGAGCTCGTGCGCCATATGGATTTGCGCCTCGGCGGCACGTCGGGTGCGCCCAAATTCCCTCAGCCGCCGCTCCTGAAGCTCTTCTGGCGCGCCTGGCTCCGGACCGGCGAGACGCCATTCAAGGACGCGGTGCTGGTGACCCTCACGCGCATGAGCCAAGGCGGCATCTACGACCATCTGGGCGGCGGCTTCGCGCGTTACTCGACCGACGAATCCTGGCTGGTGCCCCATTTCGAGAAGATGCTTTACGACAATGCCCAGCTCCTCGATCTCCTGGCCGATGCGTGGCTCGAGACCAAGGCGTCGCTCTACGCCGCGCGTGCGCGCGAGACGGTGGAATGGGTCTTGCGCGAGATGGTGGCCGAGGGCGGTGCCTTCGCCGCCACCCAGGACGCGGACAGCGAGGGCGAGGAGGGAAAATTCTACGTCTGGAGCGAGGCCGAGATCGACCGTTTGCTCGGCGCCGACGCGGCGCTGTTCAAATCGGCCTACGGCGTGAGCGCGGGCGGCAATTGGGAAGGGAGCAACATCCTCAACCGGCGCCCGGAAGCGACCCTCGCCGATCCCGATTCCGAGGCGGCCCTCGCGCGCGCGCGAAAGATTCTCTGGCGCGAGCGCGAAAGCCGCGTCAAGCCCGGCTGGGACGACAAGGTGTTGGCCGACTGGAACGGGCTCATGATCGCGAGCCTCGCGCGCGCGTCCCTCGTGTTCGACGAGCCTGCCTGGCTCGCGGCCGCGCAACGCGCCTTCGCCTTCGTCGCCGGGCGCATGGTCCACGCGGGACGCCTCCACCACGCCTATCGCGCGGGCCAGCTCAAGCATCCGGGCTCGCTCGACGATTACGCCAACATGATCGACGCGGCGTTGGCGATTCACGAGGCGACCGGCGACGGAAACTATCTCGCGCACGCGGTCGATTGGACGCGCGCGGTCGAGACCCATTTCCCCGACGCTGGGCACGGCGGCTATTTCTTCACGGGCGACGACGTGGACGACGTGATCCTGCGCACCAAATCGGCGCTCGACAATGCGACGCCGGCGGGAAACGGCGTCATGATCGCGAACCTCGCGCGCCTCTATTATTCGACCGCCGAGGATTCCTACCGCGTGCGCGCGTCGGCCGCGATCGCCGCCTTCTCGGGCCAGCTGCGCACGAATCTCTTCGGCCTCGCGACCTACCTCAACGCGGTCGAGCTGCTCGAGACGGCGGTGCAGATCGTGCTGGTCGGGTTCCCGGGCGACACGGCGTTCGATTCGCTCCGGCGCGCCGCCTACGGCTCGTCCCAGCCCAACCGCATCGTGACACTCCAACGCCCGGACGCTTCCTTGCCGCCCGGCCATCCGGCCGCGGGCAAGCTCCAAGCCGGCGCGGCCGCGGCCTATGTTTGTCGCGGCACGGTCTGCTCCCTTCCCCTCTATAACGCCGCCGCGTTGCGCGCAGCCTTGGCGCCCGCGACGGCGCCGCCCCAAGCCGGGACGTCCCGTGTCTAGCCTCACCGTCGAGAGCCCGCTCGGGCCCTTGACCCTGATCGCCGAGGGGGAGGCGATCGTGTCCCTCTGGTTCGTGGCCGGCGACCGGCCCGGCTCCGCGACCAAGTTGCTGCGCGAGGCGAAGCGCCAGCTCGACCAATACTTCAAGCGCCGCCGGCGCGAGTTCGACCTCCCGACCGCACCCCAAGGCACCCCGTTCCAAGGACGGGTCTGGGAAGCACTTCTTCGCATCCCTTATGGCGAGGTCAGGACCTATGGCGACCTCGCCCACACGCTCGGGTCGGCGCCACGCGCGATCGGCCAGGCCTGTGGGCAAAATCCCATCCCCATCATCATCCCCTGCCACCGGGTGGTGGGCGACCATTCCCTCGGCGGCTATTCCGGCGGCCACGGCGTCGACACCAAGCGCCGCTTGATCGAGCTCGAGCGCGTCGATCTCTTCTCCGAGCGGGTGCGCTGAAGGCCGCGCGCCGAAGCCGGCCGGGTAGTGACGCAGTTTGAAACTCCGGCCATGGTCCAAGTTCGCGTCATCACCGGGCCCCCGGGACCGGCCGTCGGCCGGCCCGAGGCCAAGCTTCACGTCCCGGTGATCCACGTCTTTTCAGCGCTAAGGCGTGGACGGCCGGACCAAGTCCGGCCATGACCCATGCCAGGATTTCAAACTGAGGCACTACTGCGAGCCGGGCGGGAGTGACAAGTGCTGCCCCGCGCGCTACTCTCCCGCGCCAATCCGGCCCACGCCGAACCGGCCAACAATCAGAAACGTTCCACCCGTTTTGCGGAGGAAAAACCATGCCCGACGTCACCATCACGGCCGCGGACGGCGGCCGCTTTTCCGCCTATCTCGCCCGGCCCGCGTCCGGCAAGGGACCCGGCGTCGTGGTCGATCAGGAGATTTTCGGCGTCAACCGCGTCATGCGCGACGTGTGCGACGCGCTCGCGGCCCAAGGCTATTTCGCGGTCTGCCCCGACCTGTTCTGGCGCCAGGAGCCCGGCATCCAGATCACCGACAAGACCGAGGCCGAGTGGAAGCGCGCGTTCGAGCTCTACAAGGGCTTCGACGAGGCCAAGGGGGTCGAGGATCTGAAGGCGACCCTCGCCTATCTCCGCAGCGTCCAGGGCTGCACCGGCAAGGTCGGCACGCTCGGCTACTGCCTCGGCGGCAAGCTCGCCTACCTCATGTCGACGCGCTCGACGGCCGATTGCAGCGTCGGCTATTACGGCGTCGCCATCGATGCGGCGCTCGACGAGGCGAAGAGCATCTCGAAGCCGCTCCTCCTCCACATCGCCGAGAAGGATTCCTTCTGCCCGCCCGAGGCCCAGGCCAAGATCAAGGCGGGCCTCGCCAAGAATCCGAAGGTGACGATCCATTCCTATCCGGGCATGGAGCACGCCTTCGCGCGCGTGGGCGGCCAGCATTACGACAAGGCGTCGGCCGACCTCGCCAACAAACGCAGCGCCGATTTCCTCAAGGCCAACCTCGCCTGACCGCCGCGCGCGGAACCGCATCGCGAATCGCTCATCAGAAAGGGATCGTATTCCATGGTCAAAGCCATCCAGATCACCCAGCCCGGCGGACCCGAGGTCCTGCAACTCGCCGACGTGACGCTGCCCGAGCCGGGGCCGGGCCAGATTCTCGTGCGCCATCACGCGATCGGCCTCAATTACGTCGACGTCTACAACCGCAACGGCATGTACAAGCAGCCCTCCTATCCGAGCGGCATCGGCTCGGAAGCGGCCGGCGTGGTCGAGAAGGTCGGCCCCAAGGTCAAGGGCCTGAAGCCGGGCGACCGGGTCGCCTACGGCACCGGCCCGGTCGGCGCCTATGCGGAGGCGCGCGTCATGCCGGCGGCACCGGTCGTGAAGCTGCCCAAGGAAATCTCCTTCGCGACCGCGGCCGCGATGATGCTCAAGGGCATGACGGTCGAATATCTGCTCCACCGCACCTACAAGGTGAAGAAGGGCCAGACCGTCCTGCTGCACGCCGCCGCCGGCGGCGTCGGCCTCATCTTCTGCCAATGGGCCCGGAAGCTCGGCGTCACCGTGATCGGCACCGTGGGCTCGGACGAGAAGGCGAAGCTCGCCAAGGCGAACGGCTGCAAATACCCGATCAACTACACGACCGAGGATTTCGTCGCGCGCGTCAAGGAGATCACCAAGGGGAAAGGCGTTCCGGTGGTCTACGATTCGGTCGGCAAGGACACGTTCGAGCGCTCGCTCGACTGCCTCGCCCCCACCGGCATGCTGGTGAGCTTCGGCAGCGCGTCCGGGCCCGTGCCACCCTTCAGCGTCGCGACCCTGGCGCCCAAGGGCTCGCTCTACGTGACGCGGCCGACCCTTTTCACCCACGCGTCCAACCGCGAGACGCTCGAATCGATGGCGCGCAACCTGTTCCGCGTGGTCAAGAGCGGCGCCGTCAAGATCCGCATCGAGCAGACCTATCCGCTCGCCGAAGCGGCCCAGGCGCAGCGCGACCTCGAGGCGCGCAAGACCACGGGCTCGACGGTTTTGATTCCCTAGTCGCCAGGTGCGCGGCGCCAACGAAAAGGGGTGCCTCCTTCGGGAGGCACCCCTCGTCTTTTCGGGACCTGGCTCAGGACCCGGCGCCGCGGCGTTATTGATTCATCGACTGGAAGAATTCGCCGTTGGTCTTGGTGTGGCGCAGCTTGTCGAGCAGGAACTCCATCGCGTCGTTCATGCCCATGGGCATGAGGATGCGGCGCAGCACCCACATTTTCGCGAGCACGTCGCGCTCGACCAAGAGCTCTTCCTTGCGCGTCCCCGAGCGCGTGATGTCGATCGAGGGGAACACGCGCTTGTCCGAGAGCTTGCGGTCGAGGATGATCTCGGAATTGCCGGTGCCCTTGAACTCCTCGAAGATCACCTCGTCCATGCGCGAGCCGGTATCGATGAGCGCGGTCGCGATGATGGTGAGCGAGCCGCCTTCCTCGATGTTGCGCGCGGCGCCGAAGAAGCGCTTCGGGCGCTGGAGCGCGTTCGCGTCCACACCGCCCGTGAGCACCTTGCCCGAGCTCGGCACCACCGTGTTGTAGGCGCGCGCGAGGCGCGTGATCGAATCGAGCAGGATCACCACGTCGCGCTTGTACTCGACCAGCCGCTTCGCCTTCTCGATCACCATCTCGGCGACCTGGACGTGGCGCACCGCCGGCTCGTCGAAGGTCGAGCTGATCACCTCGCCCTTGACCGAGCGCTGCATGTCGGTGACTTCCTCGGGCCGCTCGTCGATGAGCAGCACGATGAGATAGGCCTCGGGGTGGTTGGCGGCGACCGAGTGCGCGATGTTCTGCAGCATCACGGTCTTGCCGGTGCGCGGCGGGGCCACGATGAGGCCGCGTTGGCCCTTGCCGAGCGGGCAGATGAGGTCGATCACGCGCGGCGTGTAGTCCTTCGTGGTCGCGTCCACCAGCTCGAGGCGGAAGCGCTCGTCCGGATAGAGCGGCGTCAGGTTGTCGAAGTTGATGCGGTGGCGGACCTTCTCCGGGTCCTCGAAATTGATCTCGTTGACCTTGAGGAGCGCGAAATAGCGCTCGCCGTCCTTGGGCGAGCGGATTTCGCCCTGGACCGTGTCGCCGGTGCGCAAGCCGAAACGGCGCACCTGGCTCGGCGAGACGTAGATGTCGTCCGGGCCGGGCAGGTAGTTCGCCTCGGGGGCGCGCAGGAAGCCGAAGCCGTCCTGCAGCACCTCGAGCACGCCGTCGCCGTAGATCGAGGTGCCGTTCTCGGCGAGCCGCTTCAGGATCGCGAACATGAGCTCCTGCTTCCGCAGGTTGCTTGCGTTCTCGACCTCGAGCGTCTCGGCATAGACCAGGAGGTCGCCGGGGGTTTTGCTCTTGAGCTCTTGGAGATTCATGCTGCGCCTGTTCGCGCCGGTGGGATGGATATGGGGAGAGCGCGCTCGCCGCCTTACGTCGTGCCGGATGATCGGAAGCTGCCCGCGACTTTGCGGGGGGGGCCATCGGGCGGGGAACGCGGAAGAACGCGCGGCCTAGCGTCGCTGGAGGACTAGGGCCTGATAAATCGCCCAATCCGGGCCCGCCGTCAAGTGAAATGCCCGCCATCAAGCCGCCCGGGCCGCGCTTGTCCCGGGGGTGCGGGCCGCGTCAGAACGGCTTCACCACCACCATGATCACGATCACGATCATGGCGAGCGTGGGGATTTCGTTCATGAAACGGTAAAGTCGCGCCGAATGAACGTTGCGGCCTTGGGCGAAGGCCCGGCGCCAGCGCGCGAGGAACGCGTGCAACAGGGTCAGCACCAGGACCGCGAGCAGCTTCACGTGAAACCAGGCCGCCGTGACGATCCCCATCCCTGGTACCGCGGCAAGCGCGATCCCGAAGATATAGCTCGCGATCATGGCGGGATTGATGATCCCACGCAGCAGGCGCCGTTCCATCGTTTGGAAGCGGCGGTCCTCGTCCGTGCCCGGCTCGACCTCGCAATGATAGACGTAGAGGCGCGGCAGATAGAGCATGCCCGCCATCCAGGCGATCACCGAAATGACGTGGAGCGCCTTGATCCAGGCGTAATGGATGGAGATGAAATCGACCAGCGCGCTCATGATCGGGAAACTCCGGGATTAGAGGGGCCGGGCCCGCGGGGGTAATTCTCGCACGGGCATTTTTCGAAATTCGCCGGGCAAAGGCGCATGCCTCCGTCCTCGCCCGAGCCGGTGCTCTCGTCGCGGCCGAGCGCTGCGCGCGCGAGCTCGGCGAGGGAGGCGATGAAGGCGGCATTGGTCGCGACGGTCGGCACGCGCACGTATTTCGGCACGCCCGCGCGCGCGGCGAGATGGGCATATTCGATGTCGAGCTCGACCAGGGTCTCCGAATGCTCGGAGACGAAGGCGACGGGTGCCACGACGAGGGGGCGCTTCTCGGCACCCGCGCGCTCGATCTCCTTGTCGGTCGCGGGACCGATCCATTCGAGCGGGCCGACCCGGCTCTGGTAGCACACCACATAGTCGAGATTCGGCCCACCGAGATCGGGGGGCGCGAGCGCGCGCACGATCGCGGCACAGCTTTCCTCGACTTGCCATTGATAGGGATCGCCTGCGGCCACGATTTTCTTCGGAAGGCCGTGGGCCGAGAACAGCACGCGCGGCGTGCCCACGCGCGCGGCCTCGGCGAGCCCCGCCCGCACGCGCGCCGCGACCGCCTCGACGAAGCCCTCGGCGCGCGGAAAGCAACAGACCGCGCGCGTCGGCACCTCGAGCCCCGCTTTCCGCGCCGCGCGCCGCCAGGCCGCGAGCGACGAGCCCGTGGTGGTGGTCGAGAATTGGGGATAAAGCGGCAGGAGCAGAATCCGGTCGGGCGAGAACGCCTTGACCGCGCGTACCGCATCCTCGGTGAAGGGCTTCCAATAACGCATCGCGATGAAGCAACGCGTCGCGCCGCCGTCGGTCGTGAGGGCGGCCTCGAGTGCCCGCGCCTGGGCCTCTGTGTTGGCGAGGAGCGGCGAGGCGCCGCCGAGCTTCCGGTAGATCCCGCGCGCGACCGGGCCGCGGCGCCGCGCGACCAGTTTCGCCACCAGCCAACGCAGCGGCGCCGGCAACGCGATGATCGCGGGATCGTTGAACAGGTTGAAAAGAAACGGCTCGACCGATTCGAGCCCGTCGGGCCCGCCCAGATTGAAGAGCACGATCGCGGTCCGGCCGCCCGTTCGCGTCTTGTCGCCTCCGCTCATGGTGTCCGCCCGCGCCAGCGATGGACCAGCTCGACGAGCTCGGCCACATGCTCGGGGTTCGTCGCCTGGGCGACGCCATGGCCGAGATTGAATATGAGCGGCCCGCGCCCGAGTCTGTCCAAAATACGCGTCGCCGCATCGCGCATCGCGCCGCCGCCCGCCGTAAGCAGGGCGGGATCGAGATTGCCTTGGAGCGCGGCGATGGGTTGGAGCTCGCGCGCGGCCCAATCGAGGTCGAGGGTTTGATCGATCGAGATGCCGTCGAGGCCCGTGCGCCCGACGAAAGTGCGGCTTCGCTCCCCGATGCCGCGCGGAAAGCCGATCACTTTCGTTCCGGGACAGGTATCCTTGACGCGCGCGACGATCCGCGCGATGGGCTCGATCGACCAGCGCTCGAGCTCGTCCGCGTCGAGAGCGCCCGCCCAGCTGTCGAAGATCTGCACCAGGTCGGCGCCGGCTTGGATCTGTCGGATCAAATGGGCCGAACTGGCCTCGACCAGTATCTCGACGAGGCGCTTGAACAGGCTAGGGTTCTCGTGTGCCCAACGCTTGACGCCGGAAAAATCCTGCGTGCTGCCGCCCTCGATCATGTAGCTCGCGACGGTCCAGGGTGCCCCTGCAAAGCCGATAAGCGCCGTATCTCGATCGAGTGCCGATGCCACGCGCGCGACCGTCTCGTAAACCGCCTCGATGCGGGCGAGATCGATTCCCGCCTCGAGCCCGTGGAGCTCGCTCTCCTCCCGGATCGGCTCGAGCACCGGCCCTTCGCCCTCGGCAAATTTGAGCTTCTGCCCGAGCGCATAGGGCACCACCAGAATGTCCGAGAACAGGATCGCCGCGTCCAGCCCAAAGCGCCGCACCGGCTGCAACGTCACCTCGGCCGCCAAGGCCGGCGTGAAGCACAATTCGAGAAACCCGCCCGCCTTCTGCCGCACGCGCCGATATTCCGGCAAATACCGCCCCGCTTGCCGCATGAGCCAGATCGGCACCCGCTCGACCGGCACACGCCGCAAGACGCGCAAGATCGGCTTCCCGCTCCTCGCCACGCTCTCGTTCCTAACCTCGCTCGGCTCGCGCTCCATTCTTCCTTCCCTTACCTCCTTAAGAGTCTTCTTAAGATGTAGATGTAGTGAATCATTGTGAGTGGCGGGGATTGAAACCTACCCCCAAGCTTGTTGGACCTCCAGCCGCTCCGCCCTGTCCTGGATCATCTTCTTGTGGGCAGGCTCGCCAAGGCCAAGCAAGCCCTTGGCGAGTTGGAGGCCTTAGGGTGCCTGGAATAGCGGGAAAAAAGGGGATAAACCGGTGTCCGGCGCGGGCTTATCCCGGAACCGGCGCCGTCGCTCGGATTCCGCTCACAGGGGGAGAGAGCGAGGCGGCGATTCGGGCTCAGCGGGGGCGGAATCCCGGGCCCTCCTCGATTGGGGCCGGTTATCCTCGACGCCCAAGGATGCTCCACAACCGCGCCCGGGATAAGTCCGCCGCGCGACCCCTCGGCAAGGCAAGGACCGTGAGGACACAAATCGGATGAGCGCCAGGACCTTCCACCTTCATCTCGTGTCGGACGCGACCGGCGAAACCGTGCACAATGTCGTGCGCGCGTGCCTCGCGCAGTTCGAGGGCATCGACATCGTCGAGCATATGTGGCCGCTGGTGCGCACCAAGGGCCAGCTCGAGAAGGCGCTCGAGGCGATCGGGAAGCAGCCGGGCCTGGTGCTCTTCACCGTGGTCGACAAGCAGCTGCGGACCTCCCTCATCAACGGCCTCCGGAAGCTCAAGGTGCCGCACACCTCGGTGCTCGATCCGATCATGGGCTCGCTCGCGAGCTATCTCGGGCTTCAGAGCCGCAACCAGCCGGGCCGCCAGCACGAGCTCGACGCCGAATATTTCAGCCGCATCGACGCCATGCAGTTCGTGCTCGCCCACGACGACGGCCAGGCGACCTGGGACCTCGACCACGCGGACGTGGTGCTGGTGGGCGTCTCGCGTACGTCCAAGACGCCGACCTGCATCTATCTCGCGAACCGCGGCATCAAGGCGGCGAACGTGCCGCTCGTGCCGGGGGCGCAAGTGCCCCAGGAGCTCATCGAGGCGCGCCACCCGCTTATCGTGGGTCTCACCAAGGATCCGGTGAGCCTGGTGCAGATCCGCCGCAACCGGCTACGCACGCTCAACGAATCCGAAAACACGGATTACACCGACCTCGAGGTCGTGAAGAAGGAGCTCGCGGCGGCGCGGCGCCTATTCGCCGAGCATAATTGGCCCGCGATCGACGTGACCCGGCGCTCGATCGAGGAGACCGCGGCCGCGATCATGCAGCTCTATGCCGACCGGCGCGGAGTGCCAGCGTGAGCGACGGCGAGCCGACGCCGGCCCTCGTGCTCGCCTCGGCGAGTGCCGCGCGCGCGGCCCTCCTGCGCGCGGCCGGGGTGGCGCACGCGGTCGACCCCGCGCGCATCGACGAGGACGAGCTCAAGCGCGCGCTCCACGGCCAGGGGGCGAGTGCCGCCGAGGCCGCCGAGACGCTCGCCGAGCTCAAGGCGCTCAAAGTGTCGCGCCGCCATCCGGGCGCGATTTCGATCGGCGCCGACCAGATGCTCGAATGCGGCCGGGAATGGTTCGACAAGCCGGCCGACCTCGACCATGCGCGCGCGCATCTCATGGCGCTACGCGGGAAGACCCACGAGCTGGTCTCGGCGGTGGTCGCAGCCCGCGACGGCGCGCGGCTCTGGCATCACGTCGAGCGCGCGCGCCTCCATATGCGCGATTTCTCGGATGGGTTCCTCGATTCCTATCTCGCCACGGTCGGCCAAGAGGCGCTCGAGACCGTCGGCGCCTATCGGCTCGAGGGGCTCGGCGCCCAGCTTTTCACGCGCGTCGAGGGGGATTATTTCACCGTTCTCGGCCTGCCGCTTCTCCCCCTCCTCGATTTCCTGCGCAATCACGGCGCGGTGTTGCCGTGAGGCGATGCGGCCGCCGCGGCGTCGCCATGAGTCGTCGTCATGATATGTCGATGGTGATGGACCGATGGTGATGGACCGATGGTGATCTTGGGCCTCACGGGCTCGATCGGCATGGGAAAGAGCACGGCGGCCGACGCGTTGCGCCGGCTCGGCGTTCCCGTGCACGACGCGGACCGCGCGGTGCACGCGCTGCTCGGCCGCGGGGGTGCTGCGGTGGCCGCGGTCGCGGCGGCGTTTCCTGGCGCGGTCAAGGACGGCGCGGTCGACCGCAAGGCGCTGGGCGCGCTCGTCTTCGCCGATCCATTGTCGCTCGCCCGGCTCGAGGCGATCGTCCATCCCCTCGTGCGCGCGGCCAAGGACCGGTTCCTGCGCCAGCAGGCGGCGCGACGCGCGCGGCTCGTGGTGCTCGACATCCCGCTTTTGTACGAATCGGGGGGCGACGCAGGCTGCGACGCGGTGCTCGTGGTCTCGGCTCCCGCGGAGCTCCAACGCCAACGCGTCATGGGCCGGCCGGGCATGAGCGGCGCGCGCCTCGCCGCCATTCTCGCCAAGCAAATGCCCGACCGCGCGAAGCGACGACGCGCGGATTTCGTGGTCGAGACCGGCCTCGGCAAGAGCCACAGCTTGCGCGCCATCGCGCGCATCGTCACACTGATGAAGCGGCGCCGCGG
>Ga0335072_10012847_pt1 | contig 11947 bp, 9 predicted proteins | sample Lox_Sample_21_FD_206725 | JGI IMG/M metagenome (GOLD analysis project Ga0335072, IMG submission 206725) | Soil microbial communities from Loxahatchee National Wildlife Refuge, Florida, United States - Lox_Sample_2.1 | ecosystem: Environmental > Terrestrial > Soil > Wetlands | place: USA: Florida...
TGATTGGGGAGACGTCGGTGCCGATGTCATCGAGGAAGTAGATAACAGCGGGTCCACTCTGGCGCGCTACACACAGGGTATTGATATCGATCAACCGTACGCTGAGTTTCGGTCCGGAACGATCGGCTACTACCAAGGCGATGCTCTCAATTCAATTACCTCAGTGACTAATGCCGCGGCGGCCGTGGACAACACATACGTGTACGATTCGTACGGGAACACGATGCAATCTTCCGGATCTCTCCCTAATCACAGTGGGTACACCGCGCGCGAGTTCGACACCGAAACCGGTTTGCTGTACAACCGGCTTCGGTACTACGACCCCAACCTTGGCCGATTCGTCAATGAAGATCCTAGCGGGCTCGGGGGCTCGATGAACTTCTACGCTTATGTGAATAACTCGCCGATCAGCAATGTTGATCCACTAGGGTTGGCCATTTGTACTTACTTCGCCTCAAGCGGTTGGCTCTGGTGTTTCCGACAACGGGCCGGACACGACGCTGTAATAATCCGAGTTGCCTCGGGCAACAATGGGGGCGCCTCAGATCTCCCGTGCAAGAACAATCATAAATGCGACCCTCTGCATGATACCGGACCAATTCCAAGGGGATGGTGGATATGGACGACGGGTCACACGGGGAAGAAGAATGGCAGAGTTCTAATCCCGGGCCCAGGCACCTACGACTGGGGACGAGATCTAATTCGAAGCCACAGTTGCGCGAACCCGTTTTCGAACAGCACTCCCTACTGTTCAGGCGGATGCATAACCGGAAAGCCTGGCGACATAAAGGACCTGAACAAGCTCATTGACTCAGAACCAGGAAGCAAGGTCTTCTCCACAGACTAATTTCTCAGCAGGGGGTTCTCTTGAAGTGCCTCGTAAGGTTCGCTCCCTTCTTTCTTGCTGTCGCTCTTATAACGGGCGCAGCGGCGCAAGCGAAGCCGTCGTCTACAAACGACGATACAGTCATTGTTTCTGGCCCAGTGGCCGATCTCGTTCGGCCTATATTGGATGAGAAGGCAAAGGCCGGCCCCCATGACGAGCAACTACTCGGTAACCTGCTTTATCGTCTAACGAGGAAAAAAGGGTCCGCCGCGGACGAAGCATTGGTTGTCTTGATGTGCTTCGATGTAGGTGAATCACAGGAGGAGACTGACGCTGTAATTGCCCGCGGCAAGAGGATGCTCCCACTCATAAATAAATATGAGAACAGAGATCCCATTGTCGAGGGCCGGTCGTATCCCAAGGTCATGCTTAAGGGCGCTCTGATCAAAGACGAAGCCTTCCGGGGTGCGGTGAAGGCTATCCAGCATGGGTGGCACAGCACGTCCGATAACCCTGGCAGCTAACTGCGTATCGAATCGAAACTCACTAATGACACCAGGTGGCAGCATTCACGACGTGCGGCTATGACGCGCTGAAGCGGTTAGAAAATAGGGCACAAACACCGGGGGATTTCTCTCCCAAGCAAGGAAGACTGAATCAGGATTCTGTGGCTACGATGCTCCCCGATTCGTGTATGACGCTCGCGGCCACAGTTGCCTACGACGCAAACGGCAATACCTTGACTGACGCCCAGGGCCGCAGCTTCACGTGGGACTTCGAGAACCGGCTCACGCAGGCCGTCGTGCCCGGCACCGGTGGCGGAACCACAACCTTCAAGTACGATCCCTTCGGGCGGCGAATTCAGAAGTCCGGCCCGCTCGGCACCACCAACTACCTCTATGACGGGATGGACTCCACTGCGAACGTCATCGCGGAAGTGGACAACAGCGGAACCGTGCTGGCCAGATACGTACGGACTAGCTATATCGATGAAGCTCTATCTGAATTTCGTTCGGCGACTGGCGGGCTGGCCCACACATTCGAATTTTAACTCCTGGCACCGTCACGAAAAAGGCTGCCCCACTCGCCGTGCTTTTCGGCGAGTGGGCACGATGGACCTCGATCCCTTGGTCACTCGTTACAGACAGCAACCCCCATCCTGTGATAAGACGTGGGCCGATGCCGACCAATCTGCATCGCTACTACGGCGCTGGCTATCTTCACTTCATCACCACCAGTTGTTATCGGCGAACAGCGCTGCTGGGCTCGCCGCAGAATCGCGATCTGTTTCTACAAATCATGGAGCGGGTGCGTAAGCGGTACCGTTTCGTGGTGGTTGGATACGTTGTGATGCCCGAGCACGTTCATCTCTTGTTCAGCGAGCCGGAACGGGGCGATCCTTCGGTGGTGATGAAGATCCTGAAACAGTCGTTCGCGCGGCATCTGCTGGAGCGGTGGCGAGGCGGCGTTCATCCCCGGGAGTCGACCTTGTGGAGGTTTCCACCGACCGAGGGGCACGTGTGGCAGCATCGCTTCTACGATTTCGTCGTGTTCACGGAGAAGAAGCGCGTAGAGAAGCTTCGCTACATGCATCGCAACCCAGTTGTGCGCGGTCTGGTACTGGCGCCGGAACAATGGAATTGGAGCAGCTACCGTCATTATGCTTTGGGAGAAGGGGGACCGGTGCTGGTGAATGAGGTGCAGAAGGCGGAGATGCGGGTGCGCCAGATTGCATCGTGATGGAATTATGCCAAGCTCTGGGGGTCCGTGGTACCCACTCGCCGAAGACCGCGGCGAGTGGAGCAGCCTTCGTCGTGGTGGCGCTAGGACCTAAAAATTCGAATGTGTGCGCCAGCCCCCACTGAGGAACCTGCAGGGCGCTGGCCCAGATTTGCTCTCTGCGAGTCACCAGTGACTCGGTTGCCCCACCCTTGTCGCGTTGTGTGCGACAGGGTGGGATAATCTCGACGCTGCCCCATCTTTGGCGGTTTTGCCAAGGTCGGGCACTCCGGATCAATGCGATCGGCCCCGTGCCAGAGCCGGCGCTGGCCCAGGTTTGCTCTCTGCGAGTCACCAACATCTCGGCTGCCCCACCCATCGCGGGGTTCGATGGGTGGGGAGTACGAAACGCGCCCGAACCGCACAAAACGAGGCTAGGATGAGGCTCGAAGGTGCGCTCTCGTAACCGAGCATGTCGTCCTCATCAAATCCCTCGCGTACCCGTGTCCAAAGCTCTGCATGGACGGCGATTTTGACTTTCCGAACTTTTTCCACAGCTTTATCTTTTCTTTGTGACGCATGACCTTGACCCTGGACACAGAAAGAGAACAATAGAGTCATGCTCGCCAGCCCTCCAAAACGAACCGCATTCATCACCGCGCGCCCGTCCCTCCACAGAGCTGCTAACCCTCTGATTCCAAAGATATTACCTATAACCCATTTATATTCAATATTTTGCAAAAATCATGGCCAATCTCCCAGCATTAACTCTTTCGCCACCAATAATTTACGTCGTACGCCTAAAAAAAATTAGGTGTGTACCTGCACCAGTCCTGCGAGACCCATCACCACTCTCTGTGATCCTAATCACAGCCTTTTCCCACCCCCGACACTAACCTGAACCTTGCTTGTGGGCGCTGGGAAGCACGTGGGTGAAAGGGGTAACGCCATGGTCGTCGCGCAAACTACTTCGCAAACCGGTCCTCAAACGGCTGCAAAGACGAACATGAGCCCAGTGGCTCGCGACTTTTCCCGCAATCCGATGCTGTGCTACTGGGAGATGACCCAGGCTTGCGGCCTCGCCTGCAAGCATTGCCGCGCCGAGGCCATGCCCAACGCGAATCCGCTCGAGCTCACGACCGAGCAGAGCAAGCGATTCTTGCGCCAGTTGCTCGATTTCGGAGATCCCCTCCCCCATCTGATCCTGACCGGTGGCGATCCTCTTAGTCGCAAGGACATTTACGAGCTGATCGATTACGCCAAAGGTCTGGGATTGGAAGTCTCGATCACTCCCAGCGCCACGCCCGAGCTGACCAACGACGCCATCTCCAAGCTGAAAGCCCATGGCATCGAGAGCATGGGACTGAGCCTCGACGGTTCTACCGCCGAGAAGCATGACGCGATTCGTGCTGTCCCAGGCACATTCGAACGCACGATCAACGCGGCACGCCATTGCGGACAGATCGGTATGCCCATCCAGGTCAACACCCTCGTGGCCGAGGAAACTGCGGCCGATCTGCCCGCAATTTACAAACTGCTGGGCGCCAGCTTTCCCGTAATGCGCTGGAGCCTGTTCATGCTGATCTCCGTCGGCCGCGGCAAGGCGCTGAACGAAGTCTCGCCAGCGGAAGGCGAAGAGATCATGCGCTGGGTCTTCGAGCTCTCGCCGCGCGCGCCCTTCATGATCAAGACCACCGAAGCGCCCTCCTATCGGCGCATCGCCATCGAGATGATGCGCGGGTCGGGCATGGCTCACGGCGAAATGAAGTCAACTTCCGTCTACAAGGGATTTCAGATTCGCGACGGCCACGGGATCGTGTTCGTCTCGAATCTTGGCGAAATCTATCCCTCAGGATTTCTGCCGCTGCGCTGTGGCAACGTTCGCGTCGATTCGATGGTTGATGTGTATCGCAGCTCGGCTATCTTTCGCGGTCTGCACTCGCCCGATCAATTCCACGGCAAATGCGGCGCCTGCGAATACAGCCATATCTGCGGAGGCTCGCGCGCCCGCGCCTTTGCCTATACCAGCGATGCGCTCGGCACCGACCCCTTCTGCCCGTATGAGCCAAGCGGCGCGGCGCGATAGAGGCGATCTCCGGCTTTCACCAATTGTCATCCTGCGCGGAGTTGCCGTTTCGCTCGAGCGAACAGCAACGCAGTCGAAGGATCTCGTGTTTGTTCGCCGTTCCATTGGCTCGACGAGTCACGCCGCGCTTCTGTCTGACCAGTGGTGGAAACTTCTGTCCGAGAAGCAAGTCGCACAGGCATGCATGGATTCTTCACTTCGTTCAGAATGACAGAACCCGCGCGAAAGAGGAGCCTCACGAATACAGCTTGATCGGTTGCACTACGCGGGTGATTGCACCGTTGGGACTGGGCTGGTCTGGCTTCAGCCCGCAGCGCATCGAGCTGAAGAGTCCAAGCAATTGCCCGAACATGACATCGAGCACGGGACGGTAGTGATCAGGGAAAGTTGCGGGGCAATCGAGCGAGAGACAATAGTCCGTGAGTGGCGAGACATCGTCGATGCCCTGTACCGTGATCGCGACGCGGACGCGTGCCAGGCGCTTGTGATCGATCTCGCGGAGAAGGTCGAGTTCATATCCGCGGCGCCGCGCTTCAGTTGAAAGAAATGCCACGAAAACCGTATTCGCGCCGACGCTTGACATCGGGCCATGGCGCAATCCGAGGGGAGTTTCCGCGAGTGTAGTCACTTTGCCTGCGCTCAGCTCCACAGCTTTCAACGCCGATTCTTGGGCCACGGCCAGCAGAACGCCCGATCCCACAAAGCAAGCGCGTGTACAACCCAGCGTCGTCACAGCTGCGGCTACTTCGGCAGCGGCGGGCAGGAACTGCGCGCCGGTTTCAGCGATTTGCGCGACTGCATCGCCGAACAACTCGAACTCGTCCTGATGCGCCATGCACTGGCCCGCCAGCAGCATATTCGTGAAGGAACTGGTCATGGCCAGTCCGCGATCGTTGACGGCATCATCGAGGATAACGGCGAAGGCCTGTTCCGGATGACCCGAGCACATCTGCGCCATCTGTCCCTGAGGATTGCAGGTGATGACGATGTGCCGGATGTTGCGATGCTTGTCGAGCGCGCGTTCCAGCAGCGCCACGCCTTCTGGACTGTCGCCGGAGCGGGAGAACGAAATCCAGAGATATTCCCTGCCGGCACGGTGGAAGTCCTCGAAATCGGTCAGCAGAGTTGTGCTGGGAATCGCGCTCACGTCAGAGTGCCATCGCCGTCGCAGCAGCGGCGCCAATGCGCGGCCGGTGTAATCCGACGTGCCCGCGCCCACGAGATAAACCGTAGGTACGGCGCTTGCCCCGTTGCCCACGCCGGTGCGGCGAAGCGCTTCGTTGATCCCGCCCAGATATGCGCGGCAGCGCTGATAAGTTTTGATCCAAGTCTCAGGCTGCTGAAAGATCTCGCGCGGAGTGTGCACCAGTCCACGCTCGCTCTTTTCCGCTTGTGATAACTCAACGATATCGCGCAACGGGTTCGCCACCCTGCTTTCCTCCGAACTCCAACGGTAGTCTATTACAGAAAGTTGCGATTGAAAAGTAATCGAAAGGAAGCGAAAGCCGGGTTCGCAAGATTAAGATTTTCGCAAGATTAAGATTGAGGAGGTTGGTCCCGCCGAACAACAGGTCTCTCGACTCCAGTGTCACCCGCCAATCGCGGACGGAAGACTCTTCGTTGATTTTCCGGAGATCTGTTTTGCTTACGGATCCTCGGTGAGAGTCGGAAAAACGGCAACGTCGACCGTTGCGGGATCGTCGCGCAACTTGATGTAGAGCGTCTGCGATTTGGGCTGTGGGATGGTGAGATTTTCGGCGACAAAACCTTCGGGAACGCTCACTGAGGTCGCAAAATTCGGATCCGAACTGACTGAATCCAGCAGAAAGAGTTTGTCGCCTGTAAGGGTACATTGCGCTTCCGGGGCGGGAACACAACTGTACGCCTTGAGCGTGGGGATGCGGACCAAATTGACGAGCGGCTGCCAGTCGCCATCAAGTCCATCGCCCATAACCGGGCGGAATTTCAGCGGACCGAACGCCGATGGTCCCAGCAATTTCATCGGATCGAACACAGCGAAGACGGTTTTCGAGTCTTGCATAGTGAGGTTGCCGTCGGAGAAGCTGAGCAGGACGCGAAACGATTCGTCGGCGGTCGCCACTTCGATCTTTTCGCTGGAGGAAAATGTTTGCGGCACCTGCGCCTTCAAAAAGAAATTGAGGTGACCATCCTGCGGAAGCTCTTCTGGGCTGCCCAGACGAACGATTGCCGGTGACGACGCCGGATCGAGTTCAATACTCCTGGTCAATATTGTCACTCTCGGCCGCGGCGCTTCAACATCGGTTTTGAGATCGAGTACGCGCCCGTCTTTCAGCGTGACCTGCGCCAGAAGCGAATCGCCCTCATGCAGCTTCGCGATCGAAGCGGTGTCGTGCATCACGAGCTTGAGTTCGTCCTGCTGATTCGCGCGAGTGAGCGCAGCGGGATCAAAAGCGATGCCGTTCAGTTGGAGCGTCTTCACCTCATCGAGACGGGTGCCTTTCAGTATGCCGTCGGCGTCGCCCTCATGCACTCCAAAGCTATCGAGCCGCGCGGCTTCGGCATAGGTGTGCAGGGGAATCTCATCCGGCTCGCGGACACCGAACTTATGAATGAGCATCGTCATCGAGCCGGCTTCAGCATGTTCCAGTGGAACCTTGACTTCCAGTTCATCGGACTTCGAAGCTTTAAACTCCGCTTTAAACGGCTTGCCTTTTTCCTCGCGAAGGCTGACCCCGCTCACGCAGCAGGCATCGGCGGACTGCACGTGCAGTGTGTCTGCGCGGCCAACAATCAGCGCGCTGGCATCTTTCGAAGCAACGATCCATTGCCCGCTTCGCGCTGTGCGCAGCCGATACTGGGGGCCGTCGAAAGACTGAAATCCCCAGTCAGCCCGAAGAACGCCAGTGACTTCATCGTTCAACTCGGCTGTTTCGAGGGCTTTAGTTTCGACGAGAAAACCTCCCCGCATGGCATCAACTTTACCCGGCAGATCAATGGTTTTATGGGACTTCGTTTCCACGCGGAGCACGAAATTGTGGGCCAGATCAGTGGCAAACGCCAGCGGAGCGCCGTCCGCAGGAAGCAAGAGAGACGGTTTGCCTGCGCAAAACACTTGCGTCGCATCGAGGGCGCGCAGCGGCGGAATCGGAAACGGCCGAACCGGTGGAAGCGCCATGACGATCACCGATTTGGGATTGCGAAAGGACGGCGGATTGTTGAGACGCAGATTTACTTCATCCTGCTTGGGCAAGGCCAGCGCGGGAATGTATTGAAACTGCGCGGTGTGCGCGCTGCCAAGAATGCGCACCACATCGACCACGGCTCCGACGTACGGACTGTAGTATCCGGCGCGAGCTTCAGGTGTGGAGGCGATCTGCGCGAGCAGATCGCTCGGGGTCCCGGAAGTCAGAGTCGAAACCATGCCCTGACTGTGCGCATCGTCGAGCACGAGCTGATCGGTGTTCTGCATCAGGCACGGCCCCTGCTGCGCGCTGGGCTTGTCGAAGCATTGCTGGTCGAGCTTGATATTCAGACTGCGGGCCAGCAGCGTGCTGTCTGTCTTGAGTTGGTCGGGATCGTTGGTGGAAACTTCGCGTACCGTATCCAGATATTTTTCAAGCCGCTGACGGTCGAGACTGGCTTGCTCCAGATCTTGCACCGCGCGAACGAAGGCTCCGGGCTTTCCGCGAACCGTCGTGCGTAGTGTGCTGAATGCGCCACCGGTATCGGGGGCAAGGAGTACCAAAGCTTCCTCGGCTTCCGGGGGAACGACGATATAGATTCCTTCGTCGTGGATCGGACGGCTCCAGGTGTCCACGCGCGTGAACCAGGAATCCGGCGGCGGATTGGTCACTCCGCGCAGGAAAACGACGATCATCAAATAATGTACGGACTGGCTGTCGGGAAGGTCGGGATGAATCCACAGACGGTCGCCGGCCTGAAGGTTGGGTACTTCGGCGATTGGCAGCGTCACTCCTGCGCGCTGCACGCGGACGTCAACCTTGGGCCCGATCAGATCGAAGGCAGCGCCATCCGCCGACGCCGTCCCGACCTGCAAAAACAATATGGCAAAAATTAAAACCGAGAATAAGACTGTGAGCCGATGCAGAAGCGAAGTACACCCGTACACTACTGCCTCCTACAACCGTATTTACACCCACATCAATTCGATAACGGAAGTCAAAAAGACTGGATTAATTTTACGAGTGATTCAAGCGCTTAGCCAGACTTTATGTACTAGTAGAATGGACGCTTAATTTGTCCTCAAAGTTGTACGAACGCCTAGCGCTGTTGGCTGCCGGAATCTAGGCTCTGGCGAAGTTTTGGTGGAACCTCGGGTTCGGCGGAGCCGTCGGTGCGAGCATCGGAAGCCGCAAAATTTAGTCCGGTTTTCGTGTTGTGATCGATAGCCTGGCCGCGCCCCATATACAAGGAGAAATCTCCGCGGACCTCGAGTTGATGCCCCATCGCCGTGAGCTGCCGTCTCACGTCGGCGGGCACGCGGTCTTCAATGAGAATGTTGCAGCCAATGTCAAAATTGCTGCGCACCGTGAAGCGCGCGGTCTCCATGGCAGCTTGCAGGTTCATGCCGTAATCGACGACATTGGAAACGAATTGCGCGTGAGCCAGCGGTTGGTTGGCGCCGCCCATGATGCCGAATCCGATGTGGTCGTCGCCTTTTTCCATAAACGCAGGAATGATCGTGTGAAACGGCCGTTTGTGCCCGGCGAGAGCATCGGGCTTGCCGGGATCGAGCATGAAGAGCGCTCCGCGATTCTGTAACGCAAATCCCATGCCATGGACAGTGATACCCGAACCAAAACTTGAATAGTTGCTCTGGATCAGCGAGACGATATTTCCTTCCCGATCGACGGCCGTGAGATAGGTTGTGTCGCTCGAAGGCGGAGCGCCCGCTTGCGTGTCACAGTTCGCTTTCTGCGGATCGATCAACTGGGCGCGCTGTTTCGCATATTCTTTCGAGAGCAGGCCCTTGACGGGAACTTTGGCAAATCGCGGATCGCCGTTGTAATGCGCCAGATCGGCGTAGGCCAGTTTCATGGCTTCAATCCGCTTGTGCAATTCTTCCGCGGTGAGCGGCCCTCCTTTTGCAGGTTCGAATTGCCCCATGATGTTCAGCATCTCGAGCGCAGCCATGCCTTGGCCATTCGGAGGTAGTTCGTACACTTTCCAGCCACGATATGTAGTCGAGATCGGCGCGACCCATTCCGCTGAGAACCCGGCAAGATCTTCAGCGGTCATGGTTCCATCGAATTCCTGAGAGGTCGAAAGAATCGCCCTCGCGATCTCGCCCTTGTAGAAGGCCTCGGGCCCTCTTGCGGCAAGCAGGCGCAAAGCCTTTGCGACATCAGGATTCCTGAAAACTTCGCCCATCCGCGGAGCCTGGTCGTGAATCAGGAAAACCCGGCGGCTCTCGGGATCGGATTTCAGTTTGTGCTCGCTGGCCCGCCAATCCATGCCGATGAGTTCCTGCACGGCGAAGCCGTTTTCGGCGTAGAAAATTGCAGGCGTGAAAAGATCGTTCCAGGGGAGGCGGCCGAAGCGCTCGTGCAATTTGTCCCAGCCGTTCACCGCTCCCGGAACAGTGACGGTGTTAATCCCGGTTTCCGGCATTTCGGTGATGCCTTTGGACCGAAGGTAGTCGATCGTGAGTGCTTTGGGAGCCCATCCGCTGGCGTTCAGGCCGTAAAGTTTGCCGGTCTTCGCTTCCCAGACAATGGCGAAGAGATCGCCGCCGATGCCGTTCATATCTGGTTCCATGACGCCGAGCGTGGCGTTGGCAGCGATGGCGGCGTCGACGGCCGCACCGCCATGCGACAGAATCTCCGCACCCGCCTGCGACGCCAGCACTTGGCTGGTCGCGACGATCCCGTAGGGTGAGATCACCATGGATCGCGCGTTGGTTCGATCCTGAGGGAAAGTTGTAGAAGTAAGGGTCATTAGCAGGCAGCAAAGCAGTAGTACGCGCATGGTTCGTTTGTTCTCTCCGGCTGGAAAGGCATTCTCGGCGCAAGTGTGGGAGCGTGTCAATTTCAGTTCGCCAGCGAATCGAACTCGCGGCATTCAGCCGTTCATCGCCATGAACACTTTCTTCACCGTTTCTGGCGAGGCGGCCCCGACCAGTCGCTGGGCATCGGCTATCACAAGTTCTTCCTCGCCCGTTTCGAATGCTTTCATCGTCTCCGCGATGAAGGTGTCGAGCGGCATGGGGCCTCGGCCGGACGAAGTCGCAACCGGCTTGCCCGCGCCGCCGAGTTCCGTGGCAACGTACGGCGGAATCAGTTCGAGCACTCGCACACCCGAGCTTCGCAGTTGCTGGCGGAGGGATAGCGTCCAGGAATGTATAGCGGCCTTGGTTGCACAGTAAACCGCATAGCGCGACATTGGGACAAACGCCAGACCGGAGGAGACATTGACCAGAACAGAGGCAGGTTCCTGCGCGGCACCCTTAGCGAGATGCGGCAAGAAAGCCGCGGCAACCCGAATCGGCGCGAGCAGATTCGTATTGATTTCCGCTTGCAGCTTCTCCTCATCCAACCGTTTGTCAGGTCCGAACTCGACACGCATCTGAACTCCGGCGTTGTTGATCACGCAGTTCAGCTTGGGAAATTTCTCGATTACTCGGGTGGCAACGGTGCGGATCGCCTCTGGCTGTGTGACATCGAGAACGAAATAGGCCATCGCCGCATGTCGCTGGCAGACTTCCTTCAGACGGTCCTCGCGTCGGCCGGCGACGATGACCTGGTTACCGCGTCGGTGAAAGGCCTCGGCCAAGCCATGGCCGATTCCGGATGTCCCGCCGGTGATGAAGATGGTGTTGCCTTGCATTTGCATGATGAAATTCCCCAGCCGACATTCTATGCTGGCGGTCCATCGCGTTTCCTGGATCGATTTCCGCAACGCTTGCATCCTAATGCTGGATTTCACACAGCATGTCATTGCCGCTGAACAAAGCCTATCGGCCGATGGAGGCGTTTCCGGCGCATGAGTTGCCGACCGGACGTGAGTGGCAATACGAGCCGAAGTGGGATGGTTTTCGCTGTCTCGGCTTTCGCGATCAGAAGCGGGTCGATCTGATGTCGAAGGCGGGCAAGCCCCTGACGCGGTATTTCCCGGAACTTGTCGAAACGCTGCTCGCGCTCAAAGCGCAACGGTTCGTGCTTGACGGCGAGATCGTCATTGCGATCAACGGCAAGCTGTCATTTGACGATCTGCTGATGCGAATCCATCCGGCCAGCAGCCGGATTCAGAAGCTCAGCCGATCGACTCCGTGCATGTATCTCGTTTTCGACCTGCTGGTGGATGAACACGGCAAA
>Ga0335072_10012848_pt1 | contig 11946 bp, 8 predicted proteins | sample Lox_Sample_21_FD_206725 | JGI IMG/M metagenome (GOLD analysis project Ga0335072, IMG submission 206725) | Soil microbial communities from Loxahatchee National Wildlife Refuge, Florida, United States - Lox_Sample_2.1 | ecosystem: Environmental > Terrestrial > Soil > Wetlands | place: USA: Florida...
CCATCATGCCGATGATCCCCGGCCGCTCGATGCCGAAAGCCGCTGCCCCGCCGCGCGCGATTTCTCCCGCGCCTACCTGCATCACCTGTTCCGCAGCGGCGAGGCGCTCGGCGGCACGCTGCTTTCGCTGATCAATCTCTACTACTACCAGGACCTGGTGGCGGGGGCGCGCGCGGCTATCGCGGCAGGGCGGTTTGCCGATTACGCGGCGGAAACCAGGCAGGGATGGCAGTCAAGGCGCGATATCGGCGCGACCTAGTGTCCCGCTTCCGAAGTTCGGATGATTGTGCGGCGCCGACCGGGATGCTGACCAGGCGCAAAACGCTATTGCTTTGCCCGGCATCGAGGTGGCAGGACCGTGCCGAAAGCGGCGGCCCGTTGCGGCCGCCACCCATCAAATAGGTGTTCGGTAATGAAGTCTGGAAAGTCCAAATCAACAATGACCCGCCGGCAGGCTACGCGCGGGCTCGCCCTTATCGCGACCGGCCTCGCTGCCCGCGGCGCCCGCGCACAAGCCAAATATCCGACCCATCCGGTGCGCGTGATCCTGCCATTCGGGGCCGGTGGCGTCGCCGACGTCACCGCCCGGCTCGTCGCCGAGGGTTTGGGCCAGAAGCTCGGGCAAAACTTCGTCATCGAAAACAATCCGGGCGCGGGCGGTATTACGGCGGCGCGCGCTGCACTGACCGGCGGCAAGGACGGCTATACGCTGACCCTCCTCACCAACGGCACCGCGATCAGCGTGGCGCTCTTCAACCACCTGCCGTTCGATCCGCTCAAGGATTTCGTGCCGATCTCGACCATCGGCTATTTCACTTGCGTGTTCGCGGTCGAAGCCTCCTCGCCGTACCATTCGCTGTCCGATTTTCTCAAGGCGGTCCGCGAAAAGCCCGGCACGATCAATGTCGGCACCATCAATGTCGGCAGTACGCAGAATCTGACGGCTGAATTGTTCAAGTCGACGGCCGACGCGAATTTCCTCATCGTCCCGTTTCGCAGTTCGCCGGACGTCGTTATCGGGCTATTGCGCAACGACGTGCAGATGGACATGGACTTCTACGCGGCAGTCAAGCCCACGCTGGACAGCGGCAAGGCGCGTGCCATCGCCACCACCGGGGCGAAACGCTCGCCGGAATTGCCCAACGTGGCGACGGTGGCAGAGCAGGGCGTCGCCGGTTTCGACGTCACCGCCTGGAACGGCCTCTACGCACCCGCCGGCACGCCACAGCCGATCCTCGACACACTCAACGCAGCGCTCAAGGAGGTGCTGGCCGACCCGGCGCTGAAGAAGCGAGCGCTCGCTCTCGGCATCGATGCGCGCGCCTCCACGCCTGCGGAGCTCGACGCGCGGATGCGCTCGGACATCGCCAAATGGGGCACGGTGATCGCGCGCGCACATATTCCCAAGGAGTAACTTGGAGCCGCACTTGGAGGAGAACGCCGATGCGACAACCGGGGCTGATCGTGGCGCCGCTGACGCCGTTCACCGCGGACTTGAAAGTCGATGAACGCAGCTTGCGCCGGCAGATCGATTATGTGGTGCGCGACTGCGCCGCCACCATGGTGGTCGCCGCCGGCGTGGAGACGCAGGAATATACCTATCTGAGCCTGGAAGCGCGCAGGGCGCTGATCCGCTCGACCGTCGAATGCGTCGATCGCCGCGTCCCGGTCATGGTCGGCATTACCCATCCGTCATTTCGCACGGCGATCGATCTGGCGCACGAGGCGGAGGAGATGGGCGCCGCCGCCCTGCAACTGTTGGCGCCGTTACGCCCCTTTGCGGGCGCACCGACGAGAGCAGACCTGGTCGGCTATTTCGATAAAATCTCGCGCGAAACCAGCCTGCCGCTGACCCTCTATCTCAATCCCGGTCCGGGCGCCGAGGTCTCCATCCCCGACACGATTGCCATCGCCAAATTGCCGCGCGTGCAATTCATCAAGGAAAGCTCGCGCGATCTCGCGCGCGTGTCGCGGCTGATCGTCGAGATCGACCGCGCCGGCCACGCGCAATATTTCACCACCATGCAGATGTTGCTTGCGAGCATCGAGTTGGGCGGGGCGGGCGCCACCATGCCGCCGCCGGCGGCGCAGATCGCCCGCGCCGTCATCGAGGCCTTCGTTGCCGGGGATCATCAGCGCGCGGCGGAATTGCAGCTGCAATTCGCGCTGTTTCCGGGCAAATGGATGCATTATGGCCTCGCTCCGACCATGAAGGCGGCGATGAATCTGATCGGTGTGCCGGTCGGCGATCCTTACCCGCCCTATGCGCCGATTTCCGGCGAGGACCTCGCGGCGCTCGCGGCCTATCTGAAAACCACGGCGCTTGCCCCGCGCGTGACTGCAGCGGCGGCCGCCTGAGCGGACACCTGCTGGCACCCCACGTCAGGCAAAGGCAACCCGCCGGCCGCGGTTACGCAGGGCCGGCGGGTTACCCAGTTTGGCGGCGGGACAGTTACAAGAACTGGCGCCGATAAGGCTAACTACGACTTCACAAGCTGGCCGCGGATTTCGCCGCCCGGGTTGGCGGCCGTATGAACGTTGACGTAGCACTGGCCGTTCATGAGGTCGGAGGCTTGCGCGGCCGTGAGGCTTCCCGATCCGGTGAGCGGCGAAGCCGCCGGCTTGCCCTTTTCCGACAGCCAAATCATCACGCCGGCGTTCTTGCCCGCAGGAGCCGGCCCGTGAATGTGGGCCGCGGTGGCCGGTCCGGTCAGGCCGGAGAAAGTGACGTTCCAGGTAATCTTATTGGTAGCCGGGTCGAGTGTCACCGTTGCTGATCCGGTGCCGGATGTGGTGTTGGACGGTACTTCGCTCGATCCCTTCAGATCGGCTTTAAACGTCGTGGTTGCGGCCTGGCTGCGCGACGTGGACGCCAAAAGCGTGGCGCTGGCGGCACCCAGGCAGTAACCGAGGATCGATCGACGAGCGAACGTTTGACGCATGTGGGGGTCCTCCCGTGTGAGCAATGAAGAGCAATACCAACAATGACAAAAACACCGGACCGGTTCCGGATATCGCATGCAAGCAGCGCCGTCGCGACAACAAGCCATGCGACTCGGCCATAACGGGTGCCTACCGGTGGTCGCGACTATAGGCGCTATGGGTGTGGCAAACCAGATGCGGCACTTGGGGGGCAATTCCCAATCACAGCAGAGCTTACGCTTGGCGTGGGGAAACGCTGATCGAGGTGACGAATTCGGTGCCGCAATCGTCGCAGGACCAAGCGTGGTGAATGCGGCCGATCGGGCTGAATGCCGATTGCTCGGCGACAAGCAACACAACGCCGCAACGCGGGCAGCTTGGCCGGCTGGGCTTTATGGGTTGGGTCGGCGCCTGGCAGGCACTTTGGATATCCATCGTCGTGCTCCTCGACGGTTGACCCCCCACGCGCCCAACTGGGCGCATGGTGACGGCGCTCTATGGCGCTGCGACGACGAGGCGGTGAAATTCACTTGAACGAAGACTTTGCAGAGGTAGACCGGAACCTTGCTGCTCAGCCGCTAATGGACCGGAGATTCCACCGGCTCGCAATTGGTGCGACCGGAGAGCAGGCAGTCCTCCAGCTTGCCGCCGGCGTAAAGCTCGTGCACCAGGATCCAGCCGACTACGAACAGCACGACGACGACACCGAGTGCGACCAGCGAGCGACGCCGGTTGGCCTCCTGGCCGTCACGATCTGCCATGCGGCTTCTCTCGATCTGGCAGAGTCTGCCTCGAACATATTGATATCAATGGTGAGCCCGCTGGGACTCGAACCCAGGACCCCGTGATTAAAAGTCACGTGCTCTACCGACTGAGCTACGGGCTCGCTGGCCGTTCAATTACTGAATGGCGGAAGGTTTTTCCAGTCGTGCGCGCATTTTTGCGCCGATTTTGCTAAGTTGGGCTTGCCGGATCAGCTGGTGAGCGAGGCCCCTTTCATGCCCATCGTCAATCGCATTGCCGACCTGCATGCCGAAATCACCGCCTGGCGGCAGGACATCCATGCGCATCCGGAACTGCGGTACGATGTGCACCGGACGGCGGCGCTGGTGACCGAGAAGCTCAAGAGCTTCGGCTGCGACGATGTGGTCCCCGGCATCGGAAAAACCGGCGTCGTCGGTCTCATCCGTGGACGCAAGGATGCTGGCAAGGGCGGCGGCAAGGTGGTCGGGCTGCGCGCCGACATGGATGCGCTGCCGCTCGAAGAGGAGACCGGGCTACCTTACCAATCCACGATTCCCGGCAAGATGCATGCCTGCGGCCATGATGGCCATACCGCCATGCTGTTGGGCGCCGCCAAGTACCTTGCGGAAACCCGCAATTTCGCCGGCACCGCGGTCGTTATCTTCCAGCCGGCGGAGGAGGGCGGGGCCGGCGCGCAAGCCATGATCGAGGACGGCCTGATCACCCGGTTTGGCATCGAAGAAGTCTACGGGATGCACAATTGCCCGGGCCTGCCGCTCGGCTCATTCGCTACCCGTCCCGGCCCCATCATGGCCTCGGCCGACCACATCACCATAGAGCTTGAGGGCAAGGGCGGGCATGCGGCGAGGCCCCATCTGGCGGTCGACACCCTTCTGGTCGGGGCGCAAATCGTCACTCAATTGCAGTCGATCGTCGCCCGCAACGTCGATCCGCTCGAGGCCGCGGTGGTGTCGATCTGCGCGTTCCAGGCGGGCCACACCGACAACGTCATCCCCCAGCAAGCCGTTTTGCGTGGTACCGCGCGCGCCTTTAGCACCGAGGTCCGCGATACTTTGCGCAAACGGATCAACGAAGTCGTCGAAGGAACCGCGCGGCTATATGGCGCGACCGCCAAAGTGATTTACACGAACGGCTATCCGGTCGTGGTCAATCACGACGCGCAGACCGAATTTGCCGCCCGCATCGCCCGCGAAGTGGCCGGCAAGGACAAGGTCGACGTGGAATTCCGGCCGCGCATGACGGCGGAGGACTTTTCCTTCATGCTCAATGAGCGCCCGGGCGCGTTCATCTGGATCGGCAACGGCGACAGTGCCGGACTGCACCACCCGGCTTACAACTTCAACGACGAGGCCATTCCCGTCGGCACGTCGTACTGGGTCCGACTAGCCGAGACGGCGCTCGCCGGCTGAGTTGGTTCACCACGAATAGCGGAGCGTTCCCGAACCTGCGTAGGTCTGCGAGGCGGGCGCGAATTCGCCGTCAAACTTGGCGAGGAGCGACCAGCTGGACGTGAAGAAGAGTTGCGCTCCGGCTGAGGCAAGCGCGGAGTTCGGCGGGATCGGCGCGCCGTTGACCGTGAAGCTCGTGCCCGGCAGTGACTCGAACGAAGCGTTGAGCGCCGGGTTACTGACGCAGTCGTGCGCCCAGGCGACCTTGGCGCGCAGGATCAGCGGCATATTGTCGAGCGTCGTGAGATCGTCGAAACGGCCGCCGAGTTCGCTGCGCATGTCGGTGCCGTTCATCGCATCGTAGGACAGCCCGAAACCGCCACCGGTCAGATCGGTCTCGCTAAAGGCCGGCGTGCGGAAGTCCTGCGCCTGGATCGCCGCGTAGGGCGTGACGCCGACGACGTAGCGATCGCCCGGCAGGGCAAAACGATAGCCGCCTTCCAACCGGACGCTGTAGCTCTGGCCCTGGAAGCTCGCGGTGAGCTGATCGCCGGCGAATGCGGTGCGGTTGGTGGTGAACCACTGGTTGGCGAAGGCCAGCGCGGTGGCGAGATAAGCGGGTCCGGAATGTGTTACGCCGTATACGCCGGCCATGAACGCATCGCTGCGGCCGGCGCCAAACCCTTGCGCCAGGTTCCAAGTGGTGCCGCTGCCGGCCAGCGAAAAGCCAAGAACGGTGCCGGGCGAATAGCGGTAGTCCATGCCGGCGGCATAGCCGTACGTGTTCGTGGTCAGATTGTTCGCCCCGATGGTCGGATCGCCATTGGTGGTCGCACTGCCGCCAAAGCCTGAGGCCCAGGTCGACCAGCGTTGCGCGAATGTTTGTTGGGGCTGCGCATCCATAAGGCCGACGAACGCCAGATCGAGCGGCACGCTCTCTTGCTGGTCTGGTGCGAAGCCGAGCATGCCGCCGGTCGGCGAAGAACCGCCGCGCCCATCAATTGATGGATCGAGCAGCAGTTCCAGGAACTGGTTCATCAGAGTGAACGAACTATTCTGCGCCCCGGTTGCGTCCTGGCCGTCCAACAGGTTCAACGTGTTGCCTGGATTCGCCTGAAAGACGGTGAAAAGAGATGCCGGCAGCGCGCCGCCATTATTGAAATAGGTGTTGATTGCGTTGGCGACGTTCTGCTGGTTTTCATTAAGCCCGCCACCCGAACCGATCTGCGCCGTCAAGTTCAGCAGCACGTCATTAGTTTGGTTGGTCAGGGTACCGCCGAAGCCCGGCGCGTTGATGGCGCTAAAGCCGGTGAATGCGCCGCTGTAGCCGGACTGATCAAGAATGTCGTAGGTCGTCTTGGTGCTGTAGCTGCCCGGCGTCAAAAATCCCTGCACCGCGCCGTTGAGCGACACCGTACCGCTCACATTAGCTCGCGAAGCCGTCGTTGGATTGATATTCACCAGATAGATTGCGCCGGGCTGGAACGCCAAGCTGCCGGTGAGTGTCATGAACGTGCCGGGCTGGCCGACAAGGCCCGGCTCGAGCGTGCCGCCCGAATTAACGTCGATGCCCCCGAAGGTGCCGGTGCCGGCAAGCGTGCCGCCGTTGACGTTCCAGGCCTGTGATCCGCTGAAGCTGCCGCTCGCGGTCCATGTGCCGCCCACGACATTGAACGTGGAAAAGCCTCGGTATTGCTCGCCAGAACCGATCGAGGCCAGATTGAACGACCCGCTGCCGCTACCGCCGAGCTGGAAGGTATCGCTGCCGGAGCCAACGACCAGCTCCGTGCCTGTGCCAAAACTGTAGCCCGGTCCGAGCGTGAAGGTGTTGCCGGGGCCGGTGTGGCTGAGATCGACCGCGGTGCCGCTCGTACCCTCGATAAATCCGGAGTCGAACACGCTGACCGCGCCAGAATTGGTTACGGCGATCCCGACACTGGCGGTGATCGTGCCGTTATTGCTGATGCCGCCGACGAAGGTCGACACGTTCAGCATTTCGATGCCGACGCCGGCGGGCGCTACGATTGTCCCAGTGTTGGTAATGTTGCCGGAGAACGTCGAGAACGCGAATCTGCTGTTAACGGTGCCCGAGCCGCCGACAAAGATGCCGTTGCCGGCTGCCGAGATCACTCCGGAGTTGGTGATGCCGCCGGAGAAGGTCGAGATGGTAACGGGGCTCGCGTTGCTCGCATGGCCGCCGACGATGATGCCATTGCCGCCCGCCGAAATCGTACCGGAGTTGCTGATGCCGCCGGAGAAATTCGAGATCGTAATGGGGTAGCCGGCGCCGTTGTACACATACCCGTTGCTGCCGACGAAGATGCCGTTCGATCCGACTGAAATCGCGCCGGAGTTGGTGATGCCGTTGTAGAAGTTGCCAATTCCAACGGTGGAGATGAGGCTGAAAGCAACCTGGTTGCCGTCGACGAAAATGCCCTGACCGGTTCCCGTAATCGTGCCCGCGTTGGTGACGCCGCCGAAGAAAGTCGAGATACCGGCAACGATGATGCCGTTGGCGCCTGCCGTGATCGTTCCGGTGTTGGTAATCCCGCCGATGTAGGTGCCGACGTCTGCGGCCGTGATTCCATTATAGCCGACCGAAATCGTGCCGCTGTTGGTGATGCCGCCGGCGCTCGCGCCGCCGAATGCACCAACAAGGTTGACGCGGATGCCGGTGACACCCGCCGCAATGGAGCCGCTGTTGCTGATGTTGCCGGAGAAGACCGATACCGTGTCGACCACAAGCCCAATGCCGAAGCTCGGGTTCGACAATAGCGTGCCGGTGTTGGTAATGCCGCCCAAAAAGTACGAAACGTCTGACGCGTTGATGGCTCCATGTCCGCCGGAGATGGTGCCGGAATTGGTGATGCTGCCGGCGAAAGTGGAAACGCTGACATTGATGGGGCTAGCGGTGCCGAGGACGATGCCGAACCCGGCTGCCGAAATTGTCCCGCTATTGGCAATGTTGGCGGCAAAATCCTCAACCCCGTCTACCCGTATGCCGTTGTAAACGGTCGCCATGATGGTGCCGCTGTTGCTGAGATTTCCCGCAAAAGTCAGGATGTTGTAACGCGACTGATTGGCCCCGATGTAAATCCCGGAATTGGTCCCCACGTTCCCCGTTGTGATCGCGCCGCTATTGGTGACACCGCCAAGCACAGCGGCGCTGTCCTCAACGCGGATCCCGGAGCTTAGTGCGTTGATTGTGCCGCTGTTGGTGACCGTGCCGCCGATCGTGCTGTGATTGACGGTAATGCCGGTGGCCGACGAGAAGAGAAAAAAACCGTGCGCGGTAAGGACACCGGTGCTGGTGTTGCTGACGTTGCCGCTAACGTTGGCGTTGTCGACAATGATGCAGTTGCCGGCGGGCGAGCTGTTGCTCACCGATGCAACTGTCCCGCCGTTTTGATCGATCTTGCACATCGTCAACGCGTGCAGATCGCCGCTGCCAACCAATAGGGCCGCAAGCGACGTTGACGCCGCCAGCAGGTACAACCGCGGCTTGACGCGCCGCACGCCCGGTACTCCGTCCACCACAGACCCGTACTGCCGGCCCCGGCGCAATACTCCGTCGGTCGACACCTCACATTGGTACCTTTGTGAGGCTTATCGCGCGGTACAGCGGTCCCCAAGGGTCCCCAAGGCGGTTGCCGGGGAGACTGTTGATAAGCAGCGTTGCTTTTTTAGAGCTGTGGCGCGCCCGCAACACTCGCGGAGCGCGATCTCGCGGATATGAGTTGCGGCGCCTACTGCGCCGCTTCCACGCGGTTTTCGGCCGGCAGCTTTGGCGTTTCGGCGACCGCTTTCGGCGCCGGCAGCAGCACGACCGTCCGGGCTCTAACGCCGCGCCAGAAGGCGAAGGAATTAAAGGGGCTGCCCTCGAAGACGGCGATGGCTACAGCTGACAGGAAGGGCAGGCTCTGCACCACCAGGACGGCGGCGAATATATTGATTTCGCGTACGCCTTTGTAATTGGTGACGATGAGCGTGACGGACCCGGCAAGCAGTAGCCCGGCGATCACGGCCTCCCAGAATGCCGGGAAGTCGGGGCCCTTGCGCGTGGCGCCCCCTTTGGCGGTGCGCAGAAACGGCAGCCGATCCTTGACGAGACCGATGCTCACTGCGCGCGCGACCGTCCACTGCACCGACATGGCGGCGCACACGGCGCCGAGCATTTCGCCGGGCGAAGCCCGCACCCGCAGCCGATAAAGCGACACGAAGTGGCTGACCGAGACCAGGAAGGCGGCGAGAATCGGCAGCGTGAGGATGCGGTCGGGCACGGCGATGTCGGCAAACGCCACGAACGGCACCCACAGGATGTTCAGCAGCGCCACCACGACGCCGATGCTTTCGGCGCCCAGCCAATTGAGCCAGCCGAGGCCATATTCGCGCTTCTGCTCGCGCGACAGGCCGCTGACGCCGGGAAGCATACGCCGCCAGTGTTTGCGCAAGATCTGCAGCCCGCCGAACGCCCAACGGTGGCGCTGGCGCTTGTAGGCATCGAACGTGTCCGGCAACAGCCCATAGCCGTAGCGCCGGTTGGTGTAATGGGAGATCCAGCCCTGCTCGAGGAGGGTGAGACCGAGATCGGCGTCCTCGACGATGGTGTCGCTAGACCAGCCGCCGACGGCTTCGAGCGCGGCCCGGCGGATGAGGCACATCGTGCCGTGGACGATGATGGCGTTGAACTCGTTACGCTGCACCATGCCGATGTCGAAGAAGCCGGCATATTCCGCGTTCATGGCGCGATGCATCGGCGAGCGGCTGTTGTCGCGATGGTCCTGCGGCGACTGCACGAGACCGACGCCCTTGTCGGCAAACAACGGCACCAGATCCTTGAGCCAGCCTGCCTCGACGACGTAGTCGGCATCGATCACGCCGATGATTTCGGCATCCGCCGCGGTGTGGGCGAGCGCCAGGCGCAACGCGCCTGCCTTGTAGCCTTTAAGGTTGTCCACTCTGACAAACTTGAAGCGATCGCCGAGCGCGCGGCAATGTTCCTCGACCGGCAGCCAGAGCGCCGGGTCGGGCGTGTTGTTGATGACCAGCACGCATTCGAGATTGGGATAGTCGAGCCCGGCGAGGCTATCGAGGGTGGCTTTGAGCATCTCCGGCGGCTCGCAGCACGCCGGAATGTGGATGGACACTTTGGGCGCGTAGGCTTCCGGCACAAGCGGCGGCGATAAGCCGAGCCGGCGCGGCGGGCGGCCGAAGGCAATGGCGGCGATCTCGTCCATGCGCGCGAGCGCAATCGCCACGAGCGGCACCAGCAGCACCACGCCGAGCGCCAGCGCGAAGGCGGAGCCGGCGACAAAATAGTGCCCCTTCCAGAAGTCGAACACCGCCGCAAACCAGGCGCCGGCGAGATTGGCGGAGACGGCAAGCACAAGCGCCTGCGTGACAGTCGCCGCCGTCATCGCCAGGATCGGCAGCGACAGCAACAGCCCGAGCAACACCGCCAAGCCTGCCCGCTTGAAATAATCGGGATCGCTGATCGGCCCGGTCCAGGAAAACTTCGCTTCGCGCGCGGCGTTGAAAATGCCCCAATAGGGACCGACGCCGCCCTCGGCGGTCTTCCACGGCTGATCGATCGCCTCGACGATGTTGTAGTCGATGCCGTAAGCCTCGGCGGCCGAGACGAAATCGCGCACCACCATGGCCTGTTCGATGTGACCCGGATTGGCGGCCTGCATGTTGTAGCCGGCACTCGGCCAGCCGAACTCGGCAATCACGATGCGCTTGCCGGGCAGTGCGCGGCGCAGCTTGTCGTAGAATTCGACGGTGTAATCGGCCGCCTGGGCAGCCTTGATGCCGTTCCAGTAAGGCAGCACGTGCGCGGCGACGAAATCGACCGCCGAGGCGAGCTCGGGATGTTCGAGCCAGACCGAGCCGATTTCGCCGGTCGTGACCGGGACGGGGCTCGATTGCTTGACCCGTTTGATCAGCGCGATGAGCTGATCGATGGTCAGTTCGCCGCGGTAGATCGTCTCGTTGCCGACGATGATTGCATCGACGTTGCTGTTGTGGCGCGCCAAGTCGATGGCCGAGCGGATTTCCCGCTCGTTGCGCGCCTTGTCCTTGCTGATCCAGGCGCCGACCGAAACTTTGAGACCGAACTCGGCGGCAATCGGCGGAATAAGCTCGGCGCCGCCGGTCGACGAATAGGTGCGGATGGCTCGGGTGTAGGGCGCGATGGCCTTCAGATCGGCGCGGATCTGCGCCGCGGTCGGACGAACGCCGCTGTCGGGATTATCGGAGCTTGCGAACGGCGAGTAGGAGACGCTGGCGAGCTGACCTTTGAAGTCAGGAGCCGATACCTGCGTCCGCAGGCAAAGCCACAGTGCGGCATGCACGCACATGACGAGCGCGAGCACGGCAGCGACGGTGCGCATCAGAGTTCAACCACGCGGGGCGAGAAACACGGGCCCGAACCTGTCCCCGAGGTTCGACGTTGGTCGTAAGGAGGGTAAGGCACCTTGCGAGCGGCGCGACAATAGGTAGCGCTGGGGCATGGCAAATTCAAGACAACGTAGAGATTTCTCTAACTTATTTGACTGGATCGCGACGCGTTATCGGGTTAGTGGCCGCTACTGGGGGCCGGCGTCGCGGCGGACGCCGCCGGAGGCGGTGGGGCCGGCTGGGTCGGATTGATCCAGCAGGCTTCGACCCGGCCATTGAGGCTATCGGGCGCCTTGGGATCGATATTTGAGGCGTGCAGGATAAGGCAGCGGAATGCGGCTTGGACGTGGCCGGCCGGACAGCCAAAGCGGTCGTAGAGATCGAGATGCCGGAAGGCGGTGTCGAGATCGTCGCGCCAAAGCAGGCTGACCACGCGCCGGCCAAGCCAAACGCATTCGGGGTTGCCGGCCGG